>CEPO01011033.1_pt1 | contig 42292 bp, 35 predicted proteins | sample 530481 | NCBI WGS metagenome assembly CEPO01 (sample SAMEA2620198, study PRJEB7988) | marine metagenome | biome: marine biome (ENVO:00000447); feature: surface water layer (ENVO:00002042); material: "saline water (ENVO:00002010), including plankton (ENVO:xxxxxxxx)" | depth 5 m
TTGACATCGTAGGGGTCACTGGTTCAATCCCAGTACCGCCCACCATTCTTCGCAGTCGAACTTCGTTCGAAAATTTGATCCGGGGGATCAAATTTTCGAAGAATTATGCCAGAAAAAAGCACCGCATCTCTCGGAACAATTTGTGCATCAGGTTGCTAATTGTGAGCTCTCCGATTTCGCTTCTACTCGCTCTCGTTTTCCAGGATGATGTCCGGAAACATAGGGCTTAGTCCGAGTTATCCCCGCACGCCGCGAGAGCACGCTCCTGCAGCCGGACAAAGCCCAACGGAAGGTCTGCTGCGGCGCTACAAGAAAAAATCGACGATTTATTCAGGCAATTCGGCCTGATCAAACCAGAATTGCGTCAGCGATGATGCAAGCGCATCATACCCTGCCCGGCTATCTGGCTTCTGCACATAAGAATTGGCATGCTTTCGGTAGCTGCGCAGCACATCCTGAGGTGAGTCCGAATTCGAGCACATCACAACCGGCATGGCTGAGGTTCTTTCATTCTCCCGGATCCGGTCGAGCACCTGAAACCTATCAAGACCCGGCATGGATATATCCAGCACGACCATGTCCGGCGTCAGGGACTCCAGCGCGTCGAGGCCGGTCTCACCGTCATGAGCCCGCTGAACGGTCAGTTCCGGATAGGATTGTTGCAATGCCATCGTCATCAGGCGCGCATCGAGATCACTGTCATCAACGAGCAAAAGGAAAGCGTTTTTCATGTTCTCTTCCTCAGCATCTAAACCATTTCCGGCAGGGTGAAGCAAAACCGGGCGCCGGACTGGAATGTCGTGTCCAGCCAGATCGCGCCCCCCCAGACACTCCACAAGTTTTCGGCACGTTGCGAGGCCGACCCCGTCGCCTTCCGAATTCTCATGACTGCCAGGAACGCGACGAAACAGTTCGAAAATCCGCTCCGCATAACGTTCATCAATCCCCACTCCATTATCGCAGACCGAGACCAGAAGACCGTTATCCGTTATTTGTTCTGCGCTGATCCGGATTTTGAGATCGCTCCGGGCCGAATATTTCAAGGCGTTCTCAATCAGATTACTGAAAACCTGTGACAGAAGCGTTCGGTCAGTCAGCGCATTGCCCATTTCGCTGACCTCGATCTCTGCCTTTGCTTTTTCCAATTCGACCGCAAGCCGGTTGATACAACCGTCAGCAACGCTTTTGAGATTGACCGATTCCAGCTGGAGCCCGGATGTGCCAAGTCGCGAGAAATCCCGAAGTGACTTGATCATGCTTTGCGCCTGATCGGCATTGTTCTGGATTTCCAGAATAATCGTCTCGGCTTGCTGATCATCTGTGAGATAATCCGTCAGTATATCTGACAATAGCCGGATAGACCGCAAAGGCGCCTTCAGATCGTGCGATACGAGGCTGGCAAAGCGCTGCCGATCTTCATTTCGTTGTTCCAGGCTTTCGCCGCAGCATCAAACCGGATGCGCGCAGCGATCGCTTCGGACAATGTGCGAACAAGTTTGAGTTCCGAAGGTGTGGGTTCTCGCGTCCGGGCCAATGTAAAACAAAAAACCAGCGCGCCTGAATTTTGCGAGTCCACAGAAAACGGTGCCGCGATGATGCTGTTATATGTCAATTCTGTTTGGCTCTCTGCAGAAAGCTCAAACTCCTCGAAAATATTTCGGATGCCTGCCGCACGACCTTTATCGCCAAGCGCTCGAACAACTTCCATCGGAAGCGGTTTCTTCATTTCGGCAGCTTGCTGCTGTCCATACTGCCGGACGACGCTATAGCCCTGGTCTCTGAGATTCAGCTGGAAGGCCCGGGTCGCATTGAAGGTCCGACATCCAATCTCCATCGCTCCGCAAATATAGGCGTCCAGATCAACGGGTGTGCCTGAAAGATGGTTTAAATCCGCCAGAGCATCCATAATACGAATTGTCTCGGGGACCTCGACGAAAGTAATCAGGATATAATCGGGGTCGGGTCGGGTCATCGCTTCACCCGTACGCGCCACTTCACAATAATAAGGGAAGGTGAAATGGTCGCGCAGCTCCGGAAAGACTTCCAGCATGGTCTTGCCGATCACCTCCCGGGATCCATCCCTTGCGTCTGTTTTAACGTCCGGTTCGCGGTGAGATATTCAAAATCGACAATATCGCCAGCCGCCGAAAACAAGAGTTTTGCTGTAATAACACCAACAAGACTGGACTATAACGCAACTCTGTTAAGTCGTGCAGCGTTCTGTTCGGAAACTGGAAAAGTGATCCCGTCAAGTGACGGCGCCGTGTTTTCGGTTTTGTTTTCGCGCATACAAGACTCTGTTTATAGTTTTCGATTTATGATAACTTTTCAAGCATAGCACAACCCTTACCAACTTGCCGACGGGGCGGTTCTTACTTTGGACAGAATTCTGCTGATTGACGACCATTCTTCAATGGGCGTTATTTTCAAAACTCTGTTAACAGCAATGGGCTGTGCCCCATCCAATTTCGTTTTTTGTCAGGACGTGGAGTCGGCGCGGGAAAACCTGAGGGAGTCTCCGGCCTATGATCTCATCTTCCTCGATCATTTTGTCCCGCCAACTTATGATTTCCGCGACTCATTGGTTCTGTTGTCAGGCGTTGATGCGGGAACGCCCATTGTCCTCCTGAGTGGCACAATACCAGAGGATTTCGGCACACACGCGATCGACGCCCGAATATCGCGCTGCCTCCATAAAGACGATATTTCTGTCAGGAACCTCCATCACCTGCTGACAGAGCTCGATGTCCCTCTCGCATCCTGAAACGCGCCCTTGACCGTCCATCACCCGGCAATCTTCTCAGACATCTGACAGAACAAAAAACGGCGCCCGAAGGCGCCGTTTCAGATCGTGTTCAAGCGGATCAGAAGCGCGGATTTTCAACATTCGGGCGCACATACGAGCCTTCAATATTGTCCTTCATCTCCAGCGGAATACCGATGTCGAGATAGACATTGTCTTGCTCGCCATATGGTAGCCAGTCAATCAGGCCCGGCACGCTCGGATTGCCATCCTTGGCAAAGCTCGCCCAGATTTCCGCCGCACGTTCCGCCAGCCACAAATCCTGATCGTCATGGGCCGGCACTTTCACAGAACATCCGCCAGATCCGGCCAGGAATTGCGTGGTCCGGGATTGCAGCCCATTTGGCACGGCGCCGAACACATAGGTCAGCTCCAGCCCGTGAAACGCGACGCAGCCTTCTTCATCGCGCCAGCCCATTGGCAGATGCGTGAAGTTATACAGATAGGTTGGTGCCCCGGAAGCAGAGTGCAGATTGCCCATTAATGGCACGCTCGAGGTCAGCGAAGACTCGCCTTCATTCGCGCCCACAATCAAAGGCACCTGCGCCTGCTCGCCATTGGCGAACATCTCGCTGACCGGCTTCGGAAGAACATTTCCGTCAACCACAACATTGGCCCGGAAGCCAACTTCATCACCGGCTTTGATAATGTCTTGCCAGCTCGCAGTACGCATGGCTTCGAGACTGTCGGCACCGAGTTCTGCCGCCAGTTCTTCACCCTTGGCTTCAGAATCATCCAGCATGGTGATCCGCTGCTCGGAGACGAGCGCCGAACCGGACTCGACAATGGCAGCATCGAACAAATCCCGCGCCATCGGAGTGGCCTTTTGCGAGATGGTTTTCGTGCCGCCACCGGACTCACCGAAGATAGTGACATTGTCCAGATCGCCGCCAAAGGCTTCAATATTGTCCCGCACCCATTCCAGAGAGGCTTTCAGGTCAAGCGTGCCGTAATTGCCGGAATTATAGTCCGTCTCATCGCTCAACTCGGGATGCGCCAGATAGCCGATCGGGCCAAGGCGACTGTTCACCGTGACTGTCACAACGCCCTTGGTCGACAGCATCGGGTGGTTAAACGTGGTGGAATTACCTGTACCGCTCGTCAGGCCACCGCCATGGAAGAACACCATCACCGGGCGTTTCTCACCGGCTGTCTCAGCTGCCGTCACAACATTGACATAGAGACAGTCTTCGCTGATCGGACCGCCCGCGCCCATGCTGCTTTCGCCTTGCGGACAACGATTTGGCCATTCGGTTGCATCCAGCACACCATCCCATGCTTCAGCCGGCTCCGGCGCTCTCCAGCGCAGATCGCCCACAGGCGGGGCCGCATATGGAATCCCGCGAAAGATGAGCGCTGTTTTGCCGTTTTAAGTGATGCTTTCGCCGCGAACCATCCCTTTAGATATCTCAACGGTTTCGCTCACCGGCGCAGTCGGCGAAATGCTCGACGACGTGGTGCAGCTGGCTCCGGCCAGAAGCGCAGCCCCCAGCAGAGGGAGTGCCAGAATCGAAGATTTGAGTGTTGTCATGCTTCCTACCCATTCAGTCTTGATTGTTTATTTATGACCAAAGGGTAAGGGCATATCGGCTTAAACGCCACCCCATAACGAGGGAAGCGAGCTCCCCGAAAATCACGATTCCGGGAAGCCCTTTGTTTGCGTTGAACGACAGACTATCCTGTCGGCAGCTCTGGTGAGATCAGTTCCGCTCCCACTCAGGCGGCTCGACCGCTTCATGCGGATGAGGGGCCTTTGGCGCGTGAGGTGCACGTGGCATGTCCTTCAGAGCTTTGAGCGCTGCGAGCTCTGACAGTTTCGCCAGGTCTTCCAGCTCCTTCAGGCCTTCCAGCTTGGAGAGAACTTCCAACTCAATCATCTTCTCCAGCTCGGCAAGTTCGGCGAGCTTTTCAATTTCCAATTCAATGACCTGCGCCGCCATGTCCGCTTTCAGGAGTGCCAGCTCTTCGGCATTCAGACGGTCTTCAATCGTGGCGAAATCCATTGCATCGATCCGGGCCTCAAATTCAGAGAAATCCTTGCTGGCGATCCTGGCTTCAATCTCCGCCCCAAGCGCCTCCATCCGCGCTTCAAATGCGGTGAAATCCATCTCAGCCATTTTGGCGTCGATCTCAGCGCCAAGGCCTTCAAGCCGGGCTTCCAGCTCAGAGAAATCCATATCCTCCAGACGCGCTTCCAGCTCGCTGAAGTCGAAATCCCCATCCCGATAGACGTGAATGTGGCGTTGCCCGCCTTTCAGTTCATCAGCGTCTTGCTGAACCTGGATGACCTGGTCTTTTTCGCGGGCTTCGCCCATTTGCGGGGTCGCCGCGTAGGCGACAAGTGCGAGGGCGGGCAGGACAAAGTGTATACGCATAAACGGGTTCCTTCCGGGCGTTGCGTCGGTTGATGTCAGATGGTCGATGCGCGAGGAAAGCGCAGACCGGCTTGCTGTGGCGGAAAGCGCCAAAGAGGGGACACGCGTCACCCGTGTCGCAGTATCAAGAAGCGCGTGAGCGAGCGCCGTTGGGGTTCCGGTCACATCGACCGCGCGTTCGTCACACAGCGTTTCGCGGGTCCGGCGCACAATCCGATGCAGCGCATGCAGCGGCAGCACCCACCAGAAGACGGACAGCGTCAGACGAAGAAACAGCTCCGTCCAGGCGTCATGGCGTCGAATATGTGCGATTTCATGCTCCAGCACGCATTTCGCATGCCCTTCGAAGCAAAAATCCTCCGGCAGAAGAATGGCCGGGTGAAACAAACCCGCCACCATCGGCGCATCAATCTCATCACTCCGGCGAATATCCGCGTCCCGCGACAAACGAAGTCCCGCCGGTGCGCGTACAGACCTCGCCCGCGCCCGCAGCCCGTTCAGCTGCAGCATATCCTGCACCAGACGGATCAGCATCAGCATCGAGCCGCCAACCCAGCTGGCCAGGGCAATCTCGAGCCATGGCAAGGTCGCACTCTGCGTGGCCGCGGGCTCAAACGCGCGGTCTGTCATGGCAACCGGCACAGACGCCTGCTCTCTGGCCACAGGCGAAGACGGCTTATACGCCATCATCCGGCTTTCAGAGGCCGAGATAAAACTAGCCGGCACAGGCTCAGCGGTTTTTGGCAGGCTCGCAAAGACAAACAATACGGGCAGCAGAATAAATCCCGCCAGCGCCAGATTGTGCCGTTCTCTCACCCAGCGGGTCGGTGCAAACCGGTCAAAAGCCAGCACCAGACCAGCGAACAGACACACTTCAAGGGCCACAACGCCAACAATATTCAGCCAGTTCGCCATCACCCCTCATCCCCCTTGTCCGCGCGCCGGATCACTTCAGCGCGCAGCGCCTCAATATCCTCAAGTGTCAGGTTTTCATTCTCGACCAGATGCTGTGCCAGCCGTTTTGGTGAGCCGCCAAAAAACGAGCTCACCACCGCACCAAGCGCCGTCTGCCGGGCCGAACTCTCAGAAATCAGAGGCCGATAGACATGCGCCCGCCCCTCTTTGCGGAAATCGACATAGCCTTTCTCGGCCATGATCCGTACTGTGGTCAGCACAGTGGTGTAGGCGAGGTCATGCTGATCCTTCAGCGCATCGGTCACATCCGACACGCTGGCTTCGCCCTTCTCCCACAACACATCCATGATGCGGCGTTCGGCGTCTGTCAGCTGAGTATTACGTTTTCGAGCCATCTACCAATTCCTTAGTAGATGCTAAGTCTCACGACCGGCTCCGTCATTCAACTAAATAATTAGTAAGTAAAGCACAAACCAAAATAAATGATTAAAAACAGCGCTCAAGGCACACCCTACTCATCGGCCTTTTCGATCAGATTGCTAAGGTCGAGAATGGCCGCAGCGTCGATATTCTCCGCATCGAGCAGACGCGTCGTCAGTTCAAGCGAGGCCACCAGCATGGATTTCTGCCAGTCTTCAAGCTTCTCAAACCGGCGCTCAAACACTTCCTGCAAATAATCCGGTGTCACATTCAGCGCTTCAAGCCCTGCGGGTTCAATCGCGATCCAGACCCGCCGACGGTCAGTGTCACACCGTCTGCGGCTGACCATGCCACGCTCTTCCAACCGGTCGACCAGACTGGTGATGGTTGCTGCTTTCAGCCGGGTCTGGTCACTCACCCAGCCAACCGACAATTCTTCATTCCGTTCGGCCAGCATCTGGAGCACTTTAAGCTGAGAGGGCGTCAGGCCGCCCGTCTTTGCCAACTGGCGCGAGGATTGTTCAATCTTTCGCTGAATCTGCCGGATGGCGATCAGCGCCTGGGTGGACCGTTCGGACATGAAACGCGCTCAGTAATTCTGAAGCGCAGGACCCAGCGCCTCTTTCAATGGATCAAGATGTGCCTCATAGGGGCGCCATTGTTCAAGCCCTGACCGGTTGATCGGCTGCCGAACCTGTTGTGCACTTGCCGTTCGAACCGCGCGGTCGGTTTTGTGGAAATTCACGCAAGCCTCTTCAAATGGAAGCCCGCAATACTCAAGAATGCGCTGAACCTGGCCCTCCAGATCATCCAGCACATCTTCATGCTGAACTTTCAGAATACGCCCTTCCGGCAGCACGCTGTGCCAGTGATCCATCAGATCGACATAGCCGCGATAATAATGCCCGATCTCTTCCAGCCCATAGGTGAATTCCTGACCTTCAGCGAATAATTGCTTGAAGCCCGACCAGCAGCAATCGAGCGGATTGCGCCGGGCATCGATGATTTTCGCATTCGGCAGGATCATGTGGATCAGCCCGATATGCCGGAAATTATTGGGCATTTTGTCGGTAAAGAACGGCGCGTCCGCCCGGTGTACGCGCGTGGTCTCAATGTACTCCTGTCCCAGCTTGTCGAAATCCTCATCCGGCAGCTCATGCAAAACGCGCGGATACCGTTCCCGGTCCGACAGCATGCTGCGGCCGCGCAGGCGATGCGAGAGGGACAGGATATTCGGCAGCTCGAGCGTGCCATCCACCTGACTGTGCGAGGCGAGGATCTGCTCAAGCAGGGTCGAGCCCGCACGCGGCAGACCGAGAATGAAAATCGGATCCGGCGCATCATGACCCACATTACTCCGCGCACGGAACAGCTCCGCTGTGCAGTATTTTTTCTGCAGCTGGAATTCGCTGTCCATCTGCTCGGAGGTATAGCGCGCCTCTCGCTTTTTCAGCGCATTCCCGTCCCGAAAGGCTTCAAACGCCGCGTCATACTGGCCCGCATCTTCACACGCCTTGCCGAGCGCGAAACAGATATGAACCCGCGCCATGACCGACAAATCAGACCCTTTCAGCGTTTCCGCCATAATCGCCCGATCGCCAGCGCTGAATTCATAGGTTTTCAGATTCGCCAGACCATACCAGGCATCACCATGCCTTGGGTCCGTCTCGACCGCCTTCCGGTAAGACGCAATCGCATCGTCTGTCCGGCCATAAGTTTTCAGCGCATGTCCGCGCGAGGTCAGGGTCGCGAGATCATTTGGACGCTGTTTCAGAACCGTTTCAAACAGCTCGAGCGAGCGATCCAGCTCATCGGCATGCATGCATTCAATCGCCAGCAGAGACTGAAAAGTCGGGCTGCCTGGATCTTTTTCATACAGGAATTCCGCCTGCTTCAGCGCCTCGGCATATTTCTGCCGCTTCCGCAGCACCTGAATATAATCAATCCGCAGCTGCAAATGCTCCGGGGCCAGCGTAATCGCAGTTTCCAGCAGGAAATCCGCATCGCTCAGCACGCTCAGCCTCACGCCCACATCGGCCAGCAGGCGCATGCCTTCCACATCGCGCGGATGCGCTTGCATATAGGCCCGCAGAATATCCTCAGCCCGGAAGATTCGCCCCTCATGGATATGATTGGTGGCGGCCAGCAATTCGCGTGGCAGAGCTTTCAGCCTTTGGGCTTGAGCCCGAGCGATCGCTCCAGTCTCTGCCTTGCCTGCGGCCTGAGACAGCTCTGCCAGCTTTTGCCAGCTTGCAATCAGGGCAGGGTTATATCGCGTTGCCAGATCAAAACACCGCCGGGCACGCGTCACATCCCCGACCGCGAGCGCCAGATGCCCCTCTTCTTGATAGGCACGACCAAAATCAGGAATAATCGCCTTCAGCGACGCCAGATGCCTCTCAGCATCCTCAAAACGCTTCAGATACCGCGCGCACACCGCCGCCATGTAAAGCGCATCCTGCGAGTCCGGCGCCGCACTCACCAGAGCTTCAGCTTCGGCATAGGCCGCGTCGAACCGGCCCGCCCGCATCAGGGACTCAATCTCTTTCAGTACTGTTGCGCTATCCGGGGCCATGGTCATGGGTTCAGCCATAAATCTGAGACAATGAAAAGCGCCCCGAAAAATATCGGGGCGCAGTTTCGTTTATTGTCGGCAATTCGATCTTTTAGTTCAGATCGTAAGAGAAACGCAGACCAACCGTCCGTGGACGCATTGGTGTGATCCGCTCACGGTCAAAGACGAAGCTGCCAGACAGTTCAGCATACTCATTGGTGAGGTTGGTTGCGAACAGCTCCGCAGACCAGTTATCACCTGTCACACCCAGCGTGCCGCCAAGCGTTGTGTAGCTGTCCAGATCAACCGCGTTGATCTCAATGATGTCTGTGCGGCTCTCATCAGAGAACACGATCTGCGGCATGACGTGAGCGGTCAGCATCTGACCAGCGATTTGCTGCTCCAGATCCCACTCATAGCGTGCGCGGATATTGCCCTGATAGCCCGGCGCGAACGCCAGTTCGCCACCGACCAGAACATCGTTTGTCGGCGTGAGAACTTCTGTGATTTCCGTATCGAGGAAAGAGAAGCCACCAGCAATCGTCAGACCGTCAACTTCGATCGGCGCCCAGGTAAACTCACCCTCAACACCACGGAGTTCCGCATTTGCTGCGTTATCCGAGAAGAAGAGATTTGTGATGCTTGGGTCAAAGATCGTTGTCTGAAGACCTTCAATGTCGACGAAGAAGGCAGAGCCGTTAAACCGCAGAGAGTTCTGGAAGAGCTCGGTTTTCCAACCAACCTCATAGTTCTTCACTTCGTCGGTATCGACCGCATAAGGCACGGTGTAAGTGCCAGGACCAGCCGCGCCACCTGGACGGTTCAGAAGACCTGGACGGAAACCTTCGGAATAGGTCGCGTAGAACAGAAGGTCAGCTGTCGGTGTCCATTCACCCGTCAGCTTGTAGATCATGCCATCTGTTGCGGCTTTGTCAGGTGCACCAACCGTATTGTTTGGCGAGAACTGCGCCGAGATGTTCGTACCGAACGCCTGAGCGTCCGTTGTCTGACCAAAGTTGAAGAAGGATGAGTTCGCAGACCCTTTCAGATCCACTTCCACATCATAATAGCGCGCGCCCGCAGTGATCGCGAATTGATCGGTCAGATCAAATGTCGCCTCACCAAAGAGACCCATTTGTTTGTCGGTCCGCAGAACATCGTTCCGGAAGATCACACCTTCCGGGAATGGGCCCGGATCGGAGAAATAACCCGGTGACGCATTGCCGATAGCACCGGTCACAGACGTGTTTGTCAGCGGATAGTTCGGGCCATAGCCGATCGTACCGTTGAACGCGACTGCCAGCTCAGACCCCGGATAAACAAAGTCGTTCAGCTCAGCGAGTTCGAGATCAGAATAAAACGCACCCGCTGTGACACGGAACGGATTGTCCTGTGGCGTCGAGAAGCGGAATTCGTGCGTTTGAATCTTCGTCTCTGTGCCGGAATTCACAAACAGGTTTGGCGCCTGACACGTGCCGGACGGATTGCCGCTCGGATAGGTCACAGAGCCATCACAGATGTAATATGGCAGGTACTGACCGACGAAGAGATAGTCAGAATAGTCGACAGTCTGGTCCGTCGTACGGTCGGTGTATGCCCCGGTATAGACGATATCCAGCATGGCCAGACGGCCTTCCAGCGTCCACGCCGTATTGTGATAACTGTCGTCAATGTTTTCGTCCGTGAAGCGTGTCACTTCATAATCAGGCAGTGCCGGGTCATCAGAGAAGACGCCTTCCGCATCCAGCTGCTGTTGTGAGTGGCTGACCAGCAATGACCAGTCCGCATTGAACTCATAAAGACCGCTGAGACGGAAACCAGTGTAAGTCGCTGAGTTGATGTCGTCCTGGGCAATCGTTCCGTTATCGGCCTGGATGAAGGTCACGCCAGACAGGTCGGCGCCCGCCTGAAAGCCTTCGCGACCCGCGGAAACAGGAACGCCGTTCGCGCGAACTGTACCGGCAGACCGGAAGCGCGCAGACTGAGACGCATCAAGCGTGCCAGGCACATTGTCGATATACCCGCCAGCACGGTCAGCATAGACCACACCGCGCAGAGCGAAGTCTTCAGACACCGGCAAATTCAGCATGGCTTCCACGCTGTTCGACATTTCGCCGCCTTCCGTGAAAGACGTTGAGGCCTTTATGCTCGCATCAAGACTATCGAATTGCGGCTTGTTGGTGATCAGACGCACCGTACCTGCCTGAGAGCTCGCACCGAACAGCGTGCCTTGTGGTCCGGACAGGACCTCAACGCGCTCAAGGTCAGCGGCATAGACGTCAAGGTTACGACCCGGCTGAGACACGGGTTGCTCGTCAAGATAAAGCGCGACGTTAGGCGCAAGACCCGCAACACCAGCGGTGGTGAGGTTTGGCGTGGTCGATGCGAGACCGCGAATATAAATCGTGCTCTGCCCCGGGCCAGATCCACCAGCTGTCACGCCGGGCAGCTGCACGAGATAGTCATTAAAATTCTTGACGCCGAGCTGCTCAAGCTCGGTCTCACCGAGCGCAGTAACCGTTACCGGAATGCTCTGTGCGGATTCAGCCTGCTTAGTAGCGGTCACCGTCACAGCCTGAAGTCGGCGCGTATCCGCTTCCTGAGCCGAAGCTCCGAATGCGGTCATGCCTGACAGCGCGATAAGTGATGCACTTTGTAGAAGCCTGTTCATACTTTCCCCTTGATTTATTCCATGGTCGAATGACTGGATTATCTTCTGCGCTGGGGTGCAGAAGGTTATGCGAACGTTTAACAATAGGGGCGTGGTAACGGAGTCTTTCGATAATTGAAAGATTGGCATCGAGATTGGGGACGACTTGTCACAGATTTGCAACACCCATCAGTGTTATTTACTTCGACAATCGGGCGAATGAACACTAGTTTAGGAAAAGACTTTTCCCAAATCCGCATTAAGCAAGGTCAGAAAAACCGAAGGTCATATGTCAGATACAGAGCAAGATACTTCCGAAATCGAAACAGTTTGCCCGCCCGAAATCCTCGAATACGATACCGAGTATGAAATCGGACAGGACAATGTCGAGATGATGGGCCTCGACATTCACAATCCTGTCTTCTTCCTGTCTGCCGGTATCGTCCTCGTATTCTCAGTTCTGACACTCATCTTCCCCCTTCAGACCGGCGAGCTGTTGAACAGCCTGAAAACCTCAACGCTCCACACATTTGACTGGTTGTTTGCCGCGACACCCGTTGCGCTTCTGATCTTCGCTGTCGGTCTGTGCGTGTCCCCGCTTGGCCGCATCCGGCTAGGTGGCCAGGAGGCGACGCCCGAATTCAATATTGCATCCTGGGTGGCCATGCTGTTTGCCGCAGGCGTTGGCGTCGGCTTCATGTTCTGGGGCGCTGCCGAACCGCTCGCCTATTATACCGACTGGTTTGGTACGCCGCTCAATGTGGAAGCTCACACCCCTCGCGCCGAACGTCTGTCCTTCTCGGCCACACTCTTCCATTGGGGGCTCGCCCCTTGGGCCATTTACGCGGTTGCCGGGCTCGCGCTTGGCTTTTTTGCCCACAATAAGGGCCTGCCGCTCAGCATTCGCTCGGCTTTCTATCCGCTCTTGGGCGAGCGCGTCTGGAGCTGGCCCGGCCATATCATCGATTTGTTTGCTGTCGTCTCGACGGTTTTCGGCCTCGCCACGACCATCGGCCTCGGTGCCACGCAGGCCGCCAACGGCATTGCTTACATTCTCGGCTGGACACCCTCCATCTGGATGCAGATTCTCCTTATCTGCTCCATGACCGGTCTTGCAGTTATCTCCGTTCTTCGCGGCATGGATGGCGGCGTTAAGCTGCTGTCCGACATCAATATGGGCGTCGCTTTTGCCATCCTTCTGTTCGTCATTATTGCAGGGCCGACCGTTCTGATTTTCACCGGTATGGGCGAAAATCTCTTATCCTATGTTCTGGACACCCCCGCCCTCACCCAATGGTGGGATCGTGAAGACGATATTGGCTTCTTCTATGACTGGACGATCTTCTACTGGGCCTGGTGGATTTCCTGGTCGCCCTTTGTCGGCATGTTTATCGCGCGTATCTCAAAGGGCCGCACCATCCGCGAATACTTCACCGTGGTTTTGCTAACGCCCTTTGCCATTTGCGTGATCTGGTTCACGGCTTTTGGCGAAACAGCAATCCTTCAGCATGATCAGGGTATGGGCGATCTGGCCGATGGGGTATCGAACTCCTCCATCGTCCTCTTCCAGATGCTGGCCAATCTGCCGTTTGCTGCCATCACCTCCTTTGCCGCCATCTTCCTGCTGGTTGTCTTCATCGTGACCTCAGCAGATTCCGGCGCGCTTGTGGTCGACACCATCACCTCCGGCGGTAAGACAGATGCCCCCGTTACACAACGCGTGTTCTGGGCCTGCTCGCTCGGCCTCACAGCCTCTGCGCTCCTTTATGGCGGCGGTGAAGATGCGCTGTCTGCGCTACAGGCCGGCACAATAACCGCGGCCTTCCCTTTCACCATCATCCTACTTCTGACCTGCGTCAGCCTCTATCTCGGCATGCTGGACGAACACAGAAAGATCTCAACCTGGCAGGACGAAGTGACAGAGACGAACGAGCTAAGCCCGTAAGTCTCTATCATTTGAATTGCCCTCTCCATCGCTCGCCTCTAAGGATAATGACGAGACGTAAATACGCGAGGGAGGAGACGCGATGTCTAAATTGATGACCACCAGCCGGAGAGGCTTCCTGATTGGCAGTGCGTCCCTTGCGGGCGCGATGGGCCTGACGGGCCGCGCCTGGGGCCAGGACCTGTTCCCGGTCGTGGAAACAACCAATGGCAAGCTGCGCGGCGTCTGGGCCAGCGGCGTCGCCAGCTTCAAAGGCGTCCATTATGCCGACTCCACGGCGGGGCTGAACCGCTTCATGCCGCCCCAGCCCGTGAAGAAATGGGCGGGCGTCAAAGACGCGCTCACCATGGCCGAAGTCGCGCCGCAAGTGCCCGGAGGACGCACGTCAGACTATGGCGACATCATCGTCATGGACCGGCAGATTCCCGGCATTGGCGAGGATTGTCTCTCCATCAATATCTGGACACCAAGCCTCGAGACCACCGCAAAAAAACCGGTCATCATGGTCATCCATGGCGGCGGCTATTATGGCGGATCAGGCAATTCCTTCGGCATGGATGGCGACCGCATGGTTCGTTTTTCCGATTGCGTGGTCATCGCCGTCAATCACCGCCTCGGCGCCATGGGCTTTGCCCATATGGAAGACTTCGGCGGCTCCGACTTCGCCTCCTCCGGCACGGTCGGCATGCAGGATATCGTTGCCGCGCTGGCCTGGATCAAAGAGAACATTGCCGAGTTTGGCGGCGATCCTGATCGCGTCATGGTCTATGGCCAGTCTGGTGGCGGCGCTAAAACCTCAAACCTCCTCGCCATGCCGTCTGCCAAGGGCTTGATGCACCGCGCTGGCGTCATGTCCGGCTCCTCGCTCCGCCTTCAGAGTAAGGAAGATGCGCTCAAAACCGCCGACGCTTATCTCAAAGTGCTCGGGCTCAATAAGGGCGAGGTCCACAAACTCCGCCAGCTGCCGCTCACGACCCTCGTTGCCGCTCAGGCCGGTATGGAAGCCGCCATGCGTGCCCAGGGCGAAGCCCCGCGAACCTTCGGGCCTTGCATTGATGGCATCGCCATTCCGGAACAGACCTGGACGCCAGACGCCCCGGACGTTTCCAAGGACGTGCCAATGGTTGTCTCCTCTGCCCTCGATGAACGCACCTATCGCATGGGCAATTTCGACATGACCGATGAGGAGCTTCTGACCTTCGCCAAAGACAAGGCAGGCGACAGAGCCGCCGAAGCCGTTGCCCTTTACAAGGCCGACGACCCGGATGCCACGCCCTTCCACCTGGCCGCACGTATGGATACCGACACCGGCTTCCGTCGCTCCGCCTTCACCATGGCAGAGCGCAAAGCCGCGCAAGGCGGCGCCCCTGTCTGGACCTATCTCTGGACATGGCCATCCCCGGCCTATGAAGGACGTTATGGCGCGGTGCACGGCATTGATGTCGGCCTGTCGCTCCACTCGGTTCGCGGTGGCCTAACAGGCGCATCAGCCGAAAGCGTGATGATGGCCGACCGCATTGCGGGCACATGGGCCGCCTTTGCCGCGACCGGTAATCCGAACTCGGAGTATACGCCAGACTGGCCGGAATACACGCAAGAAACCCGCGCCACGATGATTTTCGATACTGAGATGAAAGTCGAAAACGATCCGCGCGCCGAGTTCCGCGACTTCTGGGAAAGCATGTAAAGACGTCACGACCGCTCTCCTCCCCTTGAATGGCTTCCGGGTAGAAGACAACGAACACGATTTTCGGAAGGGGAGTGACTGTACTGGATTTTGCGTCGGGCACCCCACAGCCCGACCGGGCTGGCGCAAGCGTATCAAAGCTCCGAATAACCTTCGGAGCTTTGATTAATGCTGAGCATAGAAAAACTAGTGGCTAAGATATAGCGTCGAAATCCGGTCCGCGATATCTTTGAACGCAGCCTCAAGTTCGTCAGAATTCTGCACATCAATAAAGTCTTCCGGTTCGCTCGCGCACGCCGTCAGGAGCTCTTCAGAGCGGTCATCTTCCAGCGCCAGGCGAATGGTGAAAATGCGAATGCCATTCTTTTTCGCGGCCGCGCAGGCCTTCAGTGTCCGGTCATCCATCGCGTCGAGGATCTCACCCTGATCATACCAGCCCGAGACGCCTTCAAGGCGACCATTCTCGATATAGCCATAAGACGAAAAGTCAGATCCGCCAGGATGCCCATCGCGCTCCTTGATCATATTGTTACCATCAGACAGAAGCACCACGACCTTCTGGACACTCGACGAATAGCGGTCACCCTGTTTAAACGGCGCGCCCGGTGAAACCACCCGATGCCCCCAGGCCATGCCTTCTGAAATATTGGTCGAGCCAGAGGCATTCAGGCCGCGAATGGCTGTTTTCACCTGCTGATACTTGGAGGTAAGCGGCATGATCGGGCTCATTTCACAGCTGAAGCCAGGCCCAATCTCTGTGTCGACGTCCGAGTAATAGTCATAGTCTTTATTGATCGAGACCGGCGACCAATTGTCGGGGTTTAATGCACTGCCTGCCGAACCTTCATTGCATTCTTGTCCGCCCCCCAGATTGATGTCCAGAGTGCTGTCAGTGCATGTTCCATCCGCGTTCAGAAGTCCCAGATCAATCAGGACTTTTTTCGCAGCGTCAGGCGCCAATCCATCAATCAGGGTGATCACTTCCCAGGGCAGCCCGTACTTCACCGGATTGCCAAGATCGATCAGACCGCCAACACCCAGCGACTTTGCGTCCTCGACATAATTGTTCGGATAATCCTCATACCAGCCATCCTTGTCCGGCTCGTCAGGATGGAAAAGCGGTACAAACAGCGTTTCCGGACGAGACTTACGCGGTTTGGTATCCCGAACATCATGCGGGGCCGGACGGGTCGCAACACACCCCTTCCAGTCATAACCCAGATGTTTGTAGAGATCGAACCGGTTCAGACCTGTCACCAGATTGTCCGCATGAATTGGAGATTCAGCATTGGTGTCCATCCAGTTTGCATTGGCATTTTCGGGGCCGACATTGACATAGGTCGCGAAGGGCACAATGCCGATCTCAATCATGCTGTCATCTTTTGACAGCGCGTCGAGCACATCCACCATTTTCAGGGCGGCATCCTGCATACTTGCGAGCTTCGTCTTGGATTGCCCGGATGGCGTCTGACGCATAGAGCCGGTCGTATCGAGCACAAGCGCGAGCTCGATCTTGGTCAACCCGGTCTGCACTTCAGCAGACCGCACGACTTTAAGATCGCTAATGCCAATAATCCCAAGAAACACAGACTCGACGCTACCCGTCACATCGGCCCTCAGTGTTTCGCCATTTTTGCTGATTCTGAAATTTTGGATCACGAAAGGTGTCGAGCCTAAATGCGTCTCAAACCATTGACGACCGTCTTTGGTCAGCTCGCTGTCGTTCCGGTCAATTCCGCCTCGCGCTACGGCCAGAAGCGCCGCATCCAGTGCGTCCTGCGCACGCGTTTCTCCACCGCGTTGACGCGACAGATCAACGGCGCCACCCATAATGATCACTATGGGAAGCAAACACATTGCGAGGATCATTGCGACGTTGCCGCGCTTGTCCTTCAAAAAACCGATCATAGGTCACCACATGCAAACACCATGTAGGTCTACGACAGAAGTCATCAGTTTTCGGTAAAGCAAAACGTTTCTTTTTTCTCTGAAATAAAAGAAACCGTTAACATTCGAAGTACACTTGCCAGTTTACCCGACTGAACATGAACAGGTCTTTAAATAATCAAAATTTGCAGCGACTTTTTCTCCCCTGACGTGTAATTATTCGCTAATTCTCGCGTACCAGCCGGAAGCCCAACGTACTTGTGCGGCTGCTTGGCGTATAAATCCCACGCAAGCCATTGCCGAATTGCCCCGCCACGCTCGCCCAGGATCCGCCCAGGGCCAGGCGGCGCGCACAATCGCCCCGGTCACAATCGGTCACCCATTCCTCAACATTGCCGTAAACATTGCGAAGCTGGTCAGTGTCTGCCGAAGCCGCAGACGCAAACGCATTCCCGTCGCTGCAACTTGCCGCCTGAAGCTGAACCCCCAACGCCGTCAGGCGGGAATCGGCAAAGTTTCCACCTGCGCAGGCATTTGCCGCCGACGGCATGGCGCCTGCCAGAACCCGCCATTCCGCCTCTGTCGGCAGGCGATAGGTCTTCCCGGTCTGCGCACTCAGCCAGCTGGCAAACGCATCGGCCTCACCATAGGACACACAAACAGCTGGATGGTTAGCTGAGACCGGATAGCCCGGTGCCCTGAAATTCGCAGAGGAGTCATACGCCCAAAGCGATGTCGAGGCTGTCCGGTGAACGAAGCAACCGTTTGACGTCGCCCTCCCTGTCGCATCAAGGAAATGACCGTATTCGGCAATGGTCGTTTCACGCACGGCAATCGCGATATCCTCACCGGCAATGCTGGCGACCGTAAGCACCGGGCATTCCGGACAATCTTGAAACGTGTCTGGCTGCTCGGGCTCGGGTTCCGGCTCAGGTTCAGATGATGGCACCGGTTGAGGTGTCTCCGCATCGGCGTCCGGCGCGTCGATCGTGTCTTCAGCAGGGGCCTCGACCAGCGTGTCGTCAGTGTCGGTCGTCGTTTCGATGAACTCCGGTTCCGCCTCTGCCGGCGCCTTAGCTTCTAGCGTCTCAAGCAGACCCTGTGCATCCTCGTAATGGACAGCCATCACAGGCGGTGTATCGCCATAGATTGCCATGAAATCTTCGACGGCCTCGGCACTGTCAGACTCCTGCGCTTCGCGCCAGCCTTCAGCCTCCAGCGTGCGCCAACGCGCCTCAGCCTGTCTCCGCACATCCCCTTCAAGTTCAGGGTCTCGCAGAAACGACAGAATGGCGTCTGGGTCGTCCTGGTCGACAGCCAGCCAGGCGGTCACGGAACTGGACAACGCATCGTTCTCACCAGGCTGAGGCGTTTCTTCAGTGGCCGGCGTTTCATCGGCGACCGGCTCAGGCTCAGTGTCAGCTTCGTCCGTTTCACCGGCTGCCTGGGGCGGCTCAGGCGATGGCGTTTCCACCTCGGCAATCTGGGTTCGCCCGGCATCTGATGCAGATCCGCTATCATCATTGCGAAGGAACAAAACAAGCGGGATCGCCAATACCAACAGGCACAGCACCGCAGCGGCAGCGATCACACCGCGACCATTCTGCTCCCACCAGCCTGGAGCCGCCTCCGCGGCAAATCCAACGGCATCTTCCTCATCCGGCAGCTCAACAGGCGCGAGCACCATCGCGGCATTAAGCGCGGCAACGCCGGCAAGCCGGTCTTCGACCAGCAGGTTAAGGCCATTCTTGAGCGCACCAAACAGCGTCGGGTCATCCACAAGCTGGCTCTCAAGCAGGTCAAGATCCAGCGGGTCATCCTGTCCGGCCTCAAGTGCGGCCATTCGGGCTTTACCGGAGACGGGTTCCTGCCCGGTGAGCAGCAAATAGAAGCTCGCACACAGCGAATAGACATCGCTCCAGGGGCCGACATCTCCGGCCCGGCTGTTTAACATCTCAGGGGCGACATAAGGCGTATTCGCTGGTGCCGTCCTTAAAACTGCACTGTCACTTGTAAAATCCTGAAGATGATCCGGCGTGATGATCGCAGGCAGTCCGTCATCCTGCCGCATAATACGGTCAGGCGCGATCAGCCCATGCACAAGCCCGGCCTCCTCCAGTCGGGCAAGGCCCGCCGTCAAGACGTCAATCAGGGTTCGCGCAAATCCGGGCGAGAAAATACCATCCCGCGCCTGAATTTCGGCAAGACTTTCACCCGTAGGCTTCTGGGTAATCAGATAAACAGTGCCATGATCTTCCACCAGGTCCAGGCCCTGGATCAGCCCGTCACTCTCGAGATCGACATAGCGCTCAAATTTATAAGCCTCATTCACAAGAGCCTGACTGAACTCGGGTTGCAAAGAGCGGCGGCTCGGATGAATTTTCTTTCCTCTGCGACGGCAGAGATTGGCCGGGAAATATTCACGGATCACCACGATGGGCGCATTGTCTTCGCCATCGGACGCCTCACCGAGATAAGTCACACCGAGAACGTCCTCAGACACCTCCTCCCGGATTTTGAACTGGGCAATTTCTGTCCCGGGGCTAAGCGTTTTGCGAGCCATTCGAATCTCTCATCAGGGCACAAGTCCGACATGCTGTGCCACACACAAGGACCGCGTTTAAGTAAGTTCGCGAATTAGGCGAATTCCCCGGCACGACCGTCTTTGTGTGGTTAACACGACTCGTCTGCCACATGACACCGCGATTCTGGCCATCATGGGGCAGGATCGACATTTTTCCCGCGCTCCTTGCCTGCGATATTCCGTCTCTGGCCAAGCCCCCGGCTTTGGGAGTAGACCCTACGCACTGTTCACAAAGATCAAACCTTCGGCATCGGCACTGGTTTGTCGCGCACAACACGTTATTCTCGCAAGTCCATCATGTTTTGAGGCAACAGAGTTCCTTCATGCTAGCTGAAACCGGACAAATTCTTCTGCTTCTCGCCTTCACGCTCAGTGCGCTGCAAGGTATTTTCGGCATTTACGGCGCCCATGCCCTGAACGGTCGGTTGATGCAATTTGCAGACAGAGCTGCGGTCGCGCAGGGTCTGTTTCTCGTCACCGCCTTTGTCGCGCTCGCCATGCTGTTCATGGCCTCGGACTTTTCTGTCGGCCTCGTGGCCCGACATTCACACACCATGAAGCCCTGGCTGTACAAACTCTCCGGTACTTGGGGGAACCATGAAGGCTCCATGCTGCTCTGGGTGATGATTGTCGCCATATTCGGCGGTGCTATGGCGCTATTTGGTCAGGCCCTTCCGGCCACGCTGCGGGCCCGCGCCATTGGCGTTCAGGGGCTGATCGGCGTCGGTTTTCTCGGGTTTCTCATCTTCACCTCCAACCCCTTCACGCGCCTCGCGCCGATCCCGGAGAATGGCTCTGGCCTCAACCCACTCCTGCAGGACCCCGGCCTCGCCTTCCACCCACCCTTCCTTTATCTCGGTTATGTTGGCTTTTCCGTTGCCTTCTCCTTTGCCATCGCGGCCCTGATCGAAGGGCGTGTCGATGCGCTCTGGGCGCGCTTTGTGAGACCATGGGTCCTGGCGGCCTGGTCCTTCCTCACAATTGGCATCGCGCTCGGCTCTCTCTGGGCGTATTACGAGCTGGGCTGGGGCGGCTGGTGGTTCTGGGACCCGGTCGAGAACGTGTCCCTCATGCCATGGCTCGCGGGTACTGCACTTCTGCACTCGACGCTGGTTGTCGAGAAGCGCAACACCTTCATGAACTGGACGCTGCTGCTCGCCATCGCGACCTTCTCCCTCAGCCTGATCGGCACCTTCGTGGTCCGCTCTGGCGTCCTGACCAGCGTGCACGCCTTTGCGGTGGATCCCGAACGCGGTGTCTTCCTGCTCGGTCTTCTGGGCATCGCCACGGGCGGCGCGCTCACGCTTTATGCCTTCCGCTCGGCGAAAATCGCATCCACCACCACTTTTGACGCCGTCAGCCGCGAAGGCGCGCTTGTCCTCAATAATCTGCTCTTATGCGCCGCCACGGCGACCGTGTTTCTCGGTACCTTCTGGCCGCTCATCATCGATGCCATTCTCAGCTCCAATAACCCGCTTCTGGTGTCGATGAGAGAAGAGATGGGCATGTCCAAAGTCACGGTCGGCCCACCTTATTTCAACAAGACCTTCACCCCCATCATGATTGGTCTCATCATCTTCATGGCGATCGGACCGCTACTCAAATGGCGGATTGACGATCCAAAACGCCTCATCAAACCGATTGCGATCACCCTCCTGCTTTGTGCCGCCTTCACCCTGCTCGTCAGCGTGGTCGGCAAGGCGGTCTTCGGCGGTCTCGGCATTGGTCTTGCGCTTTTCCTCCTGTTTGGATCGCTCAAATCCTTTGGTGAGAAAGTCCGCGCGGGCAAAGTCCCGATGAGGCAAAGCCTGCGCCTACTCACTCATTTGCCGTCTGCCGCCTTCGGCTTCCTGCTCGGCCATGTCGGCCTGGCCGTCACTGTCATCGGCATCACCGGCATGAGTGTCTGGGCCCATGAAGACCAGCATGCACTGCGTCCGGGTGAGACAGTCGAAGTCCCGGGCTATGAAATTCAGCTGGTGAATGTGACGGAAAGCGAAGGCGCGAACTATGCCCGCCAGGGCGGCCAGATCAATGTCTTCAAAGATCAGAAGCTCGTCACCACCCTGCGCCCGGAACGCCGTTTCTACCCCGTCGAACAGCAGATGACGACAGAAGCCGCGCTCAATGTTGGCCTCACCCGCACGCTCTATGGCGCCATTGGCGAGTCCGATGATGAAGGCCGCTGGCAGGTCCGCTTTTACGTCCATCCGCTCGTCAGCTGGATCTGGGCAGGCTGCGTGATCATGGCGCTTGGCGGTTTCATCTCCATGACCGACGCCCGCTTCCGCATGCCATCCCGCGCCAGCGCACCTGAACTTCAAACGGCTCCGGCCGAGTAATCTGGTATCCCCATGAACTGGAAAGCCTTCATCCCACTTGGTCTCTTTGTCGCTTTTGTCGGCATTTTCGGCATCGGCCTGACGATGAATCCGAAAGAGCTGAAATCGGAATTTATCGACAAACCCGTCCCGGAATTTGAGCTTGAAAGCCTGCTGCCCGGCGAGGCGCCTGTCCGTTCATCCGATCTGAAGGGCGATTTTTTCCTGCTCAATGTGTTCGGCTCGTGGTGTCAGGCCTGCATCACCGAGCACCCCTATCTGATGGAGCTTCAGGCCAATAACACCATCCGCATTGTTGGCCTGGACTGGCGGGACAAACGGCCAGACGCGCTCGAATGGCTTCAGCGCTGGGGCAATCCTTATGATGAAATCGGCTTTGATGAACATTCCGAAGTCGCCATCGGTCTGGGCGTCACCGGCGCGCCGGAAACCTTCCTCGTCGATCCTGAGGGCCAGATCCGCTACAAACATGTTGGCCCGGTCACACGTGATGTCTGGCAGAAAGAGTTCGCGCCGCGCATTGACGCGCTGAAAGCCGGAGCGATCACATGATCCGCGCGCTCCTCATCGCTCTCTCGCTCTTCGCTTTGCCCGCCCTCGCCCAGCAGGGCAGCGATCTCAGCGAAGCTGAAGTCAAAGCCCGCACTGAATCCATCGGCAAAACCCTGCGCTGCGTAGTCTGCCAGAACCAGTCTATCGCCGATTCCGATGCCACGCTCGCCGAAGACATGCGCACCCTCGTCGAAGCCCGCGTCCGCGCCGGTGACAGTGACGAGGATGTCCGCGCCTACTTCCGTGAACGCTATGGCGATTTCGTCCTTATGGACCCGCCGGTTGAAACCTATACCTGGCTCCTCTGGTTCGGCCCGCTGCTCTTCGTCCTCGCCGGGCTCAGCTGGTATCTTCTCTCAATCCGCAAACCGTCAGAATCTGTCGCCGAAGATGAATCCGATCTCTCGGACGCCGAACGCGAACGCCTCAAAAAACTCCTCGGAGATGACCCCACAGCATGATCTGGCTCGTCTTCATTCTTCTGCTCGCGCTCGCGGCGTTTCTTGTCACGCCTGCCCTCTTCCGCCCCTCTTCTGTTACGGCGAAAGACGCGCTCACCCGTGAGCTTGCGGCCAGTAAGCATCAGCTCTCCCAGATTGATGCTGAAGTCGCCTCAGGCTTTCTCGACGAAGAAGGCGCAGGCCGCGCACGCCGCGCCATGGAACGCCGCATTCTGAAGCTCGGCGACCGGCTCGATGCACTTAACGCAGGCAAGGACGAACCCGCCCTCCCGACCTGGATGAAGTTCGCCGTCCCGGCGACAATCATCGTCGTGTCAGCCGGGCTTTATCCCCTCGTCGGCGATCCCTTCTACACACCAAACCCCACAAATGATCGAAACCTTTCGCCGGAAGAGCAGGCCATTGCCGATATGACCCCGGCTGGGCTTGAGGCCATGCTCATCCAGCGCATTGAACAATCTGGTCAGGGCGATCCGACCGGCTATGTCTTCCTCGGGCGCATCCGCATGGATATGGGCAAGTATGACGAAGCGCTGTCCTCCTATGAGACCGCGCTCAACCTGTCGCAAAACCACCCTCAGATCGTCAGTGAATACAATCAGGCGCTCGCCTTCGTGGCACGTCAGCGCGGCGAAGAGCCGCCCTCCTCCAGCGCGCCTCAGATTGATGATCAGGACGTTCAGGCCATGAATGAACTCTCGGCTGACCAGCAGCAGGAGCGCATTCGGGGCATGGTGGATGGCCTCGCCGCCCGCCTCCAGGATGACCCGAATGATCTGCAGGGATGGCTCCGTCTCATCCGCGCACGGACTGTCCTCGGCGAAACCGATCTCGCCGCAGCCAGCCTCTCCGCCGCCCGCACCACGTTTGAAGGCGATTCCGAAGCCCTCTCAGCCCTCAATCAACTGGGTGATGAACTGGGCCTCGACGCCGAATAACCGCTGCGCTCGGTCCAGTTCTCCCCCTTGAAAAGGGGGGGGGTGATGGCGAAGCCATCGGAGGGGGATAACTATCTAACGTTTCCGCACCGACGTCTTAGACTTGATCGCTCTAATGAATATCAAAGCCCAACACATTACGAACACGCAATGTTTCACTGGCTTGTCAGGCAGCGGCCGAAGGCGCTATCCCGTTACACAATAACCAAAGTAGTTTTTGCCACTCCGGAGCCCCAGATGAAACAATTCCTCCTTGCGGCCACAGCAGGTCTCGCGTTTTGTGCCCAGGCGCACGCAGTTGAAGGCATGTTCACCCCCGACCAATTGCCGGAAATCGCAGAAGATCTGAAAGCCAAGGGGCTCGAACTTGATCCCGCAGGCCTCACTGACCTGACAGAATTCCCGATGGGCGCGGTGGTCTCACTCGGCGGCTGCACGGCCAGCTTCGTATCGCCTGAGGGCCTTGTGGTCTCCAATCACCATTGCGTACGCGGCTCCATCCAGATCAATTCGACCGAAGAGAACAATTATCTGAAAGAGGGCTTCCTCGCTGCCGACAAATCCGGAGAGCTCCCGGCCGCGCCCGGCACGCGCGTTTATGTCACCACAGAGGTGACGGATGTCTCCGAACGCGTCGTCAAAAGCGTCCCGGCTGGCGCGAGCCCACGCGAGCGCTATGACGCCATTGATGCTGCACGCAAAGCCTTCGTCGCCGAGTGCGAGGAAGATCCGGGCTATCGCTGCCAGGTCTCTGAATTCTTCGGCGGGCTCGAATACAAACTGATCAAACAGCTCGAAATCCGCGATGTTCGCCTCGTTTATGCCCCGGGTGACAATATCGGCAAATATGGCGGCGATATCGATAATTGGATGTGGCCACGCCACACCGGCGATTGGGGCTTCTACCGCGCCTATGTCGGCCCGGATGGCATGCCTGCAGACTATTCCGAGGAGAATGTGCCTTACGAGCCTGAGCACTTGCTCAGCGTGTCGTCCGCAGGCCTCGATGATGGCGATTTCGTCATGGTCGCGGGCTATCCCGGTTCGACCTCGCGCTATGAGCGTCTCGCCGAGGTCGAATACGTGTTTGACTGGTATTACCCGACTTGGATCGAGGTGAACCAGGCCGAGGTCGACACCATTCTGGCCGCTGCGCCGGAAGGGTCTGATGCTCGCATCAAATACGAAAGCCGTCTCGCAAGCCGCAATAACTATATCAAAAACCGTGGCGGCCAGATCGAAGGCGCGCGTCGCGTTGGCCTGAAGAAGCTCCGCGCTGAGCGTGAAGCCGGGCTTCTGGGCTGGACCACTGAAGAAACCTATCGCGCGCGCTATGCAGAATCGATCGCAAAGCTCGATGAGCTGACCGAGGCCTCAAACGCCCGTGGGAAGCGTGAATTCTTCTATAACTACGCCACCAACCCGGCCCTGCTGGACGCCGCTTACGATCTCTATCGTCTGGCCAATGAGAAAGAGAAACCTGATGCCGAACGCGAAAGCGGCTATCAGGAGCGGGACATGACCTTCTTCCGTCAACGGCTCGAGCGGATTGATCGCCGCTATGATCCGGCGGTCGACATGGCCATCTGGCAGCGCATGCTGCAATTCTATATGGACCAGCCTCTGTCGCAGCGCGTAAAGGCACTCGATATGGCGCTTGAACTCGGCGCTGAGTATGACGCCGACGAGATTTCTGCAAAGCTGGCGCCCTATTATGAAGGCGGCGTCGTCGCTGATCCCGAAGCCCGTATTGCACTGATGGATGCCAGCATTGAGGAGCTCGAAGCTCTCGATGATCCGTGGATGGAACTCGCGGTCGCGCTTTATGACACTGAAATGGAGATGGAAGCCGCCGACAAACGCGAGTCAGGCCTCATGAAAGAGCTGAAGCCCGATTACATGTACGCCATGCGTCAATTCCAGAAATCCCAGGGCAAGGTGACTTATCCTGACGCAAACTCCACGCTTCGTGTGACTTACGGTTCCGTCATGGGCGGCTGGCCGAAGGATGGCCTGTATTACGCGCCCTTCACCACGCTCGAAGGCATTACCGAAAAAGACACAGGGATCGAACCCTTCGATGCCCCGCAGGAACAGCTGGATCTGATCAATGCCCGCGACTATGGCGACTATGCCCTGGAAAGCCTTGGTACGGTGCCGGTCAACTTCCTCACTGATCTCGACTCCACCGGCGGCAATTCCGGGTCTGCCACGCTGAACGCACAAGGCGAGCTCGTTGGCCTGCTCTTTGATGGCACGATTGAATCGGTGAATGCCGACTGGCATTTCGACCCGAAAACCACTCGATCCATCCATGTGGACACGCGCTATATGCTCTGGACCATGGAGAAAGTCTCCGGTGCCGGTTACCTCATCGATGAGATGACAATCGTCGGCAACGAGGACTAACGCCGCCGGACACGAAGAAAGCGCTCCCCCTTGAATAGGGGGAGTCGTCCGAGCTTATGTAGCAGACGCACCAAGACTTTCGAGCGCAAACGCGCCGGTAGGCAGGAGTGATTAAGGCGTTAGTCTTGGGGTTGGTTTGGCCATTGTTCTGCTTTAGCAATTCTTACGATGTCAACAGAATCCACTTTTCCGACCGAGGCCAGCAGATATTCTGGGAATCTATATTCGAACTCTACCAGATGGATGTCGCCGAAGGCGTCCAAATAACTAAGTTCCCCTATGATTTGAATCTCTGGCTTCCGCTGCTCGCACCTTCCACAAGAAATCCAGTTGTCCATTTGTTCTTTCAGAATCCTGTCAATTTCGCCTCCTCGAACAATCGCTTCATGTTTGAGGGATTTGGCGGCTTCAGGCAGAATAAACTTTCGGACATCTTCCCCGATATGAAAATCCTCTATCTCTATCACTTCGGACTTCGTCCGTGGGCCGCTCCACACATAGCCTCGAAATTTTATGAAATGGCGGTAGGAAGGGGTTGCTCCTCCATTCAGCAGACCCACAGAGAGCGTACATGCTCCATCACTTCGGAAGGCGTCGTCTACTTTAATAAAAGTGATCGCAACGTGAGCACGGGTCTGCTCTTGACCGATCTTTTGGTTCGTTCGTACTCCCGCCCAAGCTGCCTTGTCAGCCCGCCGCATGGAGGCGAACATGCTACGGTTCACTTTAAGCGTTTGCTTCAAAAGGCATGCCACATAAACGCTTAGAAGCAAGGCCAAGAGGCTGAAAACAAACATTCCCCACTGCGCACCTCCATCGCTGAGAAACAGCCATGGATATTGCTCGTGCTTATTTTCTTGGGAGTTTTCGGGTCTGTTTTCTGGAGCTACCTTTGCGGCTGGTGGTTCTGGCGAAAGCGCGGCTTCTGGATAAGGAGCAAGGTGTACATCATCCTCATCGGGGGCGTTGGTATTGGTCTCTTGTGGTGTATCAACTGCTTTTATCTCATCGTTTTGAGTTTGGGCTAATCCAGGTGAATTTGCCGCGAGCCAACAACCGAAAAGCATTGCAGCAAGAACGCAGCGGTAAACTTTCCACGACTCAGCTTTCCCCGAATGTTCACTTCCTTCTCGCATACGCCAATGCCTTACAGTCGCTCGATTAGCACAGCATACGTGATTCCCGACCTTTTCAATTCAGCCATTAGAAGGTTGGCCGCTTTGGTTGCCAATTTCTGGCAAACTTTCCCGGTCCAATCCATGCCTCCGGTAATTGTAATTTCACGCGACCGATTTATTTTGATGACATGTCAGAACATCAGGATGTCCTGATTGCCCTGCGTCGGATCACACGGGCGATCGATCTTCATTCCAAGAAACTCATGCGCGAGACAGGGCTGACCGGGCCACAATTGCTCGTGCTCGAGGAATTACAGAGCCAGGACCGCGCCACGCCCTCAAGTGTCGCGAAAGCAGTGCATCTCTCTCAGGCCACCGTCACAAGCATTGTCGACCGGCTCGAAAAGGCGGGCCTGATCCTTCGTGTGCGAAGCGAATCTGACCGCCGGGTCATCAAACTTCAACTCACAACTGAGGGCGCTGCAAAGGCAAAATCCGCCCCCGAATTACTTCAGTCGGGCTTTATAGAAGAATTTTATTCCCTGAAAGATTGGGAGCGGCACCAATTAATCTCCAGCATTCAGCGAATCGCCGAGATGATGAATGCTGAAGATCTGGATGCCGCGCCAATTCTCGAACTGGGCGATTTGAAGGATGAGAGCTAAGCCCTAGGGCTGCTCAATATCGAGGAAATCTTCTTCCGGCTGATCCCAGTTCAGATGGTGCTCTTCCAGCAGGATGAGGTTCTTCTGATTGATGATCACGTCACTGGTCGTATAGCCGAGCGTCTCCTTGGACGGCAGATCCGGGTGTCGCGCCAGAATTAACGCCTCCTGTGACCCGTAATTTGTCAGGCCGCGCGCGACTTCATTGCCGTCTTCGTCAAAGACGTGAAGCACATCACCCTTATGGAAATCACCCGACATGGAGACCACATCACCGGCCTTCACGCCAATCTCACCAGATCGGATGTCGCGCGCAGGGTTGGAGCGCACAATGATACTGCCCGCCATGGACAGCCTGTCCGTCAGCCAGACCGACCAGCTTGATGCCGGTGCCGTCTGCGCCACACATTCCGTACACCGGCGCTCGCCGCTCAATACAGCTGTGATCGGCCGATCCATCTCACCTTTGGCAATCAGTGTCGTACACCCGGCATTCTGCGCCATATTTGCAGCCTGCATTTTGGTCATCATGCCGCCAGAGCCGAGCGATGAGGTTGATTTCGTCACCTCCAGATACTCGGCCACATCGTCGACTCGCTCGACGAATTGCGCCCCTTCCTCTTCGGGATTGCGATCGTACAGGCCATCGATACTGGTCAGAATCGTGAGATTTGACGCCTGAAGCATCTGGGCCACTTTCGCGGCGAGACGGTCATTGTCACCAACGCGAATTTCTTCTGTGGTCACCGTGTCATTCTCATTTACGATCGGCAGAAGGCCGCGCTCCAGCAGGCGGTTGATCGTGTTCCGCGTATTCAGGAAGCGGCGCCGGTTCTCAAGATCCTCAAGCGTGATCAGCACCTGCGCGATATCAAATCCATATTCCAGCGCGATCTGTTTATACACATTCAGCAAGAGCGGTTGACCACAGGCCGCAGCGGCCTGTTTCTCCTGGACACCCGCCGTTTTCGGGTCTGCCTTCAGCAAGCCCAGGCCCAGCGCCACCGATCCAGAAGAGGTCAGAACCACTTCCTTGCCCTGCTCTCGCAGGGTTGCGATGTCGCCCAACAGGCCATGGATGAATGCATAGGACGGGGTCAGCATCTCCTCATTGACGAGCAGGCTGGACCCGACTTTGACCACGATACGATTTTCGGAAACCAATACTTTCTCCTCAAAGCTTCTGCGCAAGAGTTAGGTAAGGTGCATGAGCAACTCAAGCCTTGACCTATTGCCTTCTCTGATCTCTTTCACCTCTGTGTATTCGATTCCTGTTGATATAGCTCGGGAACTTATCTGTACGAGCCAGTGTTGGAATAATTAGAATACAAACTATATCTGCGCTATGTTGAAAGAGAGAAACCGAATGAGTGGTGAGACCGTTCCCAATTCCAATGTAAAAACACGCGCCCTGATGTTTGGCTGCGGGAATATGGGCCAGGCATTAATCTCCGGGTGGAAAAAAGCCGCCGACGTCAGCTTCACCGTCGTCGACCCAGCCGAACCCCAGATCGCAGATGTGGACGTCCATAAAAGCCTCGACACGGTCGAAGGCGCTTATGATCTGATCATCGTCGCGGTAAAGCCGCAAATGATCGCCGACGTCATGTCAAACGCGACCGAAACCGTTGGCTCTGCCGGGCTTGTCCTGTCCATCGCGGCGGGCACGAGCATGCAAACCCTGCAATCCATTATGGGCGAGCGGGCGATTGTTCGGATGATGCCGAACATGCCAGCCTCTGTGAAGCTCGGCCTGCTCGGTCTGTATGCCAACGATGTCTGCACGGCTGAAGACAAAGCCCTGATCGAGACCCTTTCCAGTGAGAATGGATCCTTCATCTGGCTTGATGACGAAGACAAGATGGACCGCTTTACCGCGATTGCGGGGTCCGGCCCGGGCTATGTCTTCGAAATCATGCGCCTGTTCGCGAAATCGGCCATGACGCTCGGATTCAGCGAAGAGGAAGCCCGTATGTTGTCCGTCGGCACGTTTTACGGCGCGGCCGGAATGGCCGATGAAAACGGCGGTTCTTTGGAGGATATGCGCAATGCGGTGACCAGCAAGAAAGGTGTCACCCTCGCAGGCCTCGAACAACTCATGGCTGACGATGTGCTCGGCGGTCTTTTGAACAGCACCGTCGATGCAGCCTATAAGCGGGCTGTAGAACTCCGCTGATTTTTGTTAAACTGAACATAAACCCACACGGCAAGGACTGATATGAGTACGCTTGACCAGAAAATTATTGCCTATGTCGAGGATCTCGGACAACGCGCCAAGGCTGCGGCCGGCGCGCTGTTGTCAGCCTCGACAGAGCAGAAAAACAAGGCGCTGATGGAAGGCGCCGCCAATCTTCGCGCAGCCAGCGCTGAGCTGATCGCGGAGAACCAAAAAGACGTTGAATATGCCCGGGAAGCCGGCAAGCCAGACAGCTTCATCGACCGCCTCATGCTCAATGAAGAGCGGATCGAAGGTATGGCGAAAGCCCTGGAGGACATTGCGGACCTGCCCGACCCTGTCGGCCGGAAGCTGGCGGAATTCAACCGCCCGAACGGGCTGAAGATCGAGCGCGTGGCCGTGCCACTCGGCGTGATCGGCATGATTTACGAATCCCGCCCGAATGTTGGCTCCGATGCCAGTGCGCTTTGCCTCAAATCAGGCAATGCGGTCATCCTGCGCGGCGGGTCCGACAGCCGTCACTCCACCAAAGTGATTGTCGACTGCCTCGCGCGTGGCCTGAAGGCTGCGGGCCTGCCAGAGCATGCGGTCCAGACCATTGGCATCGCCGATCGTCAGGCCGTCACCGCACTACTTCAGTGTGATGAGTATGTTGACCTTGTCATTCCGCGCGGCGGCCGTGGCCTCGTTGAACTTGTGCGCGATCAAGCCTCTGTGCCAACGCTTCTGCACCTCGACGGCAATTGCCATGTTTACATTCATCAGTCTGCGGACCTTCAAAAGGCTGTAGACATTGTCCGCAATGCAAAACTCCGTCGTCTCGGCGTTTGTGGCGCAACCGAAAGCCTGGTCATCGACAAATCTGTCGCATCCGATGTGCTTCCGAAACTCCTCGACAACATGCCGGAATGCGAATTCCGGGGGGATGAGGCCGCCCAGGCCATCGACTCCCGCGTCATTGCGGCGACGCCGCAGGATTTTCACACCGAATATCTCGACGCCATCCTGTCGGTGAAGATTGTTGACGGGCTGGATGACGCCATCGCGCACGTCAAAGCGCACTCATCTGCCCACACAGACTCGATCATCGCCGAAGATGAAGCAGCTGTGCGCCGGTTTCAGACCGAAATCGACTCCGCCATCGTCATGCATAATGCGTCAACGCAGTTTGCCGATGGTGGTGAATTTGGCATGGGCGCTGAAATTGGCATCGCCACGGGCAAAATGCATGCGCGTGGTCCGGTTGGTCTCGAACAGCTGACCAGTTTCAAATATCTGGTGCATGGTAGCGGTCAGATCCGCCCATAACAGACAAGCTCACAAGCTTAAAAGGGCGCCGCAAGCGCCCTTTTCTTCACCCATTCCACGAAACGACAAGAGGCAGAATGAAACCAAATGTCGATCAACCTTTATGAGATGATTTCGCTCGGCGCGTATTTTCTCCTGATGCTTGGCATCGGGCTCTACGCCTATAAGGAATCCACATCAGACCTGAATGAATACATGCTTGGCGGGCGGAAGCTCCACCCAGCCGTGGGCGCACTCTCCGCAGGTGCATCTGATATGTCAGGCTGGATGCTGATGGGCCTTCCCGGAGCGGTCTATCTGGCCGGTGTCGGTCAGGCCTGGATCGCCGTTGGCCTCACCATCGGCGCCTATCTCAATTATCGGTTCGTCGCACCGCGGCTTCGCATCTATACAGAAATCGCGGACGATTCGATCACGCTGCCCGATTTCTTCGAAAACAGGTTCAAAGACAATTCTCACCTACTCCGTCTGATCTCGGCGCTGGTGATCATCGTGTTCTTCACCGTTTACACCTCTGCCGGCATTGTCTCTGGCGGCAAGCTCTTCGCTGAGAGCTTTGGCATGAATTATCAGATGGGCCTCTTTGTCACGGCGGGCGTGGTGCTTGCCTACACTGTGGTGGGCGGCTTCCTGGCAGTTTCCCTCACAGACTTTGTGCAGGGCTGCATCATGTTCCTGGCGCTTATCCTTGTGCCAATCGTCTGCTATATGCACTTCAATGGTGATCTGGGCGCTATTTCCGAAACGGTGAACACAGCGCCGCCTTTCACTGACATTGACGGGTCAGACGGCCCAACCCGGGCTGGCTTCTTCAACTGGTTCGACGGCATGACCTTTATCGGCTTCCTGTCGCTCATGGCCTGGGGGCTGGGCTATTTTGGCCAGCCGCACATCATTGTTCGTTTCATGGCCATCCGGTCTCTGAAAGATATTGCCACAGCCCGCTATATCGGCATGAGCTGGATGCTCGTCACGGTCATCGGCGCAGTCCTCGTCGGCATTGTTGGCGTCGCTTATGTCAATGAGAACAGCATTCAGGACGCGCTCCGAGACAATGAAACCATCTTCATTCTGCTCTCACAGACGCTCTTCCATCCGCTGATCTCCGGCTTCCTTCTGGCAGCCATTCTGGCGGCCATCATGTCCACCATTTCCTCACAGTTGCTGGTGTCGTCCAGCTCGCTGACCGAGGACATCTACAAGACCTTTGTGAACAAGGACGCCCCGCAAGGCCTTCTCGTCACCATTGGTCGCCTCGCCACGGTCGGCGTGTCCATCGTGGCCATTGCGCTTGCCTGGGATCCGGACAGCTCCATTCTTGGCCTGGTCTCCAATGCCTGGGCTGGCTTCGGCTCGGCATTCGGCCCGATGGTCATTCTGATGCTGTTCTGGCGCGGCTATACAAAATGGGGCGCACTCGCCTCCATGATCGTCGGCGCACTCACCGTGCTCTTCTGGCTCTATGTGCCCGTGCTGGATGGCGCGCCGCTCGAAAGCCTGATCTACGCAATGATCCCTGGCTTCATCTTCTCGACACTGGCTGGCGTGATTGCCAGCATGGCGACCAGCAAGCCATCCGAGGCCGTGCTGTCAGAGTTCGACTCCATGGAGACCACTATGGATGAAGTCCATGGCAAGGGCATTGGGTCGATCATCTGATCGTCCCTGCCTGATCACAACACCGCAAAAACCCCTTCTGGCCCTCAGAAGGGGTTTTTCTTTTACAGGCATGTGAACCTTCACACTTCCGGCGCGTTGCTTCCTCAGAATGTCAGGGAAGAGCAAAAACATTTCGGAACAGGCGGTGTATCCATCGCACGTTCAGCGCCAAAACGAGCTGACGACCGCAGGCAGTCCGTTCTCCTTGCCGAAATCGGCCTGGTGGCGTGTGCTGAAACGCGTTCCAGGTCAGTTCGGCAAAGACCATCTCACCATCGTTGCGGCGGGGTGTGCGTTTTTCACATTGCTGGCGCTTTTGCCCGCCATCACTGTGATCATCCTCCTCTACGGCCTGCTCTCCGACCCGTCAGAGGCAGCCCGCAATCTCGGTCCCTTCCTCGCAGTTCTTCCAGGTGATGCCGCAACAATGATCGAAGAGCGGATCACCGAACTCGCTTCGGCTGTTGATCACGAGCTCGGCGTCGGAATTCTTGTCGCGCTAGGCGTCGCCTGGTGGAGTACATCCAATGCCGTGAAGGCCACGCTCCGTGCACTGAACATCGTCTATGACGAAAAAGAAAGCCGCGGCTTCATCACGCTAAATCTCAGTATATTCGGCTTCACACTGGCAACCATTCTGGGCTTTGTGCTGGTTCAGTTCATCCTCACCCTGCTCCCGATAATGCTCAGTTATCTGGGGCTGGACACAGATCTCGAACGCACGCTCATTCTGCTACGCTGGCCGCTTCTGGCGCTCGTCTTTCTGGCAGCAATCACCATTCTTTATCGCCTGGCGCCATCGCGGGAGCTTGCGCGCTGGAACTGGGTGCTGCCGGGATCTGTGTTCGCCACCATTGCCTGGCTCGTCGCGTCCGGTCTCTTCGCGCTTTATGTTGCGAACTTTGCCAATTTCGATGCGCTTTACGGCTCGTTCGGTGCCATTGTCGTTCTGCTCTTATGGCTGAACTGGACCTTCCTGATCGTTCTCCTGGGCGCTGAGCTGAATTCGGAGCTGGAACGCGAAGTGATCCGCGATACAACCACGGGCGCCCCAGAAGCGCTTGGCAATCGGGGCGCGGTCGCCGCCGACACCGTCGCCCTGCGGCCCGGCATCAGCCATGATGAAAATGCACGACCTGAGGGCAGCCGGCTCTAGCGCGCGGCCACCATTACCCCGCACCAGTCTGGCTTGCGGGTCAGCGCGCGCTGACCCTTGTGTGGCCAGGGCTTATAGATGCCGGCGTCGAGACCAATCGCAGCCAGATCCTGACCGTCAACCGAGATATCCACGACCTCCCGGTCATATTTATCCATGCCGTAGGATCGCGAAATCCGAACATCCGCATTGCGCGTCAGCTCAACAATGAATTCCTTGGCCGCAAAGGCGCGTTCGCGTTCCTTCTCGCACTTTGCGCCGCCAATCGCGCCGACACCGCCTTTTTCCGGGGCGTCAACATTCGCCAGCCTGAATTTCTCGCCATCCAGTCGACCGCTATCCCCGTCCGACCAATAGACGTTGTCCGCCCGCTCAGGCGGTTCGAAAATGTCGGTCGCAGATGCTGCAAACGCCGCAACCGCAACTGCCAGAATATAGAGCCATGTTTGCCATTTCATGCGCTCACATCTGGTTAAGTTTGGTAAATATAGGGTTAAATTCCACCCCTATCAAAACCCGTGCATCAGTGCTCGCATGCTTTGCACTCTGAACTTTCAAGCTCCCAGACCGCATAAGCGGTGGACATTCTTCAAATGATCAGAAAGTTACACTGTAACTTTTCTTGTATTCTGGAGGGGCGAATGGAGATCTCACGTCGCAGCACGCTTGGTCTGGGTCTGGCCGGAAGTCTGTCACTCACCGGCTGCACGAACCGTCTAGCCAGTGTCAGCTCAGGGTTTCCCGCCTCCGACTCCACCCTCACCCCGCAGGAACGCGCGCGAGACGAAGCCTTCTGGAAGTCGGTCGCTGATCAGTACGACAAACCGGCGGACATCATCCAGCTCGAAAATGCCAATTGGGGCGTCATGTCCAAACCGGTTCAGGCTGAGTATTTCGCAAATACCGAAATGGTGAACCGGGAAAGCTCCTATTATCAGCGCCGCGATTACTGGCCGGACATGCAGCCCATCCTGCAGCAAACCGCAAATCTGCTCGGCGTCTCGCCCGACGAAATCGTCTTCACCCGTGGCGCAACCGAAGCCCTCCAGGCGCTGATTGGCGGCTATAACAAGCTCGGCCCCGGCGATACGGTCATGTATTGCGACCTTGATTATCCCTCAATGGTCTCCGCCATGACCTGGTTGAAAGAGCGTCGCGGCGTTGACGTCATCAAGTTCAACATGCCCGAACCGGCCACACGCGAAAGCGTGCTCGCAGCCTATGAGGCCGCGCTCGAGGCCAATCCGAAGGTCAAACTCTTGCTCACCACACATGTCGGACACCGCACAGGGCTTGCCATACCGATGGCCGAAATCACCGAAATGGCCGAAGCGCGCGGCGTCGACGTCATCTGTGATGCGGCGCATTCATTCGGTCAGATCGATTTCAAAATCCCGGACCTCAAAGCCCCATTTGTCGGCATCAACATGCATAAATGGGTCGGCGCGCCCATCGGCATCGGGTTGGCCTATATCCGCCGCGACCGCCTCGAAGCCATTGATCCCTATATGGGAGAAGGCCCAACTGACCCGGCCATCCGGTCACGGATTCACTCCGGCACCGTCAATTTCGCGGCCTTCCTCACCCTGCCATCTGTGATCGACTTTCACGATGCGATTGGTGTGGCCAACAAGGATGCACGCCTCAAATACCTTCGCGGTCTCTGGGCTGAGCCCCTTCGCGATCACCCGGGCGTGGACATTCTCACACCGAACGATCCCACTATGCATGGCGGCATAACCAGCTTCCGCCTGACCGGCAAAACCAGCCCCGAAGAGAACATTTCGCTAGCGAAACGATTTCTGGACGAGTTTGGAATCTTTACAGTTCATCGCACAGGCCTGGCGCATGGAGCCTGTGTCCGCGTCGCCCCAAGCTATTTCAACACGCCATCAGACGTTGACGCCCTCCGCGCGGCCATTCTGGAGATTGCCTCAACCGCCTGACCGGCCCTATCACTAGAGCCATGGCAAAACTCCTTATCATCTGGCATTCGCGCACAGGCGGATCTGAGCAAATGGCAAAAGCTGCCTGCGAAGCGGCAGCACCCGAATGTGACGCGACGCTCAAACGCGCCGCAGAAACCCAGCCCGACGACCTTTTATCCGCAGACGGATATGTGTTTGTCTTTCCTGAAAACCTTGCCGCAATCTCCGGCGAGATGAAGGAGTTCTTCGACCGGTGTTATTATCCCGTCCTCGGTAAAATTGAGGGACGCCCCTACGCTCTTATGGTTTGCGCCGGATCAGACGGCGAGAACGCCGTGAAACAAGCCGCCCGTATCGCCACGGGCTGGCGACTGAAACAGGTGCAGGACCCGCTGATTGTCTGCACCCATGCTCAGACCCAGGAAAAAATCCTCGCCCCGAAAACCATTTCAGACCCCGACCTCGACCAATGCCGCGACATCGGCGCCGCCCTCGGTGCCGGCCTCTCCATGGGCGTTTTTTGAGCTACTAGACTCGCAGCTAAGCCCGCCACCATGGTGTCGCTGTGCAAGTCGAAACATCTTGAATGGCTCGCCGAGCCGAAGCGCGATTGTGCTCAAATCCATACAGCGGCAAATCTGCAGTCGGGCTAAGGCCCGCCCGTCCGGAGCTGGCTCACGGGGCGCGAGGCAAATGAAACACAAAACATTCCCAAATCCGCGCAACTGGAACCAGGGACTCGAAACCATACAGCGGCAGACCTGCCGTCGGGCTAAGGCCCGCCCGGCCGGAGCCGCTGCGCGGCGCGAGGCAAATGAAACATAAGTTTTCCTGAAATCGATTCACTGGATCGATTTCTATTTTTTGAGTTCAAAAAATACCGGAAAACTGGTGCCCCTGGCCCGACTCGAACGGGCACTTCCGTAGAAAACGGATTTTGAATCCGTCGCGTCTACCAATTCCGCCACAGGGGCCTCCTGCGAGCTAAGCTAAATGACAGCCTCCTCGCCCGAGGTCAATTCGAAATCATCAGTCCTGGGGATTCCACTACAGCCTGTGGTCGGTGCGCATGATCAATCCGTAAATCAGCGTCATCAAACCGGCGATGCCGACAAGCAGCCCCAAAGGCCATAAACCCAAAGACTTCAGTGCCACGGGGTTCAGACCGATGACCGCAGCTAAAAGGCTGACAAGGAAGATCAGCAGCCCTTTTCCGTTTGCAGGCTTGATACTGTATCTGAAACTTTGGTCGCGAGAGCCAGACTGATTGGAAAACCAGATTTTCTCAGGCGGCGGCTGAAACACCATCCCCGCCTGACTAGCCGTCGACCGTCCAGCCGCGCGCTGTGCGGCGCGCGTTCAGGATGGTCTCAGAACCGGCCTCCGTCGACCGTTCCGCATGTGGCTGAGTGGCCGGACGTTTCCAGGCGCCCATCCGCAGAAGCATCGCCACAAAAGCGATGATCACTCCGACAATCGCGGTTGCAATCGCCAGAACACCTGCGGCCACCAGAACAAGAGCGCCAACACCGAAAGCCGCAATCAGCGCAAACACGCGTTTGACAGATCCGAAAAATCCGCCGCTTTTCTGTCCGCCAAGACCGAAGCTTGTAATGTGTGCCTGTATCATTTCGTTCTCCTGTTTAGGAGTGTGGGGTCGGAATCGAGGTTCGTCAATCTGCTTGAATCAGTAAACCACGTTCTGCTCGGATTTTTGCATAGGCGCCGGTGATCGCTGCCGCTTTCTGATGCGCCCGGTTTTCAAATTCACGCGGCGCACCATTCATGACCACACGATCGGGGTGATTATCCGCCATCAGACGGCGATAGGCCACGCGAATCGTATTGAAGTCCGCCGAATGGCTGACGCCCAGAATTTCGTAAGGGTCTTCCGGGTCCGCGCCCAGATGGCTCGCCTTGATCCGGCGGAAATCCCCTTCAGAGAACCCGAATATATTCGAGACTTTCTGCAGATAGATCATCTCATCAAGCGTCACCACGCCGTCAGCACCAGCAATGTAGAACAAGCCGTCCAGCACGCCTTCCAAGAGACAGGGCCGATTGCCATATTTGTTCGCGATGCGTGAGGCATAGCCCTCATAGCCGCGCACAGTCTGCCGCGCGATGTTGAACACACGCCGCACAGATGCCGCATCTTCCGGCGCAGCCTGAAAGACCTGACCGAACACTTTGATTTCGTCTTCGGTCACTTCGCCGTCGGCTTTGGCCAGTTTCGCACCCAGCCCGACAACCGCCGCCGTAAACGCCACATCATGCGGTTCCGGACCGCAGGACGCAGAGTTTTCACGGTCTGGCAGATCATCATCCTCACGGGGATCGAAAATGCGCTGCGCACTTTCCAGAAGGCGGGTCCAGATTGACATACCCGGAACTATACTCCGAATTGCGGCAATTGTCAGATAACAAGACCAAGAGAATTTCTTAAAAGCTCGTAATCTCCTGATCCAATCAGCAACCGCGGCCGTAATCCCGGTATCCATTCGAAAACGGAATGGTTGAGCACCGGATCGATCCACTCTCGCTCTTTCAACTTGAAAGCAACTGGAGTGACACAGATGAAGACCTTTATCATTGCCCCTGCCCTTCTGGCTCTGGCGGCCGTCCCAGCCCATGTAGCTTGCGCCGACAAAGCAGCACGCGCCACATCAGCGCAGTCCGAAATCTCAACAATTTTCGCAGGCAATTACAGCAAAGACAAAGCTGACATTGTCGAAACAGCCGACGCAGCTGGCTTTACAACTCTGCTGGCCGCAGCCGAAGCCGCTGGCCTGGTCGACGCCCTCAAAGGTGACGGACCCCTTACCGTTTTCGCACCAACCGATGAAGCATTCGCCGCGCTCGGCGAAGACACAATCAACATGCTTCTGATGCCAGAGAACAAAGACAAGCTGGCTGGCGTGCTGAAATATCACGTCGTTTCCGGCAAAGTGAAATCCGGCGATCTGGCCGGTAAGGAGCTCTCGGCTGAAACGCTTAATGGCACGGTCGAGATCGACGGCACTGACGGCGTCATGGTCAATAACGCAACAGTGATCACTGCGGACGTAGAGGCCTCAAACGGCATCATCCACGTGATCGATAAAGTGCTGATGCCAGCCACATAAAACCAAAACAAATTCCTCTACGAACTGCAAAGGTCCGGTCTCCAGCCGGACCTATTTTTTTGGTCGCGTGAGACGAGGCCTGACAGCGAGTGAGCTCTGGCCGCCGCGCGGCGTGGGGCAATGATCAATTTTCAGAAACAATGCACAGGCGCTTAGGGAGCGGTTTAAAATAACCGCAACGCACTCGGGCAATCTAATTTAAGACGGTTTCAGCGTATCGTCGCTGACAGGAATGCTTTTGCGGATTTGCGAAGCCTGTTTGAAGAGCGCATTAACGCCCTGAAGACAGGTCTGCCCGAAGAAATCGATCGCTTCTGCGAAGCCATTTCTCGTCTCATCCAATTGCCGGTCTGTGCAGAAAATGACAGGAACACCGGTTTTCATCGCCTTATCCAGAAACGGACGAGCAGAATTCTGATTCAGCTTTGGATCAAGCAGCGCAAAATTGAACTCGGACTGATCCAGCATGCGCAAGGCCTCATCCAGCGTGGATGCAGCTTCTGTGTTCCAGTCAGGCCGATTGAGCAGATTTTCCATCAGCTCCAATTGCGTGGAAAAATCTTCTGCAACGATGAGTATATTCGCCGAATAGGACAATGAGGTTCGCTCCTGGCGAAATGACTTCAATGATGTCAAGCATACCAGCTTTGATCACACCTGCATAGCTTAACAGATAAGGCCTTCAGTCCGACGGACAAGTTCGTTCCAGAAGCGCATTGAGATCAAAATCCCGCGTCCGCCAGTTTCGCGTATCGCAATAGAAATTGCCGGACTCATTGAAGGGTGAGCCATGATCATCGCAAGAGGTCAGCCGTTTATCGCATTCAATGATTTCAGGGCAGCCCCAGGTCTCGCAATTCTGATAATCTGTGACCTTGGCACATGTAATGACATGCTTTCGCGTTTCCGCACGGCAAGCCGCTACGGCAGGTGAAACGCCTGCTGCACCGGAGCCAGAATGAGGGTGAGACCGCGAAATTTCCGGGCGCCAAAGCGCATCTGTGCTTTCGACCTCGAAGTCTCTCTCCTTGCAGAGCGACAAAATCTTCGCCTCCAAATAGGCAGGCGTCAGGAGTTTGCCTCCCGTCGGCGTATCCCGACACAGGGTCAGAATACGAACATCCTGCGAATTGCCACTCTGGTTCGCCTTGTAGATTTCAACGTCGTAATTGAAGTCGGCTGGCTCTGTCTTTGCGGGCTGGCTTTGCGTGGAGGACGCAGCGTTTTCTCGCTCTGGCTCTTTGGCATCCTTTGGCTTTCGCAACGCGGCTTTCAGTTCCGCTGCTGCCTCCGGCGACACGGTCACAGTAATCCCCCCATCGCCTCGCGGTATCATCACAGGTTTGTCTTCGGACTGGCTTTCAGCCTGTTCTAACTGCGGCCCCTCAGCAAAGGCGGACGGCCCTGCTGCGAGTAGCAGAAACACAAGCGCGACGATGACAATGGGTTTACTGACCATCCTGAAATGTCCGTGGTTGGTTATTTCTTATGCTCGGCTTTCAGCTCCGCAATCTCAGCCTTCAGCTCAGCGATCACGGCGAGGATTTCATCGCCCTTTCTGATCATTTTTTCTTCGACGTCCTCGATCTCTTCCTCGATCTGCTCCATCGCCTCTTCATTCTGCGCTTCCTGCTCAGCCTGCAGCGCATCCACGATCAGCGCGATAAAAAGGTTCAGAACCGCAAAACTGGCCAGAAAAATGAAGGCCAGAAAGAAGATCCAGGCAAAGGGATGGCCATCATCCATCACCTTCTGGACAACCTCATTGCGCCAGCCATCCATGGTCATCACTTGAAACAGGGTGAAAGCCGAGGAGGGCAGATCGCCGAACAGCATGGCGACCTCTTCATTCTCGCTGCCGCCATACAGCGTTGTGGCCATCACAGCGCCCGCATATACAAGCAGCCCCAGCACAGCGAGGATCGCACCCATGCCCGGCAGTGCCGAAAACAGCGCTTCGACAATGCGCTTCATCATCGGCACCACATGCAACAGGCGCAGCACACGCAACACGCGCAATGACCGCAGCACCTGGAAGGCCTGGCTTCCCGGCACCAGAGACACCGCAACAATCACGAAATCAAAAATGTTCCAGCCCGACCGGAAGAATTCGAGCCGCCAGGCATATATCTTCAGCATCAGCTCGATCACGAACACGCCGATGACAAACATATCGAAAAATTTGATCGCCGTGTGCAGTTCGTCGGGCAGGCTATCATAGGTATCAAGGCCCAGCGTGATCGCATTCGCGACAATCAGGGCGGTGATGATATTCTTGAACAGGCTGTGCTCAACGATTGAGACCGCTTTCGAGCGCGATGTACTGAACTCTTTTTCTTCTGGCATGGTCTGAATTCGCCCCCCGCATTCCTGTCAGACTGCTGTTCAACCACCATCATAATGACACTTTCTGCAATTGGGTATCAACAAATCTGGTCAGTTGCCGCCGAATATGTGACGCTGGTCAAAACACCGAAGTGCGGAGTAAGCCGGACCATGTCTTCCCCTTTTCAGACCGAGCAGATGACCCTCGCTCAGCTGTTTTCCGGCCAGCATGTCTTTTCCTTTCCCGCCTTTCAAAGGCCTTATCGCTGGACCCTAGAGGAGGCGCTCACCCTCGTTGACGATGTGGCAG
>CEPO01006949.1_pt1 | contig 40656 bp, 33 predicted proteins | sample 530481 | NCBI WGS metagenome assembly CEPO01 (sample SAMEA2620198, study PRJEB7988) | marine metagenome | biome: marine biome (ENVO:00000447); feature: surface water layer (ENVO:00002042); material: "saline water (ENVO:00002010), including plankton (ENVO:xxxxxxxx)" | depth 5 m
CAGTTATCGCTATTAAAATTGCCCTGACAGTAACCCACGCGAACCCACTCAGATACAAGGTGAGTTAATCGGCCTCTAAATAGCTTAGCCAGCGTCACCACTTGCTCTTCAAACGGCGCAGTTGTGTCTATTTCACTTGAGTACTCTCGCTTGATAAGGTGCTTAACAATGGCTTTTAGTTCGTTTAGCGCTTCGCTGTGTTCGTTGCAGCGAGCACGCCTAGCAAAAAGCTCAATTTGCCCAACGCGCAAGAAGGAAGGGGCGACGCGGGTGGATATGGCCATGATATTTTCGACCATCACTTCAGGTTCATAGGAATGAGAGCCTTCGCGATACCAGGGTCTGTCTACTGTGTCTGATTCAGACATAAACAAGCTCAGAGAGCGTGAGGTAGGAACGCCAAGGGCGTGCATGTGCTCTTGCACTAAAAATTCGCGCACGCTAGAGCGCAATACGGCGCGCCCATCGGCGCCACGGCAGTAAGGCGTGCGACCCGCGCCTTTTAACTGCATTTCCCAACGCTTGCCGTTTAATACTGCTTCAACAATAGAGATTGCTCGTCCGTCACCGTAGCCATTCCCCGTTCTAAACGGGCACTGCTGTGTGTATTCCGTCCCATAAATGGAAAGTGCGTAGCCAGTTGCCCAGCCGTAAGGTTTCATTGGGGCGGGTACACCCGACATATCACCTGAAAAAAGCTGGGTGAAATCTTTCGATGTAGCCAAGCTGTCGTCTAAGCCTAATTCGGCAAACAGAGTTTTGCTGTGCGCAATGTATGTCGGTGCAGTTAATGGGGTCGGAGTAACCGGCACATAGTGACCAGAGAACACTTGGCGCGGGTCATGGTCGTTACCGTCTTGGGTTGCTTGAGGGTCGCAATTTAAGCTTTCTAGCAGCGAATAGTCTACGTGCTTTGCGAACTCATCTATTGTATTAATACGTTCTGTCACTCACATCACCTTTCATTTACGTTGCTTTGCGCGCCGTGATTATTCCCATTGCTTATTGACCAAGAACAAGGAAACCAGCATTTATGCATTGTACTCTTATCTATACGTTAATGAAGGCGCGCAAAGCCGAATTACGTTAGAAACTGGAAGCGCCGAATAATTAACACTGCAAAATACACAACGGGTAAGCAAGGGATAATGTAGCGACGCTAATCATATCAAACGCGAACCGACGAACATGACGCTAAGCGTCTATAGGAAACGGGTATGGCAACACTAACTTTTTTAGGCGCGGTGGAGGGGGTGACAGGATCTATGCACCTACTAAAAACTGAGCATAGTACTTTGCTTTTAGATTGCGGTCTGTACCAAGGTAGGCGAGATGAAGAAGCTAAAAATCACGAGCCTCTACCTATCGATGTGAGTCAAATTGACGCTGTTATTCTATCCCATGCACACCTAGATCATTCTGGCCGTTTACCTATTTTGTTACGAGAAGGGTATTGCGGGCCTATTTACATGACACGGCCGACCGTTGAGCTAATAGAAGTGCTGTTAAAGGATGCGGCTTCTTTACAAGAGCGCGACGCGGAATGGGAAAATAAACGCCGCCAGCGCTCGGGTAAACCGCTCATCGAACCTTTGTACCGGCAAGAAGAAGTGGACGGCGTTATGAAGCAGTGTAAATCGACTCGCTATCATACCAAACGTAAAATCACGCAAGACGTTGAAATAAATTTTGCCGATGCGGGGCATATTCTGGGTTCAGCGATAGTGGAAATATTTATCACTGAAAATGGGCAGAGTAAAAAGTTGGTCTTTTCTGGTGACCTTGGAAATTCACAGGCTGCATTACTTCGCGACCCAGATATCGTTACTGAAGCCGATGTGGTACTTCTTGAATCTACCTATGGTGACCGCAATCACCGTTCAATGGAAGAGACGCTCGATGAGTTTGAACAGGTTATTCTTGAAGCCAGTGAGAATGGCGGCAACATTCTTATTCCATCATTTGCAGTAGGGCGTACCCAAGAGATAATTTTTCGCCTGGGCGAGCTGTATCAGCAGGGCAAACTTACCCATCAAAAAGTGTATTTAGACAGCCCTATGGCCATTGCAGTTACGGAAATTTACCATCGCTATCAAGATGTGTACAACGAAGAGGACTTCGACGCTATTGAAGAAAGTGCCGAGCGAGCACACAGCCACAACCAAAGCTTACACTCCTTGTTGCCTATTTTGAGTTATACCACCTCTACAGAAGAATCGATTGCGCTTAATAAAGTGGTGAGTGGCGCAATAATTATCGCCGGCAGCGGTATGTGTAACGGCGGGCGTATTCGCCACCACTTAAAACAAAACCTGTGGCGCAAGCAATCTCATGTGATTTTTGTTGGCTTTCAGGCCATGGGCACGCCGGGGCGAAAAATGGTAGATGGCGCAACGCGTATCAAAATGGCCGGAGAGGATATTGCTATTCGCGCGCAAATCCACACCTTAGGTGGGTTTTCTGCCCATGCCAGTCAATCTCAGCTTATCAATTGGCTATCGCATTTCGAAAAGACACCGAAGATATACTTGGTGCATGGTGAAGAGGGCGCTAAACAAGCCTTGTGTAGCGCCATTAAAGAAAAGGGATGGGAAGCAACAATACCTCATTTGAACGAAACATTATCGTTCTAAACCTTTGTTGTAGGTTAAGGCTCAACGCTTACTGCTTGGGTCTTAACGCAAGCTGACCGTTCTCTACGCTCAACTGCAATGGCACCGCTGACAGTAAGCTAACGGCTTTATTGGTAGAATCTAATCGGTAAACTGGGTTAGTCGACAAGTACCCATTAATAAGCTGCATAAACTCGCCGCTCACCGGGGCTAGGTTACCTTTAAAGCCGCCCGCATCAATGGTGCTGTCAAGCAGCGATAGCGACCGCACAAAAATCGCCTTTTCTTCGCTATCGTAATAAGGCGTACCTTCTAAAGACAGACTGACTTTAGCCGGATAGTTCAAACCAAACGCGCTCACGCGAGCTGTAGCAATAGCGCCTAACTGCACCACGTCTCTGCCATCTGGGCCTATGGTTGCGGTCATATCCTCAACATCTAAAAACAAAGGTATACCGGCAAGTGATGTCTTTTTTTGTAATGTACTTATCTGGCTATCAAGCACTTGCTCTAGTTCAGCATTAGATACGGTATAAACCGATAGTTGAGAAAGGGTGGCGCAGCCAGCAATAGTTAGAGCAAAGGCTAAAGAAATTAGACGTAGCATAAAAATTATCTCTTTTAATGAAGTAATGCTGATTTACACAACGCTAGCGATAAGTGTTGACGCTGTAACAACTAAGTAGCTCTCATTGTAAGGGCTGAGACGGGATATGCACAACGAAATCGTTAAAGCGCTGAGGCAACGCCGTATTTAGACTAGCTAGACCTCTTTTTGCTCTGGATATTGCTATCAAAGAAATGCATACCCTGACATTACTAATATTAAGGTTGCTTGAAGAAAAATGCGCCAATCAAAGGCATAGACATCTCGCCATTTATATCTCAACGTGGGCATTTTGTCGCAATCAGCTTGATTAGTTGACAGCAAGGGTTTTATATTTGCACTCTTCGTTGGGGAGTAGCCTGTTTCCGTTTCTAATGGAAAAGTTTGTATCAACATAATTGGTCACATTACCATGGTACAAACACCTCTTGGTTGGCGAGACCATCGATAATTCCATGCCTAAAGGTCAGGCGTGTGGTTTTATCGTGGACTCAATTAGCCTGGCCGGAGTTTCAAAACTATGAGTATCTTCGCTCTCATCTTGCTCGCCTTTGCCATGTCTACGGATGCGTTTGCCGCGGCAATCGGTAAAGGTGTGAAAATCAACCGCCCTCGCTTAAGCTTTGCCCTTAAAATTGGCCTTTTGTTCGGAACGATAGAAGCAATAACACCATTAATAGGCTGGCTGATTGGTCGCGCAGCGTCTTCTTATGTTGAGGCGTGGGACCATTGGATTGCGTTAATTATTCTTTCTGGATTGGGCGTCTATATGCTACTTGAGAGCTTCCAACCCGCAGAAGAAGAGTCAACGTCTCAACAACAATCCTTTATTTTGCTATGTATTACTGCCCTAGGCACCAGCATAGACGCCATGGCGGTGGGGGCGAGTCTTGCGTTAATTGATGTGAACATTGCGATAGCCTCAGCGTTAATTGGCGTTGCGACGTTTTCGATGGTTACCATGGGAATTATGCTGGGCAGCGCTTTAGGCACACTGATTGGCAAACGAGCAGAGGCATTTGGTGGAATTGTGCTTGTTTCGGTAGGTGTTTGGATCTTCGCAAGCCACACACTTTAGTTTTCTATAGACGCAACTGCCCTGCCGTAGCGCAGTTGCGTCATTAGTTTCCAGCAGCGGTGTAAAAAGACGCCGCATCCAATATTTCGTTATTCCTATTCCCTTTCTATGAACGTTTAAAGCGTTTGTATAAAAACTTTTGCCATAACGCCTTCAACAAAGCAGTATAAGAAGTTCTTCTTATTAAAAATAAAAAACACAACAAGGCACTTTCTATGGTTTTACAGAAACTGGTTTCTCGGAAAATGGTTGCGGCTTTTGCTATCTGCGTAAGCGCACTTTCTAGTTTCTCGCATTCTGCATTCGCACTTGAAGATACGGTTAGCCCTGAACTTTTCGACAAAATGGAGTATCGCTTCATTGGGCCTTATCGCGGCGGGCGCTCGGTGGCGGTCACTGGGGTTGAAGGTAATACCAACCTTTATTTTATGGGCACCGCTGGTGGCGGTGTGTGGAAAACCGAAAACGCGGGTTTATCGTGGAAAGCTATATCCGATAAAACATTTAAAGTAGGCAGTATTGGTTCTATCGCGGTTGCGCCTTCAGACCCTAACGTTATTTACGTAGGTACTGGTGAAGGCCCTATTCGAGGTGTAACCACAAGCCATGGAAAAGGTGTTTATAAATCTACTGACGGCGGTGAAAACTGGAAGCTGATGGGGTTAGATAAACGGGGTCAAATCCCTAAAATTCGCATACACCCCACTAATCCTGATATAGCTTGGGCGGCAGTGCAGGGCAATATCTGGGGGCCGAATGAAGAGCGCGGTATATTCAAAACGACGGATGGCGGCGAAACATGGCAGCACGTATTAAAAGTGAATGCCGACACAGGCGCAGCTGATTTGGCTATTGACCCAACCAACCCCAGAATTCTTTATGCGAGCATGTGGCATCACGGCAGAACGCCTTGGTTTATTAAATCAGGCGGTGAAGGCGGTGGCCTTTATAAGTCAACAGATGGCGGTGAAAACTGGGACAAGCTAGAAAAGGGCCTGCCTAAGCTTATTGGTAAAGTAGGTGTTGATATTGCTGCGTCTAACCCAAAGCGCCTCTACGCCATTATCGAGGCTGATGAAGGCGGTTTATACCGCAGTGATGATGCAGGTAAATCATGGGAGCTAATGAACGGCGACAATATTCTTAAAGCTCGCGCGTGGTATTACAACCACATTAAGGTTGACCCGGTAGATGAAAATACCCTGTATGTGATGAATGTGCAGCTGCATAAATCCATTGATGGCGGCAAAACCTTCGAAATTAAATCTCTGCCCCACGGTGACACCCACGATATGTGGATAAACCCGGAAAACAGCTTAAACATGATCAACGCTAATGACGGTGGCGCAACGGTTACCTTCGACGGTGGTGAATCGTGGTCAAGCATTTACAACCAGCCAACGGCGCAGTTTTATCGTGTAATCACTGATAACTTAAACCCTTACTATGTGTATGGCGGCCAGCAAGATAACTCAACTATGGCAACGCCGTCTGAAACCTGGGGTGACGGTATGGGTATAGAAGATCAGTTTGCTGTTGGCGGTGGCGAAAGTGCGCATATTGCGTTTAACCCTGACGATCCAACGCTTATTTACGCCACTACCATTAATGGAACACTAACCGAATACAACCGCGATACCGGGCTTACACGTCCCATCATGCCTTACCCTGAGTATGTGTTTGGACGCAATGCGAGGGATCAAAAGTACCGCACGAATTGGAATGCGCCAGTGCTGGTTTCAAAGCACGACCCTAGCACGGTGTATTACGGCACGCAGATGATTTTAAAAACCACCGACCGCGGTGTAAATTGGCAAGAAATCAGCCCAGACTTAACCCGTAACGAGCCTGAAAAACAGGGGCTAAACGGCGGGCCGATTACCAATGAACAAGCCGGGGCTGAATACTACAATACGGTTTTCTATATTGCTGAGTCAGCGGTTAACAAAGGCGAGCTTTGGGTTGGTGCTGATGACGGTAAGCTTCATATTACGCGTGATGAAGGTAAAAACTGGAAAGATGTTACGCCACATAATAAAGAAGCGCAGGTTAATGCTATTGAGCTAAGCCCTCATGCACAAGGCAGAGCTTACGTTGCGGTAGCAGGCTATAAGTTAAATGACTACACACCTTACATCTACAAAACCGATAATTACGGCAAGCGCTGGAAGCGTATTGACGAAGGGCTCCCTGAAGACGCTTTTGTACGTGTTGTGCGTGAAGATACAGAGCGTGAAGGGATGCTGTTCGCGGGTACAGAAAGCGGCATGTTTATTAGCTTCGATGACGGCAAACACTGGCAAGAGCTAGATTTAAACCTTCCGCCGGTGGCGATCACCGATATGCAGGTAAAGGGTGACGACCTGGTTGTTGCAACGCAAGGGCGAGGCTTTTGGATTTTAGATGACATTAGCCCCCTGCGCGAAGTGCATAAGTCTCTTGATGATGAAGCGCTATTTCAATTTGAACCGGTTGATGGCGTTCGCTTGTTATCTGGCGGCGGCATGACCGATCAGCCACAAGCGAAAAATCCACCCCGTGGCGCGACTTTCCGCTATTACCTGAAAGATGCATTAGAAGAAGACCAAACGCTACGCATTGACATATTTAATGCAGATAACGAGTTGGTTCGTACACTGTCATCAGCACCGAGTGCTTTTGAGAAATGCGCAAAAGGTAACGAAGACGTTCGCAGCCCTATCAAATTTAAACACCCATCGACCAAAGCAGGGTACAACACGTTCGTGTGGGACCTTCGCCGTGAGCCACTAAACTGCATTGAGAATGTAAAACTGTTTGGCGGTTGGAAAGGTGCTCGCGTGATGCCGGGCGACTACAAGGCGAAAATCACCCTGGGAGAACTTGCACAAACCCGTGCGTTTAAAGTGCTTCCAGACCCAAGAGAAGAGGCCGACAAAGCGCAGCTTCAAGTGGTTGAAAAGAGCATTCAGGCAACAGAAACCTTGTTAAACGATTTGTTTGCACACCTGCAAAAAGCCCGTGATGTGCGCGCGCAGTTGAGTGATGTTTCGCAAGACAACGTCATGCTGGCAAGCAATGTGTCTGCATCTATCGAGCGCATTGTTAGTGCAATCGACGACTGGGAAGCATTAGTTATTCAGCCTAAACATCAAACCTTTGAGGATGATATTAACTGGCCGAATATGCTCGACAGACAAGTGCGTTTCTTAATGGATAACTTCGACAGAACGGGGGCGCCGGCACAAGCTGGTGCACTGAAGCGATTGAAAGACTTAGAGTCAAAGTGGCAGCAATATAAAGTGCAGCTAGAAACCTTGTTTGGCGAAGAAGTGAAACCGTTGAATGAAAAGCTGTCAAAGCAAGGCGCGTTTGATTTAGAGCGTTTGTAGCGAGGCGAGCGAATTTTATTCTTGCTGAAGCTATAAAACTGAAAAGCCGGAAGTGTGATTAAGACACTTCCGGCTTTTATTTACGGTTTTAAACCTGCATCTAGCGCAGTTGAAAAATATTGCTCAAACAAAAAGTGTTCGCAATGAACTGCTAGAACTGATACCTAACGCTTACCGTATAGTTAGTCGGTGAGCCGGGCATGGTCCAAAGCTGGTGGTATGAGTTCTCAAAGTAATCCCTGTCGAACAGATTGTTCACGTCAAACCTCATAGAAAGCGCATCGCTAATATTCACCGACCCTGCAAGGTTCACAAGGGTGTAAGACGGCAAAATGAATGTTGGATCGGTGGTTTGGCCTAAGCGGTCGCCCACGTAACGCATAGTCACACCAAAGAACGCTTCTTTTTCAAATACGCGGGTGAAATGATTAAGCGAGATATAACCCGAATGTTTTGCAATATTGATTAAGCGCGATCCTTTAGGAATAGGCACGCCCCAATCCAAGTTATTGACCTCGTTGGCGGTTTTGGCATCAGTATACGCATAGGCCATATCAAGACGAATGTCTGAAGTAAGGTCAGTGGTTAACTGCAATTCAACCCCTTGGCTTTCAACTTCACCGAGCGTGGCTGAAAAGCCAGTGTTAGGTTCAGCGGTTAGCATATTGGTCTTTGCTGCATCAAAAATCGCAATGCTGCCTGAGAACCTATCGGCGATATTTTCCCACTTCGCACCTACCTCAAAAGAGGTGGTCTCTTCAGGGTCAAAGGCGTTGCGGTCTGAATCAAGCCCTGGATTGGGTCTGAAACCTTCTGCATAGCTCGTGTATAGACTTACAGCGTCATTGATTTCATACACAAAACCGAAGCGTGGCGTCACTTCCGTTTGGTCTTGTTCTTGCCCTTCTTCGCTCAGCTTATTAAAAATGTCTTGCTCGAACTTGTCCACACGAAAGCCGACTAAAAGCTTGGTGGCATCGGTAAGTTCTATAACGTCTTGTGCATAAAATCCTAACCCTGTTTGCTTTTCGGCGGTGAGTGTAGTGGGCGTCACGTCGGGTCTGAAAATGGTGTAGTCTGGGGTTTCAGGGTCGATACTGTATGTGGTATCACCCGCGCCCCACGCCGTGCGCCAGCGACGATAGTCTGTATCTATGTGGTAGTTGTAGTAGTCCAAACCAAATAAGACGTTGTTTACAAAGCCTGCCACATCCACCACGCCACTTAATTCAAAGCGTAGCGATAAGTCTTGCGCTTGATAGTCGCGGGTTCGTCGCTGCCTTGAAAGTACAGATGGGACGGTATACAAAAGCTGACGACCTTCTGACAGCTCGGTATCTGAAGACTGTCCTTTAAAAGATGAGTCTCTGTAGGCAAAGCCACTAAGAAAATGCCAATTGTGATTCAACTCGTGATTTAACACTAGCTGATGTCCAAAGGCTTTAACTTCATGGGCACCGTCTCTGATATCACCGTAAAAGTCTTCGGCATCTACAGCGTCAAAGTCGTTATTTAAGATAAATACACCGCGATCAAGCGGCTTTTCCTGATCTAAGATTTCCATCTGATAACTTAAGCTGGTGTGATCAGAGAGGTTCCAAATAAATGAAGGGTTAAGGTTTAAATTCTTGAAAAACACGTTATCGCGATAAGTATCAGAGTCTTCGTACGAACCGTTAATGCGATACGCCATATCTGAACTAATGCCGTTCGTATAATCGAACTCTACGTGCTTCTTATCAAAATTACCGACGGTGGCTTGAACGTAGCCTTGCTCTTCAAACTGCGGTTTTTTGGTGATGATGTTGATGGTACCGCCAGGCTCGCCTTGCCCATAAAGGGCAGAGCCTGGCCCTTTCATTACTTCAATAGTTTGAACGTTAACCGTACTTCTATTGCCGCTGTAGCCACGTACGTTAAAGCCGTTTATCAGATACCCCGACGGATTGTTTTCATCGCCAGAAAAGCCACGAATAGCAAAGCTATCGAACATACCGCCCGAGTTGTTTTGCCTTACGATAGTCGGCGCAAAATCCAGTGCATCGATGAAGCGTGTGATCCCTTCATTTGCTAATGTATCGGCGGTAATTCGGTCAATTGCTTGCGGCGTGTCGATAAGCGGTACGTTACCACGATAAGGCTGAAAGTGTCTTTTTACTTCGATGTGCTCTAATTCATCGTGAGCATCTTGAAGGGAACTTTTACTACTTTGCGCAGCGGCATTCACCGATAGTCCAACTAACGAAAACAAAAACGGTATTTTAGAGTTAAGCATAAGAAGGTTTAACGAGTCTTCAGCAGGGTTTGTAAACATGGGTGATGTTATGTTATCTCATTTTTTTTGGCGAGGTGATTTATAGTTGGAGACTGGTCTAAACTCAGCGAAGTGACGTTTTCCTATGCTCACATATGCTATACACTTCGCGACCTTATTTAAGCGATAAGCCAACACTTAACCATAAATTACACTACGCACTATAAACCGACGTAATAAAAGTCTGTATCGGTGATAGTACGTGTTACGCACCTGCAAATGTCAGGTGTCTGAAAAGCGTTTAGCGTTTGTGAATATGAACTAGCACTAGGAACTAGGACACTCAATGTTTCATAAAACATTTCCTCTATTTTTATCTGCGCTTCCTTTATCTGTTTTCGCCATGGAAAGCGTAGATGTTATATCCACAGAAAAGGCTGAAGCGAACGTCGAAAAAATTACGATTGAAGGGGCGGCAACTGCGAATAACAAGCCGGTTGGTACGTTTAATTCACCCATTTCAAATTTGGAATACGACCCGCGGGTAGATTTGCAATCAAGAAACATGGCCGAAGCACAGGCCGATGTCACCATCCGCGGTGGTATCTTCGAGAACACCGGCTTTCGAGTGGGAAGCGCAACGCTAATCGACCCGCAAACGGGGCACTATTTTGCCGAAATTCCTATTGCGCCAGAAATGTTGACTAAGCCGAGTATTTTCACCGGTGTTGATAACGCGCTTTATGGTGTAAATAGCTCTGTTGGTACGGTGTCCTTCGGTTGGAAACCTATTCAAGAGGCTGGCAGTGTATCTGTTGGCGTGGGCAACAATAACTTCAATTTGCAGCGCGTTCACGGCGCAGTAAAACAACAGCTTAAAAGCTATCCAGCTTGGTCTGTGGGTGTGGAAGGAGAGTATTCTCGCTCTGAAAGCGATGGCACTATTGCCAATGGAGATCACCAATTTGAACGCGCGTCAGGTCGCGTTCAGTTAGCAAGCGAGCGTTCGCAAACCGACTTGTTTTATGGTTATCAGCAAAAGTTCTTCGGTTGGCCTAATTTGTATACGCCCTTTGACGTTAACGAAACCGAAGATATTGAAACGCGTTTGGTGATGCTAAATCATAACCAGCGCTACGGTGAAAAGGGTAATGAAAGTGCCTTTGAGGTATCGACTTATTACAGGGAAAACGATGACCACTATGTATTTTCGCGCGAAAACCCAGAAAGTTTTCAGGCGTTTCACGAAACGCAGGTAAAATCACTCGCGCTTTCTGGTACTCACAACCTCTCGCAAGACTTTGGTATCAATTACTCCGCGCAAATTACTGCAGACGACATTGAATCGACCACGCTAGAAAATAACTTCACTTCCCGCGACTACTACAACATTAGTGTGGTGCCAGAGTATCGTACCCAGCTAAACACTAAGGAGTCGATTACCGTACGCTTAGGTGGCGCGTTTGATGATACTAATCGCGATGAAGATCGGCTGTCTTTTGTGGGCGATATTAACTGGTATACGCAAACTGGCGATAATGCCTCGCGCAGTTTATATCTTTCGTATGCAGAAGCGACTAAAGTGGCCGGCTATACTGCAGTGGGCGGCAGCACCACGAGTGGCTTGTTCAGAAGTAATAATCAGCTACAGCGTGAGGTGAGTAAAAACCTCGAGTTTGGCGCGTCGTTTGATGAGCAATCATGGAAAGTTGATACCGCCGTTTTCTATCGCTGGGATAACGAGCTGACCGACTGGACTTACAGCTTCGATTCCACCTCGGCACGCAGCGCAAACCCCGTAGATATTCAAACGCTAGGGTTTGAACTAATTGCTATTAAGCGCTTTGATAATGCGGATGTGGTTGCCAGTTATACCTATCTAGATAAGTCGGAAGACTATGGAATTGATGGTGTGGATGCGAGTTTTTACGCGCTAAACTATCCACCGCATAGAGCAACCCTTGGATTGGTGTGGTTTGCAACTGATACGGTTGAAGTTCGCATAGACAACGAGTGGCGCAAGCAAGAAATCAACGCGCTTAGAAACGGTAGTGATTCGGCATTCTTCTCTCACGTTACACTCACCTATTCACCGGCTCAAATTGAAGGGTTAAACCTAGTACTGGCAGTTGATAATTTGTGGGATGAGCGTTTTGAAGAAATTCCCGGTACGCCAGGGCGGGGCGATCAGTATTCGGCTACCGTGACCTATTTTTGGTAGTAGGGAAGTACTCTTATTGTAAGTGCTTACTATTGCTTAGTCTGATTAATTATGAAGTGATAGGATGTATTATATGACAGGCTCTAAGGTGTCATCTAGCCCCAGCGTATCGACGTTGTCAGCGCCTTCTAAGGGCACCGCGAATCTTGACGACTTCGCAGGGCGCTGGCATTTGCGTCGGAAAATTATCCAGCAAAACGGGGATACTTTTTCGTTTGTTGGGACAGCTGCTTTTTGTTGGGAGCCTGCGTGGGAGAAACCGACGCTGAATTATTACGAGCAGGGCGAAGTAACCGCGCCAAATGGAAACATTATGCCTGCCGAGCGCCGCTATTTTTGGCAACAGTCACAGCATGGTGTGTTCGATGTTTTGTTTGACGATGAACGTTATTTTCATACATTTAGTGCGAGCAACCCGAATGCCGAACACTTATGCGGCGATGACAACTACGTAGTGCACTATGACTTCGCAAAGTTGCCAGTGTGGCGCTCAACATGGCAGGTCAAAGGGCCGCGCAAAGACTACACCATGATTAGCGAGTATAGCCCTGCGTAGAGTCGGCTTTGTTGAGGCTTAGAGCTGCTTCTGTTTCTTGCTGTATTGATGAGACATCCAAAGCGCAATGGCAATGATGGCACCGCCAAGAAACAAACGAGAAAAATCAGTGTCTTTTTGCCAAAGCAGTAAATTAACCACCAGCCCTGCTGGAATAAGCGCGTTGTTCATGATGGCTAATGTGCCTCCTGATACTTTCAGCGCGCCTTGATTCCAAAAGTAATACCCAAGCCCCGATGCCACGATACCTAACCACAACAATATGCCCCACTGCTGAGCATTCTGCGGCAGTTGGCTAGTGTTACCAAAAATGAAGAAAGCAGGTAGTGCTATAGCCAGTGCGCCTAAATAAAACCACGCAAACACGTTGTGATAGGGCACTTGTGTTTTGAAGGTGGAGGTGAGTTTTTTATAACCCACCTGTCCTAGCGCAAAGGAAAGGTTAGCACCTTGAACAACGGCAAAGCCAAACCAGTAATTATCGCTAATGCCGTTAAAACGAATAATGGCAGCCCCTGTGGTAGCGATAAGTGCACACAACAAGTAAAACGGGGTGAAGCGCTTAAAGAGTGCGTCGTTTAAAATGGCTACGTAAAGCGGTGTGAAAATGGTGAAAAGCAACACCTCTGGCACGCTTAAAAACAAAAATGCGTGATAAAAGAAGATGTACATTAACCCTAACTGCACAGCACCTAAACTCGCCAGGATCGCCTTTTGTTTAAGGTTTAATAATGCCGGCTTAAGAAAGGGAAGGAAAACCAGTGTGGCGAGCACAATGCGTGTCAAAACAGCAAAATAACTGTCTACTGATCCTGCTAAAAATTCGCCAATAAGCGAAAAGGAAAATGCCCAAAGGACAGTAACTGTTATTAAATAAAACACGCGCTATGCTTCTTTGTAAATTCAACTGCGGCGTAAAATAGGCCATTGCCGCTCGTATATCAACAGTCAGCTTACCCTCTATCAAAACTCTCTTGAGAAGTTTGTGTAACAACGGAAGTTTCGCAATCGCTAGGAATAGTACAGGCGCGACTGTCTTGGGAAAGAGAGCGACCTATTAATACAGGGTAAAGCCAAGCGCCAAAGGATGCACCACATATAGGCGCAATAATAGGTACAATAAAGTAAGGAGTGGCTTTCGCGCCGGAGAGCGCATGCTCCCATCCCGCAATATAGGAAAAGAGCTTTGGACCAAAATCGCGAGCTGGGTTCATGGCAAAACCGGTCAACGGTCCTAAAGACGAACCAATGACAGCGATGACAATACCAATTAGTAGCGGGTTCATGGCTCCACGTGATGCACCGTTGTTTTCATCGCCCAATGCCAGTATTGCAAACATCAACACTGCAGTGATAACGAATTCAACGCCAAAGGCACCCCAGAATGAAAGGGCTTCGTGAGGAAAAGTAGAAAAAATGCTGGCGGTCGCCAGAGCCTCTACACTATCGCGCGAAAGGTTGTGAGTAAGTTCATAGTCTGTAAAAAGTTGATGATATAAGCCGTAGATAAGTGCGGCAGCAGCGAATGCCCCCAAAAACTGAGAAAGGATGAAGGGGCCTACTTTGTGCTTTTCAAAACCATGAAAAAGAGCAAGCGCAATGGTTACCGCAGGATTAATATGTGCACCCGAAACCCCAGCAGTACAATAAATGGCAACAGCTACGCCAAACCCCCAGACAATACTTATTTCCCATTGACCGAACGAAGCACCTGTTAATACCAGTGCTGCAACTGCACCAACACCAAAGAAAATCAGAATCGCCGTGCCTATGAATTCAGCAATACACTGGCGGAAAAGCGTTGGTTCCGTGAGAGGTAACATAATTCATCCTTTAAATCTTTAACCAGTACAACGCGCTGTGCAGAAAAAGAAACGACAGAGTTATGTTAGGGAAAATGAAGGCAGAAAAGCGTTTTATGTTGCGCAATATTGCACTAACTGTTCATCTAACTAACAGGCCGTTTAGTTCTTATTCTGACGCAACTTCCCATGTACATTTAATTGGGACGTATCATAAAACGAACATAAACGAACTGCAAGTGAGCAAAAACGAATATTCATCATTCTTGGTATTGCTATAGCGCTCTTACTTGAAGGCAGTGAACACTGTAAACCTTAGTCTAGTGGAATACGGACAACCCTGTACTGGGGCTATTATTTTTGGTGTCGCTATCAGCTTTTAACTCTCCAGCTTCCTCAACCAGTGCCGTCATAGCGTCAATAATATCGAGAAAGCTTGTTAGCTGCTCTGGTGTTAGGCCATTAGACAAGTTTTCGATTTTATTGATAAGTTGTTTAGTAGGTAGGCGCATAGTGTCAAAATCCCGTTGTTGTTACCTTAATATCTACTTTGTAAATCAATTATCTTGCCAAGTTTGTTTACTCCTCAATTTCTTTTTTCACCCTCTAAATAGCATTTTAAAAGTCCTATTTATTAGAGGCTTAGACATTTTTCATGAGAGCGGTTAACAATTTTCCTTGCAAAAAGGTTTTAAATAAATAAGATTAAACGCAAATCATTATCATTTGCATTAAAAGAATTATCAATGAAACGAGCCCGCTTTGTACCTTTCTTTGTGGTAGCCGCTAGCCTTCCTTTGTCTTTTCCAGTATTAGCAGAAGATGCCCTTGAGCGCGTTGTGGTGACAGGTACTAGGACACCTAAACTATTGGCTTCTTCACCCGTAAAAATTGATGTAGTAGATAAAGCGGAGATTGCGCGATTAAGTAAAGGTACCTTGCGCCAAGTGCTTGAGGTGATGCCGGGCGTTGTGGTTAGGCGAAGTCAAAAAGACGGCTACAACGTTCAGCTAAACGGGTTCAATGGCGATCACGTATTGGTGTTAATCAACGGCCAGCCCATCATTTCACCCACGGGCTCATCAGTCGATCTTGACCAAATTAGCGTTGCCAATATTAAGCAAATTGAAATTGTGCGAGGCGCTGCTTCTGTGCTTTACGGTAGCTCTGCCATGGGTGGTGTTATCAATATCATTACCGAGAAAGTAGAAGGGGCGCAGGTTTCAGCAGACTACGAGGCATCATACTTTACCGATGATGCAATTGAAGGTGATGAATTCGGGCATACGTCTAGGATCACTGCAGCGAAAGCAATTAGTGATTGGCAGCTTGGCATAACGGCTCAGAACATTATCAACCCGGGTTTTGATTACGACGGCGAAACTACATCACAAGATGGAGGCGTGGTAGACAAATCCTTCGTTCAAATGTCGTTATCTACATTGATAAATAGCGTGAGCGTTCAATACAAGGGGCAGTGGTTGGATGAACAAAAAGACAAGCCTCAATCATCAATACCCGGTCAAGCCACTATCATCAGCTACCTTTCTAATGTTACCCAATGGCAGCATGATGTCCGCTTAGAGCAACAATACGATTGGCATATCAATACGCGCTATCTTTCACATGATGAAGAAAGCGGTAACAGCAACGGGTTGCGTCAAACCGATATCCAGCTTGCGGAACTAGAAGCGCAGAAAATTTATTCCACCAAAGATATTGAGTGGGTAGGCGGCGTTGTTTTACATGGCGATACGCTGGACCAGCTAAACCTCAGCACGGGCACGGTTGAAGTTGATGATGTAAGTCGTGAAAGTGCCGAGCTCTATTTACAAGGGAACTGGCAGCAAAACCACACCCAGCTTTTAGCGGGCGCAAGAATACAGAACGACTCTGATTTTGGCTGGCATACTGCGTTTAAAGCAAGTGCAAGCCAGTCGTTTAACGCTGAGAATACTTCTTGGCAACTTCGTGCTGGCGTGGGCAGTAGCTATCGCGTGCCTAACCTTAAGGAACGCTATTACGTATTCGACCACAGTAACTTAGGTTATATGGTGCTTGGCAACGACGCACTTACGCCTGAAACAGCGCTAAATGCCAACTTAGGCGCTAACCTTCGGATAGAGCCCACCAAAAGTGACTGGTTATATCAGGTCGATATTAACCTTCATTACACCAAAGCTGATGATTTCATTACCACGGCGGTAGACGTGGATGCATCGCAAGACACGGGTTTAGATATCTCCGTTTATCAAAATATTGATGAAGCTACCCTATACGGCGCTGATTTAAGCGCTAGCGCGCAAGATGACAATTGGCAGTGGCAATTGAATTACAGCTACCTAGTTGCCGAAGACGGCAGTTCGCAGCGCTTGCCTGAACGTCCTACCCACTTAGTTAAAGCGTCTGTTACCTATCAGTTTAGTCATACCGACACCAGTCTACAGCTTTACGGTCTGCATGAGGGAAATGTGTCACCTTCTATTGGCTATAGCTCAATAGCGAAAGATAGCTTTACCACGCTAAACGCGGTCGTACAGCACCAGTTCACGCCTCAGTGGCAAGCGCGCATCGGACTTGAAAACCTCACCGATGAACATCGCTCAACCGAGGCACTTTTAGCGGGGGCTTTCGACGCAAGGCCCATTGCTGCAAGGCGATTGTATTTGGGCGTGAGTTACCAGTATTGAAATAACCATAAAACGAAAGCACCGGCATAGAAAAAAACGTTTGAGAACAAAAAAACACCTAACGACAGATATCAAACTGACGAGGCCCCACTTTCAAAAAAAACGGCCCCAAAAAAATCGGGCCAAAAAAACGGCCCAAAAACTTAGGTTAAAAACCTAGACCAACAAATTAGACCAACAAATTAAACCAATAAATAAAACCCGCTGCTTAACACAGCGAATTTAAAATAAGGAAAACACATGAACAAAACCTATTTAGCGTTATTGCTTGCTATGACATTCGGCCTAACTGCTTGTGGTAGCTCAAGTAGCGATGACACCCCAGTTGAAACACCTGACGAAGTAACCGATGGTAGCGGAGGTTCAGATGATGGAAGTTCTGACGGTGGAAACGAAGAAGCAACCATTTATGGGCCATACAGTACGGGCTCGACATCAGCACCTGTTGCAGTTTACTTTGACTTAGATACACAAACGCAGCTTACGCTCACCGATGAAGAAGCTGCGACAGATACTGCGTGGGATATTGGTTTTAAACGTACTAATGTGTTTTTAAATACGCATCAAGACACGCCAGTAAGCCTTTATTTTACTGGAAATAACAGCGACTTTTATGATGATACTGGCGCGCCAGTGTCTGACTTGTTCCTAAATGCGACCGCTGACAGTGAACTAGACGACTACTTGGCTGTTACCGAAAGCGATATCCCAGAAGCTGAAGCGTTCAGCACAGATACAGAAACCCAAGTCATCGGCGATACCTTTTACAATTACGACTTTACCACTCACGTAGTAACGCCAAATGAAGAGACGTATTACATCGTGTTTTCAGACAGCAACTACACAAAATTTCACGTTACCGATATCGTCACTGAAGGGCGAGGTATTGGCGAAATAACCCTTGGCGTTATGCATCAAAGTGTTCTTGATGGGCAAACTACCTTTGCTGAAGAAGTTACGCTCACCGTTGATGCGGTAGGTTGTAGCGACGCCGTTTACGTTGACTTCGATATGCAGCAAGTGGTTACACAAACTGACGGCTGGGACTTATCTATTCCATGTGCAGACGGCGCGGGGGAATTTGCCCTGACTATTGCGGATGACGCCACTGCACTTCGCACCGATGCACAAACGTATAACGGCGTGGACACAGAAGCGGCGCAGTATTATGGTTTCAGTGAAGAGACGGTCAGTGAGTACGCGATGAGTACGAATAACTGGTATTTCTACGACAGCACCAGTCACTTACTTTACTCACAGTTTGGGGTTTATTTAATTCAGGCTGGCGACACCACGTATAAGTTTCAAATTACCAGCTATTACGATGAAGAGGGGACATCTGGTGCCTATAGTTTCCGCGCTGACCCTTTAAGTGGAGAGTAAAAATGTCGCAACACGCTCTTTCATTTTCTTCAATAGCCGCAAAAGCGATTTCTGCTGTGATGGCAGGGTGGAGTTTGTTTGCACTAGGGGCGTTTAGCGCCCCTTTGGAAGAGACTCAAACTGCATCACCTCGAATTGTTACCGCTGGTGGCAGTATCACGGAAATTGTGTTCGCGTTAGGGCGAGGCGACTGGGTAATCGCGACCGATAGCACCAGTATGTTTCCACAACAAGCGGCAAGTTTAACTAAGCTTGGGTACTTTCGTCAGCTTAGCACGGAAGGGGTATTGGCCCAACAGCCCACAATGCTATTAGGAGCTGAGGCAGCAGGCCCAAGTGTTGCGCTTGAACAAATAGCCCACGCCGGCGTAGACGTTACTACTTTTGAAGTGGATAAAAACCTTAGTGGCTTGAAAGCCTTGGTGCTAGACATTGGCAAAAAACTTGCCTCTAGCGAGCAGGCTATTGAACTAATCCACCATATAGAAAAGAAGGTAGAGCAACAAAAAGCGCGGTACGCCGATAAAACCTCTGCGTTCAACACACAAATCAAAGCGCTCTTTGTGGTGGCGAACAATGACAGAGGGATAACGGTAGCTGGTAAAGATACCGTGCCTCAAGCGCTATTCGATACTCTTGGAATCGTTAACATAGGAGAATCAGTAAAAGGCTACAAAGTGATGGATGCAGAGTCTGTGCTTATGCAAAACGCTGATATCGTGATTGCAGCAGGGCACATGCTTCGTGGCAAAAGTGAAAAGGAGGCCCTTTGTACACATCACGCGTTAGCTACCACTTTTGCTGGTAAACACTGCCTGGTTGAAGCCATGGATAGCAGCATAAGCTTGGGCCTTTCCCCGCGTTTTTATGTGGCGCTTCAGCATGTTGCAGAGTATGCAGAAAAAGCCATTGAAATTAAGCAAACGCAAAAGACTGCTTACAGTGGAACGAGTCAATAATGCAGTTATCTTCCGCAGCTAAGCACAGTGATAACCCAAGCGATTACTCATCGGTGCTTGTGGTACTTCAGCTTATTAATGCCCGCGCACAGCGAAAACGTATTGGCATGGGAATACTGCTCTTGTTGCTATTGATCTGTGCTTATGTGGGGTTAACCCGCGGCAGTTTACCAATTGATATTGAACAGCAACTTAGATACTTCATTAGCGGCGGAAATACGGTAGAAAATACGTCAGCAAACACCACCCATTGGTATGTGCTGTCTGAAATAAGGCTGCCGAGGGTGATCATGACTATGCTGATTGGCGCGCTGTTAGCCGTATCTGGCTGCGCCATGCAGGGTCTAGTGCGCAATCCGCTCGCCGACCCTGGCTTAATCGGTATTGCCGGTGGCGCAGCCGCCGCCGCGGCGCTGAGTATGACCATTGTGCCTCCACTTCTTCCTGCACTTGAATCGGTATGGGTAGCCATGTGGGCGTTTGGTGGGGCACTACTATCTGTATGGACGGTCTTACGGTTTTCAAATGGTCCGCAAGGTGTATCGGTGGCAGCACTTATTTTGGCAGGGGTAGCCATTAATGCGTTAACCGGCACAGTCATAGGGGCTATTAGTTACGTGGCAAGCGACGATGCGCTTCGCCAAATAAGCTACTGGACTATGGGGAGTTTAGCCGGAGCAAGCTGGACGCTTTGTGGTTTGGTCGCTTTAGCGAGTTTTATTGCTATTACAGGGTTAATGAAGTCCCGTAATGCCCTTAACTTAATGGCACTGGGTGAAAAAGAAGCAGCCTACATGGGGCTAAATGTTACGCGCTATAAACAAAGGGTTTTATGGTTGGTGGCGTTTTCCGTGGCATTAGCGACAGCGCTGTGCGGCATTATCGGCTTTGTAGGTTTGGTGGTGCCTCATATGTGCAGGGCAATCTTTGGCGTAAATCACCAGGTTCTAATTCCTGCCAGTGCGCTAACAGGGGCGCTACTATTGATAGTCGCCGATACGCTTGCGCGAACGCTGTTTGTACCTATGGAGATACCTATTGGTATTGTTACCTCTGCAGTAGGGGCGCCATTTTTCCTTTACTTACTGTGGCAGCAGCGCCGTATATTTAGTGGTGGGGTGTAGCTGATATGAAAATTGAAAGACTAGAGCAAAGTGATAATGGCAAACGGTTAAACACTGAGTTGCTTACATTAAAAGATGTTGTCATTGCCAGAGGTAAGAAGCGCTTGCTAGAGCCGCTATCGCTTTCTTTCCACACCGCTGAGTTTACCGCTATCGCCGGTGAAAACGGATGTGGTAAGTCTACGCTATTAAGTATGCTTAGTGGTGTAGAAACGCCGTTTAATGGAGAGCTAACCCTTGGCGGGCAAGCGATAAGTTCGCTAAGCGCAAACCATTTAGCGTTGCAGCGTGCTGTAATGGCACAAAGCGCATCGACGCCTTTTGGTTTTATTGCCGATGAACTACTTCACTTAGCGCGATATCAGCATATTGAGTTGTTAGAACAAAAGAGTCGTCTAATTAATCTTGTAGCCGAGCAGTTTGACATTACACACTTGCTTGCTCGAAATATACAAACCTTGTCAGGCGGTGAAAGGCAAAGGATATTTCTGGCCAAGGCTGTTCTTCAAATATTACCAAGTGATCAGAACGAGAGCTTGGAAGGCAAGCTTTTGCTGTTAGATGAGCCCACCTCGGCGCTTGATTTACGGCATCAGAAACTGGTAATGCAGCAACTGGTCGCGCTACGAGAAAAAGGGCTGTGCATCGTTTGTGTAAGCCACGACCTTAATTTGATTTCCCCTTACTGCGACAGACTGATTTTACTGGGTGAAAAGCGGTGCTTAGCCGACGGACCACCCGCGCGGGTTCTTACTACCGATATGCTATCTCGGTGCTATCACACCCAGCTAAACCTAATTAAAAACGAACAAAAACAAGTTTTCGTGACGCATTAATTTTCGCGAAAACCGAAAAACAAGAACGGAGTTAACCATGAGCATGCAAGATATTGCATTTCAAGCAAAACAGCTAAGCCGCACCCATCACAGCGGTGTATTGGGCACGCATTCAACATCAATGCCCGGCTACCCTTTTGGTTCGGTTGTACCTTACTACCTAACGCCAGCCGGTGACGCAATTATCTATATTAGCGATATCGCGCTTCACACTCGCAATATTAAAGCGAACGACAAGGTAAGCTTAACTATTTTCGATGCCGGTGAGGATGACTCTCAGGCGAATGGTCGCGTTACTATTATGGGAAGTGCTGAGCTTGCGAACCAAAACGACGTGAAAGCGCAGTATTTTCGTTTGTTTCCGCAAGCTAAAAAATACGAGCAAACCCACGATTTTAATTTTTACGTTATACGCACTGAACGAGTACGCTTTATCGGTGGTTTCGGAAAAATCCATTGGGTTGATAAAGTCTATTGGAGTGTTGAAGCCCAAGACTGGCATGGCGCGCCAGAGAGTATGATTAACCATATGAACGAAGATCATCAAGACGCGATGCAGCTTATTTTGCAGCACAAAAAGGGTGTTAACGTTGAAGAGCCAATAATGCATAGCGTATTTCCAGAAGGCATGCATTGCGGTACAGAAAAACAAACGTGGTTTGTCCCTTTTGAGGCGCTGTGTGTTTCGTCAACAGATGTACGAAAAGCGTTGGTTAAACTGACTAATGATGCACGGGAAGCGCTTAATGTGCCCAAAGCGGTGTCGTAGCTGCTGTAGTTTTGACCATAGCTGGCTGTTCTAAATAGTAGCTGGCTATAGTTGCTTCAAATGCATCATAGTGCCATGGTAAGTAGATCTTCGATAAAACGCTTAACCATGGAGCATCAAAGATGACAGATATAAAACGTAGACAGTTTGTAACGAGTGCTGGTGCACTGGCTTCTTTTGCTGTATTACCTGCTAGTGCCAGCTCTCCAAGTTCTTTGCCTTCAGCCTCTGCTAAGTCTTCGAGCATGAAAAACAGTATGCTTCCCCCCATACTCCATATGGTTTATTTTTGGCTTAATAATCCTGGCTCTAATGAAGATAGAGCGAAGTTGATAGCTGGCTTAGAGTCCTTAAAAGCTATACCGCAAATTCATTCCCTTCATATTGGTGTACCCGCCAATACTTTAAAGCGCGATGTTATTGATAATTCCTTTGATGTTTCTGAGCTCATGTTTTTTGAAAGTATCGAGGCCCAAAATGAATACCAATCTCATCCAATTCATAAACAGTTTGTTGAGCAGTGTTCGGATTTATGGCGCAAGGTCATAGTGCGAGATTCTGTTTCGGTATAGGGCTTATTGATTGCTTCTCTTTGTCAATAAAAGTTAGGTTCTGTATTTCGTTGTCGATACCAAGGCACCTTTTATGTTTTTAACTCGTTTTCTAAAGCTATTTGTACTTGTTGCTGTTGGTCTTTTTTCTTATGAAGCTGCCGCAGGTGTATCTATTGAAAATCGAGAGCTTGTGTATGAAGGGCCCATTTCCGCAAAAAACAATGAGCGTGCAATTACGCTTTATGAAGCAGCGGTAGATAAGCCATCGACCCTAGTGATTACTAGTGGTGGCGGCAATGTGGATTTAGGAATGGACTTAGGCGAGTTTATTCTGGAACATGATTTAGATGTCAAAGTGAACACATTTTGCTTTTCCTCATGCGCAAACTACGTATTCACTGCGGGCAAAAACAAATGGCTTGGTGAAAATGCAATATTGGGTTGGCACGGGGATGCGGCTTCTGCGTATTGGCGGGATAGCGATATCAATGCCATGGTACGCCACTTAGAGGGCGAAGAGAAAAGCAAAGAATGGCAAGAACTTCGACAACACTATGATGATATCACACGAAAATCTGTTGTCCGCGAAAAGCAATTCTTTAAGCGTATTTCAACCGACCATGCGTTGCTTACAATTGGTTTATCGAAAGATCTAGTCAAAGCAGCGGTTAAACAAAAGGCAAGAGGGTGGACGGTTACTCCCGCACTGTTAGAAAAAATGGGGGTTAGTAATATCAAGTTTATATCATCTCCTTGGCAGCCTAAGAACAATCCTCGTTTCCCACTTTTGATTCTCCAATAAAGAATGTAAAGATTTGAATTTATTTCAAATGAGAATTAATATCATTCGTATTATTTATTAGTATGCGCTTCCTTTTTGTTGGAGTTGGCATACATGGCACTTAAGTTCGTTCAAAACAAAGAAAATAAAATAAGAATAAGTGGAAAACTGGCGTGTTTAGCTACGTCCGTTTTAGCGTTGTCTGCATGCGGTGGCGGAAGTGGCGGTAATAGCGCACCTAGCTTAAGCCAAGCTAGTCTATCCATAACTACCCTTGAGGATAATGCTGTAACAGGAACTGTGGTGGCGTCCGACTCAGACGGTGACACACTAGGCTATTCGGTTGGGGCAAGCCAGACTAATGGAAGTTTGACGGTAAACCAGGATGGAAGCTTTGTTTATACGCCGAGTGCCGACTTCTTTGGTGAAGATACAGCAAGTATTACAGTATCTGACAGTATCGAAGCAGTAACTGCAACACTTACTTTTAGCGTTTCCAATGTAAACGATTTACCTGTTATTCAAACCTCATAACTTGTTGTTGTTAGCAATGGTGAAACAACGGGCGTTATTGACGCCACAGACGTTGATGGCGATGCATTAACGTTTACTGTTCATACTCAGCCTGAGCAAGGTCTGGTGGAAATTGATAGCGACACTGGGGCGTTTACTTTCGTCGCGAATGAACTTGCTACGGTTGACGATAGCTTTATAGTGAGTGTGTCTGATGGCATTGGTGAGCCAGTATTAGGCACTATCGATTTAGGCGCCTCTTATGTGAGTAATGAAGACAAACTGACTTACTATTACGCTTCCTCTCACTCACACATTGCCAACGCCGAAAGTTTGGTTGAAAGCGATAGCGCTGACGATGAAGTTGTTATTACCGACGCAGAAGTAGCAGAAGATTCTTATATCAATATTGCCGTTGGTTATGCACTCGCTGGCTTCGCAGACTTAAGTTTGCAAACCATCAACGAAAAAATTATCACCCGCCCAGGTAAAGCAGAAGCGTTTCGCTTAAGTGCAAACGAATTAGAAAGAATCGGTGAAAGCGATACTGCAAAAACTTTCAGAACCGAAGCCGTAGTTCAGCAAAATGCGTATGTTGCCGCGCTTGGTCTAGACAACCTAGGTTCGAGATAACTTCTATCGGGAGCTTGTAGAAGATTATATAGCGGCGAATGATTTTGACTCTGCAAAGGTTGTGCTAAAATAACCCAGGCCTACGCCGATGAATTGTCAGATTTGACGCAAGAGCGTACCACCGCACACGGCAGGTTTGGAGTTCTAGCCACCGACTTGTTGGCAAGTCGCATTGAAGCCTATGCTGAAGAACAGTCTGACATAAACTACGAATCAGTTATTACCGCAATAGATTATGCTACGCATATTGCAGAGACCACAAGTTTTAACGAAGTAGGTGGAAACAACTACTTTACCAATCGAACCTACCTTCTAGTCGAGGCAACGCGTTTTGCCTACGCAGCTAGCTTGATTGGTGATGATAATCAGCAAATAGCACTTACTGACAAGGCAAAAACCTTATTAGCACAAGCCATATCCATGTATGTTACCGCTGATTACGACGATGATTACCGCGTTAACGTGGCCGATTACGCAGAAGAAACCTTGCGTCGTTACCCTACCGGCCTTAGCTTCCTCGCTGGTCCTTTTGCAGCACTGTATCCAGACTATATTGCGGCAAACTCTACCGAGACTACTATTGGTAATTTACCGTTAATGTTAGTTGAAGAGGAAGAAGGATCTACAGACTCTGACACTAAAAGAGCCTATCGCGATCACTATGCTTACAGCATTGTAACTAGTGCATTTAACAGCGAAGATATTGCCCCACTTATTGATGCGCTTACTTACACCTTTACTGAAACCTACAGTGATACCGAATACGTGGTTGAAGCGTTAGTAGAGCAGGACGATGTTGGTTTTCTAGATAAGCGTGCAGCATGGTTTTTACACTATGCAGGTCTAAATGCCGAAGCTCAACAAGTGACCACAGCGGCTATCAACGTGCTATCTACACAAGCCTATTTTGACGATGTTGGTTTTAACGTAGACAAACTAGTAGAAAACTACGGCTGTAGCCGATTCGTAGAGCTTTTTACAGAGTTTGGTGGTGATAGTGAAACAACAGGCTCCCTTTACGGCACGTGTTTGAACATTGTGGATACGTATTTTGGTGAAGACAGTCAAGCCTCTGAATCGCAAAAAATGAACGCGTATATCAATGCTGCGTTAATTTATCGTACCTTGGGTGACGATGAAGGTATGCAAAGTGCTATGTATACCGCACAAGAGAATGTAGCGGCCCTAGCCGAAGGTGGCGAAGATATTGATAGTTTATTCGAATACCGAATATATATTGCCAATACTTTCGCGTCGGTAGGCGAGCTTGAAACCGCCGCTTCTCTATTTTCTACTGTCGCAGACCAAGCGCTAGATGCTGTAGCCAGCGCTGCCACAATTGAAGACAAAGTCGATGCGGTAGACGATATTCTTGGTGAACTTGAAGCGGTGTTCGAACCAGATGACAGCAACGCCTTTTTAAACGTCGACCACCTACTACTTGCCACTAAAAAACATGCTGGAAAAAATGAAGAATACGCACAGGCTATAGGTAGTGTAAAAGCCACGAGCGCTTCCTTACTAGAAAGTTTGCTGGCAACAACATCTGAGTTCGCAGACAGTGAAAACGTCGATTTTTACGAGTCATTCATTGAGCAATTTTCATGGTTAGGCAATTACGAAAATGCCCAGTCGCTGGCGCTTAACGAGATTTACACCACCGCAGATAGCGAAGCCTTATTTGCTGTTATAGCTGAAACAATGGCGACGCAAGATGACTTCCCGGCATCGACAATAGCCAATGTAGATACTGACAACGACGGTCTTCCTAACTTCTTCTTATTAAATGCAAGTGATGACGCTATCTCGCAGTCTGGACTTAGTACGGACAATGACGCTGATAACGATGGCATTGAAGATCCCAACGATCTTAACCCTTTAGATCAAGATTAAGCATAAGGTAACTTCCTATGAAATATGCAGCCCCTAGCGGGCTGCTGTTGTCGTTATTAGCAAACGCCCCGCTTGTTAATGCCCAACAGCAGCAAGATGTAGTTGCGCCTAAGAATGATGTTTGCATTTCTGAAGACGCGTTGAACAGGATGACCGATGCTGAACGTTTGGCGTGTGTGGAAGAAAAAGAACACGCTAAAAAAATGGAGCGTATTTTAGTTGAAGGACGTTTTATCGGCCTGCAAGTGCCAGAAGTGGAAGGGCGTTTTACGCTCGATAGAAACTTCATAGAGTATACGCCGCGAACGGGCGGTGATTTTACCGAGTTACTTGGCTTATTGCCTGGCGTAGTGTTGGGCGGCGAACAATACGATGCATCAGAGCAAGGTGAAATTAAAGCGCAACGGGTATCTATTATGGGCGCTGAGGCATGGCAAACCGGTTTTTTTCTAGATGATATGAACTTCAACAGCCGTCAAGATCCAAGCTCTTACCGTTCAAATACAACACTTATAAATGATGTTGAAGGTACAACGCAAACCTTCAACATTAATCAGCAAATTATAGATAATATTACGGTCTACACAAACAATGTGCCGGCTCAGTACGGCAGTTTTAGTGGAGGTGTGGTTGATGTCGAGACGCGGGAAAGCTACAAAGAAACGGAGTTTGGTTTTAACTACCGAACGTCTCGAAGCGACTGGAATAACTACGAAACTTTTTTAGCTGAAGATGTGACCGAAGGTAATGAAGAAGCGCCTGATGAGCCCGCTTTCGAAAAACAGATATTAAACGTTAATTTTGCCAAAGCGCTTAACGAATACTACCACTTGCTGGTGTCGGCAAATTACACAACCAGTGAAATATCAAAACTAAGTCTAAACCAACCGGTTGCCACTGAACGTGAAAATGCGAACGTTCTCGTTAAACTGACCCAACGAAACCTATGGGTGGACAAGCTTACGCTAACGGCTAATTATTCGCCGTATACAAGTAACGACATTATAGCCAATGCTATTGATAGCGACTTTGAAATAGAGGGCGGGGGCTTCAGCAGTAGTATTAAAGTAGAGCATAGTTTTGATAAATTTGCCCTTGAATCGAAGCTTAGCTTTGCAGAGAGTTACAATACGCGTTCTGCCAACCCACATTACTATCCATGAGCTAAAGCTATCGGAAGAGAGTGGGGGATAGGTGATCCCACCCAAGAAGCAGCAGTGTCTAACCAAGGTGGATACGGAGATTTAGATAAAACGCAACAAACCATCTTTTTTGATAATTTAGTCAGGTTTAATGAGTTTAATTGGATAGATATTGAGCATAGTATAAAAGCTGGATTTCAGTACAATAATGAATCGCTTGAGCGTCAGCGATATTACGATACCTATGTGTATAACTCGCCGATTACAGGGATAAGTAATCTAAACTGTAACGGCGCGGTATTTGACTGCGTAGCGTTAACCACATCAATGACTATAGAGGATTTAGAGGCACAGCTTGGCGAGTCTTTAGATTTTACAAACCCCGATCACGTATTGGCGTATTCAAATATTGTCACTGCGTCACCTCAGTATTTTGCGTTGCGAAGTGTTTACCCTGAAGAATACATAGATGTGAATGTACAAAATGTTTCATTTCACGTTACCGACAGTATGGATTTGGGTGATGTCACATTGAATGCTGCACTGCGGGCTGACTACGATGATTTCCTTCAAAACTTAAACATTGCTCCTCGAATTAGTGGTGGTTACCGATTGTTTGGCGATGGGGATAAACTTATTACCTTTGGTGCAAACCGCTACTACGATACCAATTTGCTTTCTTACGCAGTACGAGAAGCACAGTTGCCCTATCAACTGGAGCGCCGAAGCATTTCCTTAAATGGTGAACTTCAAGGTTGGTCGCCTTTATCTGGAGGCAGCGACTATCGTTATCGTTTTGATAACTTAGATACGCCTTTTAACGATGAGATTGTACTTGGTTGGAAACAGGCTACCGATTGGGGTAACTATGCCATTGAGTATGTGAAACGCTGGCGTCGCGATCAGATTTCCGTTAGCGGTGACCCCGTTTATAACCCGGAAGACGGTTACTACTATCGTACTCAAACTAATAATGGTAAAGGTCAGAACGACCGTATTTCGCTTTCGTGGGCATGGCAATTTAATACCAGTAGTTTTTGGTTTAATACCACCTACCAAATAAGTGAAGAAGTCAGTTTCGATGAAGAAGACGTAGATGTTGCGCCTATCGATGAGCTTATCTTCTTACGTAGTGGAGATGAAGAAACTGGCTATACCTATGTCGAAACGACGCTTAACAACTTAAGTCTTGCTGAAACTGAGTTTTCACAGCCTTTGGCATTTAACGTAGGGTGGACCACAGGGTGGACAGACACGTTTACCACTAGCTTAACAGGTTCCTATCGCCAAGCGTTTGATGATTATGTGGCTACTGACGATGTACAGTCTAGCGGACAGCTTTTACGTGTTTGCTCTATTTGCGACGGTGAAGAGGTGCTCAATGTTCCAGTGTATCAGTTGGTTAACGTTCCTAGCCGCTTCCTAGTTAATGCATCTGCTACTTGGGTGCCTGAGGTAATTGGGGACCATGCGCTTCGATTTAGAGTAGATGTTCAGAATCTTTTAGATTCGCGAACCTATTCAGTGGCGCCTGGTGAATCAGGTATTGAAACTGGTCGTTCAATTTGGTTTGAAGTAGGTTATCAATGGCATTAAGGGTTATCCCACTAATTATTTGTGCTCTTTTGGCGTTTTCGACGTTCGCCAATGACAACTTAAGGCACATGTACGGAAAGCCGATAAAAAGTTGGCCAACAGCAGAAACCGCGGACGGCCAGCCCGCTATTGCCCTAGCTCCATTAAAACCCAAAGCCCCTCTGGCCACCTCCCAGCAAATTGCATTGGGCGAAAGGTTATTCAACGACCCGCTGTTATCTCGTGATAACAGCGTAAGTTGTGCTAGTTGCCATTTTAGCGAGCGTCACTTTCAAGATGGCAGGCGAAGTGCCACTGGAGTTAGAAAGCAAGTAGGTAAACGGAATACGCCACCTATTTTTGGTATTGATCACTGGGAAAGCTTTTTTTGGGATGGGCGGGCCCAGAGCGCCACTGAGCAAGCGTTAAAGCCTATTGAAAACCCCATAGAAATGGATTTACCTATTGCGGACGCATTAAAGCGATTAAATGAATCTCCAATATACCCAAGTTTGTTTAAAAACGCATATGGAAGAGAAGATATAACATCGCCTATGCTTGCAATGGCGTTAGTGGCGTTTGAAAGAACCATTCCACCGCCTAAAAGTAAATACCAGCACTTCATTACTTTGGCTGAAACGTTGCCAGAGAAAGCGCAAAGCATGCTCTCTGACTCCGAACTTCAAGGGTTACATCTTTTCAGAACCAAAGCGCAATGCATGACGTGCCATGAAGGTGTGTTACTTAGTGATAACGAGTTTCACGTAACAGGGTTTCATCTATATGGCAGGCGCTTTGAGGATTTAGGTAGAAGCGAATTTACCCAAGATGTTAAGGATATCGGAAAATTCAGAACACCTTCCTTACTTGGTGTTTCCAATACAGGACCTTGGATGCACAATGGGTTATTCACACAGTTTCGCCCTATGATTGAGCAATATAATGCAGGCGGATTTAGACCGAAGGCTAGAGGAAGTAAAGCCAGCGATCCTTTTTTCCCTGTAACAACACCACTTATCGAACCACTTAACTTAACGGAAGAAGAAGTTACAGCATTAGTAGAGTTTTTAAATATTCTTTGACTTTAATTAGAGCTGATACTGGTATAAAAACACTTCGCAAAAGAAAAGCGATATAGCGAAAATCCTTACTCAAACACTCTGTTATCAGGTAGCAGTGGGTAAATAGGCGAGTTCTTACTACAAAAAACAGCGTTAAATTTAAACGTTCTTTACATTCACTTTATAGCTCCAGAAGCAATCTTTCACAATCATTCATATGGGAGCCTTCAAGTTTTCAACCCCTTTCTTTTCAAACACCAGTTGAACTAAAAATGACACTACCGACGTCTTTTAGCAAAGAAAAAGCAATACTAAATCTTCAGTGCCTGTGCGTAATTTTTGCCTTATTTATTGCATTTCCTGCATTCGCCCATCACGGAAGTAGCGGACAATTCGATACCAACGCTACGGTCGAGTTTAGCGGTAACATCACTAGGGTTCGTCTTGTTAACCCACATGCTTACGTGTATTTCGATTCAATTGATGAAACCGGTACGGTTACCAACAAACGTTGCGAACTGCAGTCTGGTTCTTTGTTAAAGCGAAGGGGCTGGACACAGTCGCTTTTCAAAACGGGTAGCTTTGTTTCTATTAAAGGTTCACCTGACAGAACCGATCCTACTACCTGTTACATGAAAGAAATCACCTTTGAAAATGGTGTTGTCGCATTTCGAAACAGCGAGTTTGATGAAAATGGAAACATTCTTGTAACAAGTGAAGGCGCTTTGGATGGCGAGCCCTCAAAAGAATATCACGCTGAAGAGCACGAAGAAGACTTCCATCATGACGACGAGCATCATGACGAGGACAACCATCTTAACATCGCGTCATTAGAACAGACCGTAGACCTGAGTTCGCGAGAGCGCCTTCGCGAAGATGGTTCTTTGAATATGGCTGGTAACTGGGTAATGGTTCGTTCGGGAGAAGGCCCTCCTGGTGGAGGAGGCAGTAGAGCTATGCTTACACCTGCAGGGCAGAAAGCAGTGGAAGGCGCGACGTCAGCTGATAACCCACGGTACCAATGTAAGCCGACTAACATCATTATGGATTGGCGGTTCGATATGATGGTCAATCATATTGAGCAAACAGATAAACGTATTACGTTGACTTATGGCTTTATGAATTTAAAGCGCACTATCTATCTAGATGGCACTACGATGCCCGCTAATTACCAGCCCAATCGTGCAGGTTTTTCGACAGGAAAATGGGAAGGTGATGAATTAGTTGTGACAACCACAGGGTTTGATGAAGGGTGGATCATGGCGCCTCTTGGAGGTAATCCAGGTGGGCCGCCACCGGGGCAAGAAAGAGCAAAGCGACCACCTCGTCCGTCTGGTGAACAAGGTATACCTAGAGCAGGAACAAGAGGCCCCGAGGGAAGACCAGGCCCTCCTTCTCCAGCTAAGAACAGTGCACAAATGACGATTGTAGAGCGCTTTACATTAAGTGAAGCCGGCACTGTTTTGTCCCGAAAATATACGATAACAGACCCACTGTATTTAGCGTCACCAATGGAAGGGCAAGACGAGGTAACCTTCACCAACGACAAGTTCATTGATTATGAATGTCAAGATCTTACTGCTGAACGAGGATCTGACAGTTTAGGTGGGGTAGGCGTAACGCGAGCCACCAAAAATAACATTGAATCTAGCGAAACTGCAAAAGGGTTTCTGTATTCGCTGGAAGATTCAACAATTGGAATAACCATATCTAGCACACAATGGGGCTATCCCATTGTGTTGTCGCTACACGCCATAGGTATGGCGATTATGGTGGGCGTTTCACTGATGTTGTGTGCGCGCTTTATAGGGTTTACTTCAACCATACCTCTTTCGTCCTTTGCTCCCTATTGTTCGATAGGGCTTATAGGCTTCGTAATTAATTTTTTATCTGGAACCGCGCTGTTCTTCGGTAACGCCTCTGAGCTTTATTTTAATCTGGCTTTTCGGATTAAAATTGGCCTAGTAGTTCTTGGCCTTGTCCTGACTAAGTTGATGGTGAAAAGGGCAATTATTTTAGTAAGCGACAGCGGAAAAGGCCATAAGCCCTTGGCTATTGCTACGCTATTGTGTTGGGTCGCCGCTATTATCGCTGGCCGATTAATTGGCTATATGGGTTAGAGGGCTAAAATGATGGAAGCTTTTTTATTTAGTGTCATCGACACACTTCAAACAAGCCAGCTAAACCATTTTGTTATGGATAACGCTGTAGTATTTCCAGTATTAGAAATGGCGCATTTTTTAGGCTTAAGCATGCTGTTTGGGGCCTTGCTCATAGTTGATTTACGGCTTATAGGTGTTGCTAAAAAAATTCCAATAAACCATGTTGAATCATTTCTTCGCTTCGCCCTTATTGGGTTTGCTATTAATGCGATAACTGGCGTTTTATTTGTAATTGGCGACCCCGGACGGTACTTAGTTAACATCGCTTTTGGCCTTAAGATGCTAGTTATTGGGTTAGCAGGCGTTAACACACTTTACTTTGTAAAAAGGGTAAAACCGCAATTAGACAATGCTCACAAAGTGCAGACAGCGGGCGCTGAGGCAGCGATAGTTGCCTGGTTATCTATCGTGCTATGGTTGAGCGTTATCGTATTGGGGCGCTTCATTCCCTATGTAGAAACGCCTTAGTTACCACTTATTCTTTCACCTTACTGGATGGAGCCGTGCGTAGCGGTTATTGATTTAAATCGCTATGCAATACTGGCTTTGCGTGTATCGTTAAGCAACTGAGGTAACACCTAACCTCAACGATCTTCAGCGTATACGACCTTACTAAGCTTGGTATTTACTCTCTACCTACCTCACTAGCCACCGAATTTACCAAGCAATGTGTAAAAACTACGGTAAAAAATGATGACTATGTAAAGCTCAATAAAAATAGCCCTCACTTTACATGGACTTGGCGGTTTTCATTATTGGCACTTCAGTTGCACAACTAACGTACTCTATTAGAGTCGTCGCTAATTACGCGATGCAATCCTCTTTTTTATTCATTCCTTCGCGTTGGAGCGCTAATAAAATGTGTGAGAATTCAATAGGTCCAGGTGTAGTAAAAACACAAACTGGATATCGTTTTTCCGTATGGGCGCCTAATGCACAAAGCGTCTCACTAACTGGAGATTTTAATGACTGGAATCGCCCTGGTATCAGTATGCAGAGGCAAGATAACGGTGTGTGGTGGTGTGAAACTGATGATGCTAAATGTGGCCATGAATACAAGTATGACGTGACTAATGCTAAAGGTGATAGCGTTTTAAAAAACGACCCTAGGGCACGGTTGATGACCAATAGTGTAGGCAATAGCGTTATTTATGACGATGCCTTTAGATGGGAGGTAGAAGACTTTAAACCTGCTCCAATTCATCAACGAATAATCTATGAGCTTCATATTGGCACATTTCACCGCAAAAACGGTGAGCAAGGTACATTTGACTCGGCCATAGAGAAGCTTGATTACTTAGCTTCGCTAGGCGTAAATATGATAGAGCTTATGCCAGTAAATGAATTTGCTGGCGATATCAGTTGGGGGTACAACCCAGCATGCCCATTTGCCGTTGAAGAAGCTTATGGTGGGCCAGATGGCCTAAAACGCTTTATCGACGCCGCGCATAAACACGGCATAGGCGTAATAATGGACGTTGTATATAACCATTTCGGCCCAAGCGACTTGGATATTTGGCAGTTTGACGGCTGGAGCGAGAACGACAAGGGGGGAATTTATTTCTACAACGACGAACGCTCCGCTACCCCATGGGGAGACACGCGACCTGACTATGGCCGTCAAGAAGTAAGAGATTATATTACCGACAATGCCTTAATGTGGCTTCAAGAGTTTAAAGCAGATGGGCTGCGTATGGATATGGTGCCTTTCATGCGTACCGTCTCTGGTGCAGACTCAGGGGAAGATGATATTCCAGAAGCTTATGAGCTAATTAAGGGAATAAATGGGTTCATTCAACACGCATGCGGTGAAAAAATGACAATTGCTGAAGACCTCCACCAGCACGATTACATTACAGATCCCTTAGACGGTGGAGGCTGCGGTTACACTGCGCAATGGGACGCTGCATTTGTACACCCAGTACGTGAAGTACTAACTCAATCTGATGATGAAAACGTCAATCTTGATGTACTCGTCGATGCGTTATGCAAACAATACAGCGCTAGCCCCTTTGCTAGAGTTGTCTATACCGAATCTCACGATGAAGTGGCTAACGGTAAAGCTCGCCTTGTCGAAGAAGTTGCGCCTGGAAATGTAGATGACGATTATTTTGCGCGTCAAAAAGGCGTGTTAGCAGCCACGCTGGTGCTTACAAGCGCCGGTATTCCTATGCTGTTTCAAGGGCAAGAATTTAAAGAGACGGGGTGGTTTAACGATACAAAAGACTTGGATTGGTCACGGCGCAATAGTTTTGATGAATACTTAGAGGCAATCACGGAACTGGTTAACTTACGTAAAGGTGAAGATAAAGCTACCACCGGGCTAACTGGCGCAAATACAGAGGTTGTTCATCGAGACAGTAAAAACAAAGTCTTGGGTTATCGCCGTTTCAATGACATCGCCAATGAGTCGGTGTGGGTGTATCTGCATCTGGGGGGCGAAGACATAGATGATTATCAGTTATCAGGGGTGCCGGTCGACCCTCATTGTTTATTTGCATGGTCAGACGGGTTGTGTACGCAGTCTGTTCATATAAATAACAGGAAAGTAAGGCTTCCATCATTCGGTATTTTCATTTTTACTGAGCGGGGTAACCTAGGCTAACTCTTAAAACAGGGAAGTAGTTTCATTCTCAGCGTAATAACGTTTTAGTTAGCACTTGATGGCAATATAAAAAGGCCTAACGGAGTATAAAATGTCCATTAGGCCTTTATTGTTGATAAGGATCGTAAACAACAGCTAGTGGTCTAAGGTTTCTCTATTCTACGAACGACAGAAAAATTACTTCGACTCAAGAAGCCTTATCCAGTGGTCAAAAACGCCTAGATTTTCCAAAATAATTTTAACGCACATTAATATTGGCACTGCGAGTAAGACGCCCACCACGCCCCACAGCCAGCCTGTAATAGCTATCCAAATAATTATTATTAGCGGGTTGAGCTGCATACTGCGCCCCAATACGGCTGGGGTAATCAACTGAGACTCAATAATATTTAAAAACAAAAAGACACCGGCTGGAAGAAATGCGCTGCTGGTAAGTCCAAACTGAACAACTCCTACTACTAGCAACACCATGCTACTTGCGATACCGCCCAGGTAGGGAACAAAATTCATTAAAGCAACAAGGGCGCCCCACAAAAGCGCGTCTTCAATATTCAAATAGTAAAATGCACCAGCTGTAGCCAGCCCTAAACAGGTGTTTATGATACTGATTGTGACTATATATGCAGAAAGTTCTCGCTGAATTTGATCGACTAATACCAGTGCTCGTCTTTTGTCGGTAACCACCGGGAAATCTCTGATGAAAACGTGAAACAGATTAGGGCCAAAAACCAATAAGAAAAAAATCAACACAACACATGCCATGACTTGAGCTAATAAGAATGGCGCGTTGCTAAACAAGGTTATTCCCATATCAATACCGCTTTGTTTAATCTTGTCGGTAACCGAATTTGAGGTATCAGGTTGAGCTACGGGCAGCTTTGGGGAATCGTCGTCGCCAAACCAGTTGAAAATAGAGGGTTCCTCTTCAACTGGTTCAGCTGCAGGAGGTGTAGTATAGGCATCAATACTACTGCTAATTTCTTCTATTTCTTCGCTAATTTCGGCGGCTATTTTTGGCAGAGAATGCATCCAACGCTCTGCCGGCTCAGCAAGTTCTACAGTAAGCAATGTGAATGGGGCTATCAATAGAACAATTAGTGCGCCTGCTGAGATAGTCCGCGGTCAAATACTTTCCTAGTAATGGCAACGAGTGGGCTTAACAGTAATGCGATAAAAGCGGAAAAGAACAATGGGATAAGTAAAGATTTCGCCAAATACATGGTGTAAATAAAAGCAAAGATTACTAGGGTGTTCAGCAACTTAGTTTGCTTGGCTATTTTAGGGTACGCACCAGTTAAATTCTTTTTTTGTTTTTCAGTAGTAGAGCCAGCGTAATCCATGTCTTAGCCTAGGTGAGAAGCGAAATATACGCGATTATTCGTAAACGTGATGAATTATGAATACAAATATTACGAAAATTTCATATTTAAAGTTCAGTACTTAGTATTATGAAACGAAAGAACAAACTTCAACAGATAATGTTTTAAGGCAATAGCGAAGAACTAATTACCTTTTAAATATTCATAGTCGCAATCCTGAGCTTTCTTATCCTTCTTAGTCATCTTTGTGTGATCTGTATAGACAAGTAAAGCACTATTAAAAGCATACATGGATTATTGTCTTATGGAGAGGGCTAATGCCTCGTATTACTCGTCGTCACTTTCTTCAAATAGCGGGTTCGGGTTTACTCGTTGCTCACAGCCCTTATTTGTTAGCTCAGACACCTAAGAAGAAACTAGGCGTAGCCTTGCTTGGCTTAGGCAATTACAGCACAAATTTATTAGCGCCTGCGCTATAGCACACCGAACATTGCGAGCTGCGAGGCATCATCACAGGTAGCGAAGAAAAAATTCCCAAGTGGCAAAGAAAGTACGGCATTAAAGACGCCAACGTATATACATACGGCTCTATGGCAGAAATAGCCAACAACGACGATATTGACGTTATCTATGTTGTAACGCCCACAGGTACGCACAAAGACTTTGCTGTGCAGGCTGCAAATACAGGAAAGCACGTGTGGTGTGAAAAGCCAATGGCCATGGATAGTGAGGAGTGCCAAGCTATCATTGATGCCTGTAATAGAAATAATGTGACCTTGTCTATTGGCTATCGCATGCAGCACGAACCCAACACACGCACTTTTCATCAATACCTTGAGACTAAACCCTATGGGGATATAACCGCGGTATCGAGCTTTGCGGGTTATGCCGGGCAAGGTAGGGCGGCAGACAACTGGCGCATGAAAAAGCATATGGGAGGCGGTGCCCTTTATGACATGGGCGTTTATGCGATAAACAGTGCACGCTTTTTAACGGGGCGAGAGCCTTTATCTGTTACCGGCAGCCATCCTCCACAGCGCTTCCCAAACAAGTTTGCTGAAGTTGATGAAACGACCTTATTCACCATGGACTTTGGTGACGGACTGGTGGCCGATTGCGGCACTAGCGTAGTAAAAGGGTTTAATTATTTCAAAGCTGAGTGTGAAGACGGTTGGTATCAGCTAAAGCCAATGCAGAGCTACAACGGTGTTACGGGTACAACATCTGATGGGAAAACACTGCCACCTATTGACGGTATGCAGCAAACACTTCAAATGGATAACGACGCCCTAGCCATATTAACTGGGCGACAGCCAATGGTACCTGGTAGTGAAGGGCTTGCTGATATTAAGATTGTTAACGCCATATCTGAAGCGGCGAAAACGGGTCAAACAGTTAGGCTGTAAGGTTTTACCACCAAGCTCAACAGGGGCAAAAGCGAAGCATCAAAAATTCGTTGTTCATGTAATGCTACGTTTGGCGTTCGCTTCGTTTTGATTATACGAAGCTTCTTGCCTGCGTCATTCAACGCCTATAGAATCGATTAGCGAGTTTAGCTTTTTCGTATCAGTTAATTCGCTAAACCATGGGGTTATCTCTGTCCCGTGCATTAAACCTAGTATGGCCCCTAAAACAAAACCGCGATGCACGTTGTCACCACCCACGTTGGCGTTTGCCATCAGTGCTTTTCTCGGATTATCAGCATAGCGATAAGCGAAGTATAATACGGCGGGCCAGGCGTTTGAGATATAACATGCCGGCGAATACATACGTCCAACAACTTCAATATCGCTTTTGTTCTTTGCCGTAAGCTCAGCTAAGTTCAGCCCTGCTGACTTACCCGACACCTCTTCTAAAATATCCTTGGATGATTCATCTTCGCGGTGAACCAATTTGTAAATCAACTCTACATAGCAGTCGCACACTGAAGCTAACGACTCATCGGGATGAGTCAAGTAGAGGTGCTCACGACACACACGTTTTATATCTTCAAGCGCAGCATTCTTAGCTGCTTCTACTACCGCTAAAGGTGTTACTGATACAAAAGCCCCTATCGAAGCTGTATCGTGGGTAACCGCTCCACATTTGTCCGCAGGACGGCCTTGTTCAAGGTTCGCGAAAAAACCTCTGTGATAAGACTCGGCATACGTGTCAGGGTGTTTTGGCACATCGGCGCGCATAAAGCTAATGTACTGGTTTAAAAACTCATCTGCGTCATAACCTTTAAGTGCGCAGGTCAGAACAATGCGGGCGCAATGGGCATTAAGCGTATTTTCACCTGCTTTCATACCCTGATGGTAATGCACATTGTCTTTGCCCCAGTACTGCCTTTTCCCTTTAAGAATGACCTCGCCCACTATTTCTTTTTGGCTAGCTGATGCCTTGTTTGCGCGGCCACCTTGTTGTGTGGAATGCAGCGACATTATTGAAGAGGGATGAAAGGATGGCGCATCCTCAAACTGCTCTATTCCTAACGGAAACGCTTTGTAGATATCTGCAGGGTTGTAAAACCAGTGCACCGGCATAGCGAGTGCGTCGCCGACAAATGCGTTTTTAAGTGCTGCTCTTGCGCGTTCTACGATTAATGAAGCCATCTTTCCTCTCGCCTGCCAACTAATTTATTTGGATGGGAATGCGTGTATTAACTCATTTAAATTACGCGTAAATGGCCAAAAATGATCGTTTTAATGCTCGTCAAACAATGTCTTGTTACGGATATATTTTCGCATGTAGTGGTAGGTAATAGGGCGCAACAACCAACTTTGAAGGGATATAAAAAAGCGCCTATGCGTGGGTGTGTTTTCATATATTTTGTCGTCGTGCAACCAAAGCATTTTACCTACGTGCCAAAAGTAAAAAGGGAAGGGCGGCATAAAGGTGATTACGTCTAAGTCGCAGCAAATACGGTAGGTCCTGTGGTGTAGCGTGTAATGTTTGTACCACGAGCGCGTGCCCACCGCCGGTTGGCCGAAAGTCACCACTCTTTTTACCGACTTAGGGTCTCGCCTTTGGAAATAATCGGCCATGAGCACAGCAACCGCTCCGCCTGATGAATGGCCGATAAACGAAAAGCGTTTACCTTGGGCGCGAAGTGGCTCTAGTACTTTAACGAGTAACTCTCTTAGCGGTAAGGCGTCCTCTGAGGTCTTTGTACTTGAATACATCGGCTGAGCAAGTAGTCTCGCAAAACCCCAGTGAACAAAAAAGCTTCTGTTCAACTGACGTAATCTATAGGGTATGAAAAACAAATTAGCGAACCAGTCTTTAAAACCTAACGAACCTCGAAAAACAATAATGACTTCTTTTTTGTTTTCTACCCACAATATTCTTACGCTCATTCTGCCGTATTTGTCGACCAGTTGACGTTCATGAAAAGGGTCTAGTATTTTCTGATATTGTGCGTCGGCATCGGGGTAGGCGAGTTGACAGAGGATGGCATATCGTTCGTATTGATAGCGTTTCAATTTCTTCATGAAAACTCATATCGGAGCAATGTGCATTTTGAGATAGTGCTTGTGACAGCACTTTCAGAGAACCTTATACGCTATAGGATATTTATTTCAGAGATATGACGGCGAGGAAAATTCGGATAAATTTATCATAGTTGGCTCTATGAATGACGGCATACCAATAACCATATAGCCTAAAATCAGTTCTTGCTTTCTATATTTATTCTGCAATCTCAGCAGCAACAACAGAGATTTCTACAAGCAGAGCCTCACGCGCCATATCGGCTGTAACACAAGCTCGCGCCGGAGCGTAACCCTCTGGTACCCAGTTGTCCCACACCTCATTCATTTTCGCAAAATCATCCATGGTTTTAAGGTAAATGGTCGCTGAAAGCATATGCTTTCTATCGCTGCCTGCCTGTATAAGCAGACTGTCGACTTTATCTAACATGGTTTGCGTTTGGTGAGTAATATCTTGCGTGGCATCTGCGCACACCTGACCGCATAAGTAGATAACGCCATTGTGCTTCACAATGCGACTCATGCGCTGCTTGGTTTCCATCCGTTCGATATTCATTAATTAAAGCCTTTAAGGAGTTTTGAAGAGTTAATGTTGAGCGACTTTAGTTGGTTTGTTTGGTTTCTTCAATTGTTAGGCAGTGCGAAATGAAGTATTAAATAAATGTTCCGGTATAGGCATATCATAA
>CEPO01015181.1_pt1 | contig 40153 bp, 29 predicted proteins | sample 530481 | NCBI WGS metagenome assembly CEPO01 (sample SAMEA2620198, study PRJEB7988) | marine metagenome | biome: marine biome (ENVO:00000447); feature: surface water layer (ENVO:00002042); material: "saline water (ENVO:00002010), including plankton (ENVO:xxxxxxxx)" | depth 5 m
GGAAATGAGCGCTCACGTCAACACTTATTTTAAAAAAGATGAAAAAAGTGAACTAACCGTCTATTTTTCATTCAACTGTGATAATTAGTAGACAATATGGACTAATTACTAATAGGATGGGTGTTCAGATCCTATAAAGTAGTCGTTCTTAAAGTAGTATTTGATCCTGCCGTTATTATATTGAAACTTGATGTTGAAGGTTGCGTAAAGGAATACGTATGAGAATGTATATAAGCGTAAACGGCCTACGCTTTGTATTCTTCATAAATGTATTAATACTGGTTGTGTCAAAAATTGACTACGCAATAATTATAAAGGTGGGTTAATGTTACGAACTCTTTCATTGCTTTCAGCGGCAATGCTAGCCTCACAGGTTAGTCATGTGGCAATGGCGCAAGACGCTTCTTCAAACGAAGTCGCTCAGCCAACCACTTCAGTAAGCATAGAATCATCCGCTGAAGCGTCTAATCGCTTTCAAACAGCCTTTTTGCGACGCCAGGTCGATCAAACCATGTCTGTAGGACGTGCCATTAGCTCTATCGCTGGCCATTATCCGCAGGAAATAGTCTCTATTGTTGATATCGCATTAGACACGTATCCAGATAAGTATCGAGAAATCGTCTTTGCTGCAATATCAGCACAACCTTCTTCTACCGAGGAAATTGTTCAGCTTGCAATAGAAAAAGAAGTCAGCAGCTGCCCCAACATTGTTCAGCTAGCTATTAAAGCAGAACCAACCTATGTCGACTTCGTTGTTCATGCAGCAGCGGTTTCAACCCCTGAAGAATTAGATGAGATAGTACGTGTTGCTGTTCTTACTCAACCTGATGCAGCAGACAGTATTGTTCAAACACTCTCGCAGGAGCACCCGAACAAAATTGTTGAGATCATGACAAGCGCGCTTAATGCCGTCCCCTTCGTTGGTGAGTACGTGGTAGATGCATTATTAGCGGTCTTCCCTAACGAAGCGCAAACGGTAGTGGAAACAGCCGTAAGAGAATCATCTCATCAACGTGAACAGGTAATACGTATATTAAGCACCGCACAACATGCGGGTGTTTCTCAAGATAAGTTAAAAGGATACGCGCTGTCGGCAGGTTTATCAGAAGAAGACTTTAATAGTGCGGTTAGTAATTAGCCTTTATAGCGCTTTATCCATATAAACAAACGGCGTACTGATAGTTCAATACGCCGTTTTTCTTTTTCGGCTTGTGTTGGTCTTGCAAACAACCGGTATTTATCACCAAAACCCTGTTCGCTTTCTCTCGCTTTTATCTCTCGTTATTCTCTGTAGCTGTTATCTCTAGACACTTGGCCGTTAACGCCTACTTATTAAATGAATAAAGCATAGCGGCTTCTTTATATAGCATCAGTTCTGCTTTTAACAAATCTACCCTGGCTTTGATCTCTTTCATCTTCGCTTTAATTTCGTTTTGAGCACGGGCATTTAAAACAAACATATCACTGTCGCCAGCATCGAAGCGCGTCTTCTCTACCTTAGATAAAGTTTTGGCTAATGCAGCGTTTTCGCTTTGCAGCGATACAATGTCTTTTGCCTGCCCCCAATACACCAGCGCTTGTTCAAAGCGTTGCGCTATTGCTTGCTCGGTAGACGTGAGTTTGTGCGCCAGCTCTCGTTGCTTTGACTGAAGCTGTGCACGTTCCGCTTTGGCCTTTCTGTTACCCAAAGGGTAAGAAAAAGACAACCCAACTTTTGTTTCTGTACCTTCAAGGGTTTGTGAACCCGCCCCCACATCTCTGGCGATAGAGGCGGTAAGGTCAAGTTTAGGTAACAACGCGTTGTCAGCAAGCGCCACTTTATTTTCTACCACCTGCTGCTCTAACTTCATAACATCCAGTTCGGGATGCTCGCGCAGCGCATTGCGCAGTGTGACAAGTTGACCGTTGCCCACCCAATATGGCCAGTTAATGTCTTTTGGTGGTTTATCGCTTTTGACCGCTTGCATGTCACCGCTTGGCGAACGCCAGTAAAAAGACAGCATTTGCGCATGCATATCCCGCTTTTGTTTTAGTTCAGCCAAGGTTAAACGCTGCTGTAGCAAGTTTGCTTTGAACTCGGTTAGCACGATACTGGCTAAATCGCCTTTTTCTACCCGTGTAACCAAGGCTTTTTCACGTTCAAAAGCGGTATTAAGCAATTCGGTTACCGCGTCTATTTGCAGGGCACTTTCATACCACGCGATATACTCACTTACCCCTTTATATACAAAGTCATTAATTAGACTGCTTGCTAATGCTTGCCATTGGGATGACGCTAGCCCCGCATTTCTTAGCGCGGTTCGGCGTTTGTCTATTTCGCGGTTTTGTAGCAATGACATGGCAATGCCAACACTTGCTTCTCCGCCAGATAGCGTATCGTAATATCCTTCGTAGCTAGGGAAATCACCACCTGCGATGCGGTACTCACCGAAAACCGAGGCATTGTAATCCTCTATGGGGTTAGTAAAGCGCTGGGTTAAATTGGTTCCATCGTAATAACCTGATACGCGGCTTTTCGTTTTCTGTTCTATAAAAGGGTCGAAACTGCTTCTGGCAATTTCAAGTTCAGCCGCGGCTTGGTAGTTACCTTCATTTATCGCAAGCACATAAGGGTGATAATTCACCATGCTTTCTATTAACCCTTCTATAGAAGGTGCGGGCTGTGTAGTTTGACTTTGCGCCAGTACCTTAGCACTGCTAACGCTGCCCAAAAGCGCGAGTGCCAATAATAACGAGATAAAGCTTCGCGCTACCATATTGATGCTCCAGAACCTTTACCACCGCTTGAAGGTGATTCTTGAGTTGGCAGCGGCGGGAAGTTATTCAGCTGTCGCCACATTTCGTAACCCAGGCGTACCTCTTCCAATAACACCCACGCTTTTACGCGGCTACCTAAACGGGCCGAACTTTCTGCTGGCCATGGAATATCTGACTCATCTGGGCGTATCCAAACGTTGAAGTCGCCCATAGCATTTGCCACTGGCTCAACGTAGACCACTTCACCACCAAAGGTGCCAATTGCGCTGCCGGGCCAGCCGCTAAACTGAAACACTGGCCAGCCTTCAAACTGCAAGCGCGCTTTAGCACCCGGCTTTACTAATGGTGCATCTAACCCTCTTACGGTAACACGCACGCTACGCTTCGCATCGGCAGGAATAAATTGGCCTAGGATGTCTCCTGATTTCACGAAAGTAGACACACCTCCAGATAATAAACGCACCACAGTGCCATCCACCGGCGCAAGCTTTGTTTGCGTAGATTGGCGAGACAAGATCATGCTGGCCTCGTTTATTTCAGAAACAGACGCTGCAGCTTTAGCACGTAACTCCTGCACTTTAATTTCGGCTTGCTCTACTTCTTTGCGCGATACCAGCCCCTGCGCTTCAAGTGACTTCTGACGGGCTAAGTTGTTCTCAGCATTTCTTACCGCCGTTTCATTCGCTTGATTCTTTAGGTTGGCGGCAGATAGCTGAGACTGAAGCTTTTCAAGACGCTGTGCATCAATATCGATAAGCGTAACGATAGGGTCGCCCGCCTTCACCTGCTGCCCTTCCCTCACATGCCACTGCTTTACCTGCCCATCTACAAGCGCGTTTATAGGTTGGGTTCTGTCTTTCGGGTCGAGTGAGTCCACCATACCTGTGCCATAAGCGGTTTGGATCCAAGGTGTGAAATACAGTATTAAGCCAGCAGCAAGCACTAAGAAAATAATCACGCCGGTCACTACCCGGTGTAGCTTTGGCACGTTCAAAGAAGGTAACGACGTAATGTTGTCTAAAAAGCGACGTTCTGCGTTATTCACTTATTCACCCTCCTTATTTGCGTTCTTGGTATCGCTTTGCACATCTAAACTCACTGGCGCTACCCCATTATTATGCTCGCTAAGCATAGCGGTGGCGTTGTCATGCAGATGTATCACACCATCGAAGCATTCGGGTATTGGGATGTTTGAAAAGTACATTACCGTAAAATCGTACTTGGTTAAGCGGTTTAGAAGGCGCGCGCGAAGTTCAATAGGGATCGCATCAAAGTGTTGATTCAATATCAATAATTTAGGTTTGGCGATAATGGCAGCAGCCAGTTTAAGTAATAAGAACTCAAGCGGCTGCAATGGCGCGCCCAATACAGACACTTTCGTTTGAAGGCCCTCGGGCAAGCCGTCAATTGTCTTGGTCATTTCCACTTCTTCAAGCGCTGCGCGAATATCGGCAATGGTGGCCTGTGGGTGAGCGAGCTTTAAGTAACGCTCTATCGACACTTCAATAATCAGCGAGCGATCTAAAATAGTCACTGCTTGCCTTAGCTCGTGGGTGTCGTAATCATTAAGGCTTAATTCACCCAATAAAATATCGCCCGACTTAACCCTGTCGTACTGCTTCAATAAACCTACAAGCTGCTTTTGAACCCAGCTTTTATCTGTAGTCACAAAGTACTTAGTGCCAGGTTCGAATACCACGTTTAACTGGCATGTATCGTTATCGTGCTTAAGTTCGACGTCGTTAAATACCAGTTTTGATGATGCGGGTACATGTTCTGACGCATTAAGCTCTTCTTGCGGCATAGCTAAAGCTCCACCTAGCTTTTCGGCTGCTCCGTAAAGTTCGTAATAAAGCTTTAAGTATTGAGTGAAGCGAGATAAACCAAAGAATACGGCTGACATAACCAGCTCAGCGGCAACTAGCTGACCAATAGACAGTTCACCTTGTACCACCAGTACACCGCCAATACCCAATAAAGAAGCACTGGCTACGGCATACATTAATAAGAACATGACCACCTGCGAGAACGTGTAATGAAAATGGTTCTTATGCTTTTGCACATAGTCACTGATGTAACCTTCGGTACTACGCCCGGCGTACTCGACATGATCTGCCGACTTAAAGAACTCGTGAGCAATAGCAATATCGTGAAGCCACTTGGCCGAGTCGTATTTCGCGTGAGATAACTCGATAGCAGTGCGCTTAGCGCCCCGGCCCCAAATTTTCCACACCGCATACATGGTAAGTAAAAGCACCACGTTAAACGCGAACAAAGCCGGGTGGTAAAAGGATACCAGAGTGAAGCCCACCAGCATCTGCAATACCAAGGCAAAGCCGTCGATCATCAAAGACGGGATATTCTTTTGAAACGTCATAATGTCGAAATAGCGCTGAGTTATGCTGACGTTTTGACGCCCTTCAAAAAAGCTATGGGGCGCGAGAATAGTTTTAAGGCCGATGTCGGCAGTTAAACGCGCGTAAACCTTTCGTTCGTAAAACTCCATAACCCGCATGCGAAGCGCACTAAACACACCCGATATAAATAAGGTAAGGAATAATACAACGGCCAGAATAACTACGGCGCGGGTAGAGCCTATGTTGGCGATACTGTTGATTAGGGTTTGCACTGCAATTGGCACTGCCAATGTCATTAAACTAATTGCAACACCGTAGGCAATAGCAACCCAGAAAAAGCCAGCCTCGGGTTTTAGTAGCGAAAAAAGCGTTTTTCGCGTTTTGCGTAAATTTATTGGTTTAGCCATAGTTATGTCTTCAATATACCGCTAGCTTAGAAAAGTGAGAAACGCGCTGTTCTTGATTGTGGGTAACAGCAACAATAATTAGTGTATTTCAATACTGAGTTAGAATAAATCTGTTATATTCTAAATACTTCATCGAAAATAATTGCGATTATGAATTATGGGGTCAGAGTACATTTCCTGCCCTTCTTCTATTTTGTAAAATTATGCATCACCTAAACTACCATCATTTATACTATTTTTATCTGGTCGCCCGCGAAGGCAGTATTGCTAAGGCAGCCAAGTTACTTCACGTTACTCCTCAAACGGTTAGCGGGCAACTTAGTACCTTCGAAAACCAGCTTGGCTATGCCCTCTTCGACAGAATAAACAAGCGGCTATACCTTAACGCGAGAGGTAAAGTTACCTATCAGTATGCCAGTGAAATATTTCATAAAGGTAATCAACTGGCTGAAATACTTAACAATAGCGATGAAGTGAATACGAAAGAATTCGTAATAGGTATTACAAACGGTATTCCAAAAGTACTTTTTTACGATTTTGTTCACGACACCATGCGTCGGTTTTCTCATGTGAAGTATGTAATTAAAGAAGACAGCTTCGATGGATTACTGAAAGAGCTGGCCATTAACGCTATCGACTTTATTGTTGCAGACCGCGGCATAGCGCCAGGTACGCAAATTAGCGCCAATAGCTTTTTCTTAGGTGAAAGCTCGTTGAGCTTTTTTGCGAAATCACCACTTAGTGAAGAACAAACCTTTCCTGATTGTTTAAATCAGATGCCGTTACTTATTCAAGGCAACACGTCGGGGATACGACAAGCATTAACCAGCTGGCTTGAAACCGAACAGCTTTACCCAAAAATTGTGGCCGAGTTCGATGATACCGCCTTATTGAAGCTATTTGGCAGCGAAGACTTTGGCGTGTTCTGCGCACCATCGGCTATTTCGAAACACGTTGAAGAGCAATATGGTGTGCATGGTATTGGCAACGCGAATACGCTCAACGAACGATACTACGCTATTACAGGTAAAAGCCGTGCTGACTATACGATTAGTGAGGCGATTGTTGAATCGGCCAGGGAGATTCTAGCGTGACGTGTGGGCTCTGGACGCCTGGATTAGGAGCCATAGAAATTGAGGGGCAGAGTATCAACACTGCCCCTGAGGTATCCCCACAATTTAAAGCATGCTTCTTCCCCGCCGGGTATGTGTAAGCGTGAGGCTTAATGTTAATGGCAGGGGTTGAATTGGCGTGGATTTTATTTTGAATTTTGGGGTTTGGGAAGTTTTTTGTGAATGATCTTTGATGATTAAAGATACCGCAGCACTGACACGATAGGCATTTAGTTTGGCTCCGTGTCAGATTTTTGAGCTACAAGCGTTAGATATAAATGAGTTGAGGACGTGATTGCAACTGTTGTTTTTTTGAACTACCATTATAGCTAAGTTTAGCTAAGTTCAACAGAGGTGTTGTATGCAAGCCAATATGCATGAGGCAAAAAGTAAGTTATCCCAACTTGTCGAACGGGCAGAGGCCGGTGAAGAAGTTGTTATCGCCAAGTCGGGAAAACCAGTAGTGAAACTAGTGCCTTTTAAAACAGAAAAAAAACGCATTTTTGGGCAATTCAAAGGCCAGGTTCATACGACTGAAGACTTCGACTCGAAAGAGGTTAATGAAGATATAGCAGATATGTTCGGTTTGTAATGAAAAGAATATTACTCGATACCCACGTTTTAATTTGGTGGATGAACGGAGATGAGCAATTAGGTCATAACGCTCAAAAGCATATCTCTAATACTGAAAACGCCATTTATATCAGCGCCGCGTCTGTTTGGGAAATGTCGATAAAACAGCAGCTGGGAAAACTTACGGTACCAGACGATATTGAGTCGCTTATCGAAGAGTTAGGTTTTAGCGCATTACCTATCAATTTATTTCACAGCCAGCAAGCAGGAAGGCTGCCAATGCACCACCGCGATCCATTTGACAGAATGCTGATTGCCCAAGCTCAAGCTGAAGGGCTGCAGATTTTAACGAAGGACGAACACTTTCCCGCTTACGGGGTTAGATTGATTAACGCTTTAAAGTGATGGTTGGGATTGTTGTGCTGCACCGTTTTTATCTTCTTCATAACTCAGTATACTGACAACATAGATATTACTTTAAAATCAAGGAACGCTAATGAAGCCAGTTATTCTTGCAGGCGGTACTGGAAGCCGCTTATGGCCAAAGTCACGTGCTGCTTTACCTAAACAGTTTTTGTCACTTACTTCTGACAAAACCATGATTCAAGACACTGTGCAAAGGCTCGATGGAATCGAATCATTACCACCATCTATAATTTGTAACGAAGAACATCGCTTTCTGGTTGCCGAGCAAATGCGACAAATCAACGTAGACAATAGCGATATACTGCTAGAGCCAGTTGGGCGAAATACAGCCCCAGCGATTGCTCTGGCGGCTTTTCAAGCTATGGAAGATGGTGGCGATCCCGTTCTTTTGGTTTTAGCCGCTGATCACTTGATTCAAGATAGCGAAACATTTCAATTGAAGATAAAGGAAGCCCAAGCGTTAGCTGAACAAGGCAAATTAGTTACATTTGGCATCGTTCCTACTCAACCCCATACAGGCTATGGCTATATAAAAGCCGGCAACAAATTGAACATCGGCTTCGATGTGAGTGAGTTTGTTGAAAAACCTGATATGCCTACCGCTACTAAATACGTTAACTCAGGCGAATACTTCTGGAATAGCGGCATGTTTATGTTTAAAGCTGGCGCTTTCTTAAAAGCACTTGAAGCCCATGCCCCAGAAATATACACAACGTGTAAAAAAGCTATTGAGAAAACAGAAAAAGATCTCGACTTTGTGCGTATAGATGAAGAAATCTTTGCTTCTTGCCCGAGTGATTCGATTGACTATGCCGTAATGGAAAAAACATCGGAAGCGGCAATGGTAACACTAGATGCCGGTTGGTCTGACGTAGGCAGTTGGTCTTCTTTATGGGAAACAGGTGACAAAGATGAAAACGGCAATGTAACTACTGGCGATACGCTATTAGAAGGTACCAAAAACAGCTACGTGAATGCAGAGCACAGTTTAGTTGCAGTTATTGGCTTGGAAGACGTTGTGGTAGTTGAAACCAAAGATGCTGTAATGGTGGCTAATAAAAAGAATGCCGAACACATCAAAACCGTTGTGAACCGTTTGAAGGCTGAAAAGCGCCCAGAATTTGAATTTCACCGTGAAGTGTTTAGGCCTTGGGGCAGTTACGATTCTATAGACAATGGCGGTCGTTTTAAAGTTAAGCGTATCACCGTAAAGCCTGGCGAAAAACTGTCTGTTCAAATGCATCACCACAGAGCGGAACACTGGGTAGTTGTATCAGGTACAGCTAACGTAACTATTGGTGATGAAACGCAAATGCTGACAGAAAACGAATCTGTTTATATTCCTATTGGTGCCGTTCACGCACTAGAAAACCCGGGTAAAATTCCACTGGAATTAATCGAGGTACAATCGGGTGCCTATCTTGGAGAGGACGACATTGTTCGTTTCTCAGATAGATATGGACGGTCAGATAAATAGTATCAATCGGTAGGTAAGAGCAAGGGTCAGTTTGTAAAATAACCCCAGTAAGTGGATAGTCCAACTATTGGGGGGCACTTCAAAACTTGGCCCTTTTTAGCTTATAGGGTCAGAGTTTTTACTCTGACCCCACAATTTTTTGTTAGTCTGCGTTGAACAAGTCGCGGCTATATACTTTTTCAAGTACGTCTTCGATATCGCCCGTTACACGGTTGGCGACGATAACATCAGAGATTTTCTTAAACTCTTCTAAATCGTTTACTACACGTGAATTAAAGAAGTCATCTTCTTTAAGTACTGGCTCGTATACTACCACTTCGATACCTTTCGCTTTAATGCGCTTCATGATGCCCTGAATTGCACTGGCGCGGAAGTTGTCAGAACCAGTCTTCATGATAAGGCGGTAGATACCAACAATCTTTGGGCCACGGCTTACAATTGAATCGGCAATAAAGTCTTTACGGGTACGGTTAGCATCTACAATAGCCTGAATCATGTTGTTAGGCACTTCACTGTAGTTAGCCAACAATTGTTTAGTATCTTTTGGTAGGCAGTAACCACCGTAACCAAAGCTTGGATTATTGTAGTGCTTACCAATACGAGGGTCTAAGCCTACACCTTCAATAATTTGTTTGGTGTCTAAGCCATTTCGTTCAGCATAGCTATCCAACTCGTTGAAATAAGCAACACGCATCGCTAAGTAAGTGTTAGCGAATAGCTTAATGGCTTCAGCCTCAGTGCTGTCAGTAAATAACACTTCGATTTCTTCTTTAATCGCGCCTTGCTGAAGCAATTTAGCGAATACTTCAGCGCGTTCGCTACGTTCACCCACAATAATGCGGCTAGGGTGAAGGTTATCGTAAAGTGCTTTACCTTCACGTAAGAACTCTGGAGAGAAGATTAGATTTTCAGTACCGAAACGTGCTTTTGCGTCTTTAGTGAACCCTACTGGTACAGTCGACTTTACAATCATTACCGCATTGGGATTAATTTCCATCACTGTTTTGATAACTGCCTCAACACTACCTGTATTAAAGTAGTTAGTTTGAGGGTCATAATCTGTTGGTGTTGCAATAACAACATAATCCGCATCTTTATAAGCAGCTTGTGCGTCTAACGTAGCTTCAAGGTTAAGCTCTTTCGTTGTTAGATATTCTGATATTTCTTTGTCTTCAATGGGAGACTTTTTGTTGTTAAGCATCTCAACTTTTTCTGGTACTAAGTCGACCGCTTTTACTTCATTGTGTTGCGCTAACAACACGGCATTTGATAAACCTACGTAACCGGTACCCGCTACCGCTATTTTATAATTGCTCATTGTTGATTCCATTTACTTATTAAGTTCCAACTTTTAATAAACTCAAAACTAGATATAACTAGAAAACTCTTCCTTCGCTTTAATGGAAAAGTTTTCTCGCAAAAGTGTAAGGTTTGGGCTATATGCAGGGTCATGTTCAATATACTTGCCCCACTTTTTCTTCAAATAATTTAACTCTCGATTAAACCGCGCTGCCTTTGCTGGGGCATGATCTAAACCTCTACTCACTGATTCATGATGGTATAGCTCAGCCTCAGCGCAATAAACATTTCGCACACCAGTCTCTTTAACTCTTAGGCAGAAATCAACATCGTTAAAAGCTACAGTAAGGTCTTCTTCATTTAAGCCCCCTACTTCAGTAAATAGAGACTTTTTTACCAGCAAACAGGCTGCAGTGACTGCAGAATAATTTTGCGTTGCAATTAAACGCTTCATATATCCCGGGTGGTATCTGGGGAAATATTTATGTGCATGACCTGCACCACCACCGTACCCTAAAACTACTCCCGCATGTTGTATTCTACCATCAGAGTACAGAAGTTTCGCGCCGACACAGCCCACATCTTTACGTATTGCATGTCCTACCATGCTTGTCAGCCAATAAGGGTTTATTACTTCGATATCATTATTGACAAGCCCTATTACTGCACTATTGCTACAAGCATGTTGTACGCCAAAATTATTTATTGCGGAATAATTAAACTCTCCCGGATAACTAAGGACGCGAACTTTTGGATGCTTGTTTAACTTCGCAAAGTACTCGAGGCTTTCGGTTTCATCAGATCCATTATCAATGAGTAATATTTCATAATTTTGATAAACGGTTTTTTCTAATATTGACTCTATACAGGCCTTAACAAGCGATTTGCCATTTTTAGTGGGGATAATAAGAGAAACTAAAGGCTCAGATTCAATAGGCCACTGAACGTGATTAACAACAAGCTCTTCATTATAAGATGAAATGGCGTGAGTCGCGCATTCGAGCACTTTTCTTATATCTATAAGGCCATTCGTAATAGCAGTTTTATTAAACGAACGGTGAATGAGTGTATAAGGAATATGTTCTACCGATAATTGTGGTTGTTTCACCCATAACTCTGCAACTAACCCCGCAATGGACGAAGAGGCAATTGAATTCGAGTGAATAAGGTTAGCCCGACATATGACCCCCGTAAACACATATGCAGTGGAAAGTTGTAGATCTGGGTTCCAATCAGGTAAAAAGTGAGGGGAAACTCTACGTGCTTTTACGTCAATTTTATCGGTATCACAATAGACGAGATCAGCGCTACTGTCGCATCTTAGAAACAATTCAAAAGAATCTTTCGCTATTGTATCTCCACTATTCAAGAACAGCAGACGGCATGAAGGCGAGATGCTATTCACCGCATCAGAAATTGTTGTAAAGCAGTGTACTGAGGCCTCAATGTCTTGTTCACTCACCACAAAAATGCGTTCATTTTCTACGCCTACTCGGTTAAGCGACGCTAGCGTTAAAGATAGCTTTTGGACTCCAATAATAACTACGCTTGTTTCGCGAGCGCCTTCGTCTATAGAAGCGAGGTTTTGAAGACGATGGTTTTGATGTGTAAGGTAAGCACTGTACATAGCCATCCGCTTTTTTTCAGAGGGGAAGCCATAAAACAGACCTGAACGTTGTAAAGAGCGGCTGTAAAATTCAGTGAGTTTATGATTGCTTTTCAGTTTGTTCCTTACCGCTCTAGGCACTAAACCAACAGCCCCTTTAACAGTCAACATGGCGAACTTTTTCATACAGCTAACAAACCCCTAACAGCCTTACCCAACACCAACTAAAAAGCCGCAATTACATGCGGCTTTTGTATCATATCACGATTTAATGCGACGAGTATTAGCTACCTGTACCTAAACGTTCGCCTTGGTAACTGCCGTCAAGAACCGCTTTCCACCAGCCTTCATTCGCTAAGTACCATTCAACGGTTTTACGAATACCGCTTTCGAAGGTTTCTTGTGGCTTCCAACCTAGTTCACGCTCAATTTTGCTGGCATCGATGGCATAGCGCATGTCGTGCCCAGGGCGATCTTGAACGTAAGTAATTTGCTCAGCGTACTTACACTCTTTTGGTTTAACTTCATCCAAAATTGAACAAATAGTTTGCACCACTTCAATGTTCTGCTTTTCATTGTGGCCACCGATGTTATAAGTCTCGCCAATCTCGCCGTTAAGCGCTACAACGACCAACGCACGTGCATGGTCTTCAACATACAACCAGTCACGAATCTGATTCCCTTTGCCATATACAGGTAGTGGCTTTCCAGCTAGTGCATTCAAAATAACTAAAGGAATAAGCTTTTCTGGGAAGTGGTACGGGCCGTAATTATTCGAGCAGTTAGTCACAAGCGTAGGTAGCTTGTAAGTCCGCAACCACGAACGTACTAGCTGATCTGAACTTGCTTTACTTGCTGAGTAAGGCGAGCTTGGTGCATACGGGGTTGTTTCCATAAAGAGTGGAAGCTCAGTTCCTGGCTCAACTTCATCTGGGTGAGGAAGGTCACCGTAAACTTCATCGGTAGAGATGTGGTGAAACTTAAACCCGGCTTTTTTATCGCCTTCAAGTGCAGACCAATATGCTCTTGCTTGTTCAAGCAAGGTATACGTGCCAACTACGTTGGTTTGAATAAATTCGCCTGGACCGTCAATTGAACGGTCTACATGAGACTCAGCCGCCAAGTGCATAATGATATCTGGCTGGTGCGCATTGAACACGCGCTTTACTTCTTCAGCATCACAAATATCAACTTGCTCGAAGCTATAGCGGTCGCTGCTTGAAACTGACGCTAACGATTCTAAGTTACCTGCATAGGTTAACTTATCTAAATTTACTACGGTGTGATCAGTATCATTTATAAGATGGCGTACCACGGCAGAACCAATAAAGCCTGCGCCACCTGTTACTAAGATTGTTTTGCTCATTTTCTTTTTACCAAAAATATAATTCTGTTCTTGCCATTTAGGCTTTCAATTCATCCAGCATGCTGGCTAACTGCTTACGCCAGTGAGTAGGCTTGCACGAGGCAAATGCTTCTCGCGCAGATTGCTTATCTAATACACTGTAATGAGGGCGCTTCGCAGGCGTTGGGTATTGGCTTGACGGAATAGGTAATACTGGAATGTCAGTATCTAGCAAACCTTTTTCAACACCAAGTTCTTGAATAGCTAACGCAAAGTCGTACCAACTCGCTACACCTTCGTCAGTCCAGTGATAAACACCCACGGTTTTATTTTCAGCGGCAGAAACACAAACTTCAGCCAAACCTTTTGCCCATGTAGGTGTACCAATTTGATCGTCTATTACGCCTAACTGAGGTTTTTCAGCCATCAAACGCAGCATGGTTTTTACGAAGTTATTACCATGCGAAGAGTAAACCCAAGCAGTACGAATTAGGCAGCTAGCATCTGGCAGTATTTCAAGCAGTGCTTTTTCGCCTTCTGCTTTCGACTTGCCGTAAGCACCTTGCGGTTCAATAGGGTCGTCAGTTAAATAAGGCGAACCTTTGTGGCCGTTAAATACATAGTCGGTAGACACATGCACCACAAAAGCGCCATGTGCTTTACAGAAAGTCGCCAAATTCTTAACGGCAACGGCATTGATGGCATTACACGCTTCTGTATCTTCTTCTGCTTTATCAACAGCCGTATAGGCAGATGCGTTTATTAAAACATCTGCTGATAAAGGCGATAGTTTTTCTTCAATATTAGAAGCGTTCGTGATATCGATATCATCGCGCCCTAAGAACGTGACTTGATGCTCGCTATTTTCTAGTTCACGAGAAAGCTCAAATGCTAGCTGTCCAGACTTACCTATAATTACAATATTCATTTATCGCTAGTACCTAATGACGATTAAAATGTAGGTGCGTCTACAAATGCCAACCCAGCTTCGTCTTTCCCCGAAAGTGAAGGTTTCTCTCCATTCACCAAAGGCCAGTCGATATTCAACGTTGGGTCGTCATATTTAACCGATATTTCAGATTCTGGGTGATAATAGTCTGTGCACTTGTACACAAACTCAGCGGATTCACTGGTTACGTAGAAGCCGTGGGCAAAGCCAGCAGGAACCCAAAGCTGACGCTTATTTTCTGCAGATAATGTAACGCCAACCCACTTGCCATAAGTAGGTGAGTCTTTACGCATATCTACGGCTACATCGTAAACTTCGCCGCTAACTACGCGTACTAATTTACCTTGAGTTTGCTCCATCTGATAATGAAGACCGCGAAGAATACCTTGGCTAGATTTCGAGTGGTTATCCTGAACAAAGTCTACATCCGCGCATTCTTTCTTGAACCAGTCGGTGCGGAAGGTTTCTAGAAAAAAACCGCGCTCGTCACCAAATACTTTTGGCTCAATGATTTTAACGTCAGGGATGGCTGTACTAATTGCTTGCATAGAAAAAATATATCCGTTTCTTTGTATTTATTTAACGCGGTCGTGAATGACTTTTAATAAATAATCACCATAGCCGCTCTTCTTAAGTGGCGCAGCTAGCTTTTCTAGTTGTTCAGCATCGATATATCCCATACGGAATGCTACTTCTTCTGGGCAGCACACTTTCAGACCTTGACGCTTTTCGATAGCAGCAACGAAGTTTGCGGCATCAAGTAATGAATCGAGCGTTCCGGTATCTAGCCAAGCAGAACCACGACCCATAAGCTCCACTTTAAGCGAACCATCTTGAAGATATAAATTATTCAAATCAGTAATTTCTAGCTCACCGCGATGTGAAGGTTTAACCTCTTTCGCGAAGTCCACTACACGATTATCGTAGTAATAAAGACCCGTTACCGCATAGTTTGACTTAGCAACTTCAGGCTTTTCTTCTATTGAAAGCGCGTTCCAATTCTCATCGAAGTCTACAACACCGTAACGCTCTGGGTCGTGAACGTGATAGCCGAATACTGTAGCACCATGCTCTTGTTTGAATGCATTTTGCAGCGATATTTTTAGGTCGTGACCATAGTAAATATTATCACCTAGCACCAATGAGCAGCTGTCGTTGCCAATAAAGTCTTCGCCAATTAGAAAGGCTTGAGCTAGACCATCGGGTGATGGCTGAACCGCATATTGAATATTCATTCCCAAAGACGAGCCGTCGCCAATAAGGTCAGTAAAGCGCTGCTGCTCTTCAGGAGTAGTTATGATGAGGACATCTCGTATACCCGACATCATTAGCGTAGTTAGCGGATAATAAATCATAGGTTTGTCGTAAACTGGCATTAACTGCTTACTCACAACCTTAGTTAGGGGGTGTAAGCGCGTGCCAGAGCCACCCGCTAGAATAATTCCTTTTCTCATACAAAGCCTTTGTTCTATAAATTTTTGCTATACGATAGTATTATCACGCTATGGTAACGGAATTTCACGCTCAAGCCCAGCCTGAAAAAAACCTGCAAATCTGTTGAACCGCAGTCGATAAATAAACACTAAGTCAATTAAAAATTACACGTTGGAATTCATGAATAAAAGAACCTTGTATCTTCATATTGGATGTGAAAAAACTGGAACAACTAGCATTCAGAATGTTTTAGCAGACAACCGTCAAGCGCTATTGAAACAGGGAATCTTTTATCCTGATTTGGGCAAATTGAAATTTGCTCAACTTTTGTTGCCTGCGGCCCTTCAGCCCTTTGATTACCCAAACAAGCCTAGGGCTGACTATTACCCCGGTAATGAAGTGATTGACCCAGATTCGGTTTGGAATAGCTTTATTGATTTAGCCAAAACAAATGCTGATAAAGACGTTATTATAAGTGCAGAACATTTTAGCTCTAGAACAAAAGACAAGGGGCTTACTTATCTTAAAGCAAAAATGAACCAGTTATCTCCATTCTTTAACATAAAAATAATTGTATTCCTTCGTCGTCAAGATAAGTTTATGGAGTCAAGCTATTCAACAATTATAAAGGCGGGTGGAAATATTGGTTTCGATGCTTTTTTTGAAACCCATCTCAAACTAAAAGAGCGCTACGACTTTTCATTACTGCTTAATAGATGGTCATCGTTTTTCGATAAATCTTCACTAATAGTGAAAGACTACGAAACAGAGGTACAACAAAAAGGTCTCCTTAATTCTTTTTTCGATATTACTGGAATAGATGGAAGTGCCTTGCAACTTGAAAGTGAGAATCAGAATCTTTCGTGGCCAGCTAGCGTTATCGAACTAGCTCGCCTTTGCAACACTCCCAAGATAAGCCCAATCCTTGCAAATCAAAGAGTATTGTTTCTCGATGCGGTTACTAGAAGCCTCCCACTAGAGGAAAAAAGACAAGTATACCGCTTTAGTAAAGAACGGCGCGACGAAATTTTACAATTTTACAGAGCGTCGAATAAGGAAGTAGAAACAGAGTACTTCGGAGGCAAACCTTTGTTTAGCGAACTCTCCGTTGAAGAGTCGAAAGGCAGTGTATTAAACAACGAAACCAATATTTCAAAGCGAGATATAGCCGAATTGTTCTGTCGTTTTTATATGAAAAACAAAGAATTTTTAAATTAAGTCCATCTTACGTTTGCTCCAAAAGCTACTTATGCATTATCTACAAGTACGTCAGAGTGGGAGTTCGTAACCTATACGCCAGGCCTCGCTAGGTTTGATACCTCATATGATTGGAATTACACCGGTCGATTCACCCGTTACTTTCAATTGGTAGTCAAAAACGGATCTGACAGCGACGAATTATCCCGAATTTGGCTACTTGAGGATTGAGTTGAGCTAGAAGTTGACTCGTACGATGTAAATCAAGACGGTATAAAAGGCATAATTTTAAACGGTATCACAACATCTTCTCTTAAACGAAAAGTAACTATATTAAGCGGCGAAGACTTTGCAGAACTAAGTTCCATCACATTTTAAATCGAAAGTCACAATACTATCGTTGCCGTTATTAGCGGAAAATATAAACCCCTCACTTCGGAGGGGTTTATCACTAATCTTAAACCCCTACCCGAGGGACTTATTTATGTGGCGAGCTAATTACTTAATCAACTAATCGATAAGTACTATCACCGCTTTTCGTTTTACCATAAACGACAATTGTGGGCGTTCCATCAAAGTCAATGTCGCCGATTACCTCAATTGACGGTTTTTCACTCCAGTCACTGCCTAAGTTTACTGATGAGTAAACCCCTTTAGTTGCATCACCATCTTTGATATTTAGTTCGTAATTGCCATTACTTTTCAATCCGAACAGTAGCACTTCACTTATGCCATCGTTAGTTAGGTCACCAACTACTTCAAAGCTCACATCAGTCCAATTGCTTGGCCACCCATAATTAGCAAGGGTAGTAGAACGACTTACACCGTCTCTAACTGTAAGCTGGAATCTTCCAGTAGTGGTTCTGAACCCCCCGACGGCAAGTTCATTTACGGTATCTGCTGTAAGGTCTGGAATAATGTGGAAAGAGGTCCCTTCGAGATCTTCCGCCCATGTGTATATGCCTAGAGTTCCAGCAGTTGTTGCTCCGTTTTTCGTGAACACTTGGGGCTTATTGTCTTCTTTTCGAGTTCCAAACATCCCCCAATCGTCGATGCCATCACCATCCATATCGGACAGCCTATGCCAACTCACGTTAGTCCACTTATCAGAAAGATTATAAGAACGTAGTTTGTTACTAGCGTCTACGCCGTCAGTAATCTTAATCTGAATTTTACCATTACGAATCTTCTCACCAAACAAACCTACATCATCAACACCATCACTGTTCAAATCACTAAGCTGATGGAACTGGGGTTTTTTAAACAAATTAGGATAACTATAGGTTGTCACATTGCTTCCCGAAGCCGCATCCTTCACCACCAGTTGTGGGCGCGCACCGTCCACAATAAACCGCCCCTGCATTCCAAAATCTATAATGCCATCGCCTGTTACATCATCTAACAATACAAGTGAAGTCTGTAGCCAATTAGCAGGCCAATTGTAAACATTTACTCGGTTTCCTGTCTTACTATCTTTAACGAAAAACTGCGGTTTGATAACAGGGTTACCTTGCGAATCTTCTGTACTCACATTCCCGAAAATACCAATCTCAACACTGCCATTATTATTAATATCTCCAAGAATATGAGCGTTAATATCTTGATAAGGTCCTGACCAGTTAATTCTATGAGCAAGCGTATTATCGGCGCCGTTCATTACAGATGCAGATACAGCACCTTCTTCCACATAGATTAGAGCAAAATCTTCGGCACCATCGTTATCAATATCACCGACACTAAGTACATCGATGAGACCATCCTGAGCGTCGTTATAAGTTGCTGGCCAGTTATCCAACCTATCAATAAGCCCATCACCGTCGCTATCTTCACTTAGCGGGTCGATGCCCAGAGCGCGCTCGACGCTATCTAGCAAGTTGTCGAAGTCAGTATCTTTCGGATCGCGATTGTCTGGCGATAAGCCATTAAGGTATTCTTGCAAATTGGTATACCCATCACCATCAAGATCGTCCGTCGCATCGGAAGAATCGAGCCAGTTTGCTAAATGCGAGTAGCGTAGCTCCCAAAAATCAGGAATGCCGTCACCGTCACTATCGTGGTTTGTGTCGATTTCATAAGTACTACCTACACCATAGGAAACCGTTAATACCGCCGGAGAAAGCCCTTGTGAGCTGTGATCCGCATAAAATGTAGAGGTTAGAATACCTCCAAGCGATGCACGGCTACTGTTATTAAGGAGTGTCGGCGAAACTGACAGCGCAGTTTGCGATTGACCACTCATATTGGCTAAATCCCACTTTACCCAGTCTCTGAAATAACAGGTTGAACTACTTGTGCACGAACCGTTTTCAACATCATTGCTGTTAATATAGGTACCTGCTGCAGGCATGTAATAGAGCTCAACATCCGCAAGTTCGGTAAGTTTATTGTTACTAACGCCAATTGATAACTGCATTGAAGCACCTTGTAACAGCGGGTAGCCGACAGTCTGAGATGCACTAACCGATAACTGACGCCCCTGAATCACGTTGACTTCTGACGCTGCAGCCACAGTTCTCGTAGCTGTATTTGTCACAATTCTGCTATGCGTTTGAATTACATCACCAACTACCAAGTCATCATCTGCTTTTAACGTTAATGAAAGTTGGTGCCAGTTGCCTACAGGTATATTGCCTAATGGCCAATAAACCACATCACCTATTATTTCAAAAACGCCGCTAGCGCTAACAAACTCGGCATTACTAGGAATAGTAAGCTGTAACATAGCGCTTTCTACTATTTCATCGCTCGGGTTACCGAATACAATATTGAAGTCAATTTCGCCACCAGCAGTAATATGATAACTAGTTGTGTCTAACGAAAGGTTTGGTAATGCCCCGCCTAATTCGCTGGTATACAAGAATGTTGGAGTAGATGACTGAATATAATCACTTGTAGAGCTTTCCAAAATTGCGTGACTTACAGAAATTCCTCCGGCTTCAGCTTGATAAGGTGAGAATGGAATTAGTACAACTCGGTTTTCACCCGGTTCCAGTTCACCAAACTCATACACGACTCGCTCGTTAGCATATTTTGTAGAACTTCCTAACTGAGGAATGGAGTCATTGGTATTAAACCTTGTGTAGTTACCCGCCTGAATCATCAGAACAACATCAGCATGACTAACCGTGTCGGTATTACTAACCGTATAGCGAGTAACCCCCTGATTATAAGTAACGTTTAGCTTAAGCGGAGTTTCATCTTTAACTACTAAGCTTTCACTGCTTCTACTTAAAGACTCGCCATCTCGCGATATATTCGACTGCACCGTTAATGCTTGCCCATCAAATGTCTCGCTGTCTACAATTGCCGTAAAGCTGCGTTTCGCAGCATAACCTGCTGTGAGTGTAGAAAGATCCCATCGAAGAATATCTCCATTCAAGCTGCCTCCATCCGAAATATTGTCGACTGTGAGCCCCTCAGGAACTTTGATCTCGAGTGCTAGGTTTTGGATATTGATGGTTGATTCATTGCCATACGCTACTTCAAAAGTAACACTTTCTTCTTTCGCTACCACCGCGTGTGAGGAATAAATGTGGCTACTTATAGTACGCTCTGCGTTGTAAGAAAATGTTGTTCTAGCACTTTGAATAAACGTATCGAGGCTGTCTGAAAGGATAGCGTTTTTAACCCATGGCTTACCGTCTAATTGTTGATACGTGTTTAACGGCAAGAAAACAACTTTCGATTCCCCAGCAGCTATACTGTCAAAATTGAACTTTAACCAATCGGTTGCATAGTAAGTGGAGTTGTTAACGTAAGGATAAGTTTGCGTACCATAGACACGCTCGCCAGAATCTACTGATACTGCAAGCTGAACGTCGGTTCTTGCCGTGTTTCCAGTATTGGTTATAACATATTTACTGTAGCCGTAGTGAGCAGGTGTTCGAGAATCGCCAGTAGTTGTAGCTGTCAGCGTAAGCGGCATTGTATCTGAAACAACTAAAATTTCTGACGCTCTAGCAAAAGTTTTAGAGCTATTTTCTAACCGAGACACCACTTTAAACGCCTCACCGGCAGCTAATTCATCATCCACTTTTACCGTAATAAAGCGTTTAACTGACTCACCCGCACCTAAACTTCCTAACTCCCAAAGAACATTAGAGCCATCGATAGTGCCGCCATTGCTGGCTGCTTGAGCTGTAACTTCGCCAGGTAACTCTAAAGGCACTTCTAAGTTTTGTAACGTAGTATCGCCAATATTACCTACCCCTACTTCAAAGGTAACAAGCTCACCCGGCAGAATAATTTGCTTATCTGTTGCTATAGTTAAGGAAACTGTATTAGTTGCACTATAGAGTGTGGTTGGCTTTGTTCCCTGTACAAACGCACTTATCGAATCACTCAAAATGGCATCGCTGACCCATGGCGCACCGTCTATTTGCTGATAACCGCTGAGCGGAACCGTTAGTATGTATTCCTCACCCGGTGCTAAATCACCAATATCGTATGTTGGCCAATTGTTAGAGTAGTAATATCCATTACTTGGCGCTGCGGGATACGAGTCCCTACCCTCCACTCGAGAACCCGCAGACGGAGAAATATCTAACTTAACATCGGTACGCGTGATACTGCTGGTATTGGTAACTACGAACCGAAAATAGTTATACTGACCTGGCGATCTAACGTCACCAATTTGTGCAACGTAAAGATTTAGAGGGCGGTCATCGACTACGGCAACAACCTCGCTAGAACGGGAAATTCCTAAACTGCCATTATGGAGAGTTGCGCTCGCCTCTAAAAGCTCTCCAGCAGAAACATTATTAACAGCCTTGACTTTGATAGTACGTTTACCGCTATCCCGACCGCTTAATGTTCCTATCTGCCAATTAACTGACGAATTAGTTACCACACCGCTATCGCTGGCAGAGACAACTTCAATTTGCGTAGGTAACGATACTGCTATCTCCACATTTTGATAAGCCGAATCGGTTAAATTCCCGAAGCTTAACTCATATTCAAAAAACTCCCCCGGTTCAACCTTTTGTTTATCAGCAGTGATACTCATTCTGATCGACTGCTCGTCATCCCATAGAATGGTGGTATTAGCAGACTGAAGCGTATTGCCGTTTTCATCTTGCAAAACAGAAAAGAATTCAAACGGGACGCCATCAATTATTCTATAAACGGAAATAGGAACTAGTAAGCTTGTCGATTCACCTGGAAGGAGTTCTTCTACCTGTAGCCCTGTCCATCTGTCAGAATAAACGGTACTAGTAGAAGAAGTTGCGCTTGCAGGGCGAACTCGCCCTAACTCAAGACGACTATATGCCCCAGGTTTTATGTTCAACACAGTATTAGAGATAATGTCGTTGCTGTTATTTACGACGGTGAGCCTCACATCTGTCGCTTGGCCTGTCATTGCCGTATCACCAAAAACAGATACAGCGAATGTACTCGGGTTAGCATTACGTACAATCACCATGCTTTCTGACATTTGGGATGCACTCAAACTACTATTACGCGCCCACGCAACAGATGTTTTATAAACATCGCCACTGCTTGCACTTTCAGGAAGTGCCACTGTAAAAAATCGCTTTTCACCACTCCCACCGCTTAAAATCGCTGAGCTTTCCCATACAACGGTAGCACCATCTAAAGACCCACCATCCGAAGCGCTTACAAATGTAGCACCTTGGGGCACCGTAGCTGTAATATAACTACCTGCGTACCCAGACGTTCCTATGTTACCCACCGCAACTTCAAAGGTTACTTGGTCGCCTGCTTTTACAAACTCTTTATCTGACGCGGTTTTCAGAAGAATACTTTCTTCCTCTACATAGCTAATTACAGATTCAGTAGTTTCAGGTGAGGCATTACTCCCATGCGTAACTGATGCAGACAGCGTCATATCGCTGTCAAAATTATCGTCAAATAGGTTATTCGCATAAAGAGGAAGAACGAAAAACTTTGTTTCTCCTTGCTCTAACGAGCCCATATTGTAAGAAATAACACCGGTGCAATAGCCACAGGTGAAAGAAGGCAGTGCACTATAGCCTCTAAACTCTAGACCTGAGGGTAGTGTTAAAGTAAGCGTTACGTCATTTCTGGTGGTTGAATCCTTGTTGGAAACTGCCACTTTATAAATTAGATGGCCTTCTTCCCGTTTCACTTTATTGTCAAGAGAGGTCTCTACTTCTAATGCGTTGGCAGAAAAAATGAAACATATACTCGTTAGCAGTAGAAGAAAGTAAAGGCGAAGGTTCTCGAACCTAATGCTGGTGGAATTGGAAATGCAGGCGAAGCGTTCCATGATGTACCCTATTTTCAATGATGTTTTATTAAAGTGTTTGGGAGAAATCACCAACACCCAACAAGCAAGGGCATCAACCTGTACCACACTCCCTGTAATACTACATCGCACTTTATTCAAGTTGAATTCAAATGCGACACGTTGACAGTTCTGCTGTCAAAGAAAACTACCGTTAGGCTAAAGTTTAACGTTTAATAAATCAACAAAAACAGGGCTAATAGAACTTGCTGAACACCACTTTTTTATTAAGCGCTTGTTAAATAAAATAAAATAAATATTGAAACCACGCCATGTAGGCTGGAATAAACTTCTGGTAAGCTAACACTGCGACGACTAGAGTTTTGAGATTTCACGAACCACCAAAACATGATGCTTTTCATACGCTTGCGTAAAGTGCTCTAAACCCTCTCAAAAGGACTTCCTTATGAAATTTATTCTAAACCTCATCGGTTTTGCGCTATTCACTACAAGTAGTTTTGCTGCTGAACTTGACGTACTTGAAGATAAACCTCTAAAACAACTTTACTTTCGCTATACCGAAGGTAGCTTAAAAACTTTGGAACAAGATAAATGGATTAAACGCTGGGGTAAATTAGACGGCATTGTGCTGAAAGCATGGAATGAGGAAGTGACTGGCTTTAACTCTAAAACGAAAGCGACGTTGGCTGCCTTTAAATCGATGTATCCAGAGCAAGCGCTTTTACTTCATTTTAACGGTAGAGGCGTGCTTCCCGAATTTGCGGCAAACTATGCCAACGCTATTGATTTCCTTTACTTTCTTGGTACAGATGTTACTTCAACCTTAAATGACGAACATACCTCTATATTAAAGGTAAAAAACGCAAACGCCTTTTCCTTGCACCGTCGAAAAAAGAATCACAATGCCGCGAAAGAAGACGTAGTAATTGTAAAGAAAAAGCCTGATGGGTCACTGAATTGGGATATAACAGAGCATGCAAAATTATTATCAATAAATTCTGACGGAACCATTACCCTTCAGCGCGATTTGCTAGGCACAGGGAAGCTTACCTTGAAAGCTAACCAAGCTTATGTTGCACAACATGTGGCAAGGGGACCATTTGGCAAAGGAAAACAACGGTTGTGGGAATACAACTGGTTCAAGTTTGATAATAGCCCTCACAATATTTTTCATGCGCTGCCGACGTTTATGGCTGAAGAACTCACTACCGATTATAAATTTTTTGACGGTGTAGAATTTGATGTTCTGACTGAAACTCATAGAACAATGCGGTTCGGCTACCCAATGCTTATTGATGCAGATGCAAATGGCTACAAAGACGACTTTTCTACCGAAGCCTATAACGATGCACACCGTTCTGGCATTTACACCTTTCTAGCGAATTTAAGAAAATTTTTACCTAGCGATAAGTTAATATTAGCCGATGGCGATTTTCAGCACCAAAAAGCCACGTGGCTGTTAAACGGTATCGAAAGCGAACGTTGGCCGGCTAGGCGTGACACGGAACTTAAACAGTGGTCAGACGGTATTAACAGACATATGTTCTGGAACGAGTTTGCTCAAGCACCAAAACTTAGCTACTTTAAGGTTGCAGAGTTCTTTGCGCCAGGGCGCGTTCCCATCGATATGCCTGCTAATATACGCCGCTTAATTGTGGCAGCAGGTGTATTAACAGATAGCGCTATAATTCCCGCGTTTAAACCTAACGGCGTTCCGTTCCATAGGTGGCCAGAATTTAGAAAACTCAGAAACTTGGGCGCCCCAAAAAGTGGCTTAATAACGCTGGTAGAGAAGCCACTTAAAACAGCAACATACGAGAAAACCACTGACAAAAAAGGAAAAGCCATTTCGTTTGAGTCGCCATTGCTAAATAATGGCGATCCTGACTTTCCCCCCTCTCACTGCCTAGTATTACCTGAAGGGACAGAAGCTCTTACTGTTAAACTTACCGCAGCGCTGAAAAGCGAAAAGTCACATTCTTACCCTTCAACATTCTACATTGGTAACAATGAAACCCTACAAAGAGCATTTCTTGGAGAGAAACCGTTTACAGCATGGTTTTCCTGGGAGAAGCTAAATGGTAAACCGCTTTGCTTTGCACTATCAGAACCCAAGCACCAACTAAAAGTAGAAGAAATTTCTTTAACTGAAAGCTTAAAAGTAGAAGCAAAGGTTTTTGAAAAGGGAGTACTCATTGCCAACAACAATAATTCTTCATTAAAATTAGACAGTAAAGCCTTGGCACCGCTTGAGCAGCATGTAGGTATCAATAAGCTTTTAAGAAACAAAACGCACTTAATTGTTCCCGCAAAAGATATGATGATTATTAGATACAAAAAAGAAGCTCAGTGAGCTTCTTTTTTGAAGTATGACTCGTCGAAGGAGTAGCCAAGATCTGACATCAACCCGCCACAATGGCTTATGAAAAAGGCCTTTTGCTCTTCTTCCCAATCAAGCCTTTCGATACTAGTAATATCTGAAGGCTTCCCCCCTGTTACTTGAGGAGATTTTTTTGCTTGATAATCAAACATTCTGTTTATAGATGCAGTGTTAGTTCCTAAAAATTCGCCAATTGTTTGCGTAACGCTTTTAGGCGATGTTGCCAAGTTAAACTGCTCTACTTCTATAAACCAGTCTTCACGAGTAAGCATTGCACTTATTGCTTTTTTCGTACGCAGCCACACTTTTACAGCCTGTGCCCACTGACGACAATGCCCTTCAAACTTAACCTTCGGAAATTTGCGTATTCTAGATGCTACGTTTTCTATACCTCGACGCTGGCAATACACCACTTTTGCGTTGGGAAACGCTAGTAGCAAGAGAGGCAGTGCTTGCAACATAGGAATGCCCGGTGTTTTGTCAACAATGGCGCTTGTTCCATAATAAGTGATGTACAAGTCTCTTAGCTGTTTTAGAAGCTGTGCTTTTAGCAAAACAGCCGGCACTTCCCAAACTAGCGTACCTTTGTTAAGCGCAGCGGGACTGTTAGATAAAAACTCGTTGCTTTGTTCGATTAAATTTGAAAACAGCTCAGCTAAGTGCGCCTCGCCATGGGCCTTTACTTCATAAGCTTGCTGAATCATATTTCCAACAACAGTTGTACCGCTGCGTGGCGAGCCAACTACAATACACACCTTAGGGTATTCCTTAACAGGGGTTAATGCTATCCAGCACTCGTGTGAAACCTCACCTTTCCTTATAAACACTTTGAAAACGTTAATTCTATTTTCTAGTTGCCCTAAAGGAATGGTTAAAACATTAGGTTTAGAAAACTCGAAGAATATCTCCTTTTCTTCGTTTAAATGGGTGGAGTGCGAGCCCAGCGTTATTGACCATTCCCCTTCAATTAAATCAGTAACAACCTTAAGTTTTAAAGTATCCACGCATGTACCTACTTGCGCCCCAGCAATTGGCGACTTTTTGCCGCTCTCTACAAAATAATTCCACATAACTTTAGTATAGCGCCAAATTTTGCAACGCCGTTTCCGTAATGGATTCTGGCTTTTGAACACCTTTTTTGCATTTTGCAAGCAGGTCTGGATTATTACTCACTCGTGTTAACACGCTTTGTAGTGACAAAGGCTTTCCAACGCTAAACGTAAGTCCGTTCACTTCATTCACTACTTTTTCTCTCATCCCACCAATATTACTCGCAATAACAGGAACGCCAGATCTAAATGCTTCTTGTATGACGATGGGTGAGTTTTCATACCAAATAGAGGGCACCACCATCCAGTCTATCTCCGTGAGCAGTTCAGGCAGTTCATGGTTTTCGTAGGGGCCATGTAGGAAAACCGTTCCTTTAAGCCTTTTAAGCGCAGAATATACTTTCTCTTGGAACTCGAGTGGTTGATGTTCTAGGTTTGCACCATGAATATTAAGTACAAATTGTAAGCGCGTTTCTTTGTCCATTAGCTGCAATGCATCTAGCAAAACATCTAAACCCTTGAAGCAATTAATTTGGCCAAAATAGGCTAAACGAACTTTGCTGAAACTGGAAGAGGTAGTAGCACTAGCGCTTAATTCATGTTCTATTTCCGGCGTACCATTTTCAATGACTTCAATAAGCGAACTATCAATACCCCAATCGACATAACGCTGTTTCAAAAATTCAGATGGGGAGACAAAACGGTCGATCACGGCAAAAGCACGCTTAATGTACATTTCACGCATAAAGAAATCGGCAGGCGACTTTTCCGGAAAGCAATTGTGGCAATCGCGAGGCGACGCTTTACTGCATAACTTACCGGTATTCGGCTTAAGCATGAGGCCATTTGCATTACAAATGGCCAAATATTCGTGCAACGTAAATATAATTTTTACGTTAGGCAGTGTTTTACGCACCTCTAACAGCGTTTCTATGCCCATTAAAAAGAAGTGATGAAAATGTACCACCTCTGGCTGCAAACGCTTCAGCAAGTCGCGCAATTCAGACCAAATATATCGTGTACGTATATTAGAAAATAAAAAATCATCATCTTGGCGGGTATGAAACAGCAGTTCATTTTCCTTATTACGAACGGAAAATGCCGCACCGCCGTGAGGTGCCTCTTCGCTTCGCGCTAAAAAGGTAACAGTGTGCCCTAACTTTTCGTATTCATTAAACAGTTGGTATGCCGCCAACTCAGCCCCGCCTTTGTGCACATCCGGGTGCCCGTGGGCAATTATTAAAATTTTCTTTTTATCCATTACCCGCTACCACACTTTCTACTTCGCTATTCCACTTGTTGGTATGACGAAGGCCGTTAACCATCGACAAGGTATGCTTCCACGAACTCCCTGACACTAACGACTGGGACAAACGCTCTAAATGATACATATGCACTGCGCCAGATACCGCTATACGCTTGCCAGCATTACGTACTTTCATGCACAAGTCAGAGTCTTCAAAGTCGCCCAGTATATAGCCAATGTCAAACCCACCCACATCTAAATACTGCTGCTTGGTCATTAGCATTAATGCCCCAGTAACGGCCTGCGCATCCTTTACATCAAACTTGTCGGTTAGTGATAGCGGAAAGCCTTTTTGTGGGTGATAGTTCATCCACATACCGGGGTGCGACGGATCTTGCATGTATTCCATGCCTTGATGCTGAATAGTATCGTCTTCATACAATAAGGTACCGCTGAGAATACCCATGTTGTCACTTTCTAAAAACTGACTAAGTAACTTAGCAAAATGCCCCGGTTGCTTTGGAATAACGTCTGAATTGAGCAGCACAATGTGCTCTGCACTGGCGTGGCTTACACCTAAGTTGTTTGCCCCCGCATAGCCTAAATTGCGTTCGCTAAGTACCACTTTAAATGGTACGCCAAAGGTTTCGAATACCCCTTGGCAGGTAACCATAAACGCATGCTTTATTCGAGGGTCATCTAACACATATACAATTTCAATATTGTCAAAGTCGGCATCTAGGCTAAATTGCGACATTTGAATTTGTACAAAATCGTAGCGGCCATAAATGGGAATAATTAATGACAAACTGGGATTACTCACCTCTTCACCAAACTGCTTTACGGTAGCTGAATTAGGTGCTTCTAAGCGGCTTTGCCAACACTTTTCTATTGCGGTGGTTACGTGCTTGTTCAATTTAGGGAATTTTGCGGTGTTGGTAATATCAACGTTCGCGAGCAATATTTCAGTAAGCCAGGTTTCTTCGCGATTAAACAATTCGGCCTTTAATGCAAAGCCGTTGAAAAAGGTACCATCTACGCTGTACATTAATTCGATGTTAGGGCTAACAGGCTCAGCAAGCGATACAGTAAATGCAAACCCTATTTTTTCGCCATAGCTCAAAGGAAGTTCTAGGGCTTCTGCCACGTCATACCTTGGGTGAAAAAATGCGTCTTTTAATATGCAGTCGGTAATAACGTTATTTATACGAAGGTTGATGCGCCTAAACAAACGGGCTTCATCTATTACCCATCCAATCAACAATACGGTGTTAGCATCTAGCGTGTACGTATAGTCGACCTGAATTTTACTATTTTGGTGGGCTAAAGAAATACTAGAGGGTGTTTTTTCATTAAACGACAGGGACTTCTGCCCCCAAAAAAAGCCGTTATGCTCTAGCAAAGTGGTTGCTGCATCCATACATTCTTTCGGTAACGCATCTATTTCTAGCAGCTGCCTAGTAAAAACCACCGAATCTAAATCAACGCTTCCGGTAGCTTCCCCCCAAGTAACGTTAATTATTTTTTTTGATGTGTTGTTTAGCGAGACCAAGAAGCCGGAGCAGTGCTTTTCTTGGCACTGCATTACTTCACTAACGTCGCCTCGCTTAAACATGAGTAACTCAGATGGTGAGCCTTCAAACTGCAGTTGATGTTTTGAAATATCATCGCCTACTACTGCCCACCCGCCTAATAGCAGTTTTGAACCCACTGCGAAGGCAAAATCTATTTCTATTTTCAAACCTTTTACTACCCTGTTTACTCAGTTTTTGCACATAGATTAACGATATTCAAAACCAGCGACCTCTTTTAAACCTAAGCGATTTAGTAGATAATCAGTGTAGCCTATAGTCTCATATAATTTTAAAAAAAAGTAGACACCAAGCTTATTGAATCAAAGCAATACGTTTGCTAGCTAGCTTGGTAGTTAGGCACAGCACTCAAGAATTTTATATTTCGCTTATCTGGTTAGGTAGTAAAGGTAAAGGAAACCTTCGTGACACAAGAGAAGAATGAACTAAATACACAAACCGAAGAAGTTGCTGATGGTTTAGAATATGAAACCAGTGTTACTGCGGTAAACGATGAAGACTTACAGTTCATCAAAACGGTAGTGGAAGAAGAGTTTGATGAAGACTTTTATCGTGAGCACACTAGCATTGAAAAAAATATAGATGCACTTACTCACTTTCTTGAAAAAGGGTGGAAAGAGGGAGAGGATCCTTGCGAGTGGTTTTCGGTAGCGGCATATCTAGAATTAAACCCCGATGTAAAAAAAACACAGCTAAACCCATTTTTTCATTATCTGGATACAGGAAAGGATGAAAATCGCCCCATCCGTGTTTCGCAAAAGAAATTTGTTCACTCCGAAACCGAACTGCAACATGCGGCACACGTCATTGAAAAAGATTTCGATGAGATTTTTTACCGAGAGGAATACGGCATTCCTAAAAGCGTTGACGCTATAGAGCATTACCTTAAGAAGGGCTGGAAACTTGGGTTCAACCCCAACATTTGGTTTTCAACGTCAAAGTATCTGAATAACAACTTAGACGTTGCTAATAGCGGCGTTGAGCCATTTAGCCATTTTCTTACCGATGGCCTGAATGAAAAGCGCCCGCTTTATAGCAGCCCAAAGCATAAAGCAGCACCGGAGAGCCTTTCACCTATTGAAGCCGCCGCTCGTTTTGCAAACTCAACAGTTTGTGAAGTAGCAAATAAATTAAAAAGCTCACCGGAACTAGTGGAGCGTAACTGGATAAACTGGACGTCTAAGCTTAAAACGGTAGATGGTGCACCTGAATTCGTAAAAGCACATTTAGAATTCGCCGTTAACTTTGCAGGGGGCAAGGAAGGCGTCGTTCTAGGTTGGCTTGTTGCAGAAGGAGCCCCGATAGTATGGGCTGAAGATGCTAAAGGCCATGTTTGGTTTTTAGATAACGCCTATAGCACTCGCAGAGCAGATGTACATCAAGCCTTTTTAAAGTCGTCTTTTAACTGTATTTCTGAAGAGCTAGGCTTTGCGCAAAGAATTCAAAATATGTCGCAAACGGGCAGCCTTACTCTTAAAGCATTGTCGCATCAAGGCGTACACATTTTAGGCACGAAAGATATAGAAAACATCGGGAGCTCACCTGTACAAGCGGCGCACTGGCTGTTTGGCATTCCTACTGCTACGCCAAATTTAGCAGAGCGTTTTACCAAACTTGATCTGCCTATTATGGAAACCATTATTGCAGAGCAGCGCAAAAAATACGTTACGCTAAAACAAGAAGTAGCGCACTACGGAACATGTTCGAAAGACCCTGGAGTGAGCATTATCATTCCACTTTATGGACGAATTGACTTTATTGAAAGTCAAATGGTGTGTTTTTCCAGTGATAATTTCATTAACCAAAATTGCGAAATTATTTACGTGGTGGACGACCCTGCTTTACTTAGCGAGCTTTCGACGACCGCAGAGCAACTTTACAACCTTTACAAAGTACCGTTTAAAACCGTATGGGGTAGCACAAATCGTGGCTTTTCAGGTGCGAACAATTTGGGCGCAGAACATGCAACAGGCGACTTGCTACTGTTCCTAAACAGCGATGTTTTCCCTAAACAAAACGGCTGGTTAGAAGCATTGAAACAAGAGCTTCTTAAATCTGACAAGATTGGCGTTGTTGCTCCACGACTTACCTTTGCAGATGGCTCTATTCAACATGCAGGCATCGAGTTTAAAAAGCGCACTGACCTTGGAATTTACATCAACCACCACCCACAGATGGGCCTAACACCTGAACTAGATGCTAACTCTTCGTCAACGGCGCTTCCAGCAGTAACTGGGGCATGTATGCTAATTAGACGAAGTGACTTCGATGCAATAGATGGTTGGGATACAGGGTACTTAATTGGCGACTTTGAAGATTCTGACCTGTGTTTGAAATTAAGAAGTAAGGGTAAAGAGTGCGTTTATACACCGAATATTGAGTTAACGCATTTGGAAAGACAGTCGTTTAACCTTACGGGAGCAGGCGATTTCAGAATGAAGGTTGTTATTCTTAACGCTGTGCGCCACCAAGAGCGCTGGAACGGTTTATTAGCTGGTAAGCAAAATTAGAAATGGAATTAAGTAGTATGAAAGAACGAATTTTGGTTATCTCGCACGGCCATCCTGACTTTAGCTTAGGCGGTGCTGAAATTGCAGCCTATAACCTATTCAATGCTTACAAAGAATCAGAACAAGTAGAGGATGCTTGGTTTTTAGCTAGAGCAGACAGGGGCCGCGGCGCAACAGGGCAAATAAGAAAGCGCAGAGACAACGAATACCTGTGGGAACAAGCCGTTCACAATTGGCACATGATGAAAGCGGTAGAACAAAACTCGCTTACCACATGGTTTGCCGATTTTATTAAAGCGCTGAACCCGACCATTGTTCACATGCATCATTATGCCCACATGGGTTTAGAGTTCATTCGTGTAATTAAGCAAGTAAACCCTCATATACGTATATTTTTTACCATCCATGAATATATGGCGATTTGTAAGCACAATGGGCAAATGGTAAAAACGGGCGAAGGGCATAAACTGTGTAGCAGCGAATCTTTCGATGAATGCCGTAATTGCTTTCCAGAAAATACAGCCGAAGACTTTTGGTTAAGAAAACACTACTTTCAAAAGCACTTCGACATGATAGATGGCTTTATTTCACCGTCTGAATTTTTAAGACAGCGCTATATTCAGTGGGGTATAGCTGAAGATAAGATTGTAATGATTGAAAATGGTCAAGCTGATATACCAAAGCTTGAACCACGCCCCTTAAATGAGGGTGAGAAACGAAACCGTTTTGCTTATTTCGGGCAAGTAAACCCGTACAAAGGTATTGATGTACTGCTACAAGCGTTGCACACCATGACCAAGGAAGAGCGAAAAGAGCTAGTGGTGGAAATTCACGGCGCTAACCTAGAACAGCAAAGTGGTGAATTTAAAGAAAAAGTGCAAAAGCTAGCCGCTAAACTTATTAAAGAAGGCTGCTTGCGTTGGGTTGGCCCTTATCGCCCAGATGAACAAATGGATAGAATGAAAGCTATTGACTGGGTTGTAGTGCCTTCTATTTGGTGGGAAAACTCCCCTATGGTTATTCAAGAGTCTTTTGTTGCTGGCCGCCCACTGATTGTTTCAGACATTGGTGGCATGAAAGAAAAAGTACGCAATAATATTGACGGCTTACATTTCAGTGCTCGTAACCCAACAGATCTCGCAAGTAAGTTGCTTCTAGCCGCAAAATCTTCTACTTTGTGGGAACAATGCAGTGAGAATATTATTAAGCCATTGAATTATATGGAATGTGCTGAGGCTCACTTTTCATTTTTCGATAGCATTTAGCTAATGATGACCAAGAACTCAGTAGGACTCAAATGACAAAATCATTTATATTCGGATTAGATTCCAGTATTACCAACTCTTCTCTTATGTCTACTGAAGAGCTCTATAATGCTACAGGACAAAACTCAGGAAACCTCGCATTTCATTTTGCGGTCGAAAAGATGACGCGAACCACACAAAACCCTATCGGTTGGGGGGCCCCGATTTCAGAGCTAAACGCTAAAAAAGGGACTGCTATTCTTCCATGCGCCAATCAAGTTGGCGCACACGCGAATTACGGCTGGTTAGCAGATAAAGTGTCAAATCTTCCTGAGGGCCTTATTGCCTTGGGTCTAGGTGCCCAGTCAGGTACGTCAGGTAATATTCCCGAGGTGCCAAAAGGAACTCTTGAATGGATTAAAGCTATGGGGGGCAAATCTAACGGAAACAATAGTAATATTGGAGTGAGGGGTAAGTTTACTAAAAAGGTGCTTGAACACTATGGAGCAGATGAGAAAGTCGAGGTACTGGGCTGTCCAACACTGTTTTTAAATCCTGATAAGGAATTGGGTTATAAGATTTCAGAAAAAATGGCAAGGTTTCCAAAGCGAGTAGCCGTACCTAGCGGGCATCAAAAATGGCAACACTTATCAAAGATAGAACAATCACTAGCGCACATAATCACAGAGACCGATGGTAGTTACATAGGGCAAAGTCCTATCGAAATGTTCAAGCTTACTAGAGGTGAAGTGACCCATCTAGAGACTGCAAAGTTTAAAGAATGTAAAGACTATATAATGCCATTTGCCAGTGATGAATATTTTATCAAATGGTGTAATCGTTACGGTAACCTATTCTTCGATATTCCGAATTGGATGGAACATTATAGGAAGTTTGATTTTATTGTAGGCCCCCGAATCCATGGCGCAGTACTAGGTCTGCAAGTAGGTATTCCAAGCTTGTGCATTGTCCATGATTCTAGAACTTTGGAGCTTTGTGAAACCCTCAAGGTACCATACGTATTAGCTGGTGACATCATTAAGGGTTTCTCTTTACAGCAGCTTTGGGATCGATTCGAATTTGATGCTAAAGAGTTTACAGAAAATCGAACCAAGCTAGCTTCAAAGTTCTGTTCTTTTTTTGAGAATAATGGTGTGGAATATAACAGCTGGTTAGACCAAATTGCTGGGATGTGAAATGACTAAAAAACGTATAGCCATACTCTCTAGCGTTAGCTTTAATATCGAATTGGTAAAAAGGCAGTTAACCAACTACAGTGCCAGCCATGGTGACGATGCCAAGCATTTTTTGCATGTAGCAACTGATGGCGATATAAGTATCGAGGAATTAAAGGCGATAAAAAGCGTTAATATTGATGCGGAAACTTCTTCATTCAGAACAAGTAATCTGTGTAATTTTGGGGGGCAGATAGCGAACAGCCAACGGTTACTTGCTAGCAAGGAAAGTTTTGGTTATGTCTATATTCATACTGATGCAGATCTAATAATAAAAGGGAATTTGGTAGACTATATAAATCGCCATAAATGCGGCTTTTTAAAACAAAAACCATCTACTAACTGGCCGCATTATTCTAAAATGATGGCAGATCCTTGCTTTAGAGCTATGAGAAAACATCTTGGCATAAATGAGGATGAAATCATCGCGGGCCGGCAAGAAGGGGCTTTTTTCCCTTTTGAGTTGTGGTCGGAAATGACCAAGCTATTTGTAGAGTTTTATCGTGATGATTTCTTTTCGCAGCGGAACCTTCTATGGCCTCTTGAGGAGGGAGTAGTCCCTACTGTTGCAACCAAACTAATTGGAACTTCTTTCAATGAGTTTAAGCCAACTGTTTCAAATATAGTTGTTACTAAACCTCTAAAACCTTCCCCAGATAAGAGAAACCCAAGAGATATTGCTGAAAATTGTGTAAACAGAGAAGATATCGAAAAAACATTAGCCGCTCACTCGAATGAAGAATGCATAGCAATGAAATGGTTTTCGCGACAACTTGATGACCCTGCGGCACAGTTTGTAAATGAAAGATTAACAGCCTCATCTTAAGCGAGATGAGGAACATGGAGAATTAGAATGTTAGTATTAGATTGTACGCTACGTGATGGCGGATATTATAATAGTTGGAATTTCCCACAGCACGTAGTGGAACAATATTTACAGGCAATGGATGCAGCTAACGTTGATATTGTTGAATTAGGCATGCGCTCCTTGAAGAACGATGGTTTCAAAGGCGCAGCTGGTTTTACTACCGACGAGTACCTAGATACGCTGCCTCTACCATCTTCTTTGAAAGTTGGGGTAATGGTAAATGCTTCAGAGTTGGTCAGCGCTTCATCTATCGAGGAAGCTCTCGCTTTGCTTTTTCCGAAGAATGCCGAAGAATCAAAAGTTGATTTAGTAAGAATTGCCTGCCATGTACATGAATTCGAGCAAGCATTGCCTTCTTGCAAATGGTTAAAAGACAGAGGCTTTTTAGTCGGCTTTAATTTGATGCAAGTAGCAGAACGCTCTCAGGACGAAGTTGAAGCGTTAGCACTGGCAGCTTCAAAATATGATATTGACGCGCTATATTTTGCAGATTCAATGGGAAGTATGGGGCCTGAGCAGTGTAAAAAAATCATCACATGGTTTAAAAAACACTGGGATGGTGCTATCGGTATTCATACGCACGATAATATGGGTAAGGCTTTACAGAATACTCTTACAGCCATTGAAGAAGGGGTGACATGGTTAGACGCAACTGTTACCGGTATGGGGCGTGGCCCTGGTAATGCAAGAACTGAAGAGTTAGTTATAGAAGTTGCAGCTCTGCAGAATAAAAGCGTTAACCTTGTTCCATTGATGGCAGTAATTCGGTCGTACTTCCAACCTCTTAAGAATAAATGTGGTTGGGGTTCAAACCCATTTTATTTCCTTTCTGGTAAATATGGAATTCATCCCACTTTTATTCAGGAAATGCTGAGCGACCCCCGTTACAGCGAAGAAGATATATTAGCTGCAATTGAACACCTGCGAGTAGAGGGTGGCTCGAAATTTAGTTTTAATACTTTAGATGCAACAAGAAACTTTTTTAAAGAAAAAGGCAGTGGCAGTTGGTCACCTAAGAGTCAAATTCTTGGAAAGTCCGTACTTATACTTGGAGCTGGCCCGGGGCTTACAGAACACAAAGCTGCGGTACAAGCGTTCATTAGAAAGTACTCACCTGTGGTAATAGCAATGAACGCACAAAGTTCTCTTGTCGAAGATTTAGTTGACTTAAGAATTGCTAGCCACCCTGTTCGCTTGCTTGCAGATTGTCAGCACCACTTGAACCTACCTCAACCTTTGATTACACCTGCGTCAGCATTACCTGATGATGTAACTGATTCACTACAAGACAAAGTTCTTTATGACTTTGCACTGGAAGTTACAGAAAACAACTTCACAATAGGTGAAACTTCCGCGTCAATACCAAACTCATTGGCTATTAGTTATGCGCTGGCAGTTGCTGCTGCAGGCTCTGCAAAACATATTTATTTAGCAGGCTTTGATGGTTTCGGCTCGGGAGATAACAGAACGCAGGAGATGCAAAAAGTCTTTAATACTTTTATAGAACAGGTAAAGTTACCAGTGACATCAATTACCTATACAGAATACGATATTCCATCTATTTCAGTTTATGGTGTCTAACATGTCACACAATGAAAGAGCTGTGGTGATAATCCCTGCTAGATTCGCTTCTAGCAGGTATCCTGGAAAGCCACTTGTTAATCTTCTTGGTAAACCAATGATATTGTGGGTTGCGGAGCTCGCTGAGAAAGCAATAGGCCGGGAAAATGTATATATTGCTACAGACGATGACCGTATTAAGGATGTTGTAGAAGACGCTGGGTTCAATATAGTCATGACAGGGCCAGCACTGACTGGTACAGATAGATTGGCTCAGGCGGCGGAACAGATTGACGCAGAGATTTTTGTAAATGTTCAGGGCGACGAGCCTTTAGCTGACCCATCAGATATTATAAAAGTTTTAGAGTACAAACGAAGTCACCCTGAATTTATTATTAACGGCTTTAGCTATTTAAATGAAGATGAAAACCCTTCAAACGTTAATATTCCAAAAGTTGTTACAAGTGAAGACGACAATTTAGTGTATATGTCTCGCGCACCGATACCAGGTTTCAAGGACCAAGAAAACGCGCCAAAGAAATATAAAAAGCAGGTATGTATTTACGCTTTCAGTAAAAACGAGTTGAGAGCTTTTGGTAGTTTTGGTAGGAAAAGTTCTTTAGAACAATCAGAAGACATAGAAATACTGAGATTTTTGGAATTCGGTAAAATCATTAAAATGATTGAAACCAAGCCAGGAAGCTATGCAGTTGACGCCCCTTCTGACGTCGCGATAGTTGAAGAAGCTATGAAATCTAGAGGGTTTAACAATGAAACTCTCTGATTATTCAACTATCGCTTTTGATTGTGATGGTGTGATATTAAATTCAAACAAGGTGAAAACAAACGCTTTTTATGACGCCGCATTACCTTATGGTGAAAAAAATGCTGAAGCGCTTAAAAATTATCATACGCAAAATGGTGGAGTATCTCGCTTTAAAAAGTTTCAATGGTTTGTAGACAATTTTGTTGAAAAGACTCTTAGAGAAGATGTTTACGAGCAACTATTGACGCGTTACGCAGACATTGTTGAAAAAGGGCTATTGAACTGTGAATTTAACAAAGATCTTTACGAGCTAAAGAAGAAAACGCCTAACACTAATTGGCTAATTGTTTCGGGCGGCTCCCAGTCTGAATTGCGAGCCTTGTTTGAAAAACGTGATTTGGCTAATCTTTTTGAGGGTGGGATATACGGAAGCCCTGATTCAAAAGAAGTAATCTTTGAACGAGAACTCGTCAGAGACAATATAACTCTTCCGGCATTATTTATTGGCGATAGTAAATATGACTACTTTTCCTCAAATAAACATGGATTAGACTTCATATTCCTTAGCCAATGGACTGAAGTGAATGACTGGAAATCATTTTGTAAAGACAACAACATAAACCATATTGATTTTCTTAGATCGATTAGCTAAAAGACACTCATTCAAAGCAAGCGTTATTTAAAGCGCTATACATTCAATATGGAAATACTCAGGAGTTAAATATGGACGCAAGTGAAGCACTTAATAACGCGAAAATAAATAAAGATCGTGCTACGAGTAAATACTATAAAGAATATGACGGCTTTGCCACGCTTACTCACTCGCCCAAATTTAAACTAACTACAAACACTAAGTTTTTTACAATAGGCTCTTGTTTCGCTCGAAATATAGAGTTCTATATGAGCAGAAAAAAAATTCCCTATCTCAGTCAAGTACCTTTAGTCGATGGTGAATATTTCAAGATGGGGGGCAGTGCACGCGCTGGATATCAGAATGTATACACCCCTGGTGCTGTTTTAGAAGCCAGCCGCCTCATTTTACAGGATGATCCCTATGTTGGAATAACAGAGGTTGGTGGATTAAATTACGACTTACTCACCCATGGTCTAAAAGGCCTGGAGGTAGAAACAGCGAGAGATATCAGACAAGGCTTAATCGACACATATAAAAATTTAGAAAAAACCGATGTAGTTATCATAACTCTGGGTTTCATTGAGGCTTGGTTCCACAAGCCATCGCGTGCTTGGGTCAATCAATCGCCTGCTGATCCAAAGCTAAGAAAAATAGCAGATGAATTTTCTTTCGAAGTTTTAGATGAAACAAAAACGCTAGCTATTTTAGAAGAAGCAATTGATAACTTTCGTAAAATCAACCCTTCTTTACAATTTATTTTCACCGTTTCGCCCGTACCCCTTGGAAGCACTTTTACAGAAGAGCATATATTAGTGGCCAATCAACGATCTAAATCTACGCTACACTGTGTAGCCCAGCACCTCTGGCGCAAATACGATTTCGTTGATTATTTCCCTAGTTACGAAATAGTTTCATTGTCAGAGCGCAAGCTTGCATTTGAGGACGACAATATTCATGTGAAAGGAGAAGTGGTTTCTAAGGTCATGGATTGCTTCTTCACCTCATATTTTAGCTAGTTCATTTTTCACTACTGATACTTCTTATAAAGTTTTTCGCTCTTCTAAGAATTTTTTGTCTATTTTATGACTTTTAATGATCTTTAGTTAATGTTTAAATTCGTTTCACGAGATAGCTTCGGAAAAACATTATTCCCTTGTTAAGGGCAACATGAATATGCTGCCCGTTCCACTAAACCAATCTAGTATCAATTCAAGCACACCCAAATACTCCACCATACCAAACAACCCCACAAAACCCATTGACTACACAGTTCATCAAAAAGATACTTATCAACTAATGCCATCTCGCTTTTAAGATGCCATAGTTTTTTATCATGGAAGATGTACCGATGTTTATTTCCTCTGGCTTTTTGGCACGCCGCGTTTACTTTTTCTTTATCTCTATTCTAGCCGGTTTACTTTTTTCTACCGCGGCTCACACGAAAACTCAGCCAATTATTAACAATAATGCCGATGTATCGGAAGAGTTGGCTTCATTTGTAGCAAGAAAAACAGCCTGGAACTATCATAGTACTACCGCGCAAGCAGCCAGGGATATTTATTACAACCTAGACGGCAGCATTGCCGCTTATGTTTATTCTTATTGGCTTGATAACAAACAAAAGCCGTTAGCCATTCCTGCGCTAAAAGTAGCTGAGTTAAAACAAAATAAAGCGCTTTTAGCAACGCTTTCACCAGCCAATAGTACCCTTGAAGAGCGCGAAGCCGCTCTTGCCGCACTAAGACAAACAGAAAGCGAGCTAAGACATAGAGACGAAGCGGTCACAGTTGTTGTGTCTGCTTCACTCGCATCGCCCCCAATTCTAGACCGCTTTTTTGGAATTCCCCATCATATATGCGTATTTCGGTGAATCCGAACGGTCATTTCGGTTTTATCCGATC
>CEPO01002456.1_pt1 | contig 40102 bp, 48 predicted proteins | sample 530481 | NCBI WGS metagenome assembly CEPO01 (sample SAMEA2620198, study PRJEB7988) | marine metagenome | biome: marine biome (ENVO:00000447); feature: surface water layer (ENVO:00002042); material: "saline water (ENVO:00002010), including plankton (ENVO:xxxxxxxx)" | depth 5 m
GACGGCTCTATCGTGCTGCACTCCCACCTCCTTAACAGCCTTAACAGAAGACAACCAAAGTGTTAACGAAACTCTTACAAACGGAAAAGGTTCGCACCCCAGGCAAATCCTCCTCCCATGGCTTCAGTAAGGATCAGGTGACCTTGTTTAATTCTGCCATCATCAATTGCTTCTGATAGCGCTAAAGGCACTGATGCTGCTGAAGTATTTCCATGTTTACCTACAGTAGACACAATTTTCGCAGAGTCCACGGACAATCTTTTCGCAACTCCATCAAGGATGCGTTGATTGGCCTGATGCGGAACGAACCAATCCACAGAATCATGGTCGACCTGAGCGTTCTCCAGCAGTGATTTTACGGCACCGGAGATGTTGACCACTGCATGTTTGAACACCTGATTCCCAACCATGCGAAGGTGACCAACAGTCTGTGTCGCAGACGGTCCGCCATCAACATAGAGTAGCTCTTTGTGCGCGCCATCGGTTCGCAAATGATGGCCGAGCAGGCCAATCTGGACATCGTCGTCCACCTGATCGGCCTCAAGAACAATTGCGCCCGCTCCGTCGCCAAACAGCACGCACGTGGTCCGGTCAGACCAGTCCAGAATGCGAGAAAACGTTTCCGCTCCGATCACGAGAGCTTTCTTGAAGCCCGAATTGCGCATAAGCCCGTCTGCCGTCGCCAGGGCAAAAACAAACCCCGAGCACACAGCGCCCACATCGAACGCCGCGCCCTGCCGCATACCTATTTTTTCCTGAACCATGGTCGCGGTCGCTGGAAAGGTCAGGTCCGGCGTCGCAGTTGCGAGCACAATAAGATCAATATCATCTGAAGTCAGGCCGGCTGACTTCAGGGCGTTTTCCGCCGCAATTTTTGCGAGATCCGAGGTTGTCTCGCCATCTGCTGCGATATGTCGGCTGCGAATGCCCGTGCGCGCATGAATCCATTCGTCATTCGTGTCGACCATTCGAGACAGATCGTCATTGGTGAGAATTCTTTCCGGCAGATAACGCCCTACACCGGTGACGCGGATGACTGTTTTCATGAAACGATGGTTTCCCGGGTATCTGTCTGAGACGCCTTAAACAGGGTAAGGCTCTCTTCCACATCCCTGATAAATGTACTGTTTCCGACGCTATAAGCTATTCTGAGGGCTGTGGCAAAACCTTCAGCTGTCGCGCCACCATGACTTTTAAGCACGATTCCATTCACCCCAAGAAGCACACCGCCATTGATTTTATTGGGATCGATGCGGTCCTTCAGCTTGCTGAGGCTCGAACGCGCAAGCAAACCACCCGCCATCGAGACCGGTGAGCTCTTTAAGGCATCCCGCATCAGGCCACCAATGAACTTCGCCGTGCCCTCTGCTGTTTTGAGCGCGATATTTCCGGTATAACCATCGGTGACAACAACGTCTGTTGTCCCTAGCGAGATATCGTTACCTTCGACAAATCCCTTGTAATTGAGACCAATATCAAGATTCCGGAGCAATTCTGCCGCGCCTTTGACGGTTTCAATGCCCTTCATTTCTTCAGAGCCAATATTCAGCAGACCGATAGTCGGGCGCTCAAGGCCATTGATCGCGCGCGCATAGGCAGAGCCCATAATCGCAAATTCAACCAATTGCTCAGCGTCAACTTCGACATTCGCACCGACGTCCAGCACGACACTGGAGCCGCGAACAGTAGGCCAGAGCGCGGTCAGTGCAGGTCTGTGAACCCCGGGCATCCGCTTGAGCACAAAGGTCGACATCGCCATGAGTGCGCCGGTATTGCCCGCAGACACAGCAACGCTGGCTTCACCTGTTTTGACGCTCTCAAGCATGTTGCACATGCTTGTGTCCTTACGCCCCTTCAGCGCCTGACTCGGCTTGGCGTCCATTGCCACGGCTTTGTCGGTGTGGCGAATTTCGCAGGCAGCCTTCAACTCGGCATGTTGATCTATAAAGGATGACAGTTTCGACGCGTCGCCATGCACCAGCGCACGCGCATTGGGGTGCGCCCTCACAAATGTGAGCAGTCCTTCCAGTACAATGCCGGGCGCGTTGTCACCGCCCATTGCATCGACGGAGAGAACCAGATCATTTGAAGACATTTCTGCTCCAGTGCATTCCAACGTCACAGCCATCCAATTTTGATCGATCAATCAGGGCAAGGCGTCCGGTCGTTCAGGATGTTAAAAACTCTGACGGCTCAGGCCAGTCTATTTGGCCCCTCAATAGGGACTCATCCGTCTGTTTGGCAAGACATTCATCGGCATGCCTGATATACTCTGCCATACCGGCCTCATTCACTCCCGATCGTCCCTCGAACAAATTGCGATTCAGCACATCTTCTAGGGTCCCAACAGATTGCTCGAGCGCGTCATCGTAGGCTTTGATTCGGCCGATATAGCTTTCACCCAACTTGCGCATCTTTTTGCCGACCAGCAGATCTCCCGTTCCAATCTCCCGATAGGCGTGATCGAAGCTCGAAAAAACGATTTCGCCGTACTGGTCGTATAATGGCTTGCCGTCAGGCGTGATTTGCCTCAGTCGTCGCATCAACAATGCCGAGTGCAAAGTAATCGCTTCGAATCTGCCCTCGAAACTGTCTGATATGCCATCGGACAGATAGAGGTCAGGTCGCCTGGACTGAGCGGTGACAGCGTCAAAAAGCTGCCTTGCCCTGCTTTTGCGATCTGCTTTACCGCGAAACAGACGTGACAATTTCATCAGAAAAGCGCTCTCTTCTTGCAAAACCCGATCACTACTCGTAGGTCAGGTGTGTTCTAAGGAGAAGACATATGTCGCGTAATTTGTTGATGATCCTGGCTTCAGCCGCTGTTCTCTCCTCATGTGCGAGCGCGAGCCGGGACTATCAAGGCTATGTCGCAGATGAAACGGCCCCTGCCGATGTCAAACCGGGTGAAGACACCCGGTCTACCGTTCTGGCGACTCTCGGTTCACCCTCCACCTCCAGTCTGTTCAATGACGACACCTGGATCTATCTGAGCGCAACACGCGAACGGTTTGCTTTTTATCATCCCCGCGTCGTTTCCCGCGAGATCACAGCCATTCGCTTCAATGAAGAAGATGTCGTTGAAGAAGTTCTTCAGTACGATGAAACCGACGGCCGTGTGATTCAATACGCGTCTCGCGAAACAGCGACCCGCGGTCGCCAACTCGGATTGCTCGAGCAGATTTTCGGCAATGTGGGCCGGGTTGCCCTGCCTGCACAACGTCAGGGCCCTGGCGACATCGGCAACTAAGTCACCTTCCCGACAATAGACACAAAAAAAGCCCGGCAGTGCCGGGCTTTTCTGTTTGTATCCTTTGGGCGGGCAATCAGTGCGCGCTCCAGTGCGCAATGATAGCCAGCAGCAACAGCGCCACAATGTTCGTGATCTTGATCATCGGGTTCACTGCCGGACCCGACGTGTCCTTATAAGGATCACCAACGGTGTCACCTGTGACAGAGGCCTTATGCGCATCTGAGCCTTTCAAATGCTTGACGCCATCCTTGTCGACAAAGCCGTCTTCGAAGGATTTTTTGGCATTGTCCCACGCTCCACCGCCAGACGTCATCGAAATCGCGACGAACAGGCCGGTGACAATCACCCCGAGCAGCATGGCACCGAGTGCTGAGAATGCAGCACCTTTACCCGCAATCAGAAGAATCACACCGAACAAAGCCAGCGGCGACAGCACCGGCAGCAAGGACGGCGCAATCATCTCGCGAATGGCGGCCTGAGTAAGAATATCGACTGCTCGTCCATAATCCGGACGCTGTTCGAAAGTCATGATCCCCGGCATTTCGCGGAACTGGCGACGCACCTCTTCCACCACATCCTGTGCGGCCCGGCCAACGGACATCATCGACATCCCGCCGAACAGGAATGGCAGAAGTCCACCAAACAACAGACCCACAACCACATAAGGGTTGGAGAGCGAGAAGTCGGCAACCACGCCATTAAAGAATGACCCCTCGCCTGCAGTCGACGTGAAGAATTTCAGATCCTCTGTGTATGCGGCGAACAGAACTAGCGCACCCAGACCCGCGGACCCAATGGCATAGCCCTTTGTCACGGCTTTGGTCGTGTTACCAACTGCATCCAGCGTATCCGTCGTGGTCCGAACGGAATCATCGAGACCTGCCATTTCAGCAATGCCACCAGCATTGTCTGTTACCGGTCCGAACGCGTCCAGCGCCACAACCATACCGGCTAGAGCCAGCATAGTGGTTGTCGCAATCGCAATACCGAACAGTCCGGCGAGGTTAAAAGTAACAATAATGCCCGCAATGATCACCAGTGCTGGCAGAGCACACGCCTCAAGCGAGACAGCAAGGCCCTGAATCACGTTCGTGCCGTGCCCGGAGACGGACGCCTGAGCCACCGAACGCACTGGCCGGTAATCCGTGCCGGTATAATATTCAGTGATCCAGACAATCAGACCCGTAACCAGCAAACCCGTCAGGCCACAGAGCATCAGATCCGTCGCGCTCATCACGAGCCCCGCACTGGTCTCAACGGTCGCACCGAAATCTCCCATAAGAAGGAAGATAACGGCTGCAACGCCAATGGCCGAGAACAACGCAGTGGCGACAAACCCTTTATAGAGTGCCCCCATCACATTGTTGTCCTTGCCGAGACGCACAAAGAACGTCCCGATGATCGAACCGAAAATACAGACGCCACCAATGGCAAGTGGCAGGAGCATCATGGTCGTCGCCGCACCACCCGTGAAGAAAATGGACGCCAGAACCATGGTCGCGACCAGTGTCACGGCATAGGTTTCAAACAAGTCAGCCGCCATGCCCGCACAATCGCCAACATTGTCGCCGACATTGTCAGCAATCGTTGCAGCGTTTCGCGGATCATCTTCCGGAATTCCGGCTTCAACCTTGCCGACCATGTCCCCGCCAACGTCGGCACCTTTGGTGAAGATACCGCCGCCCAGACGCGCAAAAATCGAGATCAGAGACGCGCCGAAACCCAGGGCAACGAGCCCGTCAACCAGCGTTCGGTCGCTGCCATCGAGCCCAATCGCCGTCAGAATGCCGTAATACCCGGCCGTTCCGAGCAGAGCGAGACCAACAACCAGAAGGCCGGTTACGGCACCTGATTTGAAGGCCATGTCCAGTCCGGCGGCAAGTCCGCCAGTTTGCGACGCTTCCGTTGTTCGGACGTTCGCCTGAACGGAAACCTTCATTCCAATGAAACCGGCCGCACCAGACAAAACAGCGCCCAGGATAAAACCGACGACAATAATGATGCTGCCCTGAAAGGCGGCAAGCAACGCAATAGCAATGCCGACGCCGACAATGCCGATTGTCTTGTACTGGCGAGACAAATAAGCATCTGCGCCTTCCTGAATGGCCTTGGCAATTTCCTGCATCCGCTCATTGCCTGCTGACGCACGCATAATGGAGCGGCTCTGTACGAAGCCGAATGCAATCGCAGCCAAAGCGGCCACGACGACAAGGACAACTACAATGGTTGGGTCCATGACTTTCCTCACTAGATTTTTTATTATTGGCGCTGCCCACAGCCCGGACAGGATATCCAGACCACAGCCCCCGTTTTTTTATTCTGCATTGTTGCCAAATGCGGGGAACGTACGCAAGCGTCGTCAACGAACAGGTGAAATTCTGCTCGTAAACTCTGTTTTTTTGGAATTATTTTAGCTGTGACACAGGCTGTTCGGGGGAGGCTCTGGTCTTCAGCCTTCTATGAAAATATTCAGTGAGTCACTGGCAAGTATCTCGATCGATGCAATGGAATGTGGACCCACTTCGCGATCAAAAACCGTATCCAGCATCTTGCGGAACTTCACTTTGTCCAGTTCCATTGGGTGGTTTTCGAGCCCAACAGTTTGCTTGTGCGCTTCTTTGAGAATTTCATCTCTCAGAATGTGCGCTTCTTCCCGCAGCTTCCAATGATCATTGCCATCAGCGACCGTGATAATCACACTCACAAACAGATAGTTGATCAGCTTCCCATCATCTTCCACAGGAAGAACGAGGTTCGAAAGATCCAGTGTTTTATTGGAACCGGACGAAGTTTCTTCTTCGCCTCCAGCCGCATAGGCAGAATTAACAGGTGTCATGAGGGCGACACATGTGATCAGAAATACGGACAGAAGCAGGCGAAGAGAGTTAGTCATGGACGCCATAATGGCAGAAAAATCATGACAACTTGTTATGAGTTCGTCTCATGTTGCCAGCCGCCGTTTACGATTCTTAAAGGCTGACCGTCTGCACCCAGCAAGCTAACCCCCTGACCTTCAAGAACCTTGCCTATCCTGGACAGGCGAATTGCGTTCTCGCTTGCCCAGGAAAGAATGACTGGTCGCACCGATTGTGGCGCGGTGAACAGGCATTGATAGTCATCTCCGAAGCCGAGCAGGTCTTCCTTTCGGAGGGTCGCTTCTGATCGGTCCAGATATCGGTCTGCAGCGTCGGAAACAGGAATATCTGACAGGCTGATTTGCGCTCGGACGCCAGAACACTCAACGATATGCGTCAGATCCGCTACCAAGCCGTCAGAGACGTCCACCGAACTATTGGCATAGAGAGAAATACACTCTGCGATCTGACTATCCGGAACCGACGGAACCAGATACGCTTGAAGGAGATCAGGAAATACTGAGACTTCAGCCGGGGGCAGTCTCAGCCCGAGCCCCGAATCACCAATTGTGCCCGTCACCCAGATATCATCCCCGACACAGGCACCGGACCGCCTGACAGGCGCGCCTTCCGCACATTCGCCGATCACGGTCAGAGACACGACGAGGTCTGTAGGCGATGATGTTGTATCTCCGCCAATGAGAGACATTTCGAAATAAGTCAGGTCGGCGCTGACACCACCCATTATATCTCTGATTTGCTGATCACTCATGGAATTGGGAAGCGTCAAATTCAGCAAGGCGAATTTCGGTTTGGCCCCTTTTGCGAGGCAGTCCGATACATTCACCCGAACAAGCTTTTGACCGACGGAATAGAGCGGATCAGCGGAACGAAAATGGACATTTTCGACCAAAGTGTCGGTCGTAATAACCGCTGCACCGTCAAATCTTGGCAGCAAACTGACATCATCGGTCAAACCGTCTGCACCATCAAACCGAACCAATGGCGCTATCAGATTCTGGATGAGATCGAATTCCTTCAACTGTCGGCAAACCCCACAGGAATTCCATTTGGCCGCACATCCGCCGCCACCTTATCCAAGAGGCCATTCACAAACTTCGGCTCATCCCCATCGAAAAAGGCGTGCGCAATCCCGACATATTCTTCGATGATTACAGCATTCGACAGATCGGCCCGCGTTGCCAGCTCCTGTACGGCGCAGCGCAAGATCGCTCGGGTCGTCGAATCAATCCGGTCCAGACGCCAGTTTTTTGCAAGTCGGCCGCGGATCGCATCATCGATCAGAGACTGTTTCTCAACGACGCCATTGACGATGCCTTTGAACAGATCAGGGTCGGCATCCTCAACGGGGTTTCCTTCATCATCCAGACCGAGACGGTCCTCCATGAATTCGCGGATCACGCCACCCGCGCCGCGATCGGTCATTTCCAGTAGATAGAGCGCCTGCACGGCTGCAAGCCGGGCGCCAGATCGACGCAACCGAACAATATCGTGGGGCAGCTTTTGTGAGGATGTCATCCGCGTAATAAGTCCTTGCGAAAGGCGATCATGGACAACATGGCATTGGCTGCGTCCGCACCTTTGTTTTTCTGTTTCCGGTCCGCGCGAACCCAGGCCTGATCCTGATTTTCAACAGTCAGAATGCCATAACCGATCGCGAGCCGCCGCCCAACCGATAAGTCCATCAGGCCGCGCGCCGATTCTCCACAAACATAGTCATAATGTGTGGTTTCGCCGCGAACAACACAGCCCAGCGTGACATAACCATCATACAGGTCACTGTCTGCGGCCATCGCCACAGCGGCCGGAATCTCAAATGCACCTGGCACAAGTTTGACGGTCGTTGTCGCGCCCGCTGCGTCCAACACTTCATGCGCTCCAGCTTCCAGCTCCAGTGCGATCCGCTCATAGTAGCGGGACGTGATCATCAGAATTCTAGGGGACATAAATTTATACTTCTTTTAGCAGCCGCCAGCCTTCGAGGCTGAGGCCATAACCATCAAGACCTGCAACGCGGGATGGCTTCTGCGTCGTCAGGATGATCATCTTGCGGATACCGAGATCCTTCATGATCTGCGCGCCAACGCCGTATTCCCGCAGAGGCAAAGTCGGATCGGCCGGTTTTTCGCTGGCCGCGCCAAGGCTCTCTGCCAGGCTGTCATTGCGAGCAGAATTGATCAGAATGACAACACCGGGCTCATCGGCCTCAGCAATTGTCTTCATCGCCGACTCAACAAGGCCAGACCGCTTGCCCTTTTCAGACAGAACATCACTCATGAAGTTCACCCGGTGAACGCGTGTCAGCACCGGCTCTTCTGGACTGATTTTGCCATGAACCAATGCCAGATGCTCTGTGCCATCGAGTGTGTTCTTGAATACGATAGCGCGAAACCCGTCTGCATGTTCTGACTGGAACGGCACATCAATTCGCCGCTCAAGAAACCGATCATTCCGGCGCCGATAAGCAATCAAATCCGCAATCGTTCCGATTTTCAGATTATGACGCTGAGCGAAGCCCACCAGATCAGGCAGACGGGCCATACTGCCATCTTCATTCATGATCTCGCAAATGACGCCGGCCGGATACAGCCCGGCCATTCTGGAGATATCGACAGCCGCTTCCGTATGCCCTGCCCGAACGAGCACACCGCCATCCTTGGCCATGAGCGGGAACACATGTCCCGGGGTCACAATATCATGTCGGGTTTTGGTCGGATCTATCGCCACGGCCACAGTGCGTGCGCGATCATGCGCCGAAATACCCGTCGTGACGCCCTCTTTGGCCTCAATCGAAACAGTAAAGGCTGTGCCCATGCTTTCCTGATTGTCCCGTGTCATCGGCTCGAGGTTCAGGATGTTCGCCCGCTCCGCCGTCATCGCCAGACAAATCAGACCGCGGCCATGTGTTGCCATGAAGTTTACAGCTGTTGGCGTTGCAAACTGAGCCGGGATGATCAGATCACCTTCATTCTCGCGGTCCTCCGCGTCGACCAGAATATACATCCGGCCATTCCGCGCCTCGTCAATGATTTCTTCGATGGATGAAATCGCGTGATGGAAATCATCGGAATCCGCCAGTGAGGACATCTTCTCAGCACTGAGCGACGCCGCCTGAATTTGGTTGCGGGACAACCCCAACCCCTGAGTTTCAGACAGGTCAAAAACGGTTGAAACGACGGAGGATGGCAATCCGCCTTTCTCAATCCAATACTGGACAGTCGAAGGCGGCTTATTGAGCGCTCTGGCAAACGGTCGGAGCCCGCCAAATGCCTCAAGAATGTGACTTAGATCAGACATGAAAGCGTATGTACGATTTTTTCGTACATACTCAACCCCTCATTTCGTAAATTCGAGTTGCCGCGCCACATAACGGGCCAGCATATCAGCCTCGAGATTGACACTGTCGCCCACACCACACTGCCCCAACGAGGTAACGCTCCATGTGTGCGGAATAACGGCGATTTCAAAGCCCGTTTCCGTCAGACCGGCGACTGTCAGCGAGATTCCGTCGACGCAAACCGATCCTTTCATTGCGATCATAGGACGCAACGCCGCAGGCGCATCGATCGTGACGCGATGGCTCTCACCCTCTTGTTTGATTGCGACAATTTCACCCACACCATCGACATGCCCGAAAACAAGATGTCCGCCGAGCTCGTCACCCAGCCGCAGACTTGGCTCAAGATTGAGCCGATCGCCCTCCTGTTTCTGCGCAAGACTGGTTTTGTCGAGCGTTTCCTGAACAGCCTCAACCACCCAGACGGATGTGTCGCCTTCGGTTTTGGCGTCGACAACGGTCAGACACACGCCTGAATGCGCCACAGAAGCGCCTTCGGTCAGATCTCGCGCATCCAGCTTTCCACGGATGTGAAACCGTCTCAGACCAGACTTGTCTTCGATTTTTTCGATTTGCCCTAAATCACGTACCAGGCCGGTGAACATGCCATATCACTCCTTTTCGTACGTTTCCCATATATCGCGCCCAACACTTCGTACAGATTTTCGTACAAACTTGTGCGCATCATCGAGCGCGGAAACGCCAAGATGGCCAATCGCCGATAATCCGTCATTGCCAATAATCATCGGCGCGCGGAACCATTCGAGACGATGGACTAGCCCGCTTTTAAGAAAACTCGTTGCGATGGACGATCCCGCCTCAACCATAACGGACTGCACGCCCCGGTCTGAGAGCGCGCTCAAAACGGCCGGAAGGCTCAAACCGGGCTCACTGACACCAACCTCAACACAGATCGCGCCGGTCGACTGAATAACGGAAATCCGCCCATAATCTTGGGAAGGCGCATGAAACACCATTACCAATTCACCCGTCGATTTCAGGATCTTCGCATCAGGCGGCAGCCTGAGAGATGAATCCAGGATTACCCGCGCAGGCTGACCATTAGGCAGATCCACATCTCGCGCTGTCATTTGCGGATTGTCCGCGAGCACCGTACCGATACCGGTTAGAACAGCGTCATGCGCCGCGCGCATTCTGTGAACTTCCCGCCGCGATTCAGGACCTGTAATCCACTGGCTGTGTCTCGTGGACGTCGCAATCTTGCCGTCGAGTGAGGTCGCCAGTTTAAGCGTGATGCGCGGCGTCACAATCAATCTGCTTCCGGCAAATCCTCAGGATCGCCACTACCCGACGCATAGCGTTCGATAAAGTGTGCGAAATCACTCGGATCTTTGAAATCCCGATAAACAGAAGCATAGCGCACATAAGCCACAGGATCGAGCTCAGCGAGCGCCTCCATGACATACCCGCCAATCTCTCCGGATTCGACTTCATTCTCGCCCGAACTTTCAAGTCGCCTAATGATCCCGGAGACCAGTTGATCCATCTGTTCCGGCTCAAATGGGCGCTTGCGCAGGGCGATCATCACCGACCGAAGAAGTTTTTCCCGAACAAACGGCGTCCGTTTCCCGTCGCGTTTAACAACGGTAATCTCACGGAGCTGAACCCGCTCAAATGTGGTAAACCGACCGCCGCAATTGCCACAGGACCGTCTTCTGCGGACGACCGTATTATCCTCTGCGGGCCGGGAATCCCGGACCGCTGTATCTTCAGATCCGCAGAATGGGCACCTCAACTCAGACCGCCTCGACGTCCGGATAGATTGGATAATCCTTGGTGAGTTTCTTCACTTCACCCCGGACTTTCGCCTCAACCGCATCCATGTCGCCGCCCGCAGACAGCGCGTCAACGATTTCGCAGATCCATTGACCGATTTGACGGAACTCTTCCTGACCAAACCCGCGGCTGGTTCCCGCAGGAGAGCCAACACGAATGCCCGAAGTGATGGCTGGCTTTTCTGGGTCGGATGGCACGCCATTCTTGTTACAGGTGATGAAGGCGCGGCCGAGCGCCTCTTCAGTCGCATTGCCCTTCACGCCTTTCGGACGCAGATCTATCAGCATGACATGGCTGTCAGTCCCGCCGGACACGACATCCAGGCCGCCCTCCATAACCGACGCCGCCAGCGCTTGTGCATTCTCAACAACGCGTTTTGAATAGGCCGCGAATTCCGGCTTCAGCGCTTCACCAAATGCCACTGCCTTGCCTGCAATAACATGCATTAGCGGGCCACCCTGAAGCCCCGGGAATACCGCCGAATTGATCTTTTTCGCCAGCTTTTCGTCATTGGTCAGGACCAACCCACCACGAGGCCCGCGCAAAGTCTTGTGCGTCGTGGTCGTGACAACATGCGCATGATCCACCGGGTTCGGATAAACACCACCCGCAACAAGACCGGAGAAGTGCGCCATATCCACCATGAGATAGGCGCCGATTTCATCGGCGATTTCACGGAATGTCTTGAAATCAATAATCCGGGAATAAGCTGACCCGCCCGCAATGATGACCTTGGGCTGATGCGCTTTCGCAACGTCTCTGACCTGATCGAAGTCGATGCGATGCGTCACCGGATCCACGCCATAATGCACGGGCTGAAACCATTTGCCGGATTGATTCACCGTCGCGCCATGCGTCAGGTGTCCACCTTCAGCCAGGCTCATCCCCATAAATGTGTCGCCCGGCTTCATCATCGACATAAATGCCGCCTGGTTGGCCTGGCTGCCGGAATGCGGCTGAACATTCGCAAACTGGCATTTATAAATCTGCTTCACGCGATCAATGGCAATGCGCTCGATTTCATCGACATGCTCACAGCCACCATAATAGCGACGGCCCGGATAACCTTCGGCGTATTTGTTGGTCAGGACAGACCCCTGCGCCTCCCGCACCGCTGCCGACACGATATTCTCAGATGCGATGAGCTCGATTTTCTCCGCCTGCCGCACGCCCTCATTCTTGATGTGACCCGCGATTTCGGGGTCAGACTCCGATAAGCTTGTTGAAAAGAATTCGTTCGTCTGCGACATATGCTCGAAGGCTCCGGCCATAATTTCTCTCCAGATTCTTTCCGCAATCTTTAAAGCTGGCTACGTCCCGGCGCAAGATGAACAACCTTCATTTGCAAGTTCATTATTTCAAATATTTCAACAGTGCTTTGAATATTTAATACTTGATTTATATTGAACTCATTGTATCACACGAGCTCTTTTAAACGAATTTCGAGGAAAAAATGATTTCTGAAAACACCAACTCCTCGCTCGAAGCAGACGAAATCATGCGAATGACAACAGATATTGTTGCATCATTCGTGGCAAACAATCCAGTTCCATCCGATTCATTACCTGATCTTATTGCATCCGTGCACAAGACTGTAACAAATCTATCGTCCAAAGAGGCTGCGCAAACCCAGGAACGTCCGAAGCCGGCTGTTCCGATCAGCCGCTCTATTACGGACGATCACATCATCTGCCTGGAAGACGGCAAAAAGCTGAAAATGCTGAAGCGCTATCTCCGCTCTCATTACGGCATGACACCGGAAGAATATCGCAAACGCTGGGGTCTGCCGGCTGATTATCCGATGGTGGCACCAAGCTACACGAAGAAACGCTCCGACTTCGCCAAGCAAATTGGTCTGGGTAAAGTCAGCGGCCGCCGAAGCTGATTACTGCTGCAAAATCAAATCAAGAGCCCTGGACGATTGTCCGGGGCTTTTTTGTTTGGGTCGTTTCAGGCCCTCACGGCGTTTGTCGCAGAACTTGCTTTCTCCAAACCCACTTTAGTCTTAAAACAATCCCATGTTGTCTATCGCTTTGAGATCTTTTGCCGCCAGCTTATTCGTACTTGGCCTCGTGTGCTCACCGGCTTCAAGTTATGCCCAATCCTCGCAGGCTTATCAGAACAATCTGTTAGAACTTTCAGAAACACTTGGACGGATCCACTCCATTCGCGTCACCTGCAATGGCCAAAGCGATCAGTACTGGCGTCGGTTCATGATGAATTTCCTCGATCTTGAGGCACCTGAACCGGGCTATCTGAGATCCCAAATGGTGGACCGCTTCAATTCAGCCTTCACATCCGAATCCAGTCGCTTTCCGAAATGCTCCGTCGAAGCGACGCGGGCCGAACAGGAACTGACTCAATACGGTGAGCAGCTCACAGACAGGCTTTCAGCCGAAATTGCGGGCTATTGAAAACCTGATTGCATTCTCATCCCGGCATGTGCGCTGCAATTAGGCTTGGCCCATCTTCCGCCATTGCGCGCGCCAGAGCATCATCAAACTCTTCAGCGGTTTTTGCGTTCTCGGCACGAACACCCTGTCCCTGGGCGAGTGACACCCAGTCAATCTCTGGCGTTCCGATATTGAGCATGTTTTGCGCTGCCGGCCCTGGGTTCCCAGCTCCCGTGCGCTTCAGCTCAATATTCAGAATGCGATAGGAATGATTGACCACCACAATCGTCACAATGTTGAGGTTCTCACGCGCCATCGTCCACAGGGCCTGATTTGTGTACATGGCCGAGCCATCGCCAGTGAGGCAGATCGTTTTCGCATCCGGGTTCGCAACTGCCGCACCTACGGCCAGCGGCAGGCCTTGCCCGATCGCACCACCTGTCAGCATCATCCAGTCATGCGGCTCAGCTGTCTGCGTCGCCATGAAGGCCGGAAGGCTTGCCGTCACGCCATCGTCAGAGACCTGAGCGCCTGCGGGCAAATGACGACAGAGTGAACTGCCCAGCGTATTGGGCTTCAAATCGCCTTTAGGTTTGTCTGGAACTAAACGCTCTGCGAACGCGGCTTTTTCGATCGCGCCAAGCGCGTCGGACAGTCTCGTCAGGCAGTCTGTGACATCAATCTCGTATCCGCCCAAGTTCAGCGTCTCACACCCGTCCGGCACCAGAAGGCTTGGCTTGCCCGGATAAGCAAAAAACGCCACCGGCTCCTGTGTCCCAGCAATCAGCATGAGATCCGTGCCCTCGAGATCTTCCATCGCCATTTCGGCAAAATACTGCATGCGGTCTGGAACAAACCGGCCCGCGCCGCGCGCCTGTTTCCACACAAAAGTATCCGTCATCACACGAATACCAGCGGCCTGAAGTCGCGCCGCCTCGGCCAGTCCCGTCTCGGATAAGGCGTCCCCATTGATCAGGATCATCGGCTTTTTCGCAGACTTCACAGCCTCTGCCGCACCATTGATAGACTCCGACGACACCTTACGTCGATCTGGTCGGATAGATGGCGTGTGAACCACCCCGCCTTCATTCCACGCTGCATCCGCTGGAAGGATCAGGGAAACAGGCCCACGAGCGCCGCAGAAACTCGCTTGAAACGCCTCGGCCGCCAGCTCACCAGCTGAGGCGGCATCCTTCACCGATTTGATCCAGGTCGAGTTTGGCCCGGCCAGCCCCAGAATATTCGATGTCAGGGGCGCATCATACCGCACATGATAGGAGGCATGATCGCCGATTACATTGACCATCGGCGTATGGGCCCGGCGCGCATTGTGAATATTGGCTCCACCATTCATATAGCCCGCGCCGAGATGAAGAAGCGTCATCGCTGGACAACCACTGACACGGGAAAACCCATCGGCCGCACCTGTGGCCACACCTTCAAATAGGCAGAGCACAGACTTGATGCGCGTCTCGCGATCCAATGCGGTCACCAGATTCATCTCTGATGTGCCGGGGTTTGCAAAACACGCCGTAACGCCGCACTCAGCCAAAGTTGAAACGAGCGCGTCGGCGCCAGTCATAGCCTGATCGGACATGCCGAACTCCTTGTTTTAGAAAATCAGCACATCTTCATCGTCCGTCGCGCGGAAGAGTCGTTCGACATCATCCGCACGAAGAGACTGAGCTTTGCTCTGATTGATATAGCCTTTTTCAGTAATTTCTCCCCGATCCGCACTCGGCAAATCGGGCTGAATGATACAGGCGCAAATTTTGGAAGACGCATTAGGATGTTTGCGATTGTAAGCCTCAATGCCGGCTCTGACGGCCGAAATGATTTCCGGGTTTCGGGCGAACACTTCAATGGAAAGATCACCGGCAAGCCGCTTGCAATAATTCGGATTGACGAAAGCCAGAATGCCGATCCGGTTCTCGTTCAATCCGCAGATCACAGCGTCAGACAAAACGCCATCCACTTCAGCCACAGCATTCACGCGCACAGCTCCGGCAGAGACCCAAGTGCCGTTCGCGAGTTTGAATTCCTCGGCAATGCGCCCGTCAAAGGCGAGGCCTTTCTCCGGATTGTCGGGGTCTGCGAACCGAACCGCGTCGCCCATTTTGTAGAAACCTTCCTCATCAAAGGCCTCTTTGGTCTTCTCTGGATTCTTGAAATAGCCCGGCGTGATGTGATCGCCTTTGATCCGCAATTCGAATTTGTCGCCAACAGGCGCCATTTTGAAAACGCAGCCCGGCAGCGGCAAACCAATCAGCCCCATGGTCTCGTTCGGCCAGTGAACGTTCGACGTCGTCGGCGACGTTTCGGTTGAGCCATAACCCGCTGACAGCGAGACCCTCTGCCCCGTTACCTCAATGGCGATGCGCTGTATCCGCTCATAAATATCCTGCCCCATCGCAGCGCCGCCATAAGCCATAACAAGAAGCCGCTTGAAGAAGGTTTCGGCCAGTTCCGGATCGTTTTCCAATTCGGTCGCAATAGACGCCCAGGCCGCAGGAACCGTGGTGTGTTGCGTTGTTGGTATCTCCTTCAGATTGCGGATCATTTCCGGCAGCCGCGCCGGGGTTGGTGCCCCCCAGTCGATATAGAGTGCGCCACCCCAATCGAGCATAGAATGCAAAATCGCATTCGCGCCATAAGTATGGCTCCACGGCAGGAAATTCACCATCACCTGCTGGCCGTCCGAGGCCGTGTGCAATTTCTCAACATCCCAGACAGACCGGATCATCTTCACCATGGATGAGATCATGCGGTGCGTATTGATCACCGCCTTTGGTTCGCCGGTCGAGCCCGAGGTAAGCATATATTTGGCTACGCCATCCGGACTGATCCGGTCATAGGCCAGATCGACCCTGAAATCAGGCTCGGTCCACAGATCATCAAGCGAGACCGACTTGTCGACAGACGGCGCGTTGCGAGCATAAATCACGGTTCGCCCCTCAAGCGCCATGCCGTCCAGGCCGCGCTGATATTCCCCGCCATCTTCAACATAGATGAATTTCGGCTCGGTCAGCCGATCAACATAGTTCAGGCGCTCAAAATCCTGGCTCAGCAACGCATAGGCCGGCGTGACGGGCACAACCGGGCTACCAGCCCACATCGCGGCATACATGATGAGCGCATGCTCGATCGCGTTTCGGGACAGAATCATCAAAGGCGCATCCGGCCCGGCGCCCAGTTCGAGCAAGCCTTTCGTAAGGCCTCGCACACGCTCCAGCGCGTCGCCATAGGTCAGCTCGATCCAGCCATCCTTCTCAGGGGCTACGGGATCGCGCTGCGCCAGCCAGATCCGCTCCGGATCATTCGCCGCCCAATACACCAATGGTGCCAGCATATGCGGATGAGGCGGACGAAGCGGCTGGCCGTTTTCCAAAAGAATGGACCCGTCATCCCGATGCGTCACATTCAGCTTTTGCGGGAGATACGGAATGTCTCGAAACGGCAGGTCCGATTGCGTATTCTTCTCGGTCTGCAAGCCATCCATGTCGACACTCCCCTCAGAGACTGATTTAATTCTGTCTGTTTTTGAGCAGCATAAATGGTCCGTCGTCATGGGACAATCTAAGACACTCGCCTCATTGATGGTTTTATGCCTGCTTTCGGCCTGTTCGGGCACTGGCGCACCACCAAACTTATGCGACGACAATCCGGACTGCCTTGCTGGTTCGGCCCGTGCCATGCGGGCGGTGGACGGTGACACCTATGAAATCAACGGTCAGCGAATTCGTCTCATGGGCTGGGATAGCCCGGAAACCGCACCCGCTGCCGCCTGCCTCAAGGAAAGCGATCTGGGCGTTAAAACGGAACTCGAAGTCAGACGCATGTTCCGAGACGGCGACCGCGTCCAGATTCTTGTCAAAGGTCGCGATGAATACGGCCGCTCACGCGCACATATTTATCTCGATGGCGAGCATGTCGGCTACACGCTCTCCAGGAAGGGACTCGCCCGCGAATGGCGAGAGGATCGCGGCGATGCCAGACCGGATTGGTGCGAATAGATACCGCTATAATTGCCCGCGCGTCGGCAGCTTTATCATCTCACCACAATGCTTACAGTGCACAGCATCGGGTTCGTGCCGCATCAGGCCGCATTTGGTGCACTCATGCTTCAGCTTTGAAGGCCGCACAATTGCCTGTGCAAGCCGCAGGAAAAGCGTAATCCCAAGCACCATGATGACGATGGACAGGAATTTCCCCACCGGCCCAACGGGCAGAATATCCCCATAACCCGTCGTCGTCAGCGTCGTGACGGTGAAATAGAGCGCATCAAAATAATTGTTGATGTTTTCGTTCTGGGTGACCTGAGTTGAATAGACAAGCGCCGTCATGATCAGGATGAAAACCACCAGATTCACGATCCGGTCTATGATTTCGGCGTGTTGCCTCAGATAGCCCGACACATTCTGCAGCCTGCGCAAGAAGGTAAAAGCCCGCACAAGCCGCAAAGCCCGCAGGATCCGCAACGCCCCCAGATTGTTGAAGAACATCGGCAGGATCAGCGTCACCAGCACGACAATGTCTGCCAGATTCAGCGGGTTCATCAGAAACTTGTGGCGCGGTCGGGAAATCCACATGCGCGCGCCGAAATCGAGCGCGATGAACAAGGCGATTGAAAGGTCGATCAGATAGAACGCGCCACTGCGATCCTGAAACGGCGCCCATAAAAAGAACGCCACAGACGCAGCGTCCAGCGCCAGAAGGACCCAGCGAAAGATATAAGGCCCCGTCCCAAACCCCTCATAAAGCCAAAACAGGATCCGTTCGAGGCCCTTACGTTCGCTCATCAAACTCTCCTTACGACCCGACCGGATACAAGGTCACACCGCCTGTGGCTCCAGCGTTTCCTGAAACTTCACAGGCTTGCCCTGCCCCTTCTGGAGGATTTCATTTTCCTGCATGATCACCTCGCCGCGGATGATCGTCGCCACCGGCCAGCCCGTGACCTCCATGCCATCAAATGGCGTCCAGCCGGATTTTGTTGCCGACCAGGCATCGGTGATGGTCTCAGTCCGTTTCAGATCAACGACCGTGAAATCAGCATCATAGCCTTCGGCAATCCGTCCCTTGCCGATAATGCCAAACACGCGCTGCGGGCCATAGGCCGTCAGCTCAACAAAGCGCTGCAGAGTCAGCTTGCCATTCGCCACATGGTTTAACATGACAGGCACCAGCGTCTGCACACCCGGCATACCTGATGGACTGGCTGGATAAGGCCGGGCCTTTTCTTCCAGTGTATGCGGCGCATGGTCCGATCCCATGACATCCACAATCCCGGCATTCAGCGCCCGCCACAGCCCGTCCACATGGTGCTGCTCACGAATGGGCGGATTCATCTGCGCCCGGCCCTTCAGCGTCTGATAGGCTTCCGGCGCGACCAGCGTCAGATGCTGTGGCGTCACTTCCACGCTCGCCACATCCTTTGCCGCCGCCAAAAGCTCCATCTCGTCCGCCGTCGTAATGTGCAGCACATGAATGCGCTTGCCGGTCTTCCGCGCCAGCCTTAACAGCCGCGTCGTCGACTGAATCGCCGCCTGCGGATCCCGTACTTCCGGGTGGCTCGTCCAATCACCCTGTCGAGCAATCCCGCGCCGATCTGCCAGACGATACTCATCCTCAGAGTGGAACGCCGCCCGGCGTTTGATCGCTTTCAGAACAGCCTCAACCCCTTCATCATCCTGCACCAGAAGGTCGCCAGTCGACGCCCCCATAAAGACCTTCACACCGCAGCAGCCCGGCATGGCTTCCATCTCACCCAGCAAATGCGTGTTGTCATGCGTCGCGCCCGCATAGAATGCGTGATCGACATCCATCCGGTTTGCCGCGCGGTTCAGCTTGTCCTGCAACAGATCCGGCGTGATGGTCGACGGATTGGTGTTCGGCATTTCAAACACACACGTTACCCCGCCCAGCGCAGCAGACCGCGCACCGCTCTCAAGATCTTCCTTATACTCCAGCCCCGGCTCACGAAAATGCACCTGGCTGTCAATCACGCCCGGCAGAATCGTCAGGCCCGTCGCATCAAACACCTTCCCGGCATTTTTAGGCGCAATTGTCCCGATATGCGCGATCTTCCCATTCGACACACCGACATCAGCAGCCACAAGACCACCCGGGGTCATCACCTGCCCATTACGGAGTACGAGCTCATACATGGGATATCCTTCCAATTCCGGAGCGAGTTCAGACCCGTTATTTCTGAGTGCGGCCCGGCAAACAAGTGCCTCATGCCAAATTCCGGACTCTGCAAACCGCACATCACCTCCTATCTAGAGGCAATGACGAACACGATTTTCCATCTCGCCCACCGCAAAGTCCTGTCTGCCACCGGTTCAGACGTTCTGAGCTTCCTCAACCGTGTCCTCACTTGTCGGCTCGATAATCTTAGCAACGGTGACGTCCGCTATGGCGCGCTCCTCACCCCGCAAGGCAAAATCATGACAGACATGTTCGTCTATCATGCGGGTGACCTCATCTATCTCGATCTGCCCGAGAGCACGCTCGACTCCATGGTCAAACGGCTCACCCTTCTGAATCTCCGGGCGGATGCCGCCTTCAAAGCAGAGCCGGACCTCACGGTCATTCAGTCCGGTGAAGCCATAGAGGGTGTCCACACCAGCGCACGCGACCTGCGCTATTCGGACGAGACCTTCCGCTCAATTCTTCAGGCAGACTCTCTCCCCGCGAACGCCGAAACAGCGCTCACCTCGCCCGTCTGGCAGACAGATCGCATCGCCGCGAATATCCCGGCCTTCGGGCTCGACTATGGCGACAGCCAGGTCTTCCCGTCAGACGTCAACCTCGACCTCCTCGGGGGCGTGGACTATAAAAAAGGCTGTTTTATCGGACAGGAAGTCGTTAGCCGCATGAAGCGCAAGACCGAAGTCCGCAAGCGCACGCTCCGCCTCGATGACCTGCCCGAAACCGCCCATCCCGGCATGGAGGTGAAAGGCGGAGAAATGACACTCGGCACCCTGACCTCTCAATTCGGACCGTCAGGTCTCGCCCTCATGCGTCTCGACCGGCTGTCGAACGCTGCTGACAAGAATCTGCCCCCAACTCTGGACAATGTGCCCGTCAAACCCGCCTCACTGCCGGAAGCCCTAAATGTCTGAACCAATCGAATGCTGCCTCTGGGCGCCCATGAATGATCCCGTCTATCGGGCGTATCACGACACCGAATGGGGCGTGCCCGAATATGATAGCCGCGCCCTTTGGGAGAAGCTCCAGCTCGATGGCTTTCAGGCGGGTCTTTCCTGGCGCACCATCCTCTATAAGCGCGACAATTTCCGTGAAGAATTTGAAGGTTTTAATCCGGCCGCCATAGCGCAATGGGATCAGGCCCGCGTGGACAAAGCCCTGCAGAACCCCGGCATCATCCGCTCTCCCTCCAAGATCAACGCGCTGATCGGCAATGCCAAAGCCTATCTCGCCTTTGAAGAACGCGGTGAGGATTTCTCGGACTGGATGTGGAGCTATGTGGGCGGCAACCCGATCCAGAATTCATGGGATGAATTCCGTGAGGCCCCCACCAAATCCCCTGAATCCGAAGCCCTCTCCAAAGACCTCAAAAAGCTCGGCTTCAAATTCTGCGGACCAGTCATCGTCTATGCCTTCATGCAGGCGGTCGGCATGATCAATGACCACGAAACCCGCTGCCCACGGCATAAGCACGTGCAGACTATGGTGCGTTAAATCGTAGGGTGGATTAGCCCAAACCTGATTTAAGATCCATGCCTGAGACAACACCGCTCAATTCTAAGAGTGGCGAAGATCCACCGAACTCGGGACCGTTTCTCCATCCCGCGTGAACACCAGATAGCCATCATCCACCGGGTCCTTTTTCATCCGGCGGCGATCCTTCAGATAGTCCTGGCTCATCTGCCACGGCATTTCTGCGGCCTGTAAGGGAGTCTTATCCTTGCTCCGCTGAACATACCCGGAGGAAAAATCGAGAAGCTCACTCAGAGTTAAGTCAGCATTCTGGTTTACCGGGGTCGCCGCGCTCGCGCCCTTCCTGTCAACTTCCTTTATCAGGCGGCACAAATATCGCGCAGCGAGGTCTGCTTTCAAGGTCCAGGAGGCGTTGATATACCCAAAAATGCTGATCAGGTTCGGCACGCCTGCATACATGAAGCCTTTATAAGTCAACAGCTCGTTTGGAGTCCGAACTTTGCCATCCACATCCAACTGGATATTACCGAGAAACTGCAATTCCAGCCCGGTAGCGGTCACCACGATATCTGCGTTGAGTGTGTCGCCTGATTTCAGACGAAGTCCCTCCGGAACAAAACGCTCGATCTCATCAGTGACAACCTTTGCCCTGCCCTCATTCAGCGCCTCCCAAAGGTCGCCATCGGGAATGAGACACAGCCGTTGATCCCAGGGATTGTAACTCGGCGTGAAATGCGTATCGACATCAATGCTCGGATCGAGCTGCTTCTTAGACATCCCGATGAGTCGGCTTTTCACCAGATCGGGCTTCCGGCGGGCCAGCTTGTAGAAATAATCCTGCAGGAGCACATTCTTCCAGCGCGTCGCTCTATAGGCGATCTTGGATGGCAGAACCTTTCGAAGCTTGTTGGCAATTTTGTCCTCAGCGGGCCGCGCAACAATGTAAGTCGGTGACCGTTGGAGCATGGTGACGCTCGAGGCTGTTTTGGCGAGTTCAGGAACCAGTGTGACAGATGTCGCGCCACTGCCGATGACGACGATATTCTTCTCAGAATAATCGAGGTCTTCCGGCCAGTGCTGTGGGTGAATAATCTGCCCGTTGAAGGTCTCAATTCCCTCAAAGTCGGGCGTATAACCCGCCTCATAGCGGTAATAACCTGAGCACATGGCAAGGTATTGGCAGCGATATTCCGCGCCATCTTCTGCACGTACAATCCAGCTGGATTTGTCAGACTGCCAGCTGGCAGAAACGACCTTTTGCTGAAATTTGATGTGATCAGCGACCTTGTAGTCCTCGGCCGTCTCTTTGATATAGTCGAGAATGCTCGGCCCGTCGGCAATGGCTTTGGCATTCGTCCAGGGTTTGAAGGAATAGCCCAGAGTATGCATGTCGGAGTCAGACCGGATGCCGGGATATCTGAACAAATCCCAGGTCCCGCCCATATTGTCCCGCGCCTCCAGTATGGTGAAGGATTTATCCGGCATTTCGGTCTTGAGGTGGCAGGCCAGTCCGATACCCGAGAGCCCCGCACCGACAATCAGGACATCAAAATTATGCTGTTCTGCTGCTGTCATATTGCCATCCGTTCAAAAAAAAATGCCCGGCGCCTGGCCGGGCATTCTTCATCAGGTTTGGATCAGATGTCCATGATGGCTTCGATGTCTTTCGGCATCGGTTTCGGCTTTTCAATGTAGGAAATGCCGATGAACACGATCATCGAGATCAGCATGGAGATGAACCCGCCATCCATGCCAAACGGCATCGCGATACCGAAGAGCTTGATGCTGAAGTTGAACACCAGAGACAACACGATGGCGACGATGGCCGCATTCGCTGTTGCACGCTTCCAGTTCAAGCCAAGCGCCACAACCGGGAAGATCGCAGCCGCGAACGTACCCCAGCCAAACGCGCCGAGCAGAGCAACAAGCTCACCGCTATTATAGCGCGCATAGAGGGCAAAGCCGGTTGCGAATACGCAGAGAATAACCGTCGCAATGCGTGCCCACCACAACTCATTCTTGAGCGGCTTACCGCGAACAGCTTTTGGCAAATCGTGAATGATCGCCGCGGCACCAATGTTCAGGAAGCCGTCCGCCGTCGACATGATCGCAGCGAACAGTCCGGCAAACACGACACCAGCAAGAAGTGGGTTCGCATAGGCTGTGAGGAATTCCGGAGCGGCATCATCTGGAAGACCGAGCGGCTCATGGCTGCCCTGAAGAACCAGAGCACGCATGACCAGACCAACCGAAATCCACAGCATGGCGGCAACCGCATAACCGGCAATCGAAAGTGGCAGAATGACCTTGGTATCCTTCACCGTCTTGTTCATCATGAGCTTGGTAATGAGGTGCGGCTGTCCCGCAATACCCACACCGAACATGAAGGCCCAGGCAATCGCCGCAAACATGCCGCCCGATCCGAATGGCATAATCGCTTCGGCATCGTCTGCCATCAGCTCGCTTGAGGCTGCAGTAAAGCCGCCATCAATCGCCATGGAGGCAGCCACAACAACCAGAAGGCCGCAGACCATCATGATGAGACCCTGAACAAGGTCGGTATAAACCGATGCCAGAATACCACCCGTCACAGCGTAGAAGATGAGAACGCTGACCGAAATAACAGCACAGGTAATCAGGCTGATCCCGCGGAACATCTCTGTATTGCCAAGAATGGACTGAAGAACCGTCGACATGGCGAGGATTTGTGTCGCCAGATAACCGAGCACGCCGAGGATTACGACAACGGCCATCCAGCCGCCAGCCGCTTTGCTCGAATACCGTGCTGCAACGATATCTGGCAGCGAGATTGAATCACGGACTTCCGCCATCACACGCATACGCTTGGCAAGCATGTAGAAGACGATCGCATAACCGAGGGTGGAAACAATCACCATCCAGACCGACGTCATGCCCATATTGTAGACAAGACCGGGACCGCCTACAAAGCCGAAGCCGGACAGTGTCGAGGAGAAAACCGCAAGGCCAACCACAACCGGGCCAAGGCCCTTACCGGCAATGAAGAAGTCTGACGCCGAATGCGTTTTCCGCATGGCCCAGATGCCGACGAGAATACATATTACAAAATAAACGCCGATACAGGCGAGAATAATTGGTTCACGCAACGCTTCCATGACTTACGCCTCCCCGGAATTTTCAGATTTTGCGGCGATAAGTTCTTCGAAACGCTTTTCGTCTTCAGGCGTGAAGATGAATGAGCTGAAACCGACAATATAGATCACAGTGTAGAGGGTTGCTGTGCCCCAGCAACCGTAGAGCATCATGGCTGTTGGTGCCGGGAAGCCCAGCAACATGAAGGTCGAACCGGTGTTCAGGTAATCGACATAGAAATAGATCAAGAGGAATGCGAAGACCATATTCATCGCCGTCACAGCGCCCATGTAGGTCCAGAACTTCTTGTTTCTGTTATGCTCGGCAACGCCAAACGCCATGAACATTGGCGCCATCAGAAACGTTGCGAAATAGAGGATCAGCCCCTCAATCCACAACCCGTCCAGACGGGCCATGCCATCGCCACCAATACTCATGCCCGAATATTCCGGATGTGGCCCGCCATTTGCCATTTCCGGTGTCCCGCCCATCACTGCAACCACAGTTGTGATTGCCATAATGATCAGGATCCCAAACATCCATTTCATCATGGATTGTTCCTCCCCGTTTAATTGTAGTCAGCTGTACTGAAGTAGGCTTTCAGACCTTACTTTGAATGGCAAGTCAATCGCTGACCAGCCCTATCAACTTTACTTTATCAAAGAGGCGGCGAGACCGCTATTCCTCATCATGTCGGTCATCAGGTGCCGTCAATTTGTTTGTTTTCCTGATCTGTGGAAATAGAACAGCCCAGCCAGCAGCTATACCAGCCGCAGCGAGACCTCCGCCCACCACCGTAACGACGGGCCCGAAAAAGGCTGCCATGAAACCGGCTCGGGCTTCGCCTAACTCATTGGACGCACCGAGAAAGATGGAATTGACGGCATTTACGCGCCCACGAACCCGGTCTGGTGTCCAGAGCTGAAGAAGAACCTCGCGAATGAAAACCGAAACCATGTCGAACGCGCCGATCAGAACCAGCATAAGAATGGAGAACCAGACAATCGTAGAGGCCCCGAATGCGGCAGTCGTCAGTCCGAACAGTGCGACGGACACGAACAAAATCACGCCGGCATTCTTTTTGATCGGAAACAACGTAATCACGCCCATCATCAGCACTGCACCAACGCCCGGCGCCGCACGCAAGATACCGAACCCTTTTTCGTCCATGTGAAGAATATCGTGCGCATAAACCGGTAACAGAGCGACAGCGCCCCCGAGAAGGACGGCAAATAAATCCAGTGAGATGGCCCCCAGCACCACTTTTTCTTTCCAGACATAATCAAATCCACCAAGCAGAGTGGAAAGCCGCGTCGGCTCCGTATTGGTCAATTGCTTTGGCTTGGGGATTGAAAAAATCAGAACCGCTGCCAGCAGAAATAGCGACATTGACGTCGAGTATGCCACTTCATTTGAAATTGACTGCAACAAGCCACCGATTGCGGGACCAACAATAGATGCAGACTGCCATGACAGTGCGGAGAAGCCTGCCGCGTTTGCGAAATCTTTCTTCGGAACGAGGTTCACCGCCAGACTGGACGATGCAGGCGCGAAAAAGGCTCTCGCGCAGCCAAAAATCGTGAACAGCACCAGCACAATCATGGGATCGAACTGATTTGTGACCGCCATAAACAGGATTGAGGCGGCACAAAACGTTTCTACCAGAATTGCGCAGCCCATGACCAGGCGACGCCCCAGCCGATCCGCGGCCAGACCTGTCACCAGTACAAGCCCCAATGCCGGCAGAAATTGCACCAGCCCAATCCAGCCAAGCAAAGCCGGATTGCGCGTTTCCACGTAAATCTGCCAGGCGACAGACATGGAAAGGATTTGCGCAGCCAGAGCTGTACAGAAACGCGCTCCGAAATAGCGCTGATAATTAGAGTGCTTGAAAGCGGCAAAACGACCAGACATAGCCCGCTCTTACACCGTTTTATCGACGTGCACAGTCGGAAATCAGATTAATCCGGCCAGTGGCGAACTCGGGTCCGCATACCGCTTCTTCGGCATTCGCCCTGCCAAATAAGATTGACGCCCGGCAATCACAGCATGCTTCATCGCGCTGGCCATGAGGATCGGATCTTTTGCCTCTGCGATCGCGGTGTTCATGAGGACACCATCACATCCGAGTTCCATGGCCACAGCCGCATCCGAAGCCGTACCAACACCGGCATCAACGATAACCGGCACACGGGATTGCTCCACAATCAGCCGGATATTCACGGGGTTCATAATACCAAGACCAGACCCGATCAGCGAGCCCAATGGCATGATGGCGCAACATCCAGCTTCCTCAAGACGGCGCGCATAAACCGGATCATCAGAACAATACACCATCACCTCAAAGCCCTCTTTGATGAGCAATTCGGCGGCTTTCAGGGTTTCGCTCATATCCGGGTAGAGCGTTTTCTGATCTGACAACACTTCAAGTTTGACGAGTGACCAGCCGCCGGCTTCCCGCGCAAGACGTAGCGTGCGGATGGCGTCGTCTGCTGTGAAACACCCGGCCGTGTTTGGCAGGAATGTGTATTCCTGCGGAGACACATGATCCGTCAGTCGGGGTTGGCTGGCATCTGACAGATTCACCCGACGAATCGCGACCGTGACCATGTCGACGTTCGCAGCCTCTGCCGCACGGGCGTTTTCTTCATAGCTGGCGTATTTGCCCGTGCCGATGATCAGTCTTGAGGAAAATTCCCGGCCGGCAATTACCAGCTTGTCATCATTCGATACAACGTCCAGCGCCATTAGCCGCCTCCAACAAATTCTACAATTTCGATCCGATCGCCTTCAGTCAGAACCGTGTCTGAGTGAAGAGATTTCGGCACAATCTCCAGATTGCGTTCGACCGCAACCCCTTTCGGGTTCAACTCCAGTGTTTGAATAAGTTCGGAGATGGTCATGTCGTTCTTGACCTCCTTCTCCGCGCCGTTCAATCTTATGATCAAGCTCAAACCCTCACCGTCCGATATTCGTATGGTTTATTAGGATAGGTGTGCTAAGCGTCCGCTCCAACATGACAAGACTTATTTCCTGCATAAACGGTCCAACGCTGAATCTCCTCGGCGATCGAGAGCCCGAAATCTACGGGACGATGACTCTCGAGGATATCGGTGTTCAACTCAGTGAGATTGGCCAAGCACACGGTCTCTCAGTTGAGATGAAACAGAGCAATAGCGAAGGCCAGATTGTCGACTGGATCCAGATCGCCCGAAAAAATTCGGCTGGCGTCATTCTGAATGCAGCAGCCTACACACACACCTCGATTGCCATCCATGATGCTTTACGCACTCTGTCGATCCCGGTAATTGAAGTGCATCTGTCCAATCCCGCAGCCCGTGAAGACTTTCGATCTGTCAATTATGTGACCCCAGTTGTTACAGGATCGATTGCCGGACTGGGCCCAACAGGTTATGTGCTGGCGCTTCAAGCCCTGGCCACACTGATTCCATCGAGCTGAAAGGCGAGACTCAATGGCAAATGATAAACATACAGTCGATCCGGCACTGGTTCGAGAACTCGCAGCGATTCTCAGAGAAGCCGATCTTGGCGAAATCGAAGTTGAGCAAGGAGAGCTTAAAATCCGGGTCAGCAAACCCGCAGCTCCTGCTCCGGCAGCGATTTCTTACGCCGCTCCACCTGCACCGGCGCCAGCCGCTGCTTCAGCTCCTGCTCCGGCAGCAGCGCCCGCAGCTGAGTCGGCTCCGTCAGCGCTCGCAGCCGACGAACACATCGTCACGTCACCGATGATCGGGACGTTCTATAGCAGTCCGTCACCGGATGCAGACCCGTTTGTCGAAAAAGGGACAGACGTCACAAACTCATCCGTGATCTGCATCATCGAAGCGATGAAAGTCATGAACGAAATCAAATCCGACGTATCCGGCAAGATTATCGAAATCCTCGTTCAGGACGCTGAGGCGGTCGAATTTGGTCAGCCATTGTTCAAAGTTAAACGAGCCTAGGTTCAAATCATGTTCGACAAGGTTCTGATAGCAAATCGTGGGGAAATCGCACTTCGGATTCACCGTGCCTGTAAGGAAATGGGGCTTTCCACTGTCGCCGTTCACTCCACGGCTGATCGTGACGCCATGCATGTACGTCTTGCAGATGAAAGCGTGTGTATCGGACCTCCCTCTGCGTCTGAGAGCTATCTCAAATTTGCAGCCATTATGGCAGCCGCTGAGATTACAGGCGCGCAGGCTATCCACCCGGGCTATGGCTTTTTGTCTGAGAATGCGCGCTTCGTGGATGTTGTGGCGGCTCACGGGATTACCTTTATCGGACCAACGGCTGATCATATCCGTCTGATGGGCGATAAAATTGCAGCCAAAGCTGCCGTGAAGGACGTTGGAATTCCTGTTGTGCCAGGGTCTGACGGTGGTGTTGCAACCGCCGAAGAGGCTGTGAAGCTCGGCAATGAAATCGGCTATCCCGCCCTCGTCAAAGCCGCCTCCGGCGGTGGTGGTCGCGGAATGAAGGTCGCCAAGAACGCCGAGGAAATGGCGAAAGCCTTCAACACAGCGCGGACAGAAGCCAAGGCCGCCTTTGGCGATGACGCTGTTTATATTGAAAAATATCTGGGCAAACCGCGTCACATCGAAATTCAGGTGATTGCCGACAGCCACGGCAATGTGGTCCATCTCGGTGAACGGGATTGCTCCTTGCAGCGCCGTCACCAGAAGGTGTTTGAGGAAGCCCCATCGCCGGTCATTACGGAAGCAATACGGAGCGAAATTGGCGAAGTTGTCGTCAAAGCGATCAAGCGGCTCGGTTATCTCGGTGTCGGAACGATCGAGTTTCTCTATGAGGACGGCGAATTCTATTTCATCGAGATGAATACGCGACTGCAGGTCGAGCATCCCGTGACGGAACAGATCACCCGCATTGACCTGGTGAAGGAGCAGATCCGGATCGCTCAGGGTGAACCTCTGAGCTTCAAACAGGAAGACGTGCCCTTCATCGGTCATGCGATTGAATGCCGGATCAATGCTGAACACCCGGAAACCTTCGCCCCATCACCGGGGACTATTGAAGACTTCCATGCGCCGGGTGGGCTGGGCGTTCGTCTCGATTCGGCCGCTTATGCCGGTTATAAAATTCCGCCCTATTACGACAGTCTGATCGGCAAGCTGATCGTTCATGGCGTGACCCGGGAAGAATGTCTCCTTCGTCTGCGCCGTGCCCTCGGTGAGATGGTTGTTTCGGGTGTCGAAACCACCCTGCCCCTGCATCAACGCCTTGTCGACGCAGCAGACGTGAATTCCGGTGAATATGACATTCACTGGCTCGAACGGTTCCTTGCTAACTCGGAGTCATGAGCGCCAGTCTGACGCCAGAAGATCTTCTGGTTTACTATCAGCATGGGGTCTTCCCCATGGCCGAACATCGGGATGATCCGGATCTCTTTATCGTCGATCCGGACATTCGCGGCATCCTGCCTCTGAATGAGTTTCACATTCCGAGAAAGCTTCGGAAAATCGTGCGGTCGGAGCCGTTTGAATTGCGCGCCAACACGGCCTTCACCCGTGTAATAGAAGCCTGCGCAACACCGACACGAGACCGGCCATCGACCTGGATCAACTCCACAATCCTTAACCTTTACAGCGAACTACACCGTCGCGGGCATGCGCATTGTGTCGAATGCTGGTTGGATGGCAAGCTGGTGGGTGGGCTTTATGGCGTTTCGATTGGCGGCGCCTTTTTTGGTGAAAGCATGTTCTCCCGCGTCAGTGAGGCCTCAAAAGTGGCGCTGGTGCATCTTGTGGATCGGCTGCGGCTGGGCGGATATCGATTATTAGACGCGCAATTCACTAATCCGCATCTCGAACAGTTTGGAATTCGCGAAATCCCGAGAGACAGCTTTCATCCGATCCTGAAACAGGCACTCGCGATCCGCGCAGACTTTGACGCCTATAACGCGCTGCCTTCATCAGAGCGAACAGGCGCTTCGGCCATGCAGCGAATCACCCAGACATCATAAATCGGGTGTTCCAGACCGTTCAGGCCAGGAGACGACGCAAACATCCAGCCATTAAAGACGCGACGTTCAAGATCGATTTCCTGTGGAAGTTCAGGAGTGTCCTGCAGCGCGAAGCCATAATCCTCGACTTCAATATAGGCAACGGATTCAGGGGCTTCTGTTGGCGGCGTCTGGTGGCAGGCTTTGACCGTGACCCGCAAGCCGCCGAACAGAACGTCAGAGTCGACACCGACTTCCAGATCGGTCGAGCGGCCTGAAATCTTGTCGAGCCCCCGCAGCATCACGGCAGGACGCTCGACATACTCAAGATTTTGCAGTTCAGCCTCAGACGCCTCATCTTCTTCTGTGTCTGCAGCATCGTCGACGTCGTCTTCTTCTGAGGCTGGCGCATCTGACTGCTCGTCCACCGGCGCAAACGGATCGACCTCTTCTGCGTCCTCGTCTTCGGATGGCGGACGAATGATATAATCTTCTGGATCATAGTCTGGGGCAAAAATGGGCGCGATTCGGGGAAACTGGATTTCGTCTTCCTGCGAGAACTCGTTCAGCCCGGGCTCGGTCATCGGCAAACCCGTTTCAGGGTCAATCTCCGGAACAGGTTCCTCAAACTCCATCGCATCATTCGTTCGAGTCTCGGCTTGCGGCGTGTCAGCCAAATCAGCGAGCGGATCTTGCGGATCCAGCTGGGGTAAGGCAAACGCCGACAGCCCCAGTGCAGCGCTAAACGCGGCTGAGACGAACAATGCTGAACGGAGCGATGGTGTCATCGGGTCTAGTCCTCGCCTGAATCGCTCAGTCCGCCGACGGCATTGGCAAACAACGTAATGATGTCGACATTTCCGCGCGTGTACTGAATTTCAGCCGAGCCATCAGTGGCGAGTGTGTCCAGGCTTCCGCCCATTTCGACCGCGACGAACGCACCACCCAGAAGTCCGTCAGAGACAATCTTCGCGTCACTGTCCTCTGGCAATTCGATGTCATTACGCATAGTCATTTTCAAGCCGGCTTCTGCCGTCTCAGCGTCGAATTCCATACTCAATACGCGACCGACCTTCACACCGGCCATGCGCACATCACTCCCCGGCTCAATACCAACCGCGTTATTGAACCGGGCGTAGATCTGATAACTGTCCCCAGAACCAGAACTTCCGGTCGAAGACAGCGCAAAAACAAGAAACAAGCCAGCCGCTGCGACAACCACAGCGCCGAGAACAGTTTCAAATACCGAATTACGCATCAGGGCTCCAGGCTTCGTAGTCACTGTCTGATTCGCGACGAACACCGCTATTGGCCAGACTACCTTTCGGACGATAAGCGTAAATCGTACCGGTCAGGTTTGGTGTATGATCAGTCTCAAACGGCTTTCTGACCAGTGGCTTGTCTGTCGGCGGCTCGGCATAGGTATAGTGCAGCCAGCCATGCCAGTCGGCCGGCACCTTGGATGGCTCAGCCAGGCCTTTATATAGCACGTAACGACGATGGCGTCCGTCGAAGCTCGACTTCCGGTCCTGAAAATAGCGATTGCCATATTCATCTTCGCCGACGAAATCGGAACGCCGTTTGACGTCAAAGATTGTGTTCACGGTCCAGCCGCTCCACCAGGTGAAAATCTTGTCTAACACGTGAGTCGGTATCCCTGCTTAATATGGCGCGAATATGGTTCACGCTGGGCATTAGGTCCAGTCCCTGATTTCAGAGTATTCTTCAAGATAATGATCAGTTTTTCCCATAAAAGCTAAAAACATGTGTGGCTTGCACTTGGCAGAACCTCATGACCTCTGATAACGAGGCTTTTCTTTCGCGGAGAGGTGGCCGAGTGGCTGAAGGCGCTCCCCTGCTAAGGGAGTATACGTTAACGCGTATCGAGGGTTCGAATCCCTTCCTCTCCGCCATTTTACCATCACACATATTTTCTCCTTTCATGATGTTGAAAACATTGGAAGTTTTCGGGGTTCGAAGTCCGCTTTCGCGGCTATATTGAAGTCTGTCTGAAAGCACCAATCTGAGTACTGTTTGCTTCTCGGTAAGACCTCCATTTTTCCAAATATTACAGGGACTTGCGATAAACCGCATAGTGAGTTCGAACATCTCCTCAAAGGGGCGTTTTGGTTTACCGGAATTTTGCAGTTTCTCGCCGAGCACCAGCTTCCGGCGCTCAAGTCCTTCAATGCGTTGTTCATAGGCCTGAATCACGCGCTCGCTCGTGGCATCAACAATCCGGTCAACCAATCCTTCGATTTGCTTTTCGAGCTTCAGCATGTCGCTGCGCATACTCTTGGCGAGCGCCTGAGCATGCTGCTGTTGTTGATTCCATGCATCAGCGAACATTTCGCGGATCATCCCAAACATGGCCTGACTAGGCGTTAGACGTTCAAGCATCGCTTCCACAGCGCTCTCCAGATCATCGCGCTTGATGGATTTGCGGTAAGAAGCGCAACCTTTGTGATGACAGAGATAATATGGGTGACGCGCACCCGTTTTGCTCTTAGAAAAGCAGGACGTGAGGGCATGACCGCAGTCCGCGCATTCTACTGCCCCGCGAACAGGGAACGCTTCATTGATATCGGCTCTGGCAGGTGCGTACGCTTTGCCTGCAAGCCGCGCCTGTACTTTCTCAAAAGTTTGATACGATATCAGGCCTTCATGTTTGCCTTCGCGCCTAGAGACGCCCCAGTCGGCGTGCTCGACCATTCCCGCATATAGTACGCGGGTCAGGATATCAGAGACTTGTTGATTGCGAACGAGGCCGCTCTCATTTTTAGGGAACTCGGGACGCGACTCAAAAAATCGCTTCACTTCAGCCTGAGTCTGAAACCGCCCGGAGGCATAACCCTCAAGGCCTTCCTGAATAATCGTTGCAAGCGGTTCGTCCCTCACTAGAACTTTCCCGTGGCCTTCGCGCTTTTCACGCTTGAAGCCCATACACGCCCAAAATGGCCAGTAGCCCGAGCGAAGACGGGCTTCCATGCGGTTACGGGTTTGTTCGGCGTTTTTTACACGTTGATGCTGAGAAACCGACGCAAGCAAGTGCTCAATCAGCTGTGAATCGCTATCTTCACCGAACTCAATCGACGGACTTTCCAGCACACCGCCAGCTTTGGCGATTTCGGCGCGGAGCGCCAAATGCGCCTCCAACCCGCGAGCAAGGCGGCTGATGTCGTCGATCAGTACACGGATGTTTTCCTTGCGATGTTTGCGGAGGAAGGCGAGCAGCTCTTTCATTGCAGGACGCTCGACCAGCGAACCCGAAACGGCCTTGTCAGCAAATGTTCTGACTACCGTGTAGCCTTTCATTCTGGCGAACTCTTCACACCTTGCCGCCTGGCTCTCCGCGCCTTGTCCCTTGGCTACCTGCGCGGCAGACGAGACGCGCACATAGGTAACTGCTTTTATTGATCCACCATCCATTTCAAACCTCGACTCCTTCCCCAAGAGCGCTGTTTGGAAGCGCTGCTTTCTCATTCAGTTTTCGGGTTTTCCTGCGCTCTGATTGTACCATACTGGAGGCATCAGATACGAGCTTTTCAGGCACTTTTGATTGGGTTTCTTGGGACAATTCGGAGCCATCCAATGCAAAGTCCGCTGACGTAACACCCCATCCCATACGAACGAAACTCAGCACGATGTCCCAGAAGAGCTGAAGTTGCTCTTCTTTCTGAGTTTCGGACAAATTCTGCCCCTCTAAAAAGTGGGCGTATTTCACAAAATCGACTTCCATGCGTGGGCCTGTCGTCGCTTTGTGAGTGTGGGTTTCGCGTGTTTTGTTCTCCATGGTAACCTTTCAATTTCTAGGAATGTTATCCTATAATTCCAAATCTGTCATGCGAGCGGCGTCATGCACATTATCGTGTGTGGCCGCCTCTCATTTTTGTTTTCACGGCGGCGCGATGGATCGACCCTTTGGCCTGGTTCAGACTTTGCTGAAGCTGACGCAGGCGGCTTTGGTCCTGATACTGAAGGTGCGTATCGACCTGCGCGGCGTCCGCGCCCTTGGGGCGCAACTCGTGCACTGGCGAGGGTTTAACTCTCTTACGCAGTTGATCGAGCTGCGCTCTTGTTTTGATATCAACAGCGGGAATAGCCTTAGCCTGAGTAAACGCAGGGCGGCTGGATTTAGGGGCGCTCATTCACCATGCCCCCGATCTACACGAGGTGCTTTGTAGGCGGTCCCATTACGGATATCCTGCAAGCGCTCCTTAGTCGGCCTGATCGTTCCGTTCACGCCGTTATTGAGACGGAAAAACATGCCGTGATGGTCACTGTGATCAAAGGCTTCACCAATGACGCCGTCTCGGGCATTTCCATTCGCATCTTTCACCTTTCCAAAGATTTCATGGGTCGCTGTTTCGCTGCGTTTGAAGTCACTCATTGGAAGTCTCCAAAATTTTTAAATCGGGAAGTGTTCGACGTATCGCATGAGACCGCTCCGGAACTGGGGGAAATGGCTGTATTTATCGGGGACTGGCGCTTCGATAATTCGAAGCCATTCCGGCCCATAAGGACTCATGACCTGAACCCTGTCAGACGGTCCGTGATAAGGATTGTTGAGAAACTTTCCCGCCATCTCTGGCCGCCTGAAATAAGCGTACTTGTTCGCGTTGATTGGCTTTAAATTCATGCCCGAGACGAATAGAATTTGTTTGTCCTCGGGCATTGAGAGGATTTCATCAGGCGTACGCACGTAGCGTGTCTGCTTTGACTTACGCGCCGAGGCTTCGCCGTAATGATGGAACTCAAAGGCTCTGGCGAATGGGTCTGCGCCGCCAAAGGCATTTCTCAATACATCGAGACGATATCTTCGCGCTTCTTCCTGATAACGGTGGTCATCATACTCAAGTGTCTGCTGCCCCAGCATGTCACTTACAAGCTTGGCGGTTTCATAATCACGTACACCGAAGAACTGCCTGACCTGGCTCGATCCGATCAGACTGGCAATTGCAGACTCTCCAAGATTGCGTCTGATCTGCCCGACATCCTGCCAGAGCGTCCAGCAGCGAATTCCCGCGCCGCGCCCAAAAGTAACGGCCCGTAAAATCGCGTCGAAATTTCCAAGCTGTCCGCACTCATCGATAACAAGATTTACGCGCCGCGCTTGAGGTGATCGGCTTTTATAGAGCATGGCGACGATGAAGAAGATTTTGATGACGCCCGACCAGACACCCATATATTCAGCCGGAATATTGAGATGAATACGGCAGGTCCGATCAGAGCGCACCAGATCGCCAATCGAAAAATCTCCGCCTTCCAGCGCCGCACACAATGCCGGATCAGCCAAAAAGGATGTGTGTGCGTATATCTCGCCCAATACAGAACCAAACTCGCGCGGCGAATCTGTTTGTTTGTTAAGAATTTCGGAAGCGCAGCGGCGAACGTCTGGAAACTGTGATTTTAGCATGCGCTCCAAGCGGTCCGCCCAAGCTTCACCATCACCCTCAATCAGATTGATTGTGCGATAAAGCGCCGGAAGTGATGCTTTCCCGTCATGTTCGACCAGATCCTTTATCAGACAGGTTACCCATTCACGCGCCCGCATTCCGAAATAAGGCTCTTTGGCCGACGGAGGCACTGGGATCAGCCCATCGGAAATGAACTTACAATTCGTATGAAAGGCCGGATCATCGAGACGCAGAATATCCAAAATATTGCAGCTATGCTGCGGCAATCCGGCAAGCCCGACCGGATTGAAATAATAACCATGGACTCCCTGCGGCGCGAGCCTATGCAAGCTGATCGCCGCCAATTCACCGCGCGGATCATTGATCAACATTGGTCCCGGATCACGTCCGCACACAACATATCCAAGAAGATCGCGTGTTTTTCCTGAACCCGCCCCGCAGATCGATATGGTTGAGGCGTCAGTTTCAACGCCGAGCGGGTTTTCGTCCAAAAACCCATGCTGAAGACCCTCGCCGTACAATAGCCCCGCACCTTCGATCTCTGGACGAGTTGAAAAGCGCCCAGAGCCAAAACGGTGTTCTTCATTAAATTCTTCAAAACCATGCACTTGAATATCTCCTTCAGGCACAAAAAAGCCGCTACGGTTTCCCGCAGCGGCCTGTTTGTCTTTCTTTCGTACTAGCCGCCGCAGGCGGCGAGCAGGAACAGGATCACACCTGCAAGGAAGACCCATCCCACCCAGGAATTGTCCGGCTCAGGCTCTTTTTCCAAGAGGTGAATGGACCCTTTGTGACGATATCTAACCATAGTAATTTCCTTTCGGTTTTTTGGCTGAAACGATTTTCTGGCTGTAGAGGACGCCAAGCGCTGTGGTGCCAGTGGCAATCAAGAGGCGGGAGGCGAAGAACAGTCCTACCGCAAGCAAAATCCCCCAAAGGAAGACCGCCATTCCGGCAAGGTCATAGCCGTAATTACTGCGCGTGAAATTCGCGATCATCCCGTCAGTGGCGTTGTACAATACAGGTGTCAGGAAGAACGCCAGAACCCCGCCGCCGATATTCGCCATCCACTTTGTTGAATGAGCGAACACGGTTTCAGGCGTGGTCGTTTTGGCCGAGGCCGTAGTCTGCATGATTATTCTCCTGTCGGCTCGGTTTGCTGCGAAAGTGCGCTGAACCGACGAAGACAAATTACGCCCGTTGCGGAGTGGAACCGGTGGAAATGGGAGAATTTATTTGTTTCGACATCAAAACGAATTAACAAAACCTTAATAAATTCAATCTATAATTGCTGTATTGTGAGCAGTATAAAATATTTGGAGAATTTTGATTTCAGGGCTGGTGGGACAAAGGGGCGAGCTTTCGTCAATGTTGTTTCAGTCAGCATTGACGGCTGGGCTGTAGACCAGCGCCGCTTCGATGATCGGAGTCAGCCATGAGCGGTCCTGGCGATGATATCACCGTACTTGACGGCGAACGTGGAAAGTCCCGTGATCAGATCATCTTGGAAGACATCGCCAAAGAACGCGCAGGTGCCAGCACTCGCATTACTCGTTTCACCGACACCGAAGACAATCCCGAGCTAAAGGAAAAGAAAAAGCGCGAAGCGCAAATCCGCCGCGTTTTAACCGCGCTCCAGAAACGACTTCTCGATCCTGAGTACAAACGTCTATTCGACAAAGCAAACGCCTCGGTCAACCGCGCACAGGATACTCTCAACCAAGCCATTGATAACAATGAAGCTCATATCGCAGACCTTGAACGCCGCGCTGTAAAACTCACCGATGGCCGAATGGTGTTTATCTGTGAAGATGGTTCAGGACAGACCAAAGACGGAGATACGGTCACCCGGGTAGATATGGCCCGTCTTTATGTGCCCGATGATGCAACAACGCTGAAAGAATATAGCGCAGCAACCAAACGCCGCTCCGATCTTGCAAAATCAGCCGATCAAATCGAAGCCGCGAGGACCGAAATCAATGATCGCGACAATCCTGCCTCAAAGGAAAGGCTCACAGAAATTGAGCGTGACATGCGAGACAAGCGCCGACAGTTAGAAGAAACACCGATCATGCGAAACACATTTTCGGATGTTGCGACCAGCAAATCGCGGGTTGGAAAACTTGATCTCTCAACGGTGCCTCAGCTGCAATAACCTATACATTTGGGCAGGCTTCTTTTGCTACCGCGTGAATTACGGCATACACAGGCTCCGACTTGTAGTCGTGTAAATATCCGTGCAGGATTTCTAGACCATTTCCTTGTAAAAAAGCCCAGTCGGTAAGGCATCCGCTGGTATCCTGATCAAAGCTCGCGTAGCTGCTGATCATCAACGTCAATGCGCCATGCAACCAAGCTGTTCGCTCGATCTCGGGCAAAGCCAGTATATCCTTGCTCAGCACATTGCGCGGGGGCTTCTTGCCCAAAACCGGATGCAGCTCTTCTTTCGCAGAGGCTCCTCCACATGACACCAGCAATGGCAGCATTGCCAGAGTGCATACACCTGCATGCAATCGTCCCAAAACCGTTCCGTATAGAGATGATCGCGTATAAACTGGTTCATAACGCAAAACTGCCGATTTTAGGCAGGAAATCGGAGATGCGGATCATGTCTAAAAAGCGAACCCTTTCGAGACATTAAAACGCAGTCTCACAGCGCTTTTTTACAAGTATAGGAGGCTTGGCATGGCGCATTACGGCTATGCTCGTTGCAGCCTCACTTCGCAAAACATTTCCATGCAGGTTGAACAGCTGAAGCGTGCCGGATGCGAGCGCGTGTTTGTGGATGAAGGCGTGAGCGGCGCGAAGTCTGAGCGCCCTGGCTATAACGAACTTCTAAGAGTGTTGAAGCCGGATGACACTCTGACTGTCTACAAGCTTGATAGGTTAGCGCGCTCTACTCGGGACTTGCTCGATAAGATCGATCATCTCACCAAGTTAGGTGTTCGCTTCAAATCTCTCACAGAGCATATCGATCTCGATACGGCGGCGGGTGAACTCATGATGCATTTGCTGGGGTCGTTTGCGAGCTTCGAACGCCAGCTTTTGATTGAGCGTACCAAGGCTGGCATGGCGTCCGCAAAATCGGCAGGAAAGCATATCGGCAGGCCTGCAGTGATGGATGCGCCTAAAATAGACAGAGCTACGAAGTTGCTATCTGAAGGGTCCTCGGTTGCGGTTGTTGCTTCTGTTCTCGGCGTGGGTCGCTCAACGCTCTATAGGCATCTAAAAGCAGGGCTCGTTCCTGTGGATTGACCCGCTGTGATCACCGTGACGAGATAAATCGATCAATCATGTCGCTTGTGACATCTCGCGGATAGCATAGCGGACTGGCTCCGCCTGGCCGGGAATACGCGCTTCTGGCACCACAACGACGCGCGCCACGATCAACATTGTTCGGGCATGGGCAAGAGCCGCTATAGCTGGATTGACTCTTCGCCATCAGGATTGTGACGATCGACGCTCTGGATAGTGTTGATCGGGATAGTCCGCCACCAGCAACACAGGTCTCTTTGAGATATCTCGTTGCTACATATCCAGTGATGTTGAGAGACGCGACGTTAACGCGCGACCAGCCGTCAGTCTCTGCGTAGGCGTAGACGATTTCCCCTTTGGGCAATGTCACAAGCACATCTGCATAGGTGCTAGGCCAACTCCGTAAATTCACGTCCGCCGAAGCATAGCGCTTGTTTTGCCTTGCTTCAGGAGCGGAACAATCATGCGTCTGCGCATTGATCGGCGCGCAGAATACCGTCGCCATTATCAAAACAATAATTGTGATGAACCCACGCAGCATCACTGAGCACCCAGCCAATTTAGCTCACCATCTTAAAATAGAATACGTTGGGTTTTGGTTTTCAGGGTTGATCAAATTTCCTACTTGTCCGCCGCTAATTTTAGAAATTGTCGAGATTGCCCAAGAGGTAAAGGCCGGGGATGACCATTTTATCCTACTATATGAATTTGATCCTATTATGAGCGCTGCAGCACAATTTTGCGCTGCGGTTTTGTCAATTAAAACTATTTACAGTTGTATTTCTGTGATGGTTATTGTTTGGCACAATTACAGGAGAATTGAATGAGTTCTAAAATCACACTAACCGAGCTTCAGGCCATCTTGAATGGAACTGTCACACCGCCAAACGAAGCGGAGCTAAAGCAAAAGCTGTTTGACAAGTTGTTCGCCAAAGCAATTTGGACGATGCAACAGCATGGCATTGTTGAAGCGGATCAGCTCGATTTCGCAATTGAAGTTTCGATGGATCCGATC
>CEPO01010150.1_pt1 | contig 39272 bp, 33 predicted proteins | sample 530481 | NCBI WGS metagenome assembly CEPO01 (sample SAMEA2620198, study PRJEB7988) | marine metagenome | biome: marine biome (ENVO:00000447); feature: surface water layer (ENVO:00002042); material: "saline water (ENVO:00002010), including plankton (ENVO:xxxxxxxx)" | depth 5 m
AGCCGACAGGCGCGTTGGATTCCACCACAGGACGTCAGGTCTTGCGCGTCCTGCAAAATGTGAATGAAGATCTGGGGACCACGATAATGATCGTCACGCATGCGGCGGCAACCGCAGGCATGGCCCATCGCGTGATCGACATGGCTGATGGCGCGATACGCGACATTCGCGTCAACGAACGCCGCCAGTCGGCTGAAGAGATTGCCTGGTGAGCCCGCTGAACCGGAAACTACTGCGCGATATCTGGCGCATGAAACTGCAGGCGACGGCCATAGCGCTGGTCATTGCCGTCGGGGTGATGCTGACGGTCATGATGGACGGTCTGGTAAACTCGCTCGAAACCACGAGGGATGCTTATTATGACCGATATCGCCTGGCGGATGTTTTTGCGCCGGTCAAACGCGCGCCCGAGCGCCTGCTTGATCGCGTTTCTGAAATTGAGGGGGTAAGCCTCGTTGAAGGGCGCGTGATCGGAGGCGCTTTGATCGATATGGATGGACAGCCTGCGCCTATTCGGGCTCAGGCGGTTTCGCTTCCGGATTTCCGCGCGTCGCGTCTCAATGACATCGTGCTTGTCGAGGGTCGTATGCTGGAAGCCGGGCGCCGCGATGAAATCATCCTGTTGAAAGGCTTTGCCGACGCCCACAGCCTGACACCCGGTGAGACGCTGGACGCGACGATGAACGGTGCACGCAGAACTTTCCGGATTGTCGGGCTCGCCCAGTCGCCGGAGTTTCTCTACGCGACATCGCCAGGTGAATTTGTCCCGGATGATTCCCGGTTTGCTGTGATCTGGATGAGTCAGAATGCGTTGTCAGCGGCCTTCGACGTGGATGGCGCCTTCAATGAAGTGCTTGTCCGGCTAGAGCGCGGTACTGATCCGAGATCCGTGATTGATGCGCTTGATCGTATGCTTGATCCCTATGGAAGCACAGGGGCGTATGATCTCGAAGACCAGTATTCTAACCGGTTCGTGTCTGAGGAAATCCGCAGTCTGAGAATGAGCTCGGGCTCAGTGCCGCCGATCTTTATGGCTGTCGCGGCCTTCCTTCTCTACATCGTCGTTTCGCGAATGATTGAGGCCGAACGCATGCAGATCGGTCTTCTGAAGGCATTTGGCTATTCCAGCACAGAAATCGGCTGGCATTACTTCAAACTGGTTTTGCTGATCGCGCTTGGCGGTGCGGTGCTGGGGTGTCTGTTTGGCATGTTGCTCGGGCAGTCCATGGCCTCGACCTATCAGGACTATTACAAATTTCCATTCCTGATCTTCCGGGTCGATCCTGCAGCCTTCCTTACCGGCATTCTTGTCAGTGTGGTTTCCGCATCTGCGGGGGGATTTCTGGTGTTGCGCAAGGTGTTCAGGCTGTCACCAGCCGTCGCGATGCGTCCGCCTGCGCCAGCTGATTATTCCGCATCCGCTGCGATTGTTGGCGCATTAAAGCGCGTACTGGACCAGCCGACGCGCATGATTGTACGGAGGATTGTCCGACAGCCCATGCGGTCCCTCGGGATCATGACCGGGCTTGCCGTCGGGATGGGAATGTCGGTCGCCATGCTCGGTGTCCTGAATGGGTTCGACCGATCGATTGCGCTCAGTTTTGAAGTGATCGACCGAAGCGATGCCAATGTCACCTTCGTTGAACCGCTCGGCGGGCAGACATTGTTTGCTTTGCAGCGTATGGAAGGCGTTGAGGCGGTCGAGCGCTATCGGACCGTGTCGGTCATCCTGCGCAATGGTGTGAAAAGCCATCGCGGCGGTATTAGTGGCCTGATCAGCGCACCTAAGCTCAACCGGGCCATGACCCCTGACATCAAGCCGATTTATATTCGCGAAGACGGTATCATTCTGTCGCGTCCGCTCGCTGAAAAGCTTGCCCTGTCGCCGGGTGACATGCTGACCGTCGAAGTGCGCGAGGGACGACGCCCTGTGTTGACTCTGCCCGTTGCTGGTATTGCTGAAAGCCTTCTTGGCGCGCCCGCATATTTTCATATAGATGCGCTGAACAATGCACTGGAGGAGCCGGGCCGGGCCTCTGGCGCATATCTGAGTCTGCAGGATGGAAAAGAAGCAGACATCTATGAACGACTGAAGCAAATGCCCGCAGTGGCCGGTGTTTCGGTGAAGTCGGAGGCAAGGGACGCGTTTCAGAAAGTGATGGATGAGGGCGCCGGCAGCACACGGTTTGTGATGGCGATTTTCGCTGGTGTTATCACCTTTGGCATTGTCTATAACTCGGCACGAATTGCGTTTGCAGAAAACGCGCACGATCTCGCGAGCCTGCGTGTTCTGGGCTTTTCCAAGGGTGAAACGGCCTATGTATTGCTTGGGGAGCTGGCTGTTCTCATCCTTGCCTCGCTGCCATTCGGCTTTGCTATTGGCCGAGGACTGGCAAGCGCAATCGCTGCAGGGTTTTCAACAGATCTCTATACGATTCCAGCCTATATTGGCCCTGACAGCTACGGTTTGGGGGCATTGGTTGTGATCCTGTCAGCGATCATTGCTGGTAGTCTTGTGAAGCGGGATGTAGACCGGCTCGAAATGGTCTCAGCCCTGAAATCGAGGGAATAGCCAATGTCGCGTACTCGAAATCACTCCCGATTTATCATTATTGTGATTGTGCTTTTGGCGCTCGCTGCTTTTCTCACCTGGTCTTTCTGGCCGAGTCCTGAACCGGTTGATTTTGGCAAGGTTGAACGCGGCAGTCTCGTCGTCACGATCAATGAGGAAGCCCGTACGCGCGTGCACGATGTTTATGTCGTGTCAGCGCCGATTGCAGGTCATCTGCTGCGCGTGGAAGTCGAGGTAGGCGATGAGGTTGTGGGTGGTGAAACGCTTGTAGCCCGAATGGAAGCGTCTCGTCCGCCAGCGATTGATATCCGAACCCGGCAACAGGCCGAGGCTGCCGTTCGTTCTGCTGAGGCTGCCCTTCGTGTGGCACGCGCCGAACTCGGTCGGGTCGAGGCGGATCGCGCCTTTGCAGAGACCGAACTGGCGCGCGTTCAGCGGATTGCAGCTCAGGGCGCGGCATCTCAGGCTGATCTTGAGCGGGCAGAGCGCGCAATGCGTACAGCAGATGCGGCCATGGATACCGCGCGCGCTGGCATCTCTGCGCGTCAGGCGGATCTTGCTCAGACCCGGGCACAACTGATCGAATTTCTTGAACCCGGCGACGCCATGGCCGAAACACGTATTCCGATTACAGCCCCCGTTTCAGGTCAGGTGCTGCGCCTCTTGCAGGAAAGCGAAGCGCCCGTCATGGCCGGGCAGCCCATTCTTGAAATCGGAGATGTTCCGGCAGACCTCGAAGTGGTGGCGGAACTTCTTTCGACCGATGCCGTGCAGATCGAAGCAGGGGACCGGGTCATTATCGACAATTGGGGCGGTAAAAATCCATTGAACGGGCAGGTGATCCGGATAGAGCCTTTTGGCTTTACCAAAACCTCCGCCCTGGGCGTCGAAGAGCAGAGAGTAAACGTCGTGATCGGGTTTTCCGATCCGATCGAGTCCTACGCAAGCCTTGGGCATGGCTATCGCGTGGAGGTTCAGATCGTGGCCTGGGAGGCCGAGGACACGCTTGTTCTGCCATCCTCGGCCTTGTTCCGGGTTCAGGATGATTGGGCTGTCTTCATCGCCGACGATGGAACGGCGCGGCGTCAGATCGTCGAGATCGATCAGAACAACGGAGAATTTGCTGCGATTAAAGCAGGCGTCAGCGCCGGGCAGGACGTTATTCTCTATCCAGGACCGACGATTGAAGATGGCATACGGGTCGAGGCACGTTCTGCGGGATGATGCCTGTCGGACCGATGTCTTCGGATTCCTCTTTCACAAACCAGCAGACCTGACTAGTCTCGTCTTAGAATAGGTGGGCAGAGTTCGCACCGGCAGATTGGCCGGATACAAATCAACGCGGCCGCCAAACCATTCGGACATAAATCCGAGGGAGGAAACTATGGATTTTGCTTGGAAAGGCCTGTTGTCAGGCCTCATGGCGACTGGTCTGGTCGCAGCGTGCTCAACGACATCCGGGACGGATGTTGGTAATCCGGTCGCCGACACAAAATACGGTCAGGTCGAGGGCTTTATGGAAGACGGTGTTATGGTCTTCAAGGGCATTCGATATGGTGCGGATACGTTTGAGACGCGGTTCAGGCCGCCAGCGGAGCCTTCTCCGTGGAGCGCGCCAGCCGAAGCCAAGGCCTATGGAGAAAGTTGCCCGCAAACGCCAACTGGCAATCCGGGCGGATTGTTCTCCTCCTGGAAGCCAGATCCGGATCCGGGCATATCAGAGGATTGTCTTTTCCTGAATGTCTGGACAGCGGGGCTCGATGATGGCGAAAAACGCCCCGTCATGCTCTGGTATCATGGCGGTGGCTTCTCCTCAGGAAACGGCTCTTCTTACGGTTATGATGGTGTGCGTCTGGTCAATCGCGGTGACGTGGTCGTCGTAACGGTCAATCATCGTCTGAACGCGCCGGGTTACCTCTATCTGGCCGAATATGGTGATGAGTTTGCTGATTCCGGTAATGCCGGTGCGCTCGATATGGTTCTGGCGCTCGATTGGGTGCGTGAGAATATCGACGAATTTGGCGGCGATCCCGACAATATTCTGATTTTTGGTGAGTCCGGTGGCGGTATGAAAGTCACGACCTTGCTCAGCATGCCTGTGGCGGATGGCAAAGTTCATCGGGCTGTCGTGCAGTCAGGACCAATGCTAAGCTTCACCTCGGAAGAGCGTGCTGCAGAAGCCGCTCGTAAAACGGTCGAAGCGTTGGGGCTGACAAAGGACACGATCGACAAAATCAAAACCATGCCGATCGACGAAATCCGCGCTGCAGCATCAAAGGCCGGGGCGGGCAGTGGGCCTGTTCTGGATAATCGTTCGATCTTCGCCAATGCGTTTGCTGAAGGCACGACATCACCGGGCGCTGATGTGCCCATGATGATTGGCTGGAACCGAACCGAGAATACCCTGTTTGGCGGCGCGCGCAATCCAGACCTGTTTGATCTGAGCTGGGAAGACCTGCCGGGCGAGCTCAAAAAATCCATGCCGGATGCAGATATCGACAAGATTATTGCGACCTATAAGGCCGAGCAGCCAGAGTCGAATGCCGCGGACATTTATTTCGAAGCGACGTCCGATAACTGGTTTGGTATCGGGTCGGTCAAGCAGGCTGAGCTGAAGACAAAGCAAGGCGGTGCGCCGACTTATCTCTATCATTTTAACTGGGACACGCCGGTTGATGGTGGAAAGTGGCGATCTCCACATGCGCTGGAAATCGGCATGGTGTTCGACAATGTTGCGAAATCTGTCAGCATGTCAGGTGAGGGGCCAGAGCAGCAACGCGTGGCAGACATAATGTCTGAGACCTGGATTTCATTCGCGCGGGACGGCAATCCGGACAATGCCCTCATTCCACATTGGCAGCCGTTCGACCTGGAAGATCGGGCGCTGATGGTGCTCGATGAAACCCCGGAACTGGTTGAGAATGGTCGCGGACCAATCATGGATTTGTTTGCAGACTGATTGGGCCCCTAACTCAGGCGACAATACCCCCGGCCAGTGATCTGGCCGGGGGTATTTGTAATTTCTGCATCTTTTCGTTTTTAGTTACCCCTTCACTCGGCCGGCTTGCGCATTGTCATGTCAGGCCAATTCGGGCATGTGACCCGAGAGTTGCGTGAAAGGGTGAGGCATTGAAGCTCCTGGTGACCGGAGGCGCTGGTTTCATTGGTTCGGCCGTTGTTCGCCGTGCCATTCAGGATGGCCATAACGTCGTCAATCTGGATGCGCTGACTTATGCCGCCTGCCTTGAAAATCTCAGCAGCGTTGATCGACGTGAAAACTATTCATTCGAACACGTCGATCTGCGGGAACGAGAGGCGCTGGATGCTGTGTTGGCCAGACACCAGCCGGATGCGATCATGCATCTGGCGGCGGAGAGTCATGTCGACCGCTCCATTGACGGACCGGATGACTTCCTTACGACGAACATTGTTGGCACGTTCAATTTGCTCGAGGCGGCCCGCAGCTATTATTCGGCGCGCGGAAAACCTGACGGCTTTCGCTTTCTTCACGTTTCGACCGATGAAGTCTATGGCAGCCTTGGGGAAGACGGGCTGTTCACCGAAACGTCGCCCTATCATCCGAACAGCCCTTATGCGGCGACCAAAGCGAGCGCAGATCATCTGGTGAGAGCCTGGGCGGAAACTTACAATCTTCCGGTTTTGCTGACGAATTGCTCGAACAATTATGGGCCATTTCAATTCCCGGAAAAGCTCATTCCTGTCATCATTCTGAATGCCCTGCAGGGCAAGAATATCCCCGTCTATGGCGCTGGAACCAATGTGCGAGACTGGCTCTATGTTGATGATCATGCCGATGCGCTTCTGCACGTTCTGGCGCATGCGCCGTTAAAATCCAGTTTCAATATAGGTGGCAATAATGAGGCGCAGAACATTGATATTGTTCGTAAAATATGCCGCTTGATGGATGTGCAACGGCCAGGCGATAAGCCCTATGAGAATCTGATCCGGTTTGTGGATGATCGGCCGGGCCATGATCATCGTTATGCCATTGATGCCACAAAAATCCGGACTGAGCTTGGATGGGAGCCGAGCGTGACGCTGGAAACCGGTCTTGCGAAAACGGTCGAATGGTATCTGTCGAACGAAGGATGGTGGCGACCGCTTCTTGAGCGGCAGGGTGTCGGTGCCCGTTTAGGGACCGCCAAATGAAAATTCTCGTCTTCGGAAAAAACGGGCAAGTCGGACAGGCTCTCTGCAGTATGGATGATGTTGCACTGGCCGGACGCGAAGATGCTGATCTGTCTAAACCTGATGAAATCAGGCGGCTGATTGAATCGGTTGAGCCGACCGCCATAATCAATGCCGCCGCTTATACGGCCGTTGATCAAGCCGAGGGGGAAGCCGACCTTGCGATGGCGATAAATGGGGTCGCGCCGGGCGTGATGGCGCAGTCCGCCACGGAAGCTGGCATCCCTCTGGTCCATGTGTCGACTGATTGTGTATTCGATGGTGAGCTGGATCGACCTTATGTCGAAACGGATCTGCCCAATCCGTTGAGTGTTTATGGCCGGACAAAACTGGCCGGCGAAAATGCCGTACTCGAAGCGTGCGACCGGCACTTGGTTTTGCGGACGTCATGGGTTTTCTCAGCAGTTGGCTCCAATTTCCTGCACAGCATGTTGCGCCTTTCAGAAACGCGGAATGAGCTCAACATCGTAAATGACCAGATTGGTGGCCCAACGGCGGCGGCCGATATCGCACTGACACTTTGGCGACTGGCTATACTGTGCTGCTATACAGTGGAAACGGCCCGCGGCGTGCTTCATTTTGCCAGCCAGCCTTTTGTTTCCCGAGCCGATTTTGCGCGAGAAATATTCAGCCAGACCGGGCGTGATGTGAAAGTCAGCGACATACCGACGAGCGCATATCCAACGCCTGCAGTTCGGCCACTGAACTCCCGGCTCGATAGTTCTCATATCATTCAAAGCTATAATCTGACACCAACTGACTGGCGGGACGGCCTTCGAGACGTCCTGAGTGTAATGAAAGTGAGCGAAGCCAATGGCGAAGCGTAAAGGCATTATTCTGGCTGGAGGCCGGGGAACGCGGCTTTATCCGATTACGCTCGGAATCTCCAAGCAATTGCTGCCCATCTACGACAAGCCAATGATCTATTATCCGATCAGTGTTCTGATGCATTCAGGCATCCAGGATATTGCGATCATCACAACGCCCGAGGATCAGGCTCAATTTCAGCGCACTCTAGGTGATGGCTCGCAATGGGGGGTCAACTTCACCTATATTGAACAACCCGCGCCCGACGGATTGGCGCAGGCTTATGTGCTGGCTGAGAAGTTTCTGGATGGCGCGCCATCGGCCATGGTGCTCGGCGATAACATCTTTTTCGGACATGGCCTGCCCGAATTGTTGGCGAGTGCCGACAAGAAACAAAAAGGCGCAACGGTGTTCGGCTATCGTGTGGCAGATCCTGAACGTTATGGCGTGATCGGGTTTGATGACAAAGGACAGGTGACGGCGCTCATTGAGAAGCCAGCTGTTCCTCCCTCCCGTTATGCTGTGACCGGACTTTATTATCTGGACGACACAGCCTCCGACCGTGCAAAATCTATTGAGCCGTCTGCGGACAGAGGCGAGCTTGAGATTACAACGCTTCTTGAGACCTATCTGTCAGATGGACAGTTATCGGTTGAGCAGATGGGGCGCGGCTATGCCTGGCTCGATACCGGCACGCATGCGAGCCTTCTGGATGCTGGTAATTTCGTTCGGACCCTTTCTGAGCGTCAGGGGCAGCAGGTCGGTTCACCCGATGAGATCGCCTTCGCCAACGGCTGGATCACAGCCCAGGAACTGGCAAAGCGCGCGGACCTCTTCCGCCAGACGAGTTATGGCTTCTATCTCTCAACCCTGCTCGCGCCAACGGCCATGAAGCCCTGATCTAAGATGGTCAGGCTGGCATCTGGTAACGTATGAGGCCGTCTGAGATCGTGACGTCGACTTCGAAAACGTCAGCCATGGTTGCTGGCGTGAGCGTCTCTGCAGGCGTGCCATCTGATTCGATCTTCCCCTCCTTCATCCAGAGCAGGCGATCCGCGTATCGAGCGGCAAGGCTGACATCGTGCAGCACGGCGAGCACGCAACCGCCTTGTTCACAATACTCCTTCAGGATCGTCATAATGCGTAGCTGATGACGGGGATCGAGCGCAGCCAAGGGTTCATCCACCAACATAACAGGCGCCTCGCTGGCCAGAGCGCGTGCGATGTGAACGCGGGCCAGTTCGCCACCCGAAAGCGTATCAGTTCGACGTGTCTCGAATCCGGTCAGCCCGCATTGTTGGATCGCAGACTGAACCGCCGCAGCATCGGTGGAACTTAAGCGTCCCGGCTGAGCGCCATAGGCGAAACGACCGAGCGCAATGGCCTGTTCGACTTCAATTGGCCAGGCCAGAGGGCGGGTTTGTGGCAGATAACTGACGCGCCTCGCTCTTTCAGATGTGCTCATCGTTGCGAGTGGAGCGCCCATAAGTGTGACCTCTCCAATGTCGAGCGGCTGCAATCCGGTCAGGGCGCGTAAAAGAGAAGACTTACCGGCACCATTCGGGCCGAGAAGGCAGGCAAACTGACCTGCTGCCAATGTGATGTCGATGTCGTGGAACAGAGCTTTGCCGGCCTTCCTGGCCGCGCCGCTTCTGAGCTCTAGGGTTGAGGTCATGCCGTCGCTCCCGATCGTCTCTGGGCGGCGATCCAGATGAAAGCCGGAGCGCCGATGATTGCCGCGACGACACCCAGCTTGAGCTCGGCATAGGTCGGGATAATGCGGATGAGAATATCAGCGAACACGATCAATGCGCCCGCAGCCAGCGCCGAAGGAAGGAGTAGTCGCGAGGGGTCGTGTTTAACAAGCGGTCTCAGAATATGCGGGGTGATAATGCCGACAAAGCCAATGGCGCCCGCCAAAGCAACACTACCGCCCGTCGCAAGACCCGCGCCGAGAATGACAAGCAGCCTTTGATGCAGGAGATTAAGACCAATCCCGGCTGCGGCCTCTTCTCCAAGTGTCAGGGCAGATAATCCGCGACCTGAGATCAGCATGAGCGCCATACCAACCAGAATGAAGGGTAGAGCATAAGCCAGATCAAACAGGCTGCGATTGGCGACCGAGCCGAGTGTCCAGTTGACGAGATCGGCCAGCGTGAAAGGGTTGGGTGCAAAATTCATCAGAAGCGACATGAGCGCGCCTGAGAAGCTCGACAGTCCGACACCTATCAGAATGAGGGTCACAACGGAGCCAACGCGAAGCGCCGCCAGCGCCAATAACGCGGTTGCGACCAGTGCGCCAAAGATGGCCGACAACGGCAGGAAAACCGAGCTTGCTGTGCCGAGGCCAAAATATAGTGTGAGGGTGGCGCATAGGACGGAAACAGAGGAAACGCCCAGAACGCCAGGTTCTGCCAATGGGTTTCGCAGTAATCCCTGTAAGGCAGCACCCGACATACCCAGAGCAGCGCCCGTTGCGAATCCCGCCAATGCTCGGGGAAGCCGGACTTGCCAGATGATCAGCTGGTTCTCGATTGCGCCTGTGCCGAAAAAACCGCTGAGGACATCTGAGATGGAAAGGCTTGTCGTCCCCAGAAAGCAGGCAGCGAGGCAGGCGATCAGGCCGATAGCCATCAGAGCGATATTCAGAGGCAAGTCCCGGATCATTTCTGGCCTCCGGTCTCTGACAGGGCTTCGATCGCCTCAATGAGATACCATGATCCACACGCCGTCCAGGCACCATTCAGGGGCACGGTCTCGGCATTTTCCAATTGAGAGAGGGCAATCGGATGTCTGCTTGAGCTCCAATTGCCGGGGGTTTTATGGATGGAGTCATAAAAGGCTGCAGCGACCACATCGGGATGTTCCGTCAGGAGACGTTCGAGCGGAAGATCATGCCAGCCCGGCGTCGTTTCAAAGTTTGTCAGTCCCGCTGCGCTGAACATCTGATCTATCAGCGACCCTGTGCCCGACGTGACGCCGCCCGGCGTCATGTAGAGCGCGGTCTGAGGTTCCGGGCGCTGTTGAATTGAGGCGAGACGTTCGTCGAATTCGCGCGCCAGGATGCGCCCCTTTTCAGCTTCGCCCATCCCTGCGGCCACGTCGGTCAGGACGGTTTTGAGGCCATCGAGGTCTGACGCCCAGCCAATCTGAAGAACAGGAATGCCTGCGCGCTCGAAGAGTGCTGTGGCTTGCGGACCGCCACCGAATGACCGGACGATGAGATCAGGTTTGAGGGCGAGAACGGATTCGGCTCTTGGCAGGACTTGCGGAATGCCGGCTGCTTCATCCTTCAGATAGGAGAAATCGTCCTGAGATTCCGTCGAGAGCGCCAGAATATTATCGCGATCCGCAAGCGCCAAAACGTATTGATCGGCGCAATAATCAAGACTGATAATGCGGGATGCGCGACTGGCCGCCTCCATGGGTGGCGCCGCCGCTTCTTCGTCCGCCGAACAGGCAGCCAATGTGACAAGGCAAATGAAGAATGACCAGCCGCGTAAACTCATCTGAGCTTCAGTCCGACAAAAGCCGCCGCGCCCGGCGCATGATATCCGAAGACATCCGAAATCTCCTCGTCGAGAAGGTTTTCGCCGCGTAGCGTGAGCGAAATCTGGTCTGTCACTGGATATTCGAATGTACCTGAAACGAGTAGATAATTGTCCAGCGTGACGGTCTGGTAGGCGCCAAAATCCGTGTCGAGTTGCTCACCCACAAAGTCGAGAGCGAGGCCTGCCCGCAATCCGTCGATGCGGGATGACGCCCAGTTTACGCCAAGGCTCGCCGTCCATTCCGGAACACGAATTTCATCCAGGCCAGCGTCGTTTTCGGAAGAGATTTTTGAAATAGTGCCCGAAAGGCTCATCTCTTCATTCACCACCATATTGGCCGCCAGCTCGAGGCCTGATCGTTGGCTCTCACCATCCCGGTTTGCCGGTGTGGAGGCGAAGCTCGGTGTATAAGCAGTATAAACTTCGTTCTCGAGATCGGCTTGGAAATAGGTGAGGGACAGCTGCGCTGCCCCGATTGTCTGGTCGAGGCCGACTTCCCAGGAAGAAGAGGATTCCGGTTCCAGATCGGGATTTCCGATGAAGCTGCCAGGATAGAACCCGAACAATTCTGTGAATGTCGGATTTTTTACCCCTTCGCCCGTGCTGGCGCGGAAACGGGTCGACGGCGCCACCAGAAAAGCCGCACCGACGCGCCAAGTGACCGCTTCATCAAAGCGACCGTCATTGTCGTCGTGACGTATGGAAGCGTTGAGGCTCAACGCGTCGATGTCTGCGGTCAGTTCGCCAGCCATACCGAGGGTTTCAAAGCTCTGGCTCTGATTTGGATCGCCAAAGGCGCTGGCGACCCCCTGGCGTTCATAATCCTCACGCTCCCAGTCAACCAGACCAGCGAACGTCAGTTCTGCAGCGCCGGCCGTCGTAGAAACTGACGGGCTGTAGGAAAGTTTTGAACGTTCCCCGATTGTCTTGTCGGTGGATGTGCCATCGGCAAAGTTCTCTCGATCCATGCGATTGAAGCTTGCGCTCAGCAGGTGGTCCAGGCCGAACGCCCGGGCGTCGAATGATCCGCCAATGATCCATTGATCACTTTCAGACACCCGGTCAGCATTATCGAGAAGTCCGTCAAAATCCAAGTCCGGATCGGTCTCGCTGGAGGAGGTCCGCCAGGTGAAAAGACCCGAAATCTCGCCCGCATTCCCAATTTGGGTGGAGCCGGTCAGAAGCGCATTGAGCGCGTCAGAGCCATCTTTTTCCACGTCCTGGCCAGACGTGTCGACGCCTTCGGTTTCGAAGCCTGAGATATTGGCAAGGAGCACGTGTCCACCAGTGTCGGACATGCCATAGCTCAGATTTCCGCGCAGGGTTGCTTGGCTGCCGATCTCGGCTGCACCTGACAAGCCCGAAACATTGTTGGTTCGCATATTGATCACGCCGCCGATCGCATCGGAGCCATAAATGGCGGATTGTTCTCCCCGAACGATCTCGACACGGCCGAGCGGCAGACCGCTGAACAGGCCAAAATCGGTTTCACCTGTCACCGGATCAGAAATCTCAAATCCGTTCAGTAGCGCGAGTGTGTGATTGGCCTCAGCTCCCCGTATGCGCACTTGGGTAAGACCACCCAGTGACCCCGATCGCGAAACACCGAGACCCGGTGTCGCGCGGAGCTGATCGGCAATATAGGTGCTGTTTCTGATGGCGAGATTTTCTGCTGTCAGAAGCGAAACGCTCGCGGTGATGTCATCAGAGTGCTGTGGCCGCAAACCGACCACTTCAATCGGATCAAGCCGAGCAGTATCCTGAGTTTGTGAAAGATTGGCGTTGTCCGACACGGCCGGCAAAGCCAGCGACGTCGAAGCCAGGAGTGCAGAAATCAGATGGCGCATACTTTTTCCCTGATCCGCACTCCGCCGGAAGCGAGGACCAAAACGACAACAGGCTTGCTCCGATCGCCTCCGGCGCGGCGACGGGCAGGTCATGTCGTTTCAAAGGGATGGACGCATACACGCCCCCTCGCTGCCATTGGCTGGTCCCGGCCGACAGACGAACGACGTGATGGCAGGTTTCCTGACTTGCCGATCGCAGCTGACATTCACCTTCCCGGATTGCTCCAGTGGTTTTTTTGAATGTCGGCTCCCGGCTTACAGTTGCGGGCACAGTGCAGGGCTCTCACCTGCTTCCCTCTTAGCCGGCGAACCGGCACCATCGAAACTTGGCTATGCCTTGTCTTGGTCAGGTCTGTCAAATGGCCAAAAAAAAGCCTCCCATCGGGGGTGGGAGGCTAAGTCATTCTTTTCGGAGCCTTGCGAGCTCAGGGAACAATTGCAGTCCGGGAGGAAGTTGGACTACCAGACCATAGTCTCTTGAGTGCTATTCAACTTCCAGCCACAAGCGCGTGATATGGATAACAACTTCGTTAGAGAAACGACGGAGGGCAGTCCGCACCTTCTGGCACGCGATGCCCTGGTGGCCGGTTCGCCACGCGAGACAGCGCTTCTTTCAATTGCAGTTTCAATGAGTCCACCGGAGGCGCCCCCATGAAACAGACCAGCGGCTCTTTCGTGTCAGCGGCCAGAACGACAGCATATCCGGTGTTGGGAAACCCGTTCCAACCCTTGTGCACAAGCAGAAGATCGGCGGCGATCATGTCGTTCACGAAGTCCATCCAGAACTGGTTTTTTTGTTCGCGGGATCCGGTCTTTGTGATGGTGAGGTCGACAGAGAGCCATTCAATGCCGGGATCTGCCATTTGCTCGAGCGCCTCGGTCAGGCGCGGATCAAATACCTTGCAGGCCGGGCACCAGTCTGCGGTAAAGTTCACGATCTGAATTTTGGGCGTCGTCGCGCTTTGAGCCTGTGCAAACAGACTCAGGCTGGCGAGCAAACCAAGAAACAGAAATTGAATTTGCCTGACCATTCAAAACAATCCCTCAAAGCCAATCGGAAACTGCAAGTTTCGGGCCTGAAAGGCGCTATCCAAAGACGCGTTTGAAAATCTCATCCACACGCTTTGTGTGATAATCCAGATCGAACAGATCGCTTACCTGTTCCGGTGTCAGTTTCGCCATGATGTCGGCATCGGCGAGCAGCAACTCCTGAAAAGGTTTGCCCTCACTCCAAGTGACCATGGCATTGCGCTGAACCAGACGATAGGCGTCTTCGCGGCTGCTGCCAGCGCCGACGAGCGCGAGCAGAACGCGCTGAGAATTATGCAGGCCGCCCAGTTTGTTCATGTTGGCCAGCATGTTGTCCGGGTAGACAATCAAGCCATCGACAACGCCTTTCAGGCGCGCCAGAGCGAAATCCAGATGAATGGTTGCGTCAGGGCCAATGCCGCGTTCAACGGATGAGTGAGAGATGTCGCGCTCATGCCAAAGCGCGACGTTTTCCATGGCCGGATAGGCGGCTGAGCGGACAAGTCGCGCCAGGCCAGTCAGATTTTCCGTGAGGACCGGATTGCGCTTGTGCGGCATGGCTGATGAGCCCTTTTGACCGCTTGAGAAGAACTCCTCGGCTTCCAGCACTTCGGTTCTCTGCAGATGGCGGATCTCGGTCGCAAGTCGCTCAATCGAGGATGCAATAACGCCGAGTGTGCAGAAGAAGGCCGCATGACGGTCGCGTGGAATGACCTGAGTTGAAACAGGCTCTGGGGCAAGGCCGAGATTCTTGGCGACATAAGCCTCAATACGCGGGTCGATATTCGCATAGGTGCCGACTGCGCCCGAGATGGCGCAAGTGGCAATTTCCTCACGAGCGGTTTTCAGTCGCGCCAGGTTGCGATCAAACTCTGCATAATACCCCGCAAGTTTCACCCCGAACGTGGTCGGCTCGGCATGAATGCCATGACTGCGACCAATCGTGATGGTCTCTTTATGCTCGTGAGCGCGCTCTTTGAGGCTTTCGAGAAGTGCCTCCATGTCTTTGATCAGGATGTCGCTCGCGCGTGATAATTGCACAGCAAGGCAGGTGTCGAGCACGTCAGAAGAGGTCAGCCCCTTGTGAATGAAGCGCGCTTCTTCACCGACGAATTCGGCCACGCTGGTCGTGAAGGCGATAATATCGTGCTTCACCTCGCGTTCGATCTCGTCGATTCGATCCACATCGAAATCACCGCGTTCACGGATCACTTTTGCGGCTTCAACAGGGATCTCGCCAAGTTCTGCCATGGCTTCGCAGGCAAGCGTCTCGATTTCGAGCCAGATGGAATACTTTGTTTCAGGGCTCCAGATGGAGCTCATTTCAGGTCGGGCGTATCTGGGGATCATTTTTAGCCTGCAGGTTCAAAGGAGTGAAATCGGCGTCACTCTAAGAGCAGGGACCGCGACCTTCTGCAAGCCAAATCCGGGAATTTGTTAATCATTTCGCCCTCAAAACGATTTGTTAGGTGACAATTTTTTGAAATTTCGGGGTGGTACGTGGGTTTTGCAGTGTTTCTATTGTATCTGCCAAAGCCAATATGTTAACGATTTCGTTACTGGGAATGAGGGGGGAGTCTTGGCGTTTAGTGCTCCCCAAATGACCGTTTAGGAAGGGTCAGTCGTGGATAATCCCGACTGGAACTGGGGAGATCGAAATGAAACTGAATGCTAGTACTCTCGTTCTGTCTGCTGCATCTCTGATGTTTGCCGGCGCTGCTGTGGGCCAGACTGCGGATATGCCGCCAGCTGCTGATCCAGGCGAATGTTTCGCTCGCGTATTGATTCCGGAAATTACGGAAATTCAGGCCGAGCAAGTGGTCGACACGCCGGAGCGGGTCGAGATCAAAGTGGTTCCAGCCACTTATGAGACTGTCACCGAGCAGGTCCTCATCAAAGAAGCGACAACCGAAAGCCGGATCATTCCTGCCACCTACAAAGTGGTGACGGAGGAAGTTCTGGTACAGGAAGCGTCGACGGAAACCCGGTATATCCCGGCTGTCTACGAGACTGTCACCGAGCAAGTGATGGTCAAAGGCCCATCCGTTGAACTGCGCCACATTCCTGCAACGTTCGAAACCGTGACTGAGCAAGTGACGGTGGAAGCAGAACGTGTTGAAACCAAAGTCGTGCCTGCCACGTTTGAGACCTATACTGAGCAGGTCATGGTTCGTCCAGCTTATACGACCTGGAAGCCAGGTGCGGGTCTTTTTGGTCGTAGTGCAGATGCGTCTGGTGCTGGCGGTTCTGAAGTCGCAACGGGTGAACTCCTCTGCCGCGTTGAAGTCCCGGCTGAGTATGACACCGTGACACGCACGCGTATCGCGACACCTGAGACCACTGAAACTGTTGTGATCCCAGCGCGTCTTGAGACGGTAACCAAGCAAGTCGTGGCTCAGCCGCCGCGGGTTGAGGAAATCGAGATCCCTGCTGTGTACGAAACGGTTGAAAAGCGTGTTATTGTAGAGCCTGCACGCACTGAAACGATTGATATTCCAGCTGTCTATGAAACGGTTGAAAGCACGGTCGTGGACACGCCAGCCGTTACAGAAGTGGTCGAAATCCCTGCTGTGTATGAAACCGTAACGGTTCGTAAAATGGTGACGCCTGCGACAGAGGAAGAGATCGTTATCCCAGCGACATACAAAACCGTCGAGAAAAGTGTTGTCACTGGCGGTGGTGGCCTCGAATGGCGTGAAGTCTGGTGCGACACGAACACGACACCTGACATGATCATGTCTGTTCAGCGCGCTCTGACAGCTGCTGGTTATCCAGCGCCAGCTGATGGCGCCTTCGGTCCGCAAACTCTGTCGGCGATGGAGGCCTATCAGCGCGCCAATGGTCTGCCTGTTGGTTACCTGACTGTGTCGACTGTTGAATCACTTGGTGTTTCAGCCAGCTGATCGATATTTGCGGTGAAAAGTCGAAACCTCCGCTTCACGGCGGAGGTTTCTTTTTATGCAGGCTTCAGTGCTTTTCAAATTCCACAATCAGGGATTTGCCAAGTCTCTCTATCCCGTCTAATCCGATTGGTGATCCAGTGAGTCCGGAGTGGGTAAAACATGTTCTCTAAAATTCTCATCGCAAACCGCGGCGAAATCGGCGTTCGCGTTATCAAGACTTGCAAGCGATTGGGAGTGAAAACAGCCATTGTTTATTCTGAGGCTGACGCTGACAGTCTCGCTGTGGAAATGGCCGATGAGGCTGTCTTTATCGGTCCGTCGCCTGCCTCTGAATCCTATCTCGTCATGGACAAGATCGTGGATGCGGTACGTCAGACTGGCGCAGAAGCGATCCATCCGGGCTTTGGATTTCTGTCAGAGAATCCCGTATTCGCGCGCCGTCTCGAAGATGAGAAAATTGTGTTCATTGGTCCCAATCCCCACGCGATTGAAGCAATGGGCGATAAGATCACCTCAAAGGAATTTGCAGCCAGGGCAGGGGTTTCCACCGTTCCTGGCCATATGGGGTTGATTGAGGAGACCGAAGAGGCCGTCAGAATTTCCGGAGACATCGGTTATCCCGTGATGATCAAGGCGTCGGCTGGTGGTGGCGGTAAAGGCATTCGTGTTGCCTATGATGATGCGGAAGTGCGCGAAGGGTTTCCTGCTGTAAAAGCAGAAGCAAAGAATGCCTTTGGTGACGACCGGGTTTTCATCGAGAAGTTCATTCTGAGCCCACGCCATGTCGAAATTCAGATCCTTGGTGACAAACACGGCAATGCGATCCACCTGTTCGAGCGCGAATGTTCAATCCAGCGTCGGAATCAGAAGGTGATTGAAGAGGCGCCATCGCCGCTTCTGGACGTCGAAACCCGTATGAAGATGGGTGAACAGGCTGTCGCGCTTGCTAAGGCCGTCGATTATGACAGCGCTGGCACAGTCGAGTTCGTCGCGTCTGGCGCAGATAAGAGCTTCTATTTCCTCGAAATGAATACGCGATTGCAGGTCGAGCACCCTGTAACGGAGATGATCACGGGCGTGGACCTCGTCGAACAAATGTTGCGCGTCGCGAGCGGTGAGAAACTCGCCATTGCCCAGGACGATCTGACCATTAATGGTTGGGCGGTCGAGAGCCGGGTCTATGCAGAAGACCCTTACCGCAACTTCCTCCCAAGCATTGGTCGTCTCAAGCGCTTCGAGCCGCCATCTGAAGGGGCGGTTGCCGGTGCACCGGGCACTGTGCGTATGGATTCAGGCGTTCGCGAGGGCGACGAAATCTCGATGTTCTACGATCCGATGATCGCCAAACTCGTGTCACATGGTGCCACCCGGGATGAGGCGATCGACACGCAGCAGGCCGCGCTCGATCGCTATCTGATCGATGGTATTCAGGACAATATCCCATTTGTTGCAACCGTCTATGATCAGGAACGGTTCCGGTCAGGTGATATCACCACCGCCTACATCAAAGATGAGTTTCCTGACGGTTTTTCAGGCGTCGAGCCGACAGAAGATCAATCTGTGATGCTGGCCGCATCTGCGGCCTATGTGCATTCCGTGTTTTCTCATCGAGCCTCTCTGATTTCAGGACGTTTGACGCCCCCGCCGCAACCACGCGAGGATTGGGTCGTCATTCTTGATAAGGTGCATCACGCCATCAAACTGAAATTCGAAGAGGGACGGGCCGAAGTCGAACTGAAGGGCAAGACCCATATTCTTGAAACAGACTGGACGCCGGGGTCTCACCTTCTGGAAGGCAAGCTGGACGGACGTCCGTTCGCTGTGAAGTTCTATGATCGTACGGAAGGCTATATGTTCCGCCATCGCGGCGTCGCATTGCGGGCTCTGGTCTGCACACCGCGCGCCGCCGAATTGCACGCCAAACTTCCTGAGAAAGAACAGGCTGATCTATCGAAGCTGATCATGAGCCCGATGCCGGGGCTGGTCGTTTCGGTCGAGGTCGAGATGGGACAGGATGTAAAGTCCGGCGAGGCCGTCTGTGTGGTGGAAGCCATGAAAATGCAGAACATCATTCGCGCAGAAGCCGATGGTGTGGTGAAGGCCATCAATGTGAGCGCGGGTGATTCTGTGGCGGCTGATGAGGTCATGGTTGAATTCGAATAGCTATTCAGAGTTCGACCAGATCGTCCTTTGCTGGTATTGAGCGAGATGAGAACAATACCGGGGAAGAGCATTGACCAATATGACTGACGATCACTCAGTTTATGATCCAGAACGCCCATGGATCGCCGATGAGATGGATGATCCGTCTCGGGCGAACTGGGTTGAAGAGTTCCTCGTGCCGTTCGGACGGACACGAAAGCCCATCTTCCTGCGAGGCCAGATGTTTCTCGCACTACTCCGGATTGTTATTCTGCCGGCTGCGATTATCGCCAACTTTATAGCAGGGCCAGCGATTGGGGCTGCAATCGGATTTGGTGGTTTGTTCGTCCTTCTGTTTGCATCCATCATTTCTCATTCGCGGAGATTGAACGATTCCGGGCGGCCGACACTGTTCGCATCACTGATCGCCCTACCGCTGATCATCGCATCAGTGCTGGTTATTTTAGGAACGATCAATGCTCCCATAGCGCTTGAACAGATGCAAAAGCAGCGCGCTGCGGCGGCAGCCGAAAGAGCTGCGACGATTGATGGAGACGAGACGACTGAGGGTGCTGGCAATGACGCCATAGCTGAGGCTGAGAATGCTGAAGCTGTTCCCGCTCCAACCGGACCGCCACAACGAGGACGTCGTGGGCCACCCATGACGGAAGAGATGTTGGTGAAGGGCGCGGTGATGCAATCCCTGGGGGCCTGGTTCCTTCTAAGCTTGTTCGGAATGTTGTTTTCATTCCTTTACGTCGCTCGAGGAGAGACGATCGGGGCAGATGGCATCAACAAAAAGCGCAGACAATCCGAATACGTTCCTCAGCCGGGCTTCAGATCAGAATTCAGCCGATAGTCAGTTCGTCGTATGGCTGGAAACCAGCGGATTATATTGTTGATTTATGCCGCTTCATTGCCCGCTTCGTCTGGCTGCTGAACAGGCAGATAAAGCGTGACAGTCGTGCCCACGCCCAGTTCTGATTCAATAGCGAACCGACCACTATGCAACTCCGCCAGAGAACGGGTGAGGGCGAGGCCCAGACCGGTGCCATTCAGATTCATATCCTGGTTGGATTGTGCCTGTTCAAACGGGTTGGCAAGCTTGGGCAGATCGTCTTTCGGAATGCCCACGCCGGTATCCTTGACCTCGATGGCAACCTGATCCGCTTCATTTCGCAGTGTCACGGTAACCGCGCCATTGTCCTTGGTGAATTTGATGGCGTTTGAAACAAGGTTGAGCACCATCTGGCGCACCGCCCGGTGATCGGCCTCAATGTCCTGCACATCGTCACCATAGAGGAATTCGAGCTTGATATTCTTCTCATCCGCTTTCCGACGGATCATGCGCACAGCGGCATCGACCGGCTCTACCGGGTCGATTGGCTTGGTGTTGATCGTCATCTTCCCAGACTCGATTTTCGCCATGTCGAGAATGTCATTGATCATGTCGAGCAGGTGCTGACCCGATATGAGAATATCCTGCGCATAGGATTGATAGCGTTTATCGCCGAGTGGGCCGAATACCTCTTTCACAAGCATTTCAGAGAAGCCATTGATGGCGTTCAACGGTGTGCGCAGTTCGTGGCTCATATTGGCAAGGAAGCTGCCCTTGGCCTGGCTGGCGTGCTCGGCCTTGGTTTTCTCTTCTGCATATTTACGCGTGAACTCTCGCGCGCGCCCTTCAGAGCGCTCAAGTTCAGAAACAAGGCGTTTGAGCTTCTTTTCATTCCGCAGGTGCTCGTCCTGCTGATTCTTCAAAGTTGAGATGTCTGAGCCGATCATAAGCGTCAGGCCAGAGGAGGTGTCGCGTTCCGCAAGATGGAACCAGCGACCATCTCGCAGAAGAACTTCGCGCTCTCCAGTGACGGTTTCATTTGAGCGGTCCATGCGAATGGATTTGCTGATTTCGACATTGAGCACATCACTGCTAATGCCCGGACGGAGGACGGACTCGCTCAAATTGAAAGTTTTGGCGAAGGATTCATTCCAGAAAACTAGTCGGCGGCGATTATCCCACAATGCGATCGGCATTGAGAAACCTTCAAATGCATGCCGCAGCCGAAGTTCAGACGCGCGCATTCGCTCTTCCATGGCGCGCCTGTCAGAGACATCGAGTACCAGCCCTTCGAGGGCGATCGTTCGAGGCGTGCTGGATGAATGGGGCGCGATACCACGGAATTCGAAATGTCGGGATGCGATGGTCAGACTACCACGAAGCGTGCCTTCGCGCGTCGCTTTGTGAAGCGCCTTCAGGAATTTCTCGGCCGGTTGCGCTCCAAAATACTCGTCAAGGCGATTGAGGGGCAGATAGCTGCCGGACGGCAATTCAAATGCATTCGCCAGTGCCCCTGTGATCCGCATGGAGGTGAAGTCGGCATCGATCTGCCAGGCGCCGGTTCCGGTCTCACCCGCCAGTTTGTGGAACTCTTCCTCTGCCATGAGCGGCGGACCCGACCAGGATGTGGTTCCGGTTTCCGATGCTTCGGCACGCTGTTTGTTGGAAGACGTTCGGGCTTTCAAGAGATTGAGAATGCTGATGACGGCAATTGCGGGCGACAAAAAGAGCAGGGAATACAAAAGAACTGAACCGGCGCCGAGTATGCCAAACCAGGGCTGACCATGGATTTTGCAGATGCTGAACCCAGAAGCTACGCCATCGCCCTGGACGCAGACCTGTGTACGCCGGTTCCAGAACCGGTCAAACCCGCTTTCGAAACTGGTCGGAATGGACATGGCGCGCGTGTCCAGCCAATTGAGATTGCCTTGCTCGCCGATATCCGCTGACTGCCCGGGACCGTCTTCCAAAGTGAGGCGCAGAGACTCAACAGGGCTGAGGAAAGCATTCAGATTGCGAAGGGGAAGAGTGGCTGCGTAGCGCGATTGGCCGAGCTCCGCGATCAGTATAACATTTTCCGAACTGGCACCCATGCTCATCCCGTTGCGAACGAGATATTGCGCGGTGCGAAGTGTTTCCTGATCTGTCAAGCTGGCCCGGCTGCCTTCTGGTCGAACCCGAAACAAGCGTTCGATTGACGAAAGCCGACTTTCGACCTCCAGGCTGCCGACACCTGCGGCGTTTCCGAAGGCCAGAGCGTCCTCAACATTCGTACGAAGGGTCTCGAAATGGCGGAAGAGGTTCTCAACATCGCCTTCCAGGCGTTTTTTTTCTATCGCGCTTGTGCGCTCGAAATCATCCCAGCCTTTCAGGCCAAGCACACCGATCTGCACGATCAGAAAAATTCCGGCAAGAAAGGACAGCCGCGACAATGCGGATGACGCGCTGGTTCCGGCACGTTCCGCGCGCGGAGACGGTGAGGAGCCAGTAATATCTGCCCTAGTGTTAGCCACGCATTTGCCTCATCAGACCATCGCGCAAAACGCGCACGATTCTGCTAGGGCACCAATCGTTAAGACCTTGTTAAGGGAATTAATCTTGTGAACGAATCATTAAGCATGCGTGTTTTGCATCACGCTTCTGAGCGCTATTCGACCTCTTCGAGGTTGTCAGCCTTTTGTTCACTGCGGCGTTCAGGACCACGATAGGTCTCGGATTGGTTTCGCCGTCTGTCCGGTCCGAAATAGCTGGAGGTGCGAACAAAGGGTCGTGGATTATTCACAATCGCGCAAACTTTCCGATAGAGTTCTTTCGCGGTGACAGGCTTACAACAGAACTCGGTCACGCCCGCATCCCGCGCAGCAATGACCTTTGAACGCTCGGAATAGGCGGTCAGCATGATGATCGGAATGTATGGGTTGGGACTATCGTCGCCCGTCCGCACCAGTCGGATAAAGTCAGTGCCGTCGAGAATGTCCATGAGATAGTCGACAATGATGAAGTCGACATGCTCTGAGCGGAATATGTCAAACGCTTCCGGCGCGTCATTGGCTTCGAGAAATCGATTAATGCCAAAGCCCCGCAGCAAGGTCTTCACAATCGTGATCATATGCTTGTTGTCATCAACAACGAGCACAGTCAGCCGGGACATTGCTGCGTTTGACATGAATTCGTCCGCCAGACCGTTAGAAACTTACTCAGTCCTTCAGTCTAAGCGGACAATCTTAACATTGCTTTTATTGATGTTTGCGTTTTGCCGGTTAATTCGTCGCCAGAGACCGTTGCACAATATCCCGCGCACTCTTGGACAAATCAGCGTCATTCAATGCCTCAAGCTCCTTGCGGACCAGTGCCTGGCGGTCGTCATCCAGTCGACGCCATTGCTCGAAGGCAATAAGAAGTCGGGCGGCCAGCGCGCCATTCAGCGGATCCACTTTTCGAATAACATCCGCGAGAACCTTGTAACCTTTGCCTGTTTCTGAGTGGAAGGCCACCAGATTGCCCATGGCAAACGCGCCAGCGACGGAACGCACACGATTTGGATTTTTCCAGTCGAAATCGGGATGTTTCAAGAGCTTCTGCACGCGGGGAATGGCATCATCACTTGGCTGGGTAGCCTGAACCGAGAACCATTTATCCATGACGAGCGGCGATTTGGACCACTTTCGCTCGAAGGCGCGAACCGCGATTTCGAAATCTTCGCCTCCGACATTTGCCAATGCCCGAAGCGCCATCATCGTGTCGGTCATGTTTCGCGAGCGATTGAAACAGCCAAGAAGCGTGATGCTGTTCACGCTTCCCTTAGAGGAGAGAAGGTCAAGGCATCCCGCAAAAAAGGCCCGTCGCCCAGCCGAAGCGGCATCCGGTGTAAACGGCGTTGTGTCGGCGAGGGATTTGCGGACAAAAGTATGTATCTCGGTATCGAGTGCATCAGCCAATGCGCGGCGAACCATCGCTTTTGCCTGATAGATCGCGGCCGGATTTCCTGGCGTCATCTCCAGGAATAGCTCACCAACCCCAGGAAGCGTCAGAAGTTGAGCGGCAAATGCCGGGTCATCTTTCATGGTCTGTTGCACGGCTGCGGCCTGAGCTGCCACCAATTGGTGAGGGAGCTCTGGCGTTTTGCCTGCGATAATGTCCGAGGCCATGTCCAGAAGTGTTGAGCGCGAAACCGTTTGAAGGGCTTCCCATTTGGCGAAAGCGTCCGTCTCTAGGGTCACGAGCTTCAGCCGCTCTTCATTGGTAATGTCCTGCTGGATTTTCACAGGCGCGCTGAAGCCCCGATTAGGCGACAAAATGGCGTCGCTGGTTTCTGCTGCGAGACTGAGTTCCGTCTCTTCATCCATCAACAAAACCACATCAGAAGCGCTTTCGGAGCGGGCAGTGCCCGTCTCCGGATCGATTTCAGTCCCATCAGGCAGGAAGGCCGTGAGGCGCAGTGGGATGGGCACAGCTTTCTTGTCAGGCTGACCGGGTGTCGGCGCGATCGACTGCGTGATGCGAAGCCGTTGCGCGTTGGTGTCCTGCACGTTGACGCGTTCGAGCGTCACGACGGGCGTCCCTGCCTGACCATACCAGGTCCGGAAACGGGAAAGATCAAAGCCCGCAGCCTCTTCAAAACCTTCATAGAAGGCTTCGATGGTCGTGGCTGTGCCGTCATATTTCGCAAAATAGAGATCCATGCCTTTGGCGAACGCCTCGTCGCCAATATAGGTTTTGAGCGCTCGGATCAGTTCAGCGCCTTTTTCATAGACCGTCGCCGTGTACAAATTCTCGATAGAGCCATAGCGATCGGGACGCACGGGGTGGGCAAGCGGGCCGGCATCCTCGGCATATTGGCGACCGCGCAGCCGGATCACATCCTTGATGCGCTGAACCGGGCGCGAACGCATGTCCGCTGAGAATTCCTGATCCCGGAAGACCGTCAGGCCTTCCTTCAGGCAGAGCTGGAACCAGTCCCGACATGTAATGCGGTTTCCTGTCCAGTTGTGGAAATATTCGTGCGCGACAATGCTCTCAATGGCTTCAAAGTCGCCATCAGTTGCGGTTTCCGCGTCGGCGAGCACATAGGCCGAGTTGAAGATATTGAGGCCCTTGTTTTCCATGGCGCCGAAATTGAAATCCCGAACAGCGACAATATTGAAGACGTCCAGATCATATTCGCGGCCAAACACCTCTTCATCCCAGCGCATGGCACGCTTGAGACTGTCCATCGCATAGGCGGCGCGCTCGGCATCGCCTTTATCGACGAAAATCGACAGCGCGACTTCCTTGCCGGACATAGTGGTGAAATTGTCGACGAAAGCATCATACTCGCCGCCGCAAAGAGCGAACAGGTAAGACGGCTTCGGATGTGGATCGTCCCATTCAGCGAAATGGCGACCGTCATCCAACGAGCCCGTCTCACCGGGGTTTCCGTTCGAAAGAAGTGTCGGCGCGAGTTCGACATCAGCTTCAAGACGCACCGAGAATGTCGACATCACATCGGGGCGGTCTGGCCAGTAAGTAATCCGTCGGAAGCCTTCAGCCTCACATTGCGTGCAGAAGCGACCACCCGACATATAGAGACCGGAAAGCTCAGTATTCTTTTCCGGTGATATCCAGACTTCAGTGGAGAATTCGAATTCGTCTGGCAGGTGGCGAAGGATGAGGCCGGTTTCGGTGAATTCGATCTGATGATCTGCAGGCTGTTCACCATTGATGAAAATGCGGCCGGTCTCCTCAAAGGCCTCGCCATTCAGCACCAAATCTGCGTCCGGCGCGCCGGTCCGTTCCACTTTCATATGAGCAAGAACACGGGTTCGCTGCGGATCGAGCTGGAAGATTAGCCGGACATTTGGGATCGCAAATGGATAAGGCTCATAATCTTTAAGCAAGACGGGCTGCGGCGTTTCAGTGCGCATAAGATCTCCGGAGAATTGGGTGTTTTAGAATAGCTAGTCGCTGTGAGGTCCAATAGGAAGGGTTAGGGTGTGGAATCCTCGGCACAGTTCAGCCTTCGCAGCGCATAAACTTCCACATCATCATCGAGCTGCCGTCCAGGAGGGAGATCTCTGCAAGATATCCCTCCCGACCTGAACTTGTGCCCGTCGGATCAGACCTGAAGGGTGTGTATTCAATTCTTTGAGGAAAATCGTGGTCCGCATTCTGGAAGCTCCAGATCTGATCATCTGTGCTTTCGTCTTTGAAAACTGTCGGAGACTGTCCGTTGGGTGAGGCGATGTACTGATATCCGTCGTTAGACGCCTCAATCACCATGGTTTCGGTCTGCTTGAATATGCCGTCCGCATCAGATTTGACGTAACCGATGCCAGCCAGACCACCCTTATCAGAGCGCGACCAAACCTCACGAAATACCGGCGGATCGTTTGGCGCGGTTTCCCAACACCCGATCAGATAGCCGGGGAGCACAGGACTTATGTCTTCAGTGTCGCTGCTATTGAGGCTTGAGCATGCTGTCAGCCAAAGCAGACTGCTGAAAAGCGCAGGACGTATTCGCGACATGACTTATCTCCGGGCATGCGCGGAGAAGCTACAGCTCTTTGCGAATGATTGTCCAGAAATCGTGTGCTATTCGGCGGCTTCCGACGGAAGCTCTTCGGGCACGTCGTAGATGTGACGCAGTACATGCACGCCAGTTCGCGCGATTTCGCGAATTTCAGCAGTCGTGTTTTCCGGACTGTCAGACACCATATCGACCAGCCGTTTCAACAGCTTGAGCATTTGCGGCGAGCTGGCGATTAACCGTGCCTGATACTCGATCTTGTGAGGGTCGCGATCATACTCAGCGCCAGGAACGCGCCAACCACCCCAGTCATTCTCGTCAGTGACGACAACAGGGAAAGTGCCAGGTTGCGGGTGATGGCTGTTGTCATCATCAGCGCCCCAGCGCGCTTTGGCACGGTGAACGCGCCAATTTTCCAGCAGGAACTCATCAGTTCCGGATGAATGTGAGGATGAGGACTTATCTTCGGGCGTCAGCTCATTGGCCGCAAATTCACGGCCCAGGCCGACGTCATAATGAACACGTAAGGGTTCATCCATGCCTTTGACCCATTGCGGCAGAACCTGCTCGACAATTGCCCAGGTGCCAACGGGCTTTACGAAGACCTTTTGATTCTTATGAAACAGCGCCTTGGCCATAGTCCCTAATCCTCCATCGAGGTTTCAGCATGCCTTAAAGCAGTTAGAGGAGAGTGAATCTGAATGGCAAAAACAGGTCAGATCTTGATCGACCAGTGTCAGAATTCTTTTGCGACCTGAGGCGCGCCAAGGATTTCGATGCCGATATCCACACCATCCTGCCAGGCCACACGGCCGGCGCCTTTGATTTTCAGGTCAGGACAGTTCAGCGTCACATAATCAGTCAGCGTTTCGTGTGACTGGAAGCGGATTCTGATTCCGGTGTCGCTCTGATCAATCACGATGCCGCGACAATGATAGCCAGTCGAACTGATGACGTGGATTTCCTTATAGCAGTTTTCACGCTCAGCACGTGGAAGGACCGCGTGGAGTTGTGACTCGCTAGCTGAGCCGGGTTCGATCTCCGGAAGCGGCTTGCGTGCTTTGAATAATCCGAACATTGGACTTCTCTCTGGATGTCTTTCGGGACAATGTAGCGCGAACGGATTTTTGGCTGGTTAGTCAGATCGATAAAATTTGAAGAAAATTGGGGGAGGGGAGAATTTGAGCCAACAGTTTCTTGAACTTGAATTCGAAGATGTCAGCTATCGCGTGGCTGTAACCGGTGAGGGACCGTTGATTCTGCTGGTCCATGGTTTCCCGGAGAGTTGGTATTCCTGGCGACACCAAATGCCGGCGTTGGCGGCTGCGGGGTTTAAGGTCGCGGCTCCGGACGTCCTTGGCTATGGCGGGTCATCCAGTCCTTCGGAAATTGAAAGATATTCCATGGAGAATATCACGCGCGATATGGCTGGGATTGCCCAAGCCTTATCTTCGGATGGGCGGGCGATTGTTATTGGTCATGATTGGGGCGCACCTATTGCCTGGAATTCTGCGCGCCTGTTTCCTGATGTCTTCCGCGCAGTTGCAGGGCTTTCTGTGCCTTACTCACCGCCCGGTGAGCATATGTTCCTTGACGTTGTGAATGAGTTTTTCACCAAGCGCGGCCTGTTTTTCTATCAGGTCTATTTTCAGGAAGAAGGCGTTGCTGAAGCGGAGCTCGAAAGGGATCCGCGCGACTCCATTCGCAAATTCTATTATGCAATCTCCGGAGACGCGCCAGACGGCACCTGGCCCAAGGACAAACCGCTCGGCGAAGGCGTTCTGGACCGTTTGCCCGACCCTGATCCGTTTCCGTCCTGGCTGACCGACGAGGACATTGATTACTATGCCAATGAATTTCGCAAATCAGGCTTTCGCGGACCGCTGAACCGCTATCGAAATCATGAGCGTGACCATGCTTTTTTGCGGTCAATGGGCGATCCAACGATTAACCAACCGGCCTTGTTCATTGGTGGAAGCCGGGACCTGGTACTCAAAATGCTGCCTGGCATTGATGTCGTCGAACGGATGAAGACGCATCTGACGGATCTTCGCAAGGGCGTCATTCTGGACGGATGCGGACACTGGACCCAACAAGAACGGCCCCAGCAAGTAAATGAGCATCTGATTGATTGGCTCGCAACGCTTGACTGACCAGAAAATTCACAAAAATACAGAGTATTATAGGGAGAATTAAATGATTGGCATTATTGCGCATCTGACCATTCAGGACGGCAAGCAGGACGAGTTCGAGTCTGTCGTGAAAGATCTTATTGGCAAAGTTCGGGCCAATGAGCCGGGGTGTCTGATGTATGAACTGTATAAAAAACAGGGATCTGAAACCGACTATTACTTCATGGAAAAATACGAAGGCCCCGATGGGTTGGCTGCGCATGGCGCATCCGATCATTTCAAAGCCGCCCAACCTGCGCTCGGTGCGTGCCTGGCCGGACGCCCGACGATTACGCGCATGGATGGCGTGATTTAGGCTCAAATGTGCGTCTGTCGAGTGGACGTGCTAGACTGCTAGAAAAGAGACACTCAGGGAGAGCATCATGGCAGACGGTCATGGCAATCACGATACGCGCAGGGCGAGTTTCAAGACTTTTGTCGAAAGCACGCCTGAAGACTGGAAGATCATCGCGGAAGAGAGCGTTAGCTTTAACAAGGAGCTGCCAGATCGCATTCTGACGCATCTGAAGCTTCTGGGCGGCGATTATGGCGGCTTTCCGATCGACCGTCTGGAGCACTCCTTACAGACTGCGACCCGGGCACATCGCGATGGGCGAGACGAGGAATACGTCGTTTGTGCGCTGTTGCACGACATTGGTGACACACTGGGGAGCTTAAATCACCCGGATGTGGCGGCTGCTATACTGAAGCCGTTTGTCAGCGAGCAGAATTTCTGGATGGTCGCCAATCACGGCATCTTCCAGGGCTATTATTTCTTCCACCATCTCGGTCTGAACCGGAATATGCGCGACCAGTTTGAGGGCCACCCCTGGTATGAATATACCGCGCAATTCTGCCATCTCTATGATCAGATGGCGTTTGATCCGGATTATGAGAGTGAGCCACTGGAATTCTTCGAACCCATGGTCAAACGCGTGTTTGCGAGACCTAAAAAGTCGATCTACGTCGAAGAATAAGGCCGCTCCCGACATTTCACGTTGTTGGCGCGCCGCTCGTCCGGCATAATCAAGCTTCCTGGTGTGGAAGGCATGTGTTCGGTGGGCATGCCATTTGACCATGAGGTGGGGATATGTCGGACGATACGAAGAGCTATGTCTCGGAATTGAATGAATTCCGCGAACGCCATGACCAACTTCGGGCACAGCTCAAAGCGGCCATTCGCGAATTTCATGACGTTCAGAGCGAGGCCACAAACTCCCTGCATGATACGAGGCGTTCGGCCAAAGACGAATTTGAACGTCAGAAGGCCGAAGCACAGGTCGCTTTCGAGAATCTGATTGAAACGGCAGAAGCCGAGTATCAGCAACTCCTCGCTGATGCTGAAGCGGCTTATGAAACGAAAATGGACGCGCTTCAGCCAGAACTTCTGGATGTTCTGCCGCTCACCCGGGATCAGGACCGACAGCCGCCAACCCGTCGCGCGGCCTATTCAGACCGGATGGCACTGATTATGGCCAAGCTTGCCATGCTGGCCTATCAGAAATTCGAAACCGATGAGCACGTTCAAGACATTTTGGAGCTCAAGCTTGCGCAGGGCGGTTTGAAACTGATCGGAGACTTCAGTACCGAGGGCGGTACGCAAGGTTATGTTTGCGAACATCCGGACTTTGCAGCCCTGGCCTTCCGCGGCACGGATCACTGGCAGGACTGGAAGATCAACACCAATAGCCAGCGTGTTGTTATCAAGGATAATTCCTTGCGGATCCAGGCACACCGTGGATTTCTTGAGGCCTATCTGGACGCAGAGCCGCAAATTCTGGACTACCTCAGAGAGATTGGCGACAAACCTCTTTATATCACCGGACACAGCCTTGGTGGAGCGCTCGCCGTCGTGGCATCGGCGTCCCTGCCTATGGAGGCTTCGATCTATAATGACCAGATCGCTTCAGTGTATACCTTCGGTTCGCCACGCGTTGGAGGCGGAGATTTTAATCGGCTGGTCAAAGCTCCGCATTACCGGATCTACAATCCGGGCGACATGGTTCCTTCGGCACCGCCTTTCTGGCTGTCATTTCAGCACACCGGCGATTTGCGATATCTCAAATATACCGACAGACCTCCGGCGAAACGTAGTCCGGTGTTTGGGCTGTTTCTCTTGTCACTCTGGAGCCTGTGGGGGTGATCCGCGCCCAGGGGTTTACAGGTGTCGCAGCCCATGACGTGCGAAGCTATGTGATGAAGCTCGACAAGATCGCCTCTGCCCGGAATAGCCAGAGAATGCGCGAAACATTCCCTGGCGAATTCGGGCCGCCCACTGAGCCCTCGACCCGCGTGCGGGGAAAACTCGAAGAGCACCCAGACACAGAGGAAGAAGCAGATCCGGCACCGATGGAAACGGAAACCGCTTCCCCGGAACCGATCTACCGTCCAATGCTTTAAGCGTCCTGGCGAGATCGGTTCCGCTGGCCGCCCGGACGACCGGATCCGGTTTTCTGTCCGCGGTTGGGTCGGCCGCCGGCATTACCGCCTGACTTCCGGCCTTCTGCGCGTTGTGGCTTTGCGCCCTGACCATTGCCCTGACCTGATGGACGACGATTGCCAGCGCTTTTTCCGCCACGTCCCTGACCTGAGCCAGCGCTACGCCCCTGACCTGAACCGCCTCCGCGACCGTTCCGACGTCCACCGCGAGGCGCTTGAGTCATTTCTGCAGGCGCTTCAGCGATCGCTTCTGCGAAGCCTTCCGGCAGTTTCAGACCATCCAGTTTCACATTTGTCAGTTTCTCGATGGCACGCAGCAAATTGCGTTCGCCATCGCTGATCAGGCTGACTGCCACGCCTTCACGACCGGCACGAGCTGTCCGGCCAATCCGGTGAACATATTGCTCAGCCACTTCTGGCAGGTCGAAATTATAAACGTGGCTCACATGCGGAATGTCGAGACCGCGCGCCGCAACGTCTGTCGCAACCAGAATGGCGCATTTGCCATCGCGGAAGGCGTTGAGGGCTTTCTGGCGCTGGTTTTGCGTCTTGTTGCCGTGAATCGCGAGAGAATCGAGATTGGCTTTGTCCAGCTGTCCAACAAGACGGTTAGCGCCATGCTTGGTGCGTGTGAAAACAATCGCGCGGGAGACCGCGCGGTCTTTCAGAAGTTTGGCCAGCAGGACCGCTTTGTCCTTCTGTTTCACGAAATAGGCCTGTTGCGCCACGCGCTCAGCAGTGGAGGACGCAGGCGCCACTGACACCTTTTCAGGTGAGGACTGAAATTGCTTCGACAGCGTTTCGATCTCGGGTGGCATGGTCGCTGAGAAGAGTAGTGTCTGACGATTCTTGGGCAGAGCCTGCGCGATACGCTTCAACACGTGAATGAAGCCCATATCCAGCATCTGGTCTGCTTCATCCAGAACAAGGTGGGTCACGTGAGACAGCGTCACGGCTTTCTGCTGCATCAGATCTTCAAGACGCCCTGGGGTCGCGACAAGAACGTCCACGCCGCGGTCCAGCGTGCGGATCTGCCGTGCGATGGGGACACCGCCCAGAACAACAGCTGATTTAAGGCCAAGAAGTTTGCCATACTGGCGAACGGATTCGTCGATCTGGATCGCCAGCTCGCGCGTTGGAGCGAGGATCAGCCCGCGAACGCTTTTGCCCGGACGCTGGCCATCCTGCTGACTGAGGTTCAGCTGGTGTAGCAGGGGCAGGGTGAAGGCGGCGGTCTTGCCAGTGCCGGTCTGAGCAATGCCAAGCAAATCCTTGCCTTCAAGAACACGCGGAATGGCAAGTTTCTGAATTGGGGTAGGGGTGGAGTAGCCGAGCTCGTCGAGTGTTTTCAGGATCGGTGCTGCAAGGCCAAAATCGGTAAATTGGGTCATGTGTACTTTCAATAACGGGTCCGACCGCCAGCGCAGGTGCTCTGCGGGCGGGTGAGTGGATTTGTTTTTCGGACGGCCTGCGTGAATTCAGGGCGCGGGGCTCTTTTGATGAATCAATGAGCAAACCCAAAGACGGAGCATTCCGTCTGCGCTTCACGCAGTTCTCTCACTTAGCGCTCGCGTCAGGCGAGACAGTCGTGCAGATAGGGTGAGATCGGTAAAATGTCAAAGCCTATTGTTCGCCGCCGCGCCTTTGCCGCATGTATTACTTGCCCGTACCGCTCTGGAACAACTCAAAGAAATGGCCAGTGTGACCGGCTCCTGCCTCGAATGCCTGCATGTCAGAGGTATCGGTGATCTCATCCCATTTTGCGGCCACCGCCTCTGCGGTCAGGTCGTCGCCTGTTCCGACGAAAGCGCCCCGGGTTTCTCTGATCTGAGCCATAGAAAACCCGCCTGCTGCAGCTGAAAGCACCATACCTGTTGGCGCGTCTTCTTTGACGAGATTGATCACCCCCGGCGTCACATATTCCGGTTTCAGCGCTTCAGCCAGAGGCGGTGGCAGCAGAGCTTCCGTCATCGCCGTCGCAGCCACAGGGCACACGGCATTCACCTTGATATTGTATTTGGCCCCCTCAATCTTGAGAGAATTCATCAAGCCAAACAGGCCCATTTTCGCCGCGCCATAATTTGTCTGACCAAAATTTCCGTACATGCCGGATGATGAGGTGGTGACGACAAGCCGACCATAATTCTGGGTCTTCATGATTTCCCATGCGGCTTTGAACGGTTTGATCGTGCCCATCAGATGAACATCGAGGATGATCTCAAAATCTTCCATTGTCAGCTTGGGAAAGCTCTTGTCCCGAAGGATTCCCGCATTGGCGACGATGATATCGATCCGGCCATATGCCGCCATTGTGTCGTCGATCAATTTCTGAACGCCAGCGTCATCAGCGACAGATGAACCATTAGCGATTGCCGTCCCGCCAAGCGCTTTGATTTCTTCGACCACGGCATAGGCGGCTTCAGACGGGCCTGCCGATCCATCGAAGGACGGACCCAGATCATTCACGACGACGTTCGCGCCGCGTCGCGCGAGCTCAAGCGCATGGCATCGGCCAAGCCCGCCCCCGGCGCCCGTTACGATTGCTGTTTGTCCATCGAAGCGAATGTCTGCCATGATCAGTGTCCTCGTTTTGAGTGACTTGAACCACCACGTCCGAAGATTGCAAGACTTACCCTAGGTCAGCTCGTGTCGATTCATAGAATGCAATGGCTGCGGCATTTGAGGCGTTGAGACTTTCCATCGCATTGCTGATCGGAATGCTGGCAATGACATCACATGCGCTGGCAACATTTGGCCTCAGCCCTGAGCCCTCGGCGCCAATTACCAAAGCGAGTTTAGGCGCACCACTAACCGCTTCGCGAAGCTCCATGCTTCCGCCGCCATCCAGCCCGACGGTATGAAACCCGGCATCCTTCAGCGTGTCGATGGCCCGGGCAATGTTCACCGCACGCACTTCGCGGACCGATTCTATTGCGCCGGCAGCGGTTTTTGCCACCACGCCCGTAATAGGAGGGACATTCCGGGATTGCAGGATCGCGGCTTCAAACCCGAAGGCGGATGCGGACCGGAAAATCGCACCGATATTGTGCGGGTCGGTCAGTTGATCGAACACAACCACGCGCTCATAGCCGAGCACATCTTCAATATTCTGCTCGGCAAGTGGCTCTGTAAGAATAGCCATACCTTGGTGAACCGCATCGCGCGGCAAAAGCTCATCGATCTGTTTAGGCAGCAATTCTTCTGGCGCGGTGGGAAGCTGGCTGATTTCACTCAGTCGGCTGGCGGCATTTTTCGTAACGCAAATCCGCTGAATCTTCCGGTCAGGATTGGCCAGGGCTGCCATGACGGCGTGAATGCCCCACAGCCAGATTGGGCCGTCCGCGTCGTTTGACTTAAATTTTGTGACATTCCTGCGATTTGGACGGTTGCGTGGGTGAGGCTTCATGACTATAAGGCCGCTTCCGATTCAGTTGGGAGAGCAAATTTTCTTCTCTCTGGACCGGCTTTTCACCGTCGTCAAACCGGTAAAGTTTGAACAGGCGGAGGGGTGGCCGAGTGGTTAAAGGCAGCAGACTGTAAATCTGCCCGCATAGCGTACGCTGGTTCGAATCCAGCCCCCTCCACCAACCTTCGCTTCTTGCGAAGCTTCGGCTGCGCAAGCTAATCACAAGATGTAAAACCGGTAGTCTCTCAGAGATCAGCCGAACGAAGGTTGTCTCGCCAAAGCGCAGCCTAGGCGGAATGTTTCATCATGTGGAATACATTCTCAACAGTCTGGCAGATCCGGATCGCTTTTACACGGGCTTCACAGAGGATCTGAAACAGCGACTAGTCGATCACAACTCAGGAAAAGTCAGTCACACCCGGAAATATAAACCCTGGTCATTGAAAGCCTACATCGCGTTTTCTGAACGCCAGACGGCCATTGAGTTTGAAAGTTATTTAAAATCGGGGTCAGGACGAGCCTTTGCGAAAAAGAGGTTTTAAGTCGAGACGTTGGTCTCACGCCGCGTGAGCCTCTCCGGCCGGGCGGGAAACGCCCGACGGCAGGTCTGCCGCTGTATGTATTTGAGCCCTGCGCGCCATTGGCCCGCATGTTCCTCCAAGATGACATCAAAAATAAGCTGGATGATCACCGGGCGTCTGATTGATCTGGTGGAAAACCTCATGAAAAATAGTACTCTATGTGTCCATGCACGAAATAACTGGCGCATGGGCACAGAAGTGTTTCAGATTTTCGCGGACTTCCTTCAGGCTTGGTCGGGCCGGAAAGAGACGAGGGCAGACATGATCCGCAGAGGCCAGAAGAAAACAACGCATCTTGAGATCCGCATTTCGCCCTTGAAAAAAGAGGCTTTCATGAAAGCCTGCGAGGACAACGATACGAACGCCAGCGATGCCGTTCGGACCTTCGTCGACGCCTATATCGCCCAGTCCCGGCACCTGAAACTGAAACAGATTGCCAGGGGAATCACCATGACCATCCTTCAGAACCCAGTGAAATCCGCCGCGGGCTTTACAGCGCCTATTGCCGGCACGGTTGCGGCCGCATTTTTGATGGCTGCGCCCGGTTCTGCCGAAACTTATCTGCCGCCGCTGGAGCCACCGGTCCCATACTATCCTATCGAAATGGCTGAACGCGGCATTTCTGCAGAATGTGAAGCGAGATTTGCTGTGTCCAAAACGGGATATGTCGAACCGGGCTTCAAGGTAGATTGCAGTCGCCGGGGTTTTGATGATGCCGTGAAAGCTGCTGTTTCAAAACTCAAATTCGAACCTCAGATCCGGGACGGTGAGCCCGTCCGCGTCGAGAATGCGGTGTATCCAATCGTTTTTGAGATTAATCCCGTACCGGACGACCAGTGACGCCCTGACATTCAAGTCGAAACTTCGATTCCACTGGTATGAAAGACTTGACGATCTCAGCACGATAGTGTCAAAACCCGTCCTCCCTGAGCGGGTATAGTTCAATGGTAGAACGGCAGCCTTCCAAGCTGCATATGTCGGTTCGATCCCGTCTACCCGCTCCAAGCTTTCCCATTCACCGGCCAATGCTCCGATCTGAGACACGGACGTCGCAGTCTACTTCTAATTCTGTGGCAAACAGAGAATTCAGGCGTTTCAACTCACACAAAGACTTGGCACTGCTCGTGCAAAGTGCTTTTTGAGCATGGTTCGCTTTATTAAAGCGCGACATGGGCATGGGGCATTTGAGGGGAAATTTGAAATGACACCGGTTAAAACAGCCATTCTTCCGGTTGCAGGCTTTGGCACGCGCGTGCTTCCGGCAACGAAATCCATTCCAAAAGAAATGCTTCCGATCGTTGATCGCCCGGCGATCCAGTATGTCGTCGATGAGGCCTTGGATGCCGGGATCGAGCATATCTGTTTCGTGACGGGCCGTAACAAAGGGGCCATCGAAGACTATTTCGATTCTGCTTACGAGCTGGAAGAGGCGCTGGAGCGCAAGAAAAAGACCGAAATTCTCGAAATGCTTCGGAAAATGAAGCTGCCAGCGAGCGCAAGCACGTTCACGCGCCAACAATCGGCTCTTGGTCTCGGACATGCAGTCTGGTGCGCGAAGGCGGTCTCGAAAGGCGAACCGGTTGCCGTGCTTCTGCCCGATGTGATCATCAAGTCTGAGAAATCGTGTCTCGCGCAGATGATTGAGGCCTATGATGAGGTCGGTGGAAATATCATCGCGGTCGACGCGGTTCCAGAAGCTGACGTCTCTAAATACGGCGTCATCTCTCCGGTCAAACGCGACGGCAAGCTGATCGAGATGGATGGCATGGTTGAAAAGCCTGCTGTGGCCGATGCCCCGTCAAATCTCAAAATTACAGGGCGCTACATTCTGCAGCCTGAAATTTTTGATCTTCTGGAAGACCAGGGGCCAGGAGCAGGCAATGAAATTCAGCTGACGGATGCGATGGAACGCCTGATGAGAACACAGCAATTCTACGCCTTCGAATATGAGGGCCAGGATTATGACTGTGGATCAATTCCAGGGTACTTTGAAGCGGTGTTTGCGCACGCGGCAGATCATCCTGATACGGCTGAGTTGGTGAAAAAGCTCGCCGCGTCCGTCCTCTGAGGTCAGGCGCGTTCGGGTCATTCAAGCAGCCATCGGGGGAAGCATTGCCGGAAGAACAGTCTCCAAAAGTCGCGGCCATCCTGACCTGCTATAATGAGGGGCCGTATATCGGCGCGGCCGTTGACAGCATTCTGGCCCAGACCCGCGCTGACCTGATCCAGGACATCGTCATCGCTGATGATGGCTCTAAGGAGGACACGCTCGCTGTTCTGCGGGAACTGGAGACAAAGGATAGCCGCATAAAGGTTATCTATGGCCCCGGTGGGAATGGAATTTCCAGGCAGAGAAATATAGCCGTCAGTTCGACGTCTGCACCCTACTTGGCCTTTCTCGATGGCGACGATCTGTGGCATGAAAAGCGGCTGGAAATTCAGCTTCCGATTATCGAAAGCGATGACACTATCGGATTAATCTATTCGGCGTTTCACACTTTTTCCGATGGCGATCTGGCGAGTGCGCGCATCGCGAACGTGATCGATTTGTCTGGTTCTCAAAATCTGACTATTGATTATTTTCTCAATGATCCGCCAATCATTCCCTCAGCAATGATTGTAAGACGATCAAATTTCGAGGCGATCGAGGGCTTCGACGAGACCGTCGCTGTGTTCGAAGACACCGATTTCTTCATTCGGATGTCCCGGGTTTGCCGGTTCGGATTCGTCAGCGATTCTCTCGTGTTCAAACGTGTCTGGAGCGATAGCATAACCAGCGGACGGACGGATTTGATGGCTCATCATGCGTTAGTTGCGCTCAAAGCAGCATCTGTTCAGCCTGAGCTTTACGGTCTGGTCTCGAAAAGATTGTCAGAACGAGCCCGAAAACTGGCCAATATGCGTTTTCTGCTCGGTGACCGCGAGTTTGCCCAGATCTTTTCATCGCTTGCGCTTGGGTTTCAGCCCTTTTCCATCGGAAATGTTACGGCTTGGGCGCTTGCAAGATTACCCGATGCGGCCGGTGAATTTCTCAGGCAAAAAGTCTTCCACAAGAAGATCGCTGCAGTCAAAATCGGCCAGGGGTGACGATCAGATCTCTCCGATCTGAGTGTAAGCCGCACTGGAGCAAAACAGTGCTCTCTCACCTCCATCCCTAACCAATCGTTCAATATGTGACGAGGGTTTAACAAGACTCTCTCTCGCCGTGCTGATATCGAAATTCGACGAATAGCTGTGAGGGCATCATGACACCATCATTCAAAACCATTCTGAAATCAGGCTTGATCGGCGTTAGCGCTCTGGCCGTAGGCAGCGCAGGTATAGTCTTCGCGTCTGCGCAAACGCTTGCTGGCGGCGCGGGCGGACAGCTCACATTAGAAGGCTTTGTCGGTACTCTTGAGATACGTGAAGGCTCTGCCTTTGCTTATGATCTCGATATGGGCGCGGGGCTCGTTCCGGAGGTGATGGTTACGAAGGCTTCGGGCCGCATGAGTGTGGATGGCCATCTTGATGGAGGCCCCGAGCGTTGCAACCAGAATAACCGCAAATTCGAAATGCAGATGGAGGGCGGAAAAAAACGCTCCATCACTGATTTTCCGACCCTTATTCTGACGGTTCCAGCCGGCACCAGCATGGATCTCAACGTACTTGGCGGTCAGTTGAGCCTGTCTGATGCTCAAAGTCTGGATCTTGCCTTTCATGGCTGTGGCGATGTTGAGTTTGCAGATGTCGCAGACCAGCTTGATCTTTCAATATACGGTTCGGGAGATGTGACAGGTGGATCAACCGGCGCTGCCAATGTGTCGATTCGCGGATCTGGAGATTTCGAGCTGGGCGATGTACGCGGCGACGCATTGGTGTCGATCGCCGGATCCGGCGATGTCGATATCGGTCGAATCGCAGGTCGCGCAGATCTGAATATCCGCGGGTCAGGCGATATCAGCATTCAGTCAATTTCCGACGAATTGGTCGTGGATTTAGGCGGTTCCGGCGATGTTGAAATCGAAGAAGGCGAGGTCGGAAAGCTCGATGTCAACGTGCTGGGTTCCGGCGATGTGATGTTTAATGGTGAGGCTTATGACGTTTCGGTCTTGCTTAAGGGGTCCGGTGACGTGTATGTGGCGCGTTCAAATGGAAACAGGAGCGTTAGCCGCTATGGTTCGGGCGATGTCCGCATCGGGTCCTGGCGGTATGACGACGATTAAACACACTAAGGATTGCGGACATGTCCAAGGCAAAGTTTGAGCGTAACAAGCCCCACGTCAACATCGG
>CEPO01015365.1_pt1 | contig 38862 bp, 21 predicted proteins | sample 530481 | NCBI WGS metagenome assembly CEPO01 (sample SAMEA2620198, study PRJEB7988) | marine metagenome | biome: marine biome (ENVO:00000447); feature: surface water layer (ENVO:00002042); material: "saline water (ENVO:00002010), including plankton (ENVO:xxxxxxxx)" | depth 5 m
ATGGCAGGTCATCGGCTGACTCCGGAATGGTGAAGGGCAGTTTGCCACTTGGCGTCACGTCACCAAAGATCGTCCGGGCAAATGCACTTCCGCCTTCCATTCCTGGATACCAGACCATCAAAATGGCTTCTGGATCCGCTTTCCAGTCTTCCATGATGACGGCGCTGCCAGCCATTACCGCAACCACAGTGTGGCTGTTTGCAGCGCAGATGGCTGAAATCATTTCACGGTCGGTTTCAAGCAGTCGAAGGTCGGAGCGGTCACCGCCGCGCGACATCATGTTCTTGCCCTCTTCCAGGCCCTCCATAGCTTCATTGCCTGGGATGTATTCCCCTTCATGCTCCCAAGTGTAGCCTGCCGCGATGATGCAGGCGTCGGCCGACGAAGCCAGCGCTTTGGCTTCGTCAAGATCGTCTCCATCATAGAATTCAATCTCCAGTGTGTCGCTGGCATGATTTTTCAGACCTTCCAGCAATGTCACAGCATAGGGCGGCGTGTTACAGCTTGATCCCTTGTCTCCAAGGTTTGCGGTGTCCATCAGCTTGCCGAAGCAGGCAATTTTTTTCACGCGAGATTTATCAAGCGGAAGCAGGTCATCGTTTTTGAGCAGAACGAAACTTTTCTCTGCGGCCTCGCGCGCAAGGCTGGTGTGGAGTTCGCAGGCCACATCAGCCTTCGAATAAACTCTTGGATCCTCAGCGCGATCGAAGGTCATCTGCGTGCGCAATATACGCCGGACAGCATCGTCGATGGACTCCATCGACACGTCGCCCTTATTGACTGCGTTGACCAGTGTTTCGCCGAAGAAGATCGGATCAGGGTTTTCGATATCGAGGCCTGCTTCCGCTGCGTCCGGGCCGTAGGCGCCTTTCACCCAGTCGGAATGGACGAACCCTTTAAAGCCCCATTCGTCTTTCAGAATGTCGCGCAGGAGGTGCTTGCTGTGACCGCAATAGTCGCCATTCACTTTGTTATAGGCAGACATGACGGACGCACAGCCAGAATCCACAATGCGCTTGAAGTGCGGAAGATAAACTTCACGCATGACGCGCTCTGTGGCTTTTACATTTACCTTAAAGCGGGAGTTTTCGATGCTGTTCAGCGCAAAGTGCTTCACCGTCGAAATGACGTTGTGTTCCTGGATGCCTTCGGACAGCGCAGCGCCCAGTTCGCCCAGCAGGTAAGGGTCCTCGCCATAGGTTTCCTGTGCGCGTCCCCAGGCTGGATGACGTAGGAGATTTACGCAAACGGCTCCCGAAAGGGTCGCGCCCACTGCGCGTTCCTCAATACCGATGACATTGCCGATACGTCTCTCCAGGTCTGTATCCCAGGAAGCGCCACGTGCCATTGAGACGGGAAAGCTGGTCGTCGGAATAATGTGACGTACGCCCCGCGGACCGTCCGTAAAATACAAGGGTGGAATGTCCAGACGTTCGCAGCCGCTTCCAGCTGCATAGGTTCTGCGGCCGAATTGTCGATTATCTTCTCCCAGAAATACTTTGAAGAAGCCATGACCTGACATCATCCAGACTTTTTCTTCCAGAGACAGATCAGCGATGATCTCAGTGATCTCGCTTTCAAGCTCCGGATTGGTCTTTGTATTGAAATCTGAGTGCATACTGCTCATGGATCGTCTTACCTTCTTATTTCGGTCGTGCCGCAATTTCGGCTTTGATTTTTGCGTGCATGGTCTGGTCGAGGCGGTAATTCTGGATGATGACCAGACAGATCAGCGCCATGCCGAAAGGGATGAGTGAAATCATCAGTTTCAGGCCGTTCAGGGCTGTCTCGGTTTGTTCGGTATTTGCTTTGTAGCCAAATCCGTCGAGTAGAAGTCCGGCGATCAGAGTGGCAACGCCAAGTGCGAGCTTCTGGGCGAAGGCAATCGCGCCAAACACAACGGATTCAGAGCGTACGCCTGTTTTCCACTGACCATATTCTACTGTGTCTGGCAGGGTGGACCATGTGCTGAAATAGTTTGCCGCCGAACCAATGGCGCCGAACGCAAGAATAGGTAGAACGACTTGAGGAACTTCGAACGGGTTTAACCAGAGGGACAGGGTCGCGATCGCTGAGATCGAAATCCCGCACGTCCAGACCCATCTTTTGCCGATCCGCGTCGAGGCCCAGCCCCAAAATGGAACGGAAATCAAGACTATGAAGGCGACCAGAAGCAGGGTCAGTCCGGTCAGATGTTCGGCGTCAAGGTTGTATTTCAGATAATACAGAACGGCCTTGCTAGAGATCGTCGCGCCGATCATGCCAAACAGGATGACAGAAAATGCGGTCCAGAAGGCCGAATTTCGGGACAGCATGTAGAGAATACTCTTAATGTCAGACGTCTCGTCTGCGACGCGGGAGTCGGGGTTTTCGCGGGTGTTCAGAACGCAGACGAAAACGGCGATCGCTCCGATGATTGCATACGCGATAGCGATGCGTTGAAACCCAAGCTTCAGATCACCGCTTCCAAGTAGCGCGGCGCCATCCCTCGTGAACGCGGCTATGACGATGCCAGCGATGGCCGCAAACACCATGCGATGCACCGCCAACGCGCCGCGCTCGTCAGCATCGTGCGTCATACGCGCGGAAAGCGAGCTATAGGGAACGCTGACAATTGTATAGAAAGTTCGGAAGATCAGCTGAGTACCGAAGGCATAGAGCGCGAGATAGGCTTCGGGTCCTGTCGGCGCATGAAACATCAGCACAAAAGAGATTGCGAGAGGTAGAGCGCCCAAAAGCAGATAGGGCCTGAAGCGGCCGAAGCGCGTGCGCGTACGTTCCGCGAGAATGCCGACGACCGGATCAGTCACAGTATCCCAGACCATGGCGCCGAATATAATCAGGCCCGCCATGGTGTTTGGAATGCCGACAACGTCTGTGTAGAAGAACATGGCGAAGAGGTTCGTCATGTTCCAGAAAACGTTGATGCCGAAATCGCCGACCCCGAATCCAATGCGACGCCTGAAGCCCAGTTGAGGCGTGGCGCGTGCTGCAAAGCCGTGTTGATCCAGCATGCTCATGCTGTGTGACGTCTCGCCAAGTCCATGTTTCCGTTCTCCCCATTCTTTGTAATTGCCGGTCCTCGCCGGTGCTGGGCAAAATGTTTCCAATTGGAATAAAAATCAACCCGTACAATCTCGACAAATTGGTTTTTTTGTCTGAGTGTTTGTGGCGCTTCTTTTGTTGAGGCGAACTGAAAGTCCGTTTTGTACATATAAAATATATATAAAACAAGTCAAAAAGGCGGAATGGCGCAAATGAAATTGGCACTTTCTTGTCGAGGCTTGTTCCGCGAAAAAGAAGTTCCATTTGGAATAATAAGGAAAGATTATGTCTCGAGGAAAGACGATTGGACTGAGCGTCCTGGCGGTATTATTTGCTGGCGGCGCGCTGGCATATATGTATCGCGACTCAATTGGGTCCTCGGCGATAACCTATCTTACTCGCGACTTAATTGGACCACGCCCTGCCTTCCAGAATGACAGCCAAAAGGTTCGAACGGAATGGGTCGAGATGCGTGACGGGACCCGGCTCTTTACCCGCATTTATCTGCCGGAAGGTGAGGGGCCATGGCCAACACTGCTTGTGCGCGATGCATACCAGTTCCAGCGCTATCTCACCTGTCATTACTATGTGCGTTATGGATTTGCCTGTGTGCATCAGGATGTGCGCGGGCAGGGGGAGTCCGAAGGGGAATGGTATCCGCTCCGTCATGAGCAGTCAGACGGGCAGGATACGCTGGCCTGGCTCACCGCACAGGAGTTTCAGAACAGGAATGTGGCGCTCATTGGTGGCTCCTATCTGGGACTCTCGCAGTGGGCTGTCGCGTCTGATCTTCCTGATCAGGTGAAAACCATTGTGCCAACAACATCGCATGGTGACTTCTATGAAATGGTCTATCGGAACGGAAGTTTTACGCAGGGCGTTGCTGGTCTATGGTCCGCCGAGATTTTCTATCCGTTGTCTGAGAAACAGGATGCTGCGGATAAATGGATGGAAGAGGTGGTTCCCTTGCGACCCGCAGTGGACGCGCCACGGGACCAGTTCAAGGACGCCTGGACATCATACTCTGACTATATTCGCCATCCAGACAAAACCGATGCGTACTGGCAGCAGGACTATTATCAGAACCTCAGAACGGCTCATCGGTCTGTAGACGTGCCCGTGTTGTGGATTGCACGATGGCATGACTTCTTCCTCGAAGGCACGCTTGAGCAATTCGACGAACTTCCGACCCGGGATGAGAGCTTGCTCCTGATTCAGCCAGGCCAGCATGCCGGTCTGACGGCAGACCTCAATTATGAAGCGGTGGGGTATACCGAGTTTGCGACAACGCTTGCCTGGCTCAATCATCATCTCAAAGGCCAGCCTTTGCCGGACAAACTAAGGTCCAATGTGATTTACTACGAAAATGGCGCGGATCGCTGGCAACAAGCCTCGAAATGGCCCCGTAAGGCTGGCAGTTCTGTTGAGCTTCAGCTCGCCGATCTGGACGCATCCGCTAACTGCGGCGGCGCGCTGACGCCTGATCTGAAAATTGAATCTCTGGAGCCAACCCGCTTCGCTTACGACCCAGCGGATCCGGTGCGTACAAATGGCGGCGCCTTTATGCTGAACCCGAATTTCGCCCCTTCTGCCGTCGCAGAGCAATCAGACACTGCCTGTCAGCGTAAGGACATTCTCAGCTTTCGTTCGCTGCCATATGGGGATGGGCTTCATATCTCAGGCGATATCTCAATCGAACTCTCTGTTTCGAGCTCCGCGCCTGATACCAGTTTCACGGTGAAGCTTTCTGAGGTGTTCGCCGATGGTCGTGTCTGTAACATTCGCGATGACATCACGACCCTGTCGTCTCAAGGGCAGGCGGGTGCCAACCCGGCTCTGCTGAAATTTGATCTCATGCCCATTGACTGGACACTGAAGCCGGGCTCCCGATTGCAGCTGGATGTGTCTTCATCCAACTTCCCGGCGTTCCCAGCTCATACGAATACGGAGGGTCTGTGGAGCGAAGCAACTGAGAGCAAAATAGCTGAGCAAACTCTCTATTCAGGTCGACTCAAGCTGACCATTACGGACAAAAAGCAATAGAAAACGGTCGGCTCTACGCCGACCGTTTGATCGATTTCCGGATTTTTTTAAGGGATTGAACCACCTGCGGGATGTAGGAGCTCGGCAAAAACCGAACCAGCAAATCCAATTGCTTCGCCTTGGGTGTGATAATGATTCGGCTTTTACCCTTCGCTACGCCCCTCAGGATATCCAAAGCTGCATCGCGCGCTGGATAGGTCAGGAACTTCTCCTGATAAATCTTCACCATAGCTTCTGCCTGGCGTCTTACCTCTGGCGGCTCATCGCTCATTTCATTGCGTCGCTGATTGGCGATATTTGTTTTTACGCCGCCGGGATGCACAACAACAATCTGAGTGTCCTGTCCATTCATCATCGCATCCGCGCGCATGGCCTCAGTCAGACCGCGAACTGCGAATTTGGTCAGGCAATAAATCGCGATATTCGGCTGGGCCAGAAAGCCGTTAAGACTGGACATATTCACCAGCACGCTGCCGGGGTGCGCCGTCAAATGAGGAAGAAAAGCGCGCGACATGTGCAGCACGCCATTCAGATTGATATTCATCACGCGATCAATGACTGCGTCCGAAGTTTCAGCAATCGAGCGTCCGCCGCCCGAGATCCCCGCATTGTTATAAAGCTGATCAATTCGGCCAAAGGCGGCCAGCACCTGATCGGGATATGCGTAGATCGAAGCGCTGTCTGCGACATCCAGAAACCGGCTGTGCACGTTTGCATTCAGCGCTTTCAGCATTTCAGCAGTTTCTGCCAATCCCTCGATATTCACGTCCGAAATTGCAAGCTTTGCGCCTTGTTCGGCGAGGCAGATTGCGAGTTCGCGCCCGATCCCACTGGCGGCTCCCGTCACAACACAGACTTTGTTGTTGAACTTGGGCTTCATGACTAAGCCACCTCTGCTTCGCTTATGGCTGCCGGGGGCGAGGTCAGCTTGAGTTCAGGCTGCAACACTTTCCGCGATTTGAAGGCGTGTTTGTCGGCAATATAGCTGGAGTTCATTTCCCACGGGAAATCCTGACCCTGTTTCGGCAAAATGCTAGCAGCGCGTTTCACATAGCCCGCGTCAAAGTCGAGCAGAGGACGGCTGTCCTGTTCGTCGGCTGGTTTTTCCGGCGTACAGATCAGCGCGCCTTGTTTGTCCATCTCCGTCAGCAAGTCACAGAAATGCTCGCACACCAGTCCGACTTTCAGGGTCCAGGAAGAGTTCGTATAACCTTGCGCGAAGCAGAAATTCGGCACGCCATCCAGCATCATTCCGCGATAGACGAGATGCTCGGAAATGGTGACCATTTCACCGGCAATTGTGAGCTGGACACCGCCGAACATCTGTAGTTTCAGCCCTGTGGCCAGGATGATGGCGTCAGCCTCAATATGCTCGCCGGATACCATTTGAACGCCGGTTTCGGTGAAGCGCTCAATCTGCCCCGTAACAACCGAGGCTTTCTTGTTTCGAAGGTCTTTGAAAAAGTCTGCATCCGGAACTGCGCAAAGCCTCTGATCCCAAGGATTATACGGCGGTGTGAAATGCGTTTCGGTCGGGTAATCGGCCGGCAAATTGCGCTTATTCATCTTCATGATGGTCTTGCGCGCATGATCGGGAAACTTTTGGCAATAAAGAAAAAATAGCCTCTGAATTCTGATGTTTTTCCACCGGATCAGCGCGTGAGCGGTTTTTTCAGGCAGCCATTTGCGCAGCTTCAGTGCCAGTTTGTCCTTCTTTGGGCGGGGCACAATATAGGTCGGTGTACGTTGAATCTGCGTGACGTGTTCGGCCTTGTCAGTCATGGATGGCACAATGGTAACAGCCGTTGCGCCACTGCCGATCACCGCGATTTTCTTCCCTGAATAGTCAAAGTCGTCAGGCCAGAATTGAGGGTGAATGATATCGCCTTTGAAGTTTCCTTCGCCTTCGAAATCGGGACGGAAGCCTTCGTCATACTTGTAGTATCCGGCCGCGCCGAAAAGCCACCGGGTCTGCAGTTCTTCCGTTTCACCGGACACAGTGTTCTCGACTTTGACTGTCCAGACGCCGGCTCTGTGATTCCAGTCCGCCGACAGGGCTTTTCGGTTAAAGCTGATGTGGGCGCCGAGGTCGTTTTCTTCGACTGTTTCATCCAGATAGCTCAGGATTTCGTCGGCTGAGGCAATCGAGTTTTCGCTCGCCCAGGGTTTGAACTCATATGAAAAGGTGTAGAGGTCCGAATCTGAACGAATGCCAGGATATTTGAAAAGGTCCCAGGTCCCGCCAATTCGGTTGCGTGCCTCAAGAATGGTCCATTTTCTTTGCGGGTGGTGGCGCTGCAGATAGCTTGCGCATCCAATCCCGGAAACGCCTGCGCCAATGATCAAGACATCGATAAGTTCAGTTGTTGTTGCGTTCATGTGATGATCTTTTGTTGAACGCTTCATCTCTGGAAAAAATCAGCCGTCCCGAAAAACAGAGAGAATTCCGGAACGGCTGCAGTCTAGGGAGGAAGCGAGGATTTGGTTGCATGGGTTTGTCCGCTCAAGCCTCGCAAAACTGGTCAGCGAGTTCGTCGAAGCGGTCGGTTGGGTAGCTCTGAGACTGCGCAATCAACTTCATCACGCCAGCAATCTCACAGCGCTGTTTGTCATTCAGAAAGCGTGGGTCTGAGACGAATTCCGCGATGATCTGCTCCGGCGTGTCACGCAGGCTTTCCGTTCTGATGCCGCCATCCGCTTTCGTATCAAGTACAAGCGTTTTCTGGCCTTCTGACCAGGCTGGCCAGTCAGCGACTGTTACGCCCTTCAGCTCACCACCGGGAAGACTTCGAGCAAACGCCCCCCAGAATGCCATCATATCGTGAGACAGGGCTCTGCGGCTGGACTCCGTCGCAGGCTTGAAGAACATTTTGTCGTCCAGCCAGGCAAGCCGGAAGTCGCCCGACAGGAAGTTGACATCGATGCTGTGCATAGCGCCGATCAGCAAGGAAAAGTCGGTGAACATATATTTGCCCTGCTCATCCCAGTCGAAACGATAGGTGTAAGTCGGAGCGGTCAGCTTCTGAGACCGGATTTCAGCGATTTTGTGGACGCCGAGAGATGCCCAGAGGCGTGATGGATATTCGCCTGAAGCGATGTAAGCATCGCGATCTTTTGGCTGAAAAAATACTCCCAAGTACTTGTTGGTGAAGGCAGGGTTTTCCAGTGCGTAGACCCGGGTTTCATCGCGGTTGGTGCCGATAATGAGCGGAATGTCGCGGCTGGCGATACGCAGATCATTTCCGGCATTGTCCAGCTCCGGAAATGGAAGGACGACGCCATCGGCCGTGCTGTCGATATTGCCTATCTGACCTTCTGTAACATCGGACTCGGTCAGACCCAGGTAAGCATCGAAAATGGCACTTGCTCTGAGGCCCCTCAGCAATTTGGCTAGCGTCGCGCCATTGTCGGGAATGTTGGACGCAATTTCACCTTTTTCCCGAAGCAATACCAGAGCTTCGCTTGAGGATGCGCCGCGACGGTCGTTTTCGGTTTTCGGTCCTGTTTCGGCCTCTTCAAGTGTGTAGGTGCTGAACCCTGCGCTTTGAATGATCGCACCATCGAACAGACCCTCGGTAAGCGGCGACATCATTAACGCCGCGGTATTGAACCCACCAGCCGACTCCCCGAACAAGGTGATACGCTCTGGGTCACCGCCAAAGTTTGAAACATTGACGTTCACCCATTTCAGTCCCTCAATCAGATCGAGCAGACCGAAATTCATGGATCGATCGAGCTCGGTCTCTGCGGTTTGTCTCAGCGCTTCATGGCTGAACCAACCCATCGGGCCGAGGCGATAATTCAGTGCAACGACGATCACGCCTTCGCGTGCTGCCAGTCGGCCGAAGTCTGATTGACCTGCAAATCCGGTTGCGTTTCCACCACCATGAACCCAGACCATCACAGGTCGTGGCGCGTCGGCTTTGGCTGCAGGTGCCCAGATATTCAGATAGAGGCAGTCTTCATCTCCGACCAGTTCGCCCTCTTCGCCGGGCAGGATTTGTGGCGAATTGATCTGCAGGCAGGCTTTTGTCGGCTCGGTTGCTGACAATGCTTCAGTGAGCGGTGCTGCTGGCCGCGGCGCACGCCAGCGCAACTCACCAACTGGAGGTTCCGCGAAGGGAATTCCAAACCAGCCAACCACACCGATTTCATCATCTCGAACACCGGTGACCTGGCCCTGCTCTATCTCGGTCAGCGTCTCCGGCGCAGGCACGTAAGCCGTATCGGTGTCGGAGGCAGAACTACATGAAGGCAGGAGAAGGGCGAAAGCAGCCATCGAGCATGTCAGCCAGTGCTTCTTGGTCATGATTGATCCTTCCCCAATATGATTTTATAAAAATTCCAGTTGGCATTTTATTTACATAGGTCAGGTTTGGGATCAACTTTAATTTGCCGGTTGAGCTGAAGTGTCACGCATGGACCCGCAACAGGATTGTGCAGATTTTTCGGTAATATTTCGGTTGGGGCACTGGGTTATATCCTCGAAACAGCGAATTTATCCGCTCTTTCGGGAATCTTTTCCCACCTGCATGGACAGCCGCAATTTGCCCGGTTACAAGCATTAAACAATTCCGAATGGAAAGTAATATTGGTGTCTTTTAGGGATTCCTGTCTCCGGCTTTGATGGGGCGGAGTTGCGTGACCCAACCGCGAGACAGTTTAAGTTGGGCTGCGATCATCGCGGTCCCGGGAGAGAAAAATGACGGATCGTCTTTCGCTTGCGGGGCGCATTCAAAGTGACTGGCGCTACATTTTCGGATTGCGGGATGTTGAGAAGCTGACGGGAAAATTTGGCCCGGACGCTATCCATCTTGTTCCCGATGAGCTGGAGTCGAGTATTGATCGCTTCGGCTCAAACACAGCCTTTGTGTTTGAGGGGGTAGAAACGAGCTATCGGGAAATGGACGACCGGGCGAACCGGTTCGCAAACTGGGCGGCCGGGCAGGGTGTCTCAGCCGGAGATACGGTTGCTCTGTTTCTTGATAACCGCCCCGATCTGGTGAGCATGTGGTTTGGCTTGTCCAAGCTGGGCGTGACCGTCGCGCTGATCAATTCCAATCTATCCGGCAATGGTCTCATTCATTGTCTCCGCAGTGCTGGTGCTCGCGCTGTTGTCACCTGTGAAGAGCTGGCGCCTGTGCTCGCAGGGACACTGAGCGCTTCGCAAGATGATTTCACTGTTCATGTTCTGGGCGAGGATCAACTCGCCGAGGAGGCGCTCGAGGGAGTAAGCGCCCAACGGCCGTCACGCGAAAACAGAGCCCACCTTCGAGGCAAGGACGTCGCGCTCTATATTTATACCTCTGGTACGACCGGCTTGCCAAAAGCCGCTCGCATGAGCCATTCGCGATGTCTGATCATGATGTCCGCATTGATCCGGCCGACGAAGGTCACGCCCTCAGACCGGGTGTATGAGACGCTTCCACTTTATCACGGGACGACTGGCCTGTGTGGCGTGGGTCTGGCTCTGCTCAGTGGCGCGGCCATTATTTTGCGTCGCAAATTTTCGGCCTCGGCGTTCTGGCCAGACATTGTCGAACACAAGGCCACCATGTTCGTCTATGTCGGTGAAGTCTGCCGCTATCTCATAAATCAACCGCCATCAGAGCTTGAGCAACAGCATAATGTCCGCTGCATCTTAGGCAATGGCTTGCGCGCGGATGTCTGGCAAAAGCTGCAGGCGCGTATCGGCATTCAGAAGATCGTGGAGTTCTACGGATCGACTGAAGGCAATATTTCGCTGCTCAATCTGGATTCCCGGGCAGGAGCCGTAGGGCGTGTGCCGCCGCTGATCCGTGATCGTATGCCCGTTCGGATCGTGGCCGTAGACAGGGCAAGCGGAGCCGCATTTCGTGAACCCAACGGTCTGTGCAGAGAGGCCGCAACGGGGGAGCCGGGCGAAGCCATTGGCGAGATCCGACTGGAAGACGCTCGTTGGCGTTTTGACGGATACAATGACAAACAGGCGACTGAGAAAAAAATCCTCCGCGATGTCTTCAGGCACGGCGATGCCTGGTTTCGGTCTGGCGATCTGATGAAACAGGATCATGACGGATACTTCTATTTCGTTGATCGCATGGGCGACACGTTCCGTTGGAAGTCAGAGAATGTCTCCACAAGTGAAGTCGAACTTGTCGTCAATTCGGCTCCGGGCGTCGAAGTCGGTGCGGTTTTCGGTGTTGAAGTCCCCCGAAACGAGGGGCGGGCAGGTATGGCGGCGATCTGCGTAGCGCCGGAGTTTGACCCATCGGCCTTCTATGCTCATGTCGACGCCGAACTCCCGACCTATGCGCGCCCTGTGTTCCTTCGGCTGCTGAAAAATCAGGTTCTGACCGGCACGATGAAGATCCGGAAGACGGAAGTGCAACAGGCCTCCTACCAGCCAACACCCGGTGCGGCAGATGTGCTGATTGCCGATCCGACGCAAAAAACCTACCGACCGATTACGCCGGAAGACCTCAACAACCTCAAGGAAGGGCATCTTCCGGGCCCCAAAAGAAAAGCGAAAACGGGGAGCAAGCCGTGAAAACTCTGAAATGGAGTGCAATAACCATTGGCTCTTTGGCGGGTCTCTGTCTCATTCTGGTCGGCGGTGGTCTGTTCTGGGGCTATTTTGAACTGCGGAAGGCGATGGTGCCAGAGCAGCCCGACGCTCCGGTTCCATCTTTGACGAATTTTATCGAGGATGACCCTCAGCCACCATCGACTTCCGCGCTGGCGACAACTCAGAATATCTCTTCAATTGCCGCTTTGATGGAAGGCGAAGCCCGCCGCCCCTGGACACGCTGGTGGTGGCCGGGAGGAGACATTAGCGCTGAAAAGGCGTGTGAACAGCTCGCGACGTTTGAAAGCATTGGTTTTGGCGGTGTCGAGATACAGGCTTTCAATGCTGGCCTGATGTATATTGATGATCAGGATACGCAAACCCGGATCAACAGTTTCGGGTCTGAAGCATATCTTCAGAAACTCCGCGAGGTCATGCAGTGCGCTCGCGATATTGGCATGGACGTCTATCTCAATCACCTCAGCGGCTGGCCCGCAGGTGGCCCTGAAGTACCTGTTGACGAAGGCATGAAGGAACTGACCTTCGCCGAAACTCGTGTTACAGGCGGTCGCGCCGTTTCGCTGACGCTGCCGCAGCCAGAGCCGACCTATAATGATTATATCATGGCGCTGGGTGAGCGGCTGATGGGGTTTGATCTCACCAACTTTGTTGATCAGGATCGCGAGCTTTTGTCCGTGGTCGCTGGCCGGCCAGTTTCCGGCAAGCGCTCGGGTAATCCGATGCACGCGACAGATACGATTGAACTCGACCCGACCACGCTGACGATACTCACTGACAAGGTCACGAATGGGCAGTTGTTATGGGAAGCGCCAGAAGGCGAGTGGCATATTGTTGCGATCTACATCCAGCCATCTGGGGAAGCGCCAACCCTCATCGCGTCTGCGCGTTCGGGATTTGTCATCGACCATTTTGATACCGACATTGTTCGCGGCCATTACGGCTATGCCTTTGGCGAGCGTACGGGTCTTGATGCGTATTATGGCGATCCGCTCAAAGGCTTCTTCAATGACAGTCTTGAGTTCAAGGTCGCTCGTTTCGCTTCAGCAGATGTGCTGGACGAGTTCATGGCGCGTCGCGGTTATGATCTCGAACCCTATCTACCGGTCGTCTTCCGTCCCGCCCGCGACAATTTCTTTATCACCGAAACCATGCGCCATCGGCCGGCTGATGACTTTCGTCTCACCGATGATGATGCACGCATGCAGCACGACTATCAGCAAACGATCTCAGACCTGATCATTGAGCGTTTTGTTGAGACCAGCGCCGAATGGGCTGCTGCCCGTGGTCTGGTGTCAAAGGGGCAATCCTACGGCGCAGACTTCGACGTCATTCGCGCAATGGGGCAGACCACCATGCCTGAAAGCGAGCAGCTCTTTGGGGGGGGGAGCGAAGTCGTTCTGAAAATGGCCAGCGCCTCGGGCGATCTCTATGGCAAGCCGGTGATTTCGGCGGAATCCTTTGTCTGGTACAAACTCGCCTATGGCGTGACACCGGCCCAGTTGAAACTTGCAGCCGACAAGCTTTTCGTTTCGGGTATCAATCAGATCGTCTACCACGGCATTCCCTACCAGCCCGACGGGCAGGCCTATGAAGACTATTTCGGTGAGCTGGACTGGTATCCATTTGCCGGGCCGCAGAATGATAGCAATTTCTCAGGCAATTACGGGCCGACCTCACCGATCTGGCCGGTCATTCCTGAACTGAACGACTACCTGAAACGGGTGCAGACCTTACTTCAGGCGGGTCGTCAGACATCCGACGTCTTCATCTATTACCCGTTCCTGGGCTTCCCACACGAGATTGAGGATTCCGAGGCATTTGAAGAGGATTTCCTGTTTATGGGGAGTATGCCGGGCGAAGCGGCCCGGCATCAGGCGCCACCAATGGAGATTCCTTTGGTGAAACTCCCGGAAATGACCGACGAAGAACGCAAGGATTATCGCCTCAAATGGCTCGAACAGGTCAAACCGCTGATTGATGTATTAAACAGCCAAGGTATCAGCTGGACCTGGATCAATGATGATCGTCTCTCGCAGGTCGACGTCGTTGCTGGAGAAACGGCTCAAATCATCCTCGCCAATGCGCCCACCATTGAGCGCTCCTCGGTTGAGAGCCTTGCAAGCTGGACAGGCGCAAATGAAAGGCTGTTTTTCTGGAGGAGTCTTCCTGACCGTCAGCCGGGCTTCCTCAACCATGAAGGCAATGACGCGTTCATTCAGTCGACCCTGCAGAACCTTTCGGCGAGGCAACAGTTTGAAGACCCGGGCACGCTGGTGTCTCAGCTTCAGTCCCGGCTCAGTATCGCCAATTCAACGCAGGTGCGGCGATACACGCGAACTCTGGACGACGGGAAATCAATCCACTTCCTTTTCAATCAGTCGACTGAAGAGAAATCCTTCCAGATCAGCTCGGCCGAGACCTTTCCGCACGCCTATTGGTATGATGCGTCGACGGGCAGCCTGACGGCTGCAGATCGGTCAGATGCGGGCGGTTATGAACTGACGCTGGATGGACTTGAAACAGTGTTTCTCATTCAGTCCCCTGAACCGATGTCTGATCCCGTGACAGCCGCAGTCGCGCGTCCTGCCGACAACTTACCGCTCGACCACTGGACGCTCACTGTCGGCGACGTTGAGCGTGACATTCAGGGTGCATTTCCAGACCTGCGTAACGATAGCGAATTGCGCCATAATTCCGGCCCCGCCGTCTACACGGCTCAGTTGGAAATACCCGAGCTGGCTGCGTGCGCTTGCCGATATGTGCTTGATCTCGACAATGTAGCAGGCGCTGCAATGGTCAGTCTGAATGGCCAGACGGTCGGCTCCATTTCTCTTCCTCCATTTCAGCTGGATTTGACTGAACAGCTTAAGAGCGGTGAGAACCTTCTGGAAATCTCCGTCAGATCGCCACTTCGCAATCAGCTTGTCGGACGCGCATTGGCGGGCGATAAACAGCTCCATTACATGACCCAGCATGAATATGAACTGAGCCAGATGGGTTTACTGGGGAAAGCACGGTTAATTGAACAAAGCATCGAGTCCGAGTGACGTTCTGCGCCGGCAGATCAGACGATCTTCAACGTCACGCCCTTCTCTTCAATCATATTTGCCTGCCGATCTGTCAGCCGATCGTCGGTAATGAGAATGTCGATGCGGGAGAGCGGACAGACAACGTTTCCGGAGGATTTCTCGAACTTCGTCGCATCAGCCAGCAGAATGACCTGTTCTGCGCGTTCGATAAAGCGACGCTGGCTCGCCACCAGCACAACATCATCCTGCATCAGCCCGCTCATACCAATTGCCGAGCAGCCCAGGAAAAGTTTTGGTGCATGAAATGCAGGCGTAAGGTCCTCGCCAAACATAGGAAGAACGATGTTCTGTTCAGGAAATACGGCGCCTCCCGGAATGAGAACGCGCGTCCCGGGCTGGTTCGACAATGCATGCACGATGTGAAGGGAGTTGGTCAGCACCTGCAGGTTCAGGCCATGAAGTGATGAGCACATCTGAAAGGTGGTTGATCCACCATCAATCATGATGCCCTCGCCTTCATCGCAAAGCCTGGCCGCTTCTCTGCCAATCCTTTGTTTTTCGTTCGGGCTGCGGGTGATGTTTACATCGAAAGGAGTGCCACGAAGGCGAGGGGCACCGACTTGTTGGTCGCCATGAAGATCAGCTTTTGCTTTCGCGCCACCGCGCACGCGGACGATCTTGCCTTCGCCATCCAGGCGCTCCAGATCTCGCCGGATCGTGGCTGGGGAGCCGTCTAGAGCCTCCTCAAGTTCTCGGAATGACACGAAATCCTTGCCTGAAAGGATAGTTAGAATCAATTTTTCGCGTTCGGTGGCATGCATGAAGCTCATACTGTCATCTGATCGCTAAAAATCAATCAAATACGATCAGACAATGCCGGAGCCGAGCCCCACAGCTTTGCGTTCCTGCGCCTTGCGGTCGCGATAGCCCGAAGCCCGATAGGTAGAAAGCATGTCGATAGCACCACCTTTGTCCATCCGCACTTTCGCCAGGATGGGGGACACATCAGCCTTATAGGCTGAGCGCAGAGTCTGGGCGGCCAGCATGGCGTCATTCGAGTCTTGGGCGGCATGGAGTGCCTTCCGGTCTACAATGACGGCTTTGGCATAGGCCGACAGGATCGCATCCGCCGAACACATCATGGATTCAATCGGGTCAGTCACATTGTGAGACTGGTCAATCATATAAGCTGGATTGAAACCGTCGCGCGGGTTTTGTTCAGCCTCCACAAGCTCGTTGAACACAAGGAACAGCTGATGAGGATTGATGGAACCCGAATCCAGATCATCATCTCCATATTTTGAATCATTGAAGTGGAATCCTCCCAGTTTTCCAAAGCGGTGAAGACGAGCGACGATCTGTTCGATATTCACATTCGGTGCGTGGTGACCAAGATCGACGAGGCATTTGCACTTTTCTCCGAGCGTTTGGGCGGCCAGAATGGACGAGCCCCAATCCGAGATCACTGAGGAATAGAAAGCGGGCTCAAACATCTTATGCTCGAGCAGCATGCGCCAGTCATCGGGCAAGGCGGAATAGATCTCAGCTGCTGCTTCCAGATAGCGGTCCAGGGAGCGTCCAAGATCTTGCTGGCCCGGAAAATTGGTGCCGTCACCGACCCAGACCGTCAGGTCTTTCGAGCCGATCTTCTGGCCAATTTCAACGCACTCGATATTGTGCTCCACCGCTTGTGCGCGGGTCGCTGCGTCAGTCGAGGACAGAGATCCTGTAGAATAGGAATGCGCTTGTCCAAGTTGATCCTGAAACGTATTAGAGTTCACTGCGTCAAAGCCGAGACCATAGCCCTCCGCTTCTTCCCTAAGGGCCGAATAGTCATCCACCTTGTCCCATGGGAAGTGAGGGCTGACGCGCGGTGTCGCCTGACACAGCTGGTTGATCACGGCGCAGTCTTCAAGCTTCTCATGCACATTGGTCGGCTCGCCGGGGATCGGAAACTTGGCGAAGCGTGTGCCGCCTCGGCCAGCACCCCAGGACGGAACAGCGACGGTGAAGCCGGCGACTTTCCGAGTGATTGCGTCAATGTCGATATTGTCGCGTTTGAGTCTGCGGCCGAGCGCTTCATAATCTTCGAGAACCGCTGCGCTTATCTTTGCGTTCTGTTCGCTGATCAGTTCGTCTGAAATAGGTAGAGTCGTCGTCATGATCTGATATCTTATATCTGTGTTTATCGGTCAAACGGCTGCTGACTGAAGGATCAGCGAACAAAAGCCTGTGCATTGCCTGCGTCGACATTCAGCATATTGCCGGTCGATTTTGCGGACATCTCGCTTGCGAAGAAATAGACGCCCTCTGCGATGTCTTCGGGTAAAACGTCACGCTGCAACATGGAGCGCAAACGATAATGCTCTTCCAGCTCTTTGCCAGTGTCGATTCCATGAGCGCCAGCGCGTTCCTTGCGCCAGTCACCATCCCAAATCTTGGATCCTTTGATCACGGCGTCCGGGTTCACAACGTTCACACGAATGCCGAACGGTGCACCCTCAAGGGCCAGGCACCGGGCCAGATGATTTGCGGCGGCCTTTGCCGCGGCGTAGGCCGAGGCACCTTTGGCGGCGGCGACAGCGTTCTTCGAGCCAACAAAGACAATCGACCCTTCCTTCTGCAGCTTCATCAGTGTGAAGGCAGAGCGCGCCGTAAGGAAATAGCCCTTTGAAAGCACGTCAAAATTCTTGTCCCACAGAGCAACAGATGTGTCCTCAAAAGGTGAGGATGACGCAATGCCGGCATTCGCAACGAAGATGTCGCACCCGCCAAACTCTAGAGCGCAGCTTTCAAAGGCCGCGATCACCTGTTCTTCATTCGTCACATCACAGACGGCAGACCGGACATGATCTTTGCCAAAGCGATCAGTAAATCCGGACTGTACAGCCTCAAGAGCGCCTTCATCGCGGTCGAGCAGCATGACGCAGGCACCTTCGGCCATCAGGCGGGCGGCCGTCGCAGACCCGATCCCACCCGCGCCGCCTGTGACGACTGCAATCTTGCCAACCATAGGCTTGGGCTTTGGCATGCGCTGCAGTTTCGCTTCTTCGAGCGCCCAGTATTCAATCCCGAAGGCTTCTTTCTCGTCGAGCGCGATATAGTGACCGATCGCTTCCGCGCCGCGCATGACATTGATGGCATTGCTGTAAAACTCACCGGCAATACGGGCAGTTGATTTATTCGCCGCAAATGTGATCCGGCCAACGCCGGGAATGAGCACGACCACCGGGTTTGCGTCCCGCATGGCCGGGTCGCTCTCTATGGCGCAACGATTGTAGTAAGCCGCATAGCTGTCACGATAGTCCGCCAGGCTCTGTTCGAGATAGGAATCATCCTCCAGCTTAGCCGGATCGAGAGTCAGCGGCGCGATTTTCGTCCGCAGGAAATGGTCAGGGCAGGACGTACCCAGTGCAGCGAGCCGCTCAAAATCTGCAGAACCGACAAACTCCAGTGTTTCGGCATCATCTGAGAAATGTGCAAGCTTCGGACGATCGCCCGTCATCATGCCGCGCAGCTTCGGCATCAGTTTCGCTGCGATGGCTTTGCGATCAGTAGATGGTGTCACGATTTCTCCACCGAATGCAGGCGCGTCACCCATTTTAGCATTCAGATACGTTGCTGCATCTGCGATCAGCTGGATGGTGTGTTCATAGCAATCTTTCGCCGTATCTGCCCAACAGATGATGCCATGACCCGCCAGCATCACGCCCCCAACGCCCGGGTTTTGTTTCACATAGTCGCGGATCATCACGCCGAGTGTAAAGCCGGGACGTTTCCATGGAAGCCAGCCAATTTTCCCGCCCCAGATTTCCTGCGTCGCAGCTTCGCCACCTGAAGACGCGGCCAGCGCAATTATCGCGTCCGGATGGACATGGTCGACATGCGCAAAGGGTAGAAGAGAGTGAAGCGGCGTATCAATAGACGCGGCACGTGGGTTCAGATTGAACGTACAATGGGACAGGAAGCCGACCATTTTATCGTCGTCTTGAGGCCCGTTATAATGGCTTTCAAGTTCAAGCAATTTGGACAGATAGAGCGTCGCGAAACCGTCCAGCTTCATTGAGCCGATATCGCCGCCAGACCCTTTGACCCAGAGGACTTCAACCTGTTCGCCCGTCAGCGGGTCAGTCTCTTCCAGCTTGGCTGAGGTGTTGCCGCCGCCGAAATTTGTAACCGTGAGGTCGCTGCCAAGAAGATTGGAGCGATAGAGGAGCAGCTCTGATGGAGAGAGCTTGCCTGCATCTGTGTCGTTCCACAAACTCGTTGGGACGGCAAACTTCGTGGCGGGTTTGGATTTTGAAGGCGAAATCGTTTCCATGACCGTAAACTGTTCCTCAGCTGCATGATTGGCGGTGAGTTAACATTTCAAATTGCCAATTTCAATCATAATCGATAGAAAATAATCAAAGTATGAGTGCAAGGGGATGGAGCATATGGAACAGAACGCAATCGTCGTGCTTGATATCGGAAAAACCATGAGCAAACTGAGCTTGTGGACGGTAAGTGGCGATCTGATCTGTCGCGAATCCCGCCCCAATGAGCGCCGATCTCATGGTGATTTTGACGTTCTGGATGTTGAAGGCATTGCGCCTTGGGTGATCGAAACGCTCGGAAGCTTTTCTGAACGAGCCATGATCTCTAAGATCATTCCTGTTGCACATGGCGCCGCATTTGTCGTGGTGCGCGACGGACGACTAGTGGCTCCCCCCATGGATTATGAATCATCCCTGCCGACTGGCATTGCAGAGGCATATTCGGCTGAGCGCGATGCCTTCACCATGAGTGGATCGCCTCAACTATCCGAAGCGCTGAATGCCGGTGCGCAGATCTACTGGCAGGAAAAGCAAATGCCGGGGCTTTTGGACGGATCGACGCTCATGCCATGGGCCCAATACTGGGCATGGTTTTTGTCAGGCATAGACAGCACAGAAGTGACAAGTCTTGGTTGTCATACCGATCTATGGGACCCGATCCGCAGCGATTTTTCTCCGATGGCCAAAAGGCTGGGTTGGGCGTCTGCTTTTGCGCCCAAAGAGTTTGCGGGCAATGCGATTGGAACATTGCGCAAGGAGATTGCGGATCAGACGGGTCTGTCCGAACACGTCAAAGTCTATTGCGGTATCCATGACTCAAATGCTGCGCTGGTCGCCGCCCGCGCTCACAAGGAAATGGAGGAGGGAGACCGCACTGTTCTGTCCACTGGCACCTGGTTTGTCGCGATGCGAACGCCGGCGCGGCCCTTTGATATAAATAATCTTCCCGCTAACCGCGATTGTCTTCTTAACGTGGATGCCTGGAACGAACCGATCCCATCTGCGCGCTTCATGGGGGGGCGTGAAATCGAAGCACTGATTGGCATTGATACGCGCCGCGTAGATATCAAACCCGACCAGCCCGCACTGCTCAGCGCTGTTTCGGGTCTGGTCGCCGCGGGAAGCATGCTCCAGCCGAGTTTTGCCAAAGGGTTTGGTCCTTATCCCAATGGTCGTGGTCGCTGGATCGATATGCCCGATGATTGGTTCGTGCGACGCAGCGCGGCTTGTCTCTATGCCGCCATGCTAGCGAGTACGAGCCTCGATCTGATCGGTTCACACGAGACCATTCTCTTGGAAGGCAGGTTTGCAGAAGCCGAGGTCATTGTTCGCGCGCTTGCCAGTCTTCGCCCGAATGACGCGATTTATACCTGTCATGCACAGAACGACGTCTCTTTCGGCGCGCTTCGACTAATCAATCCAGTTCTGAAGCCGAAGACAGAACTTGCACGAGTGACGGCGCTGGAGACAGATCTGACCAGCTATTATCAGGACTGGAAGCGATTAGCGGACATGGCCAGTGCTGCGGCCTGACGGCGCGGGCTCAAAACGTGACCACTCGCCTTATCGCCTAACCTTGTCCGGTGTCAGATCCGACAGGGATTTCGCGCCCATCAAAGTCATTGCGACCTCCATTTCCTTTGTATAAAGCTCCAGCAAATGCTCTACGCCAGCCTGGCCCTTCGTCGCGAGCGCGTAAATATATGAACGTCCAATCAGTGTTGCGTCGGCCCCCAGACACAGCGCCCGAACGACATCGAGCCCGTTTCGAATGCCTGAATCCATGATCACTTTCGCGCGTCCATCTGTGGCTTTTACAATAGAGGGCAGGGCGCGGATGCTGGACGAGACACCATCCAGCTGACGTCCGCCATGATTGGAAACAATCAACCCGTCTGCGCCAAGCGCGATCGCATCTTCGACATCATCAGCATCAAGAATGCCTTTGATGATCAGCTTTCCAGGCCAGAAGTCGCGGATCCATTGGAGATCTGACCAGCTGATCTCGGGATCGAAATTATCCCCCAGCCAGCCAATATAATCCGTCAGATTTGTGCGCTGGCCGCGATAGGTTGAGATATTCCCAAGGTCGTGCGGCTGGCCGAACAGCCCGACTGAAATAGCCCATTCCGGGTGTGTCATCGCCTGCAAAATCCGGCGCAAGCCTGAGTTCGTACCGCTCATACCGGAATGTGCATCTCTGTAGCGTGAGCCGGGTACGGGCATATCAACAGTGAAAACGAGCGTGTCGATCCCAACCGCAAGTGCACGTTCGAGCGCGTCTTTCATGAAGGCCCGGTCGCGCAGCACATAAAGTTGGAACCAGATCGATTTGTCGGTGTTTTGTACCACTTCTGCGATGGAGCACACAGACACGGTCGAAAGCGTAAAGGGAATGCCGCTGCGTTCTGCGGCTCGCGCTGCCTGCACTTCGCCACGCTTTGCATACATCCCTGTGAGCCCGACAGGCGCAAGAATGACGGGTAGGGCCAGCTCTTGATCCCAGACCTGGCAGGACAGATCGATCTCCAGACTGCCTTTGAGTACCCGCTGGCGCAACTCAATATCGCGCAGATCTGAACTGTTGCGTTCAAGGGTGAATTCAGAGTTCGCGCCACCATCGATATAGTCGAACAGAAAACGCGGCAGTTTCTTCCGTGCGGCCGCCCGATAATCCTCAGGTGCGGAAATAATCATGTCTGCATTCCGTCTCTATGATGATTGCTGGTCCCAACTGTAGCCGACGTGCCCAGCAAATTGGTTGACGATTTATCAGTCGAATGCAATCAATAGCAACAATAAACTATCACAATTGGTCAAGTTGAGGCTTGTCCAAGGGGAGGCAGTCCATGACGGACGCATCAATCAATGCTCAGAATCTCGGGTCAGGGGATGAACCTCAAGGTCTGGATCATGTGCCCGTTCCACCGAACAAACTTCAACCTGCTGGCTATTTCGCAGGTAATTATGCGGGCGAACATGTAGCAGGTACGGAGTTTGTCATTGGCGCTTTGTTCGCGGGCGCGGGCGCTGCGGCATCTGATGTTATTCTGGGGCTGCTGCTTGGAAACCTTCTGGCCGTTCTCACCTGGGCGTTTGTCACCTCACCGATTGCCGTCGATACCCGTCTGACGCTCTATGCATACCTCGAGAAGATTGCTGGTCGTCACTTCATCAAGCTCTATTCGGTCGTCAATGGCATCATGTTTCTCGGGCTCGCTGGGTCTATGATTACGGTGTCTGCGTCGGCCGTCCGGGTCATGTACAATAGCCTGCTTCCCGGATCGCCGATCGAGGCCCAGACAGGATATTTCCCGACTGACATCCGCTTTATTCTGATTGCGCTTGCTGTCGGCGCTGTGGTCGTCACCCTTGCTGTCTTGGGGTTTCGGCGCCTTGCGCAGTTTGCCGGAGCGGTCGTGCCGTGGATGATCTGTATGTTTCTGGTCGGCGCACTGGCGCTCTACCCAATGCTGGCAAGTGCGGCGGGCGCTACTCTGCCTGCCACATCGCTCAGCGAGATATGGACTGTCCTGTCCACACAAGTCTATCAGCCAACGCCCATGGAGGGCGCGTTTTGGGGCATACCAAATGAAGCCAAAAGCTTCTGGTCCATTGCTGCTTTTGCCTGGGTGGCTAATCTTGCAATGCACGGGTCGCTTGGCGACATGACGCTCCTGCGTTTTGCGAAACGCAAATCCTATGGCTGGTTTTCGGCGCTTGGCATGTTCATTGGGCACTTCGCCTGCTGGGTCTTCGCCGGGGTGATGGGCGCGGGTGCCGCCTATACGCTCACAAGCGATATCTCTCAGCTCGACCCGGGTGCCGTTGCGACCACGGCTCTGGGCGGGGCGGGCGTGATCGCCGTGATCGTTGCCGGCTGGACAACCTCTAACCCGACGCTCTATCGCGCAGGTCTGGCCTTTCAGAGCCTTAATCCGAAGTGGAGCCGGGGCTGGGTGACGCTGATTGTTGGCGTGGCAACAATGATCCTCGCCTGCTCACCGTTCGTATTTTCCCAATTGCTCGGATATGTCGGCTGGATGGGGCTGACGCTGTCACCGGTTGGCGCTGTGATTGTTGCTGAACACTGGCTCTTCAAGCCGCTCGGCCTCAATCGGTACTGGAACAGCTATCGTAAATCCGGCCTCAATCTTGCCGCCGTGATTGCCTGGGCGGCAGCCTTTGCCGTTATCGTCGGCTTCTATTTCGGACTGGGTATCCACCAATTCTTCCTTCTGATCCCGGCATGGATCACTGCGACCATCGTCTACATTCTGTGTGCGAAAGCCTTCGGCGCTGCTGCCGACTATCCGAAAGCCGCGATCGAGGAAGCTGCGATTTCGCAGCGACAGAAAGACGAAGCCGACTATCTGGCCTCTGGCGCCAGCGTTCATGGGGCTACAGGGAATACCAAAATATGGTGGGCGTTTCAGGGCCTTAGCTATCTTGCTCTGGCCTGGATTGTCGCTTCGGCCGTGCGGTTGATTTTCGCAAACGGCGAGGCCTATCAAGGCATGCTGAACGCTTTTCGCGACCAGCTGATCTGGCCAACGCTTGTTTTCTTCTTGTGCGCGGCAGCCGTCATCATCATTGCGGGTGAAAAACGCAAATAGCATTGTTCTGCCTTTGCTTCGCATATGCGCAGCGATTTCAGAAAAATAGAGACCGGTCCAAATGCTAAAAACCCGCGATAACGCGGGCATTCTGGAAATGCAGAAGGGGTGCTGTAGCTGTGAGGAAATTCTCTGGCGGACTGGGGGACTTTAAAACTATTGTTCGCGCATGTTCAGAGAAATCCATAAAGTTACATAAAAACAATATTTAAAAGGCTTTATCGTTCATCCTCTATCGCCCGCAACCACGATTTATGGCTTACTCTATGGCTAACCCTGAGTGCCGGAGTAAGCCATGCCAGACATTACAATGAACAAGCTCACCGATGCGAAGTGTCGAAAAGCTGGGGCAGGGCGGCATTCAGATGGCGGCGGGCTTTATCTGAACGTCAAACCGAGCGGAGCGCGAAACTGGCTCTTCACCTATCGGTGGGGAGATAAGCGACCGTCCATCGGCTTTGGTGGTTATCCTACGGTTTCGCTGGCTGATGCGCGTGCCGCCGCCGCTCGATGTAGAGGCTGGTTGGCGGAAACCCCATCGAAAGATCCCAAACGGGAATGGAAGGCGCTCTCCCAGCCTCAGGTCCGGCAAGAAACCTTCGGCAACTTTGCGCTCAAGCATATCGATGCCATCAAGGGAGACTTCAGGAACGCGAAGCATGTGAAGCAATGGCGCTCGACGCTGGAGACCCATGCCGCGCCAATCTGGAACATGCCACTGGATCAGATTGGCGTCGACGAAGTGCTGAACTGTCTTCAGCAGATCTGGACTGAAAAGAACGAGACCGCGCGTCGTGTTAGAGGTCGCATTGAGGCTGTGCTTGAAAGCGCTCGCGTGCGCGGCCTTAGGGAAGATCCCAACCCGGCGTCCTGGAATGGCCAGCTCAAACATGTCCTGGGCAAGCGTCGGCCAGCTCCCAAACACTTTCCCGCACTTGAGTATCAGAGCATGCCGGGTTTCTGGGAGCGTTTGGCGGCCAAAGACACGATCGGATCGCTGGCGCTGCAGTTTACCATTTTGACAGCGGCTCGCTCGGGAGAGGTTCGCCTTGCGGTCTGGAGTGAGTTCGACTTGGCGGCTGGCATCTGGACCATCCCCGCAGAGCGTATGAAAGCCGAGCGTGAGCATATTGTGCCGTTAAGTGAGGAGGCGCTGAACATCCTCAACAAGCTGAAAAATGCGCGAACGGGTGACCTCGTCTTCCCCGGCAGCAAGCGCGGTAAGCCGCTCTCAGACATGACGCTCACCAAAGTGTTGCGCGATATGGAAGTTGTGAATGCCAAAGGAGAGCCCGTAACTGTCCATGGCTTCCGGTCTACCTTCTCCGACTGGGCGCGCAATGAAACGGACTTCCCACGAGAGCTGATCGAAGAAAGCCTTGCTCATAGTCTCGGGAAAGTCGAAGCGGCCTACAGGCGCGGTGCTGCGATTGAAAGACGTAGAGAGTTGATGGAGGCTTGGGCGAACGTTTTCGCCGTGCCGCCAACACGCTAAACACAATGGTCCTTGCAGTGACTACGCGCATGCGGGTGTTCATTGAGACGAGTGCGCGCATACTGCCACGATCAAAATGCGGATGTCGCAGTTTCACCCATCTTCAGAACAAACCAGGAGCGGGCCTTGTTCCAGTCCCGACGTATGGTCCGGGGGTCAACATTCAGGATTTCTGCAGTCTCAATTTCTGTAAAACCTGCGAAGAAGCGACAATCAACAACTTGCACGAGCCGCTTATTCACCTTTCCCAGGTCCGACAGTAAAGCCTGCAGAGACAAAATGAGATCCTGATCAATATTTGGCAAAGCCTGGTTTTCTGCCGCTTCGATCGGAAGATTACCTTGCGGGCCACCGCGCTTAGCAGCCTGTTTCCGCCGCGCATTGTCAACAATCACCTGGCGCATGGCCAGGGCAACGCTGCTGAAAAAGTGTCCTTTGTTTTTCCAGTCTGGTTTCTGCTCCAGCTTCAGGAAGCTTTCGTGGATCAGGTCGCCCGTAAGTAACGTATCGGACACTGAGTGTTTGTTTCGAATGCGCCGTGCGAGCGTCAAAAGTTCATCATAATGCTCTGTGAAGAGACCTTCGGCCGACGCCACAATTTCAAGAGGCCAATCAGAGGTATCCAGACCATTTGGTGATTGATTACCCTGTACAGACATGAGTACGACCCCCGGAATTCGCTGACCTTATTCGGCCACGAGGTCCGGGGATCGTCAAGGCATTCAACTGCACGGCGTGCGGTTGAGACGGCCCATCAGTTTACCGATAAGGGCGATCTCGAAATCAAAGTAACTTCGCCATTATTGATGCGCAGATAGCGGACCTCATAGGCGCCACGCGTTTCCGGCATAGGGAGAGTCACGGGCGTACCAAGAAACAAAATACTGTTTGCTTCAGGACCTTCGAGAGTGTCTGGAGCATCCGCAGGCAAGATGGTGATAACATCCGGGCCTTTGAAATGCTCCCCGGTCCAATAAACCTCAACTGAACCACGGGCAGCCGCGGATGAAGGGGCCTCTAACTGACCGGGTGGCGAAATGACCTCAAATGTTGTTGTCGCAAGCACGCTGTCATCATTTGCCTTGATATAACGTAGCTCATAGACGCCCAGCTCGGCAGGAGCGGTGAAACTGAGTTCGTTCCAGCCTTCGGCGACAGTATTCCAGAGCTCACCAACATACTCGGTCGGTGCCGCGCCGGTTTCAAAAATACCAACGTAATCGCCTTCACCAGCAGGTCCCTGCCAGACAATGTTGAACTGACCACTGAGTTCGACCTGATCCGGCGCCTCGAGACTGGCGAGCGGAGCACCGACGGTGAGGGCTTCGCTCACCAGCACGGCCGAACGGGGCGCATTCATATAGCGGACCTGATATTGTCCCGGCTCACGCGGCGCTCTCATCTCTATTTGCCCCTCATCACTGATATATTGATATCGAGGCTCATCCAGCGGCCGTCCGTCCGCATGAATAATATCAAGATAGTCGTCCGGATCTGCGGGACCGCTCCACTCTACCAAGAATAAGCTGTTGGCAGGTTGTTGAGGATCAAAATCGAGCTTGGCATCCGGTGCGACAGCTTCGATGATCACCGTGATGCTGGCGTCCTCCTGTCCGGAAGTGACCACTGTCTGGACACTCCCAGTGCCCTCATCTGTCTCAGCGATGATCCGATAGCTGCCCGCTGTTAAGTTTACATTTCCCGACTGTGTCTCAGCGACCAAGGTCTCCGACGAGGCATCAAATACCTGAAAACTAGCGGGATCGATTTGTGGGCCATCTGCACCACGTATCGCACGCAGAGACACCGTCTGAAGCGCGGGCTCTTCAGACTGAGCACTTGCCTGAATACTCGTTTCCAAAGCCTCACTCAGTCCGGACGCGTTTTCCGCATCCAGATATAAGCCGCCTGTTGCGCTCGCAATGCATGCAAGTTGTGCCTTTTCTTGCTCGGCCCGGATGTCAAATCCGATCACATGCGCCTTTAGGTCGATCTGTTTGGCGGCCATCTCCCGAGCAAACGCACATGGATCTCCTCCGCAGGTCTCGACACCATCGCTCACGAGAATAACTGAGGTGGATTTTCCAGCATCGGCAATTGAGACGGCTTCAGACAAGGCTTCGGTAATGGGTGTTTTCCCTCGAGGAACGAGGCTGTTGATTCTTGTGGCGATGTCTGAAGTCTGCCCGCTCACGGGCGTGGAGATGACTTCGATATCACTGCAATCACCCTTGCGTCTGTGACCATAGGCAATCGCTCCAACATGAGTGCCGGCATCGATCTGCGGGAGAAATTTATCAATCGTCTGTTTGGCAATTTCCATTTTTGAAATGCCGTCGATCTGGCCCCACATGGAATTGGAGCTGTCCACAACCAGAATGATCTCCGTTGTTTCGTCAGCGTAAGCGGCTTGCGAGAATGACAATAATCCGATTGTCGTCATCAATCCGGCTGTCTTCAGAGTTCTGCGAATAATTCCATTTGATCGTTCAAACATTTGTAGCGTCTCCAATCTTCCTTCGAACGACACACGGCAAGGCGGCCGAAAACCGGACACAAGACAGAAAAAAGCCGCCCAAGGCGGCTTTCAGGACTTTGCGCAGAAGCGAAGATTACAGATCGGCTTCTATTTGTTTTGCCATGCGCCACATCGGACAGGCCTCGGTATCTCCGTAGAGCTGGCGAGTCACTTTGGCCATCTCCCGCACTTCATCATTGATGACAGGCTGTTGAGTCATGATCCGCGAATACTCAAGCCAGGCCTGTTCAGGCTCCGGACAGGCCTGCAACACCGAGGAGTCCAAACCAGATGAACTGGCTGTGGCGGGCCTGGCGCCTTCCATGACCTTGTCTTCCTCCCAGGCCTTTCGAGCTTCATCCTGAGCAATCGCAGGTAAGCGTCTCCAGCGGTCAATCCCTGCCATCTCCCAGGGCGGGGGAATATGAATATCGGTGTTCAGAGCATCTGGCAGCGCATATGGGACAATGATCGTGCCTGAAATTGATCCGCTCACCGTGCCCGAACACATATCGATATCCAGTGGGAAGTCGGCAGAATAGCGCACTTCCAGATATGTGGCAGTCATGCGTGTAACTTCAACAGTTTGCGTCGTGTAGCTTGTCGTCGCTGACTGATAGTCACCCTCATCCAGCTCGCGAGACGACATGTCGACTGAGATTTCAGCCTGATAGCGCCCGGGACCAGATATGTTTTCGAGAAACTCAATGCTGACTTCTAACAATTCTGTGGGTTCAATCCCACTAATCGTGCCAGTCCTGACAATACTGCCAATCTGCGACATCTCTCGCGAACAGATGGCGGCAGGCGAACCATCCCGATACTGTCCCCCGGAGTTTATGGGCAGTCCAAGCAGAAGTCCGAAATCGGTAGGATTCAGGCCCGCAATCTGGTCACCTGCGAGGGCTACGCACTGCGGCGAAGACTGAATTCCGCCAATCTGATAGGTCGCAAGTAGAGATGGACGCGCTCCGTCTCCAATAGGGCTTCCAAAAAGCGTCCCACCGACCGGATAAAGATCCATTTTGCGGGGAATCTTGCTGGCAAAAGTTCTGCGGCGCTTGCACGTCGGATCATCGTCGGGCGCTGAGGACAACTGCAAATCATGTTGGGCCTTGTGAAGGGGTAAGACCAGTGTAATTTCGACCGTCACCAAATCCGTTTCGAATGCGGTGTCTGTGTCTGCATTTGTAAAGACCAGAGTCATGCCGCCATCCTGAAATGCCTCGTCTTCAGAAAAAAACGCCTGCCAGTTTTTCACGGCTCTGCCAGACTCCTGTTCGAAAGTGATAAAGCCTGCGCGGGTTCTTTGCACGCCCGACCGCCCCTTTGGCATGAGGCCCTGCAGTTCCAGTATTTCGCCTGATGAGGAATTGAGGCCTGGTGCGCTCTCCGGTTCGGATTCGTCATCGGACCAGTTTTGCGCAAAATTCAGATGAAGGTCGCCCAGCTTCTCCAACTGGGTGCCTCGTGACCAGCCTGTGACCTCAGCCAGAACGCTGAAATAAGGAGGCAGCGGGTTCCCTGGAATGTGTTCACCGGCTGAAACAACAAGACATTGAGACGCCGCCGGTCGGATATCAATTCTGATCGTTTGAACTGGGGTATCAGCTGAAAGCTCTACGGGAACACAGCCAGGGACTTCTCGATCATACACTTCCAAAAGGGGAAACAATTGATCTTGCCAATAGTCCCGAGTGAGCCAGTCTGGCATGAACTCCAGACGATTCAGATAACTGCCCGTCGCTGCTTTCGCATTCTCAGACGCTAGCACAAGACCGGGCCCAATGTCCGGGCCATAAATCTTTCGAGTGAGTTGGTCGAGCCAATGGCGAATGGCAGTCCCATCATATAATGCAGGCGCGACATTGAGGCCTTTGCTGTGTTGGAAAAACACCTTGGGGCTGGTGGTCATTAAATTGGTGAAAAAGCGATAACTGCCCGAATGAATGTCCTGGGAGTCAGGGTATAATAATCCGCCATTCAAGCTGTGATATCCCGCATAGTCGAGCAGAGCCAGCGACTCGCGATTGACTACGCCCTCGTCAGTCAACCGAAAGAACGCTTCGAGTATCTCATACGGGTCGGGGGACTGTTCTTGTGCAAGGGCATACCCAGCAAGTCCGATGACATCTCCGACCGAATTCAACAGTCTCACGTCCAGTCGATTCGAATTAGAATAGTCGGCGCTCTGGCTGGGCATCCATTCTTGCTGCATCTCTCGACACTGCTCTCCAGCGATAATCGCCCGGCCCATAGCGGCAGCGGAACTGAACGAATAGGCAAGATCATCGTCCGATGTTTGTTGCGCCTTCAATATATCTGGATTGACAAATATGTGGGGCTTCCAGTCCAGATTGGTTGCCCATGACGGGCGTGCGCAATCGCCCGCGAAGGAAGCGCGAGTTTCGAACCAATCGTCAGGCACCGGTAGGAGAGGGGTGAACACACTTTGGTCTGAAAGATCTTTGAGCTCGGCAAAAGACTGATTAGGCGCAGAGGTCAGACGGATCATGTGGGATAGTAGTTTGGTAAAGTCCTGAACCTTTCCCACCTCAGCGTCGTACGGCCCCTTGGCCAATTCCACATTATCCCGACCCTTTTCGAGATGAAAAAGCGTGCTCGCCGACCCTAATGGTTTGTCATGAACCCGTAGATCCAGATAGTCTTCAGGCTGCGTAGGATTTTGACCAGACTGCGCTGACGCCGTTGCGACACAAAGAGCCGCCAGGACCGCACACAAACCTGTGCGCTGAAACCTGGAAATGATGATCTTTCTGAAGTCTATGGATTGCATGACAGGCCCCCACTGGCATTAAGGTTTGTAAGAGATCATGACGATCGTCTCATCGGGCTCTTTGTTGCCCGCAAATCGCTCATATTCGGCTTCAATCTCATCGGCCGTAAACTTGTAATGACAACTCGGATGATTGGCATCCGCAGAGACAGAGTGAGCCGACCTTACGGTGTCCTCAAACGCGAGACGAAAGTTGTCAGAGAGTGCCACATCCATCATGCCGAGGTCCGTGCCGACAGGCTTTGAGAAAAACCATTTTTGATTTTCGAAATCGCGCATCATGCAGAAATAGTAGCCCGAAATATCTTCCGTTGCTTCACTGATTGTCTCGAGCGCATTCGACTCGCTGTTTCCTGGTGCACCACATGCCGAAGTGATCAAAAGCATGGCAGGCAATGCAATCAAGCTGGTTAGGGTTCGCATGAGATTTCCTTTCTGAATTTACATTTCGTTCTGACCGACACACGAAGACGCATTCAAATTCAGGACATGGCAGAACGAAATATTGTCAGATCGCCTGCCGACTTGATCTTTTTACAGGCGAAGGAATATCGTCTTGGTAGCAAGGTCGGGGGATCAATCAGATGGATTTTGAAAACGCCGTAAGCGAGCTATTCGCCGACAGTCTGGAACAACCAGATGCCACCCGAGAGACCTTTATCCGCGAAAAAGCACCGTCTGAAGCGGTGAGCCGAGCCGTTCTGCGTCTTCTACGCACAGAGCGACTGAAAACAGGCTTCTTCAGCACCGGTGCAGCCGCCTCATCTGCCAGTGCCGCGCTTAAACCAGACACAGAAATTGGGAATTGGCGGATCCTTTCCCTGATTGGTTCAGGCGGCATGGGAGAGGTGTATCTCGCAGAGCGAGCGGACGGACATTATCAGCAAACCGCTGCGCTGAAACGCATTGCCGCAAGCGACGCTGAGGCCTGGGGTCGGTTTTCAAACGAACGTCAGGTTCTTGCGGCCCTCGAACATCCGAATATCAGCCGACTCATTGACGGGGGTGTTCACACAGATGGCCACCCCTATTTCGTCATGGAGCATATTGAGGGGCAGACGTTCAGCGACTTTGTCCGACAACACGAGCTCAAGACGAAGGACATTTGTCGTCTGTTCCTGCAGGTCTGCGACGCACTCAAACATGCGCACAGCCGACTGGTGCTTCATCGGGATGTAAAACCGTCCAATATCCTGGTGTCAGAGGAAGGAACATTACGACTGATCGATTTCGGTGTGGCGGGTCTTCTGAACGAGGCCGATAAAGACCTCAACGCGCCTATGACCCGGGCGTTCGCGGCCCCCGAGCAACTGGCTGGTCAAAAACCCAGCGCGGCAACAGATGTCTTTGGGCTGGGGATTACGCTGTACAGCTTGTTGACCAACTCGCTTCCCGAACGGGTAGACGGAACACTCAATCTCAGCGCGCCCGGATTGTCTCGGGATTTGGTAGCCATTCTCAGAAAATCTACCTCTGAATCTCCGGCTGATCGATACGCGTCAGTGTCTGACTTTCAGGCTGAACTCGAACGATATCTGACGAACTATCCAGTTGAGGCTGTCGGTGGCGGAAGTGGTTATCTGGTTTCAAAATTCCTGGCACGCTATCCAATCGCCAGCGCGTTGGCGGCGGGTGCAGTGCTCGCCTTGACCGGGGGTATCATCGGAACCAGCCTCATGGCTTATCAGGCTGATCTGGCGCGAGACGATGCACTTCAACTGGCTGCTGAGAAAGACGCCGCGCTTCGCCGGGTGCAGTATAGCGACGCTCAATCGACCAGTATGCGTGCTGTCATGACGGAAATCATCGGACAAGCATTGCAGGAAGAAGAGCTCACGACGGAGCGGTTCCAGACTCTGCTCGAGGAAGAGAGAGACAAGGCGATCGAACTTTTGGAGTCGAACCCGAGGCGGGCCGTCGATCGCTTGTATAGCCTGTCTGAGATTTTCGACGAACGCGGTGATCTCCGAAACGTTATGGCCACGCTCGAACCCATCGTTACATCAGACGCTTTGCGCTCTTCACCCTTTATCGTACGGAGCCTGACCCGCTACGGCATATTCAAACTCTTTGGCGGTGAGTATGAACTGGCTGAAGACATGTTGGTTCGTGCGCTGAAACTCGCAAACTCTGATCCGGAACTCTACGCGTTCGATATTCAGTATGTCAGCGCGTATCTGGCAGAAACGCGCGGCGACCCAGAAGCTATGGAGGCTGCGATCGGAGACATAAACGCGTTCGTTGACGATTTGCCTCTGGACACCGATGCCAATCGAAATGCAGCTGCAATGCTGCTCGATCAGGCCGGATATATGAGCATCATGGTAAATTCACCGGCTGAGACAATCCCGATTCTTGAACGTACGCTTGCCATCACCGAAGCTGTTGAAACCGTGCCTCAAATCCCGCGAAGGTCGATTCTGAGTAACTTGACCGGGCAATATATGCGGGCTGGCCAATTAGAACAGGCAGATAATGCCGCTGATGCGCTGCTTGAATTGTATTCAGAGACGACAGGTCGTTCAACGAATATGGGGCTGGCCTACCGTCTGAAAGGCCTCATATCCAATCAGCTTGGGCACCATGATACTGCGCTGGACGCCTTTTCACAGGCCGAAGAGCTCCTTGCAGAATTTGATGTCGAGAACAGTGATGCGCTGTTTGTGACACGACTGGATCTGCTTGTCACACGCGCCCATCTCGGAGAGCCGGAAATGGCGCTGGCCGAAATGGAGAAAATCTCAGGTACAGTAGAAATGAAGGTACTAGTGGATGCCGCCGGCTTTTTCGAAGGCGTCTACCTGCACAAACTGGGTGAAATATATGCCCTGGCAGATCAGCCCGTTCAGGCAAAACGGACTCTGGCCGATGCGATCACTGCCATCGAAGCTGACGGTCGCCGTCCGGACCTCCTGCTAGAAATGCAAAAAACAATGGAAACCTACGGCCTGACCGATACCGAATAGTGCTTTTCCATAACGCCTGTCCGGTTTTCATACGCCTCTTCGTGTGTCGGTTGAACCAACACGGAGGGTACTCAAAATGAAATTTATCAGCTCGTTCCTGCTTGTCATTTTTGCGATGTTCAGCGCAATCACTGTGACAGCTCAAACGCCAAAGGGCATATCGACAGAGATTGTCGTCAAAGATGTGGATGCCCTCGCAAAAATGTCAGGAACCGATCTTCGTTCGGCTCTATTGAAATCACTCGCGATCGAGTCCGACACAGACAGCAAGCAAGTTCACTTCTCTGCTGCTTTCGTGAGTCAAGGATATGTCCGGAGTGTTTTCATTTCAGAAGCCTTCGAGCTGTCGGTTGGCAGAAACGCCTTTCCTGGCCAGAACTTCTTCCCTGGACAGATGTTTTTTCCAGGTCAGAACTTTTTTCCGGGTCAGAACTTCTTCCCCGGTCAAAACTTTTTTCCTGGTCAGAATTTTGTTCCGGACGATCACCTGAAAAAAGCAGTAGGAAGCGCAGCTTTGAGAGCGTTCTCGGGTGTCGAAGGTCGAACTGGATGGTATTTCGTGGCGGCAAGCAATACTGCCCCGACAAGCTCCACGGCTTTCATTCTGCCCGCAATGTCTGAATAGGCTCCAGGTGTCGAATGCCTTCCGCGGCGTGCCTATGCTGCGGAAGGAGGTTCCAGAATGACGATTGTGTTTCAGCTGCGGAGGGACGGTTTGCTTGCGTAGCCAACTGGCGGAGACGCCGTCCGCCTGAACTGCTAAATTAACACCGGTATCTATTCCGATTAAAGTTTGGATGGATTTGTGGGGTCAGCCAAAGGGTAGGCCATAGTCTGAAAGTCTGGTCTATTTCGAGCCTTGCTGGCCTGCCGATTGAACGCGCTCAATCGTTGCATCTCCATAGCCAGGTGAGCAGCGCTGAAGAAGTATGCTAGATTTATGATGTATATTATGGATTGATGGTCGATCGGATCGCATCCTGTGTGATCGGCGCGTAGCGTTGAGACCGCGGTGTCATATTTGCCTGTCCGATCGCATTTGTCGTGTACAGCATGACGCCGGGGTGAGCGTGAATCCCGCCGAACAAGTGCCCAACTTCGTGAACGACTGACGCATCCCGGGAATACCCGACGCTGGGATTGTCGCGGGCAAGTTCACGGCCAGATTCGTAGTAAAATACCGCGCCGCGCCCACCTTTTCCAGCATTGTTCGCATCGGTTTGCCCGGCGATTGCACCGCCAAACGTCCCATCTCCATCCTCAAAGAGTGAGCCCTGGAATGCGTCCAATATAAAGGCGTACCAGAAGTCCGGATCGTCGGAATAGTCGACATTGTCGATGCTCTTCCGGAACAGGCTCTTCAGATAATAGGGTTCGTCACCACCGGCATTGATGAGGAAGGGTTGGGTCTTGCGCGGATTATCGACGGTGGTCTTATCCACTTCGATGTAAACCTTTTTCATTTCCTCCTCGAGAAGGTCGAAATTTAGGTCAGGCCAGGTATCACCGTCATTTGTGAATTGATCGTCATCCCATAATTCGATGGGTTGATTTTCGTCCTGTGTGCCGAAATCCCGCTGCGCTGGCGTCGCGATTGTGATGACGTCAAAGCCGCCAGGCTGTGCAGTGTTTTCAATTACCTGAGCATCAGCCCCCCAGCCACCGATCTTGAGCCGGCCGCCATTCGCAAAACTGTTTACCAGACCTGCCTCACCTGTGCGTGCTTCTTCCGGCAATTCGAGATACAATGTCTTGTTGATTTTTACGTCCGTGATGAACCATTCGCGATCACCGATCTCACGGGTGCCTCGGTGACGGAATGAGACGAACTTACCCTTCACCCGGTTGTTCTTCACAGCCTCCATCTTGTCGATTTCCAGATGCAGCTTGCGCCAGGTCGTCACGACTTCACTTGTGGACTGTTCAGCGCGCGGAATTTCGGCCTCTGCCGGATCACCCTTGCTGTCGAGCACATCAGGATCATGAACGAGAAAGCCGAGGGCTTCATCCTCAATCGCAAGCTTCTGGTCGTCATTTTCAAGCCTTTTGAGCGATTCGAGATCGCCGCCGCCGACAATCAGGAAATTGTCGCCCGGCTGCATCGGAACGCGGAAATCCACCTCCTTTTCGATGTTGTCGAATTCGACTTCGGCATACTCATGTGTAGGACCGGTGAATCCCCAATCGTCTTTTTCCGAACGGTTGTCTTCGGCGCTGTCTTCGAGGTCGACCTCATCATCATTTGTGGACGGGTCATCGACATCAATCTGACGGAAATAGACATTCACAGGCCGAACCGGTTTGACGTTCAGGTTTGCACGCATTTTGACAATGTCGCGCGGCGAATCCTCGGGTTTGTGATCCACCCATTGCTTCCCCGGAAAGACTCGTTTGACCGGCCGCTTGGCCCAACTCGGCGCAAGCGGATCAAGCTGGAAGATCTCAATACCGCCATCCGGTTTTTTCTGACCAACCCATTCAATACTTTCGAGGGCCAGTGCGGTCATCACAATTTTGTCTTCGGTGAGCTCGTCATTGTTCAGCCGGTTTTTGAAATTGAACGTAAACACCTGATCTTTCGGGCTTGCGCTTGGTTTCAGGGCTTCCACCCAGATGTCCCGGATGAATTTGCTCCCATTGGCGTTGGCCCGAAGCAGCTCTTCGACCTCGACTTCGTCGTTATAAAGTTCAAATTTGTTCTTTTTGCCAGCGTCATCCCAGAGCTGGATCGTGTCGCCGACTTTGTCCGCTTTGAATTCAACCTTTCCAAATGACTTCATAGGTAGTTCCAAACGCAGACGTACGAGCTCATTGTCGCCGGCCACACCGTCAGTGTCCTTATGGTCGTACTCGCCGTCTTCATCGTCATTGTCGAGATTGACGAAGGTTTGCACACCAAGCGTGTCCTCTTCGTGATCTGCAATTTTGGTGGTCGTATTGCCAGCAACAACCTCTGGCGCATAGGCAGTCATCATGGTCGGATCACAGAAATGGAAGCTGTCCAGCCAGACTTCCGTAAACCGGTTACTACCCCATTGCATCGTGCTGCCACGTTGCATCAGGCGCGCATTGATCCCCACTTTGGCGCGCTGGTCAGGCACGCCTCCGCCCGGATAGGCATTCAGTGGAATCGTAAACTCGATCCAGTTTGAGCTCGACCGCGTGAAACTCTTCTGGACACCTGCGGCGAACCCATTGCCCCCGCCGTCAATATTGACGGCAATTACGAGTTGATCGGTTGAGCCGATATAGCCCTTATAGGCACCGCACACGAAACTTGTGACGTCATCGGCCTCGAGCGAATTGAAAATTTCCGGCGTCGCGTGAGTCATGTCAGCGCCGGTTTCCGTCGGGCAGGGCTCTTCGCATGTCATGATCCCGCCGGGCAGCACAAATGTGTCCGGCCCGGCAATGGCCAGAGCCATTGACGCTTCCGGCGGTAATTGCGGGAGGATGTCCACGTTCTTGACCTTAATGCTCCACTGGCCGGTGTGCGCATCTGACGATCGTTCTGCGACCTGAATATCCAGCGGATAGGAGCGGGGAATATTCGGGTTCACGCCATAAGTTGTGTAGTCAACCGGCCGACGATCATCCGCCCAGATTTCCATACCGCCATTCTCGATATTGTCTTCATAATCCTCGACATTCCAGGAGCCGCCGCCACCGCCTGCGGTTTGGGCATGGCAGACATTGGTCTTGTCCAGATTTTCAGGCGTATCCGGATAGAAAGAACTTCCTTCCTCACGACAGGCCTGCTCGCTCATTTCACCGATAAACTCGCCAGCGCTAATGTTGCAGCAGAGGAATTGCGGCTCTGAATTTACGGGCGTTGAGGTGCCGGGTAAGCTAGGGATTTGCCCGCCGGGCGTCATGCCTGGAAGTCCGCCGGGAAGTCCCGGGATCTGACCACCATAAGCATCCTGAGCTTGTTGCATGGCGCCGCGAGAGCAGGCCTGCAAAGCCATGATCTTCGTCATGTCGCTGCCCATGGTCGCCATATCGCCCGCATGAATGTCGCCTGCGGCACGACACGCTTCAGGAGAGGCTGGTGTATACCATTGCTGCTGAGAGACGCTGCAGCAATCCTTTGCCTGACCATAGGCCGAGAATGCCAGAAGCGTAGATGCAAGAAGGACGCTCACCCCATGAAAGGTCGTCTGAAGTCTCAACATTCCCGTTTTCCCGGTCTGAATTTAGTCTGTGATCGTGATGGGCTGACGCGCCAGCACCTGATGCTGCAGCCCTGTCACATAGCGGATCTCGTAATCCCCCGGCTCTTTGGCGGCATAGGCACCGTTGATCGTGCCTGAGGTTTCTCCCGCTTTTGCGCCGAACCCATAATTGGCATTCCACTGCCACATGCGTTCGTCAGGCGTCTCCGCCGGTACGATGAGGATACGATCGCCCCCAAAGGCGTCACCCGAATAGTCCACTTCGATCGGAGTACCCGCCGGGGCGCTGGATGGTGCAGAGACACTGGCTTTGGCCCGCGTTATGGTGATGGGGCGTCGTGTCAGAATGCGACTTCCGGGATTCACCACATAGATGAGCTCATACTCACCTTCGATTGTCGGAACACGGACAGAGAATCTCCCGTCATCTTCCTGAATGCGGTAAAGCGTATAGCGGGCGTCAGAGTTCGTTTTGGTCGCGCCAACTTCAACAACAGAAACGGTGTCATCATCCCATTTCGTGCCTTCTGGTGGCGTGATGTCCACTGAGATTGTCGAGCCCCCGACTGCTGTATCGGCTGCGGAGAGCTCTGCTGTGATGTCGGTCAGAGTAAGCGGCGCGCTTGCCAGAACCTGATGCTGCATGCCCTCATAGGTCGTGTAACCATTGGTCATGATGTAACGCACTTCATACTCGCCCGCTTCAGCGAACGCTTTGAGCGTCGAGGCCTCTCCGTCTGTCACGCGGGACGTGACACCATTCGTAAACACGTCCTCGCTGCCGACGGGTACGATTGTCAGGAAGTCGCCGTCCGTCATGTCGCCCTCCCAGGTGACATTGAATTCAGTCGTCGCAATCACTTCGGCTGGCGAGTTCAGCGTGATCTCACGCGGGTTCACTTTGACTGGAACGCGGGCCAGGATGAGCCTCGGGTCCGCGAGCACATATCGTAGCTCATAGTTGCCAGCGATGGATGGACCGCCAATCTGTGTGTTGGCAAGATCATCCTGATTGATCTCCCCGTCGCCATTTGTGTCGGTTTTCTCGTCATCGGCGTTTCTCGCGCGCTGAGCCGGCGAGAAATAGATTTGATCGCGCGGACCATCGTCCAGCGCGTTGCTGGTGAGATATGCGCCGAGATCGTCAGGGCCTGACCATGTCACATTGATCGGGTCGCCCTGTGTGATTTCACCGTCAGCTTCGAGTGATACCGGAATGCCAAGATCGATCGGGACGGTGACAACGGCGGGGCGTTGTGGATGGACCGTGAAAGTTTTTGTGCCGGATTTGTCA
>CEPO01015015.1_pt1 | contig 38219 bp, 39 predicted proteins | sample 530481 | NCBI WGS metagenome assembly CEPO01 (sample SAMEA2620198, study PRJEB7988) | marine metagenome | biome: marine biome (ENVO:00000447); feature: surface water layer (ENVO:00002042); material: "saline water (ENVO:00002010), including plankton (ENVO:xxxxxxxx)" | depth 5 m
GCCATCATCGGCAACGAGATCGGTTGTCGGGATATCGGCCTCACGACGTGACAGTTTGCGCGCCACAATGGCCGACGCGGCATACAGGATTGCGCATCCGAAATAGAGGAAAGCGCCTGCGGTCATACCGAGGGTCAGACCGCAGACAGACGTGCTCTGACAATCTGCCAGGGTGAAGGCGGTCACCCATTCGGCGAGTTTTCCGCCAGGGCAGGTCGCTGCATACTCTGCGGCTGACAATCCCATGGCGCCAGAGGCAACAATATCGCTGATCATACCGACCATAACCGGTCCGATAGAGCCGGGAACGGTGATGAAAAACATGAACAGCGCAGCGCCCGTCGCACGTGTGCGTAAATCGACCACATTCTGAACGGTGGCCATCGTGGTGCCGACAATCCAGCCGCCGAAGAAGGAGCCGGTCGACCAGACAGCCATGGAGAGCCAGGTGTTCTCGACATAGAGCGAGCTGGCATAAAGCGAGCCGCAAAGGAGTGACCCGAGCGCTGGTACATGATGTAGTCATGGCCTTTTCCGCTATCCACCTTGTCTGACAACAACCCGCCAGCCAAAGTTCCCACCATGCCGACAAGGCCTTTGGCGAGAAGAATTGTGCTGCCGACCGTGGCCATATCGAGCTCATGGGCTCGGATATAGAAAGATGCTGCGAAGGATGAGGTCGCGTGAGCTGCGTTTCCAGTAAAAAAGGCACCGCAAAGCAGAAGAACAAATACCGGGTTTTTAAGAAGAACCTTGGTGGCATCCCAGAAACCAAGCGGTGTTAGATCGGCATTCTTGACGTCCGCGCGGCGTGGCGCCTCATAAATAAATTTCATGCCGAGAAGGCAGATCAGTATGCCTGGCAGGCCGATGGCAGCAAAGGTCAGGCGCCAATCTAAAAAGCCGGCAATAATCCCGCCGCCTGTGCCGCCCACCATCACGCCGATTGGCACGCCCAGCGCCAGAACAGACATGGCGCGCGCCCGTGCTTTGCGGGAGAAATAGTCTGCGACGAGCGATTGCGCGGCTGGCGGAGCGGCTGCTTCTGCGGCGCCGACGCCCATACGAAGAAAGGCGAGGGTCACGAAATTGGTGGCCAGACCACAGAGCGCTGTGAATGATGACCAGATGAACACCCCGGTCAGAACAATGCGCTTGCGGTTTGTGCGTTCTGCCAGTCTTGCCAATGGTATTCCAGCCACGCCATAGAGCAGCGCAAACACCGGCCCGGCGAGTAATCCGAGCTGCGTATCCGTCAGGTGCAGGTCGGCTTTGATATCTTCCTGAAGAACGGACAGAACGGCTCTGTCTGCGTAACTCGCTGTATAGACCAGAAACAGGACGATAATCGCCCAGATGGCCGGGTTCTTCAGATTCTTAGTCCATGACTCCTGGCCACCAGTGTCTTGTATTATCGTATTCCTCCCTGGAATGTGCGGTTTGCCCGCTTTATCCCGACACACCATCTTTTGGGCGCGCTCCATATTTATTAGTCGATCGATCGATCAATTACAATCAATCCTCATCGTCGAACACGTTTGGTCGTTTTGTGTTCGTGTTCAGAAACATAACTCCCGATATAAACAGACAAACTTTCTGATGGCAGATCGCATTTTCGTGTTCACCACGTGACCGCGGTTAGATTGCATATACTTCACAAAACATGCGAAGCGATCAGAAAGAATAAAATACAGGGGAGGGGCGTTTATGCGCCATCTGAAATACGCAATGGGCTTTGCGGCCCTTGGGGCTGTGCTGTCGCTTGATGCAACGGCCCAGACCGAGCCCGACGAAATTGCCGCCGCTCGCTCAGTGGAAGGGGTTCGGACCTTCCACGCAGATTATTTCGAACAATACAATCCCATTACCGCGTTTGATATGGTGTCCCGCGTTCCGGGATTTGAAATCGACAATGGCGAAAACCGGCGCGGCTTCGGCGGCACGGCCGGCAATATTCTCGTAAATGGTGATCGTCCGTCGTCGAAGGATGATGTGTCCGAGCAGCTGAAACGCATTCCAGCTGGATCCGTCGACTTGATTGAGCTGATCTCAGGCAGTTCGGCGAATGTGGATATTCGCGGCCAGACCCAGATTGTAAATGTTATTCTGAGGGATGACATTGAGGGCGGATCGCCGACCACATGGGTGTTCGAACTACGCGATATTCAATACTCTGAACGTCCCGGCTGGACCGTTCAGCTCACCAAGACATTCGCCCTTGGCGATACTGCAGATCTAACGCTCGACTTTCAAACACCCAATTTACGGGGGCGTTCGGAGAGCTTTGAAGAAGTGCGTGCCGCAGATGGCACGCTTCTCAACACGCGTGAGGTGTTCGGGCAGCCCAATCAGATCGGTTGGCGTGGGTCAGGTGTGCTGAATTGGAAGCCCACAGAAACCGATACGGTCAATTTCAACGCGCGCTATCAGCTCAATACCGACACACAAAATATTGGTGTTATAGTCGAAGACCCGTCCGGAAATTTCCTGGCCGCAACGGCTGGATCGGTCGAATGGCCGACGAAAACGGATCTCGAAATTGGTGGCGATTGGGAGCACCGGTTTTCTGACACACTGTCTGCGAAACTCATTGGCCTTGCCAGTTTCAATATGAACGAAAAAAACGAGATTTACGAAACCTATCTGTCGACCGGACTGAGCAATATTCAGACGATTGATGAAACGGTGGATCGTGGCGAGCGCGTGGCCAGAGGATTTGTATCCTGGCAACCGGCTGATCGTCATTCTCTGGATTTTGGCCTGGAGGGTGCATTCAATTATCGCGACATCACTCTGGATATTGCAAATGATTCCGGAGCCGGTCCCGTCCCCGTCATGCTCAGCGTCGCCGATACGCGGGTTGAAGAAGTCCGCCTCGAACCCTTCATCACGCATGTTTGGAACATGACCGAGAGTGTTACCCTGGAGTCTGGCTTCGTCTTCGAGGTTTCACGGATCACACAGACTGGCGATGAGGAAAAGGAGCGGGATTTCAGCTATCCGAAACCGCGCCTGGTCGGCACCTGGCAAGCGAGTGAAGATGATCAGATTCGGCTCAGCGTCGAACGCGATATTGCGCAGTTGGACTTCGGTCAGTTTGCTACATCCCTGAATGTCGTCGACTCCTTTTCGGTTGTCGGCAATCCGGATCTGGAGCCCGAGAAAACGTGGAAATACAGAGCAGAATACGAACGTCGCTTCGGCAATAGAGGTGCTGTGACCCTGTCTGCCTTTCATCACCAAGTGGACGATGTGCAGGATTTCATCGTCATTGGAACGAATGATGCGTTCGGCAATCTCGGCGATGGCACCCGGTTGGGATTTGAGCTTCAGGGCACCACCAAGTTCGACTTCATTCCGAATTCCGAGCTTCGGTATTCCGCCGAGTGGAAAGAAACAAAGGTGACAGACCCGGTGACGGGGACTGAACGCCGTTTCACCCGCGAAGACAATTGGAAGTATGATGTCTCCTATCGCCAGGACCTCCCGGACTGGAAATCGGCCTGGGGTGGATCAGTGTCCCGCGGATCAGAAAGGGAGTTTTTCCGGCGCAAAGAGCAGATCTTCAATGAAACGCCAAACCACAATGTTGGGGTGTTCTTTGAAACAACTGCTTTTTTTGGCGTTACGATGAAGCTCGAAGCGACAAATATTTTCCACACCAATAATTATCGCACTCGGACGTTTTTTGCGGATGATCCGAATGATCCATTGGCCGCCCCCCGTGGCACGGGCGTGGTCAGCAGCACTTATTTCAGAAAGCAAAAAGGCGGCCCAACCGGAACTCAAGTCTTTAAATTTCGGGTGAGTGGGACGTTCTGATTAAGCGTCAGCTTTCATAGGTGTTGTCGATGGCGCGAATCAGGCTGCCATCGGGATCACTCAGGTAAAACAGGCGAATGCCATGAGGTTCGGTTTTGATGTTACCAAACCGCATGGCCGGTTTCAGCTCTTCTGGAACTGGGGCTTTGGCAAAATCGGCGCGCAGCTTATCCAGGTCATCCACGCGGAAACAGACGCTGAACCAGCTCTCTGTCGGGTCAATCTTCATTGGAAAGAATTCAATGATGAGGTCACCGCGCTTAAGGATCATCCAGCCCTGATCGCGATACCGCGTTTCAAACCCCAGTGAGCCGTAAAACGCTTCAGTCCGGTCGAAGTCGTTACTGGGCAGATTAGGCGTGGCGATATTGGTCATGGTCGATAGTTTTTCTCGGGAATCCAGCCTTCATCGGTTCTGACTTGGCAGCCTTTTAGCCATTTGTAGCGAACGGTAACTTCGCTATCTTGCCACCTTCGTTCGCAGGCTGGCGGCCCGTGGAAAAAATATCAGACGCCGATCAAGATCAATCCGCCGAAGATCCCAACGATGTTTCCCCAATCGTCGTCACTCATTTGCGTCGCCAATCACCTTCTGCCTTCGCCGTCAGCTCTTCCTTCCGGCGTTCGCTTGCGCGCTGTTTGACGCTTTCAGATCGCAGCTGGCCACAAGCGGCCAGAATGTCCCGGCCACGCGGCGTGCGGATTGGCGAGGAATAGCCCGCCCGGTTCAGCACTTCGGCGAAATTCTCGATGGTTTCCCAGTCCGAGCACTCATATTGCGATCCCGGCCATGGGTTGAACGGAATGAGATTGATCTTGGCAGGCACGCCTTTCAGGAGGCGCATCAGATCCTTCGCCTCGGCGATGGAGTCGTTCACGCCTTTCAGCATGACGTATTCAAATGTCACCTTCTTGGAATTGCCGAGGTCCGGATAGTCCCGGATGGCTTCAAACAGCTCTTTCAGCGGATATTTCTTGTTGAGCGGTACGAGCTCATTGCGCAGATCATCGTTCGTCGCGTGCAGAGAGATGGCCAGCATGGCTTTCGTCCGCTCGCCGAGCTCACGGATCTTCGGCGCCACGCCCGCCGTCGAAACCGTGATGCGGCGACGACCAAAGGAAATGCCTTCATTATGGCTGATCGTGTCGATCGCATCGGCCACATTGTCGAGATTATAAAGCGGCTCACCCATACCCATGAAAACGATATTGGTCAGCTTGCGGTTCTCGTTAGAAGTTGGCCATTCATCCAGCGCATCGCGGGCAATCATCACCTGACGCACGATCTCGGCAGATGTCAGATTGCGCACCAGTTTTTGCGTGCCTGTATGGCAGAAGGTGCAATTAAGCGTGCAACCAACCTGAGAAGAGACACACAATGCACCTGCCCGGCCGACATCAGGAATAAACACTGTCTCGGCCTCAGTGTTGGGGCCATACTCGATCAGCCATTTCCGCGTGCCGTCGACAGATTTCAGCGCTTCGGTGATATTGGGGCGCTCAAGCTCAAACCATTCGGCAAAATCGGCGCGTTGCTCTTTGGCGATATCGGTCATACCCGAGAAATCGCGTACGCCATAATGATAGACCCAGCGCCAGAGCTGACGGGCGCGCATATTCACCTTTTTCGGTTCGACGCCGCGATCGGTCAGAATTTCGCGCAAGGTTTCAAACCCCATTCCTGCAAGATTGGTCGGGGGGAAAACGGGTGCGCGCTCGGCCTGAGCCGCATGTGAAAGATCAAGGCGGGTCGTCATTGTCTGGTGCTCCGGGATCGCGCCGTGTATCACAAATGGCAGTTAAGGGACAATAGGACGTGACGGCAGCACAAACGAACGCAAACAGGCCTGGCGCGCCAGAGGGGCAAATGCCCGTCTACATTCTGGGTGCAGCCCTCATCGGACTATTAAGCGGTGTGACCTTGCCGATCGCGCTCGCCAGCCTTCAATCAGGCTATGACCCGGCATTGCAGTATATCAGCGAACTCGGTGCCGATAAGGCGCCAAATGCAGCCATCGCCAACTGGTTTGGTTTTCTTCCCGCCGCGCTCAGCGTATTTGTGGTTATGGGTTATTTTGTCCTGTCGCGCGGCCAGAAACTGCTGATTCGGATCGGGGCGTTTCTATGCCTTGGGATTGGCATTGGCTATCTCGGCGCATTCGTCTTCCCATGTGATGCGGGGTGCCCGGCCATCGGCAGCTTCAGTCAGGCCATGCATAATCTCAGCGGCTTATTTGAATATGGCGGCGCGATTTTTGGCCTTCCGCTGATTGCGCTGGGCCTGTTTCAATCCGGCTCAAAACTGAGAGCAGGGCTCACAGCGCTCGCATTCTTTTGTGTTCTGGCAGGCTTTCTGATGATGATGGGCGCAGACGCAAATACGCCAATCGGCCTTTGGCAGCGCCTCTGTGATTTCACGCTGTTTGTCTGGATGTTCCTGCTGGTCTATTTCAGCTGGCGCTATCCGTCTCAGCTACAAAGCGATTGAGCCTTGTCGATTGCATTGGCTGAACCCGACAGTGAGAAATGATAGGCCACCATTGTATTGCGCTCTGACATGGCTTCGACCTTCAGCTCTGATCCTCTTTTCAGAGCATTGGCAATAGACCGTTCGTCGCTGTCATCGGCAAACGCCTCGTTCCTGACGGTGAACAGCTTCCAGGAGTTGCGGGACACAATCGCCTTGGCGGGCAGATCTTCGCGAAGGTTGAAGGCCAGCCGAACGCTGTTCTGCGGTGTGCGCTGGCTCCGGTAATAAGTGACGTAGAACGTCACTTCACCATGCTGCGCAGATTTGGGGGCCTTATCATTGGCTTCGGTTGTCGCGTAACAGACGGCCTCACCATTCACAGTGTCTTTATACACGGCCCAGTCATTGAACTTGCCAACATAATCGTAAGCGTTTGCCGCCGGACTGCTCGCCAGCAAAACAGAAGTGATGAACATCAACCGCTTCATTCTGAACCAATCCTTCTTCAGGTTTTAACGCGAAACTACAATACTGAGCCTTCTGGTTAAGATGGCCCTAAATCCCGACTTTTCTATGAAGATCGGCGATTCTTCCAATGAAAAATACAGTCTACCATGAAAGATGTGAACGCGTCCCGACCCGCTTTGGATTGCTTCGGATATAAGAGCTGATAGTGTCCGCCAAGAGTTGATTGGGAGACGGTATCTTGCTCAAATCCCCCCTCATGACTTCTGGGACTGGTATGACTGAGCGAGAAAAATTCAGCCGTGCACTTGAAGCGATTGCGGAAAAGCAATGCCGAGAGTCCTTTACGGAATTGTTCGGGTTTTTCGCGCCACGTATAAAAAGCTATCTCATGCGCCTTGGGTCTGATGATGTGCAAGCTGAGGAGCTGGCCCAGGAAGTCATGATCACGGTCTGGCGCAAAGCTGGCCAGTTCGATCCGAAACAGGCGTCTCCCTCGACCTGGATTTTCCGAATTGCGCGAAACCGACGGATTGATGCCTTTCGTCGAACCAAGAATCTGGATGTCGAAGCGGACGAACCGGCCCTTTCGCCTGCACCCCTGCCACAGCCGCAAGAGCAGATGGAGCTGATCGAAACCGAGGAAATCGTTCGCGATGCGGTGTCTGAGTTACCGGACGATCAGAGGAAACTTTTAAAGGCTGCTTTCTTTGATGGCCTGTCTCATGTCGAGATCGCAACGCGGTTCAAACTGCCTTTGGGGACAGTAAAATCACGCATTCGACTCGCCTTTCAGAAACTTCGAACCAAGTTGGATTATGAAGAGGGCGAATAATGCGTGTTTTTGTACGCGTTTTTTCGCGAGTGTCGGGAAAAGTATAAGAGTTTCGGAGCATTAAAGTGTCAGAAGAACACGATTTCGGAGAAGAGTTTTACAGCGCCTATGCTGCCGGGTCCTTGGACCCGGCGCTGACGCTGCTCATTGAGACACAGGCGAGCCTCAAAGCAGACGTTCGCAAGGAATTGTTGATTGCTGACGCTGTTGCGGGCACGTTTCTGGAATCAGAGGCGCCTGCGCCCATGTCATTTCGTGCGGCAGAGCGCGCGCTTGAGGCGATTGACGCTCTACAGGCGCAGCCAGCGATCGAGCGGAAAGCCTCCAGAATGGCAAGCCGCATGGTGGACGAGCTCATTCGCCTGCCTGAACCACTCCAGGAAATCGCGCTTCAGAACAGCGTTCAATCAGGCTGGAAATATGCCGGCAAGGGATTGCGCGTCCTCCCCATCGATGTCAGCGCGGACGTGACAACGGAACTCCTTCGCATTGAGCCTGGATGTGGCGCGCCATCACACACGCACGAAGGGTCTGAATACACACTTGTTGTTTCAGGTGGGTTTACTGACGAGTTCGGCGCTTACGGGCCCGGTGATGTGTCTATCGTTGGCAGCGACCATACGCACAGGCCGGTCGCAGACGAGGGCGAGATCTGTTTCGCGCTTGCGGTGCGTGACGGAAATCTGAAGTTTGATGGTCTTTTGGGTGTTCTGCAGAAATTCTTTGGGTAAAACGGTCTTCCGTTCGACACCAAATGGAGTGCCTGCATGCACGTCGCCACATACCTCATGTTTGAAGGCTACGCTGAAGAGGCGCTGAATCTCTACCGCCAGGCCTTCCCGGATGTTTCAGTCAGTGTGATCAATCGCTATCCCGAAGAGGCGGGTGAGATGGCGGGGAAGCTCCTGCCTACGCGCATTACCATTGGCGAACACGAACTTATGTTGGCCGACAGCCCGTCCGCGCATGAATTCACCTTCACGCCATCAACATCGATCTTTGTCAGTTTTGAATCCGAAGAAGACCTCATTCAGGTTCATGACATTCTCTGCCATGACGGCGATGTCCTCATGCCCCTTGATGATTACGGTTTCAGTGAGCAGTTTGCTTGGGTGAATGACCGGTTTGGCGTCTCCTGGCAGCTCAATCTGCCCTGATCGTCAGGTCTTTTTCCGGCCTTGAATCAAATTCAGTTCCCGAGCAGAAACCGGACGGCCGGGCGTGACAGGCCGTTCGGCGAACCGGCCCATTGAAATCATCCGGTCATACATGACCAGCGCGCCGGCCACGGACACATTTACGCAGAACTTGGTCGGAATTTTTACGGTGTAGGCGCACTTCTCGATCATTTCCGATGAGAGGCTGCCGCGCTCGCGCCCCAGAATATAGGCCGCTGCTGTCGGATGCCTGAATTCAGGAAGTTCCTCGGCCTCATCCGTCAGTTCCACGCCGACAAGCGTGCATCCGCGCGGGAGTGCCATGTCGTCTTTGGTGTCCCATTGGTAATAAGGCACGTGTTCAAAGGTCTTCGACGTGTCGGACCGATAGACATGCCGGATCTTTTCTGCCGCGCCGACTGAAAAGACGAAGCTCGCCCCGAAGGCATGTGAGGTGCGCATGAGCGCGCCTAAATTCATGGGCTTTGAGATGCCTTCGGCACCGATTGCGAAATAGCCGCGCATGCTCACTCAGAACACCTTCACTTCAAGGTCGCCACGCCAGGTGGCAAAGGCGCGTTTCATGGAGATCGTATTGAACGGCATAGTTACACGGCCCAGTCGGTCAATGGCAATAAGTCCGCCTTGCCCCCCAAGATAGGAAATGTCTTCCAACACACAGGCAGCAGCATCCGTGAGATCGCTTTTCTTATAGCGGATGCGCGCTGACAAATCGGCTGCGGCGGCGCACCGGATAAAATATTCGCCCTGGCCCGTACAGGAGACAGCAACCCGCTCATCTGCCCAGGTTCCAGCACCAATCAGCGGCGTATCGCCAATCCGTCCGGGCTGTTTGTTCAGAAGTCCACCGGTCGAAGTGGCGGCGGCCAGGCGTCCATCACTGTCCAGCGCCACAGCACCGACCGTTCCGTGTTGCAGTGCTCCTGTTTCGATCGGAAGATCGATCGCTGGCTTGTAATAGCGGGAGGGATTCTGAACGCGCTCAAGCTTCCGCTTCTTCAGAAAACGCGTTGCACCTTTTCCAACAAGGAAAAGGTGGGGTGACTCTGCGAGCACGGTACGGGCGCAATCAATCGGGCTTTTAAAGCCGCGCAAGGCGCCAACCGCGCCCGCTTCCCGGGTGACGCCATCCATAATGGCTGCATCCAGTTCCCATTTGCCATCCTTGTTCGGGGACGACCCCCGACCGGCGATATGATGTCCGCTTTCTTCCAGTGATCGTACGGCTGTCTGGATCACATTGATGGCAGACTCTCCGGCGATCAGTGCCTGTTTTGCATCCTCGATCACATTTCGCATGTGTTTGGTTTCGTCCGAATAATCGGATTTGTGTGCGGGACCGGCTCCGCCATGGATTGCGATCGCCCAAACTGGATCAGACATAAATCAAACTACACTCAAATATGTTGCGATGCACAAGCTTCACAGATGCAGGGCAGTCAGCTACCGTCCGCGACGAAAAAGGCAAGCGCCAATGACAGAGGGAGAGAGAACTGATGAGAGCTGTGGTTTCAAAACAACCAGGTGGTCCGGATTCGCTGGAGATCGTCGAACTTGAGCCGTCAACACCGGGACCAAAAGATGTTGTGCTCGAAGTCAAAGCCATTGGCGTGAATTTTCCGGACTTTCTGATCATTCAGGACAAATATCAGTTCAAACCTGAACGGCCGTTTTCACCAGGCGGTGAAGTTTCAGGTATTGTGAAATCTGTTGGTTCTGATGTCAGCGATTTGAAAGTCGGTGATCGCGTGATCGGGTCTTGTGGCTGGGGCGGTTATCGCGACGAGCTCGTGATCGAAGCGTCGCGTTGCATTCCGATCCCGGATGCCATGCCATTTGACGAAGCCTCGGCGTTCATTCTGACTTACGGGACGTCCTATTACGGCCTTAAGCGGCGCGGCAGCCCGAAACCGGGTGATTCGCTGTTCATCCTGGGCGCGGCTGGCGGCGTTGGCGTCGCGGCTATCGAACTCGGCAAGGCTATGGACCTCAAAGTCATTGCGGCTGTTTCCACCCAGGATAAGCTCGATTTCTGTTTGTCCAAGGGTGCTGATACGGGACTCGTTTACCCGACAGGCGAGCTGGATCGCGACCAGCAGAAAGAGCTCTCCAATCAGATCAAAACGGTCTCTGACGGGGGTGTTGATATCATTTATGACGCCGTGGGCGGTGCCTATGCAGAGCCAAGCCTTCGCGCCATGAATTGGGAAGGTCGCTATCTCGTGGTTGGCTTTCCGGCAGGTATCCCGAAAATCCCGCTCAACCTCACCCTTCTCAAATCCTGCGATATTCGCGGCGTTTTCTGGGGCGCCTGGGCGCGACAATTCCCCGATCAGTACGAGAATGATGTGAAAGAGCTTTTTGAGTTCTACCTTGCGGGCAAAATCAAGCCGCATATCTCGGCTAAATTCCCACTTGAGGAATCAGCCGAGGCGATCAAACACCTCTCCGAGCGTAAAGCGACGGGGAAAGTGGTCATCACGACCTGATCCGCCCACTCAGGGCTGGTTTGCATTGAATTCCATAATGGCGGCGAGCGTAATGCGCATGGCATCTTCGTCCGCCGTCGGGACAGAGGCGCGAAGTTTGGTGAACCAATCATTGCGGGTCAGCATGGTGACATACTCCCGCATGGACCCGCTCTCATTTTCCAGAACAATGCAATTTGCGCCGGGGTTTGGCCGAACAGCAGAAATAGATCCTGCGCAAGTTGAGGTCGGAAGTTGGGTGATGCGCGCATCTCGAGAATCTTCGATGCTCGCCACACTTGCCCGCATTTCGTCGGTCTGCGACAAGCCTTCTGTCAGATAGAAATACGTCGTGATGCTCGCGCCAATGTCGGAATTTCCATACCGGCAGATTCCGTCAAACCGTTCACCACCGTTGAGGCCATTGAGTGCAATTGTGGAGTATTCAGTCCGGTCAAACGTGCCCAGCCGCGCGGGACAAAGGCCATCCGAAGGAGAATGCAGCGCCGCACCATTCAGGCCGGGAAGCCAGGGATTTTCCGCTGTTGGTGCAGGTTCCGTAGGCATGGTTGCATCAGGCGTAGAACCGCACGCTGAAAGAAATGCGACACTCAGCCCAATAAGGGCGCATCTCAGCAAAGTCATGAATTCAATCCCTCCCACCAGAAAACACGGCACCCGACGGCGTTCTTCCTTGCCGAGCCAATACTGAGAAGCTGATCGGGCTGACTTTCCGCCCAGCCTCAACCACCCGTTCTCCGAACACCATGGCATACTGTAACTGGTCGGCAAGTCCATATCCCTTGCCGATTGTCAAAGTTGGGAGAAAAAGGGGAAATCTCTTAAACGGATGGGCCGGTGAACTGGGCTGCGTGAAAGCGGGCTGAGACTTCAACCATGTGTGATGCATCAGGCTGGCTATCCAGCGGCAGCGAATTGATGGTCGAAACATACCAGTCGCCGGTTGATTGCGTGCTTATCACCCAGAGCGAGTCGTCTGTTTCCAGAACAAGGCAACGCAGATCATCGTCGACCTCATAATCATTTACGGTCATGGCGAGGTCTGAAATCAGATTGTCACCCTCGCGGGCGGCGGCGAGATTGCCTTCACACCCCACGCTCTGAGACACACTCACAACAGCGCTCCGATCTTCGAAATGCGCGAGCGTCCGCTTCATTTCGGCTTCAAGTGATGGCTGAGATTGCTTGTAGAATTGCACGGTCAGCTCTGTGCCGACCGAGGCGCTCGTATAGGCGCAGTAGCCAAATTCACTATTGGCTTTGATATCGCCACGGACGTAATCAGAAAGATCTGTCGGGCAATAAACGCCCGAGGCATCATGGATCACGCCATTATTGGTCTGCTCCACCCAAGGATTGTATTCGGTGGCTTCGGCGGATGACGGGCTTGCCAGAATTGAAAGACTGACAAGCGCGGTCGTAACAAGAATATCAAGCGGTCTGGTCATGTTCATTGCCCCATTATTGAAACCTTAACGACTCCAATGACGCGAAAGTTCCGGCGCGAATTGATTCTTTTGACCGGTCCCGACTTTTCTGGTATCGCCCTTTCAAAATCGAGATGACCGCGCATTCCTGCACAGGCAGGCGTGCACCCCGCCCAGCGAATTATCGCCCGGCGGGGCTTTTTGCTTTAGAGGCTGTTCCCATATTGTATGGGTTCAGAATGGAAGGATGACGCATGTTTGATGCTTTGACGGATAAGCTGACGAATGTGTTCGACGGCCTGACGGGTCGCGGCGCATTGTCAGAAAAAGACGTCAGTGCGGCCATGCGCGAGATCCGAGTCGCCCTTCTTGAGGCCGACGTGGCGCTTCCGGTCGTCAAAGATTTTATTGGCAAGGTCAAAGAACAGGCTGTTGGCGAGGCGGTGATCAAATCGGTCACGCCGGGCCAGATGGTCATCAAGATTGTCCATGATGCTCTGATCGAGATGTTGGGCGGTGAGGATGAAGCCGGCCCCAAGCTGAAAATCGACAGCCCGCCAGCCGTGATCATGATGGCCGGTCTTCAGGGCTCCGGTAAAACCACCACGACCGGCAAACTCGCCAGGCGTTTGAAAGAGAAGGAGCGGAAGAAAGTTCTGCTTGCCTCTCTCGATATTCGCCGTCCGGCTGCCATGGACCAGCTTGCCATTCTGGCTGAGCAGGCTGGCGTCGATTCTCTGCCTATCGTGAAAGGCCAATTGCCGGTCGACATCACAAAACGCGCTCTGCAGGCGGCAAAACTGCAGGGCTATGACGTTGTCATTCTGGATACCGCGGGTCGGACGACCCTCGACGAACAGATGATGGGCGAAGCCGAAGAGGTCGCCAAATTTGCCAATCCATCGGAAACCCTGCTTGTCGCTGACGCCCTCACTGGTCAGGACGCCGTTGAAACCGCGAAACGCTTTAATGAGCGCCTGCCGCTCACCGGTCTCGTCCTCACCCGAATGGATGGTGATGGCCGCGGTGGTGCCGCGCTGTCCATGCGTGCGGTCACCGGTCTGCCCATCAAATTCCTCGGTGTTGGCGAAAAGCTTGACGGGCTTGATGTCTTTGAGGCCAAGCGTGTTGCGGGCCGCATTCTCGGTCGTGGCGACATTGTTTCTCTGGTCGAAAAAGCCGGCGAGCAGATGGATGCCGAAAAGGCAGAGCGTCTCGCGAAGAAAATGGCCAAGGGCCAGTTCGATCTGGACGACCTTGCGGGCCAGCTGCGCCAGATGCAGCAAATGGGCGGTCTGGGCGGCATTATGGGCATGCTTCCCGGCGCTAAGAAAGCCAAACAGGCTATGGCGGGCATGAATGTCGATGACAAAATGCTCAAGCGTCAGGAATCCATCATCTATTCCATGACAAAAAAAGAGCGCGCCAAGCCTGCGCTGCTCAATGCGTCGCGTCGCAAGCGGATTGCAGCAGGCGCCGGTGTTGAGGTGTCAGACGTCAACAAAGTGCTGAAAATGCACCAGCAAATGTCCACCATGATGAAGAAGATGGGCAAGGGCGGCATGAAAGGCCTTATGGGCGCTATGGGCGGCATGGGGGTCAATCAGGCAGATCTTGCGAAAATGGCGGCGCGGAACAAATCCGGAGGCATGGACGGTGACGCTGGCGGTTTGCCGGGTCTTGGCGGCCCAGGTGCGCCGGGCGGTCTGCCCGGCTTGGGCGGCGGCTCCCTTCCGGGCGGTCTGCCTGGTCTTCCGGGGACGAAAAAGAAATGACCGAATTCGCGGACGTTCTGAATATCGAAAATACGGCCAACACTCCCAAACTGGTCTTCATAGAGCCATGGATTGAAGAATTGACGGTCCCGGCCGGGTCGATATTGAAGATCATTGGCGAAAGTTCTATTGCCGGAACTTTCGAATATGATCGCGACACGGGTACCGTGTGGGGTTGGCCTGGCTCGAACGTAACAGCATTCATTGGTGATCGCGCCATCTGGGCTTCCGAGATGGAATGTCCCGGCTTGCCAAACGGCGTAACGCTCCGGAGCTTCACTGGAACTATGGGATGGCAAGACACATGACCTCCCCCATGGATCAACTCCTCGATTTGCGCGCCAGCATCGACAATCTCGATGCCGTGCTCCTGCACACACTGGCGGAGCGTTTCAAGCTCACCCAGCAGGTTGGCGTGCTGAAGGCCGAAAATGACCTTCCGCCTGCCGACAAGGACCGTGAAGCAAAACAGATTGCAAGATTGCGAGAAATGGCGGATACCGCCGGGCTTGATCCGGAATTCGCCGAAAAATTTCTGAATTTCATCGTGGCCGAAGTTATTCGCCACCACGAAAAAATCCGGTCGGAGGGGACGGACTAAACCCCCACCAAAACGGGCCTTCCAATGTGGTCGGCCTAAAATCAGAAGCCATAAGACACTTAAGGAGATACACCATGGCTCTCAAAATCCGGCTCGCCCGCGGCGGCTCGAAAAAACGTCCATTCTACCGTGTTGTCGTCGCTGACAGCCGCGCGCCACGTGATGGCCGTTACATTGAAAAGATCGGGACTTATGACCCGCGTCTCGCGAAAGATTCTGAAAACCGCGTCCAGATCGACGCTGAGAAAGCTGCTGACTGGGTCAAAAAAGGCGCAAAGCCGACTGATCGTGTCGCGCGCTTCCTGAGCCAGATCGAAGTCGACGGCAAGCCGGTTTACGCCTGGGAGCATGGCAACAACCCGAACAAGGGTGAGCCAGGCACGAAAGCAAAAGAACGCGTCGAAGAGAAAAAAGAAAAAGAAGAAGCCAAGAAGGCTGCAGCCGCTGAAGCGGAAGAAGCGGCAAAAGCAGCAGCTGAAGCTCCTGCTGAAGACGAAGCTCCAGCGGAAGAAGCTGAAGCAAGCGAAGAAGAGAAAGCCGAGTAGGCCCCTCTTTTCGAAGATGATTTTCCTGAAAAGGCCTCCGCCCTGTGCGAGGGCCTTTTTTGTATCTGTCCGCATGCCGGGGGAACAATACAAGCCAACAAGCGGTTATCTGACGTTCAGGCGCCCTGCGCTAACTTGCAGAAAACCGGAGTCTTTTCCGGAGTTTGGAGAAAGACGACATGAAACTTGGATTGTTCACATCAACGCTTCTTGCTGGCGCCGCTTCCCTTGCGATGACGGCCATGCCCGCAAACGCTCAAACTTATGGCCGCGGTTATGATAACTACCGTGGCTCAGGTGATCTTGTTCTGTATGAGCACGGTGATTTCCGCGGTCGCACACTGCCCCTTAACGGTGATGCGCCAAACCTCGGTCAATTACGCTTTAATGACGCAACCAGCTCGATCGAAGTTCGTCGGGGCCGCTGGGAAGTCTGCACCGATGGATATTTCCGCGGATCCTGCCGCATTCTCGATACGAGTGTTCCAAACCTGAGCTATCTCCGCATGAATGACTCGATTTCATCTATCCGCCGCGTCGGCAATCATGCTGGCGGTTATGGACGCGATCGCGACTGGGATCGTGGCCGTGGCTGGGGACGCGGAGATGATCGTCATGACCGAGGACGTGGCTGGGGCCGTAATGACAGACATGGCGGCGGCTATGGTCATCAACGCGGAAGCCTTGTGGTCTTCGAGCACGGTAATTTTGGCGGTTGGTCAGTGCCGGTGAACGGCGATATCTATGACCTTCGCCAGCTTCGTATCGATAACCAGATCAGTTCCATGCAAGTGACGTCAGGTCGCTGGCAGGTTTGTTCGGGTACGAATTTCACGGGCCGTTGTGAGGTGATCTCCCGATCGCTCAACTCTGCCAATGTCATCCGTATGAATGACCAAATTTCGTCCATTCGTCGGGTCGGATAAAATCCGATATCCGTCTTACCAGAAACCAAACCCCTCGCGATTGCGGGGGGTTTTTGTTTGAACCTGTCTAAAAAATCAGGCCTTTCAGTCTGTTATCGTGTGTTCAGACTGGTTAGGCTAAATTGGTGGAAACTCGGGGTAATCGCGGAGAACGAGACATGAAATACGCGAACACATCCATGCTGGCGATGGCCACGGTACTTCTGGTCGGGGGGTGCACGACCTTACCATCGACGGCCTATCCAGAGCCACAATCGGCGAACTATCCGAATTCAGGACCGGCTCCAACATCGCATCAGCCCGGATACAGACATGATTGGTCTGAACTGGTGCTGTTTGACGGGTCGGACTTTTATGGCCTCGCTCAGGTCTTGGATGCGCCAGAACCATCCCTCGATTATGTCCACTTTAACGATCGCGCAGCGTCGCTTGAAATTCGCGGCGGTATGGGCTGGCTCGTCTGTAAGGATGCCGATTTTGAGGGCCCCTGTCTTGTGGCGCGCGAAACGATCGATGACCTCGATGACTATGGCATGGGCGACAAAATCTCGTCGGTCCGTCCGCTCGATCCGCGCAATCCTTATCCTCATGGTACGATTTTCGGCACCAATTATTACGGTGAGATGGTGTTCTATGAGGCAGACTTCTTCGGAAATCTGTCCGAAATGGACCCGTATGACGCCTGGGGCTATTCGGCCTATGATTATGGCTATGCCGACACCTATCAAACGGGTCGCTATGGGGATTACGGCCGGTATGGCCGGTATAACCCTTACAATCCTTATCGTGATTACGGGTATGGCGACCGCGACTGGCGCGGATATCGCGGCCCGACTGACGCCGATATCGTGCTCTATCGCGACCACAATTTCTCTGGCTCAGCCTATGGTTTGCGCCATTCGGCCTGGGATCTGGGATCGTTCTATTTCAACGACGAAATCAGCTCGATCGAGATCCGCCGTGGACGTTGGGAAATTTGTACAGACTCCAATTTCCGGGGTCATTGCGAAATCATCGACGCGAGCGTGAGCTCACTTGGCTCCTACCGCCTGAACGACACGATTTCGTCTATTCGTCGTGTTGGCCGAAATGAAGGTCGCGGTGGTGGTCGTGGCGATCATGCAGGTCGCGGTAATCATGGCGGGCGCGATGGCGGTTACGGCCGTGGCCGAGGTGACCGCGACAGCCGGAATGGTGATATCGTTCTGTTCGAACATGGCAATTATCAGGGCCGCGCCGTTGGGGTGCGCACGGATATTGCGAATGTCGGCACCCTCGGTCTGAATGATCAGATCAGTTCACTCGAATTGCGCTCAGGCACCTGGGAAGTGTGCACGGACGTCAATTTCGGCGGTGTGTGCCGCACGATTGATGCATCGTCCGGCAATCTCGGACTAATCCGCATGAACGACAATATCTCCTCGCTGCGCCGGATTTCCGGGGGTGGCCGTGGCTCTGGTGGAAACCGGGGCGGTGGCCGCGATAACGACGACAATTCCGGACGTCGCGATCGGGATGACGACCGAAATACAGGTCGGAATCGCGGAGACCAGAATGATCAGGGGCGAGGTCGCGGCAATCAGAACCGTGACCGTGGCGAAATCCAACCTCCCGTTAGCCCGCCGCCGCCACGCAATCCGGATCTTCTCGGTGGTCCGACTGCGGATGAAACGTCGCTTCCGCCAGGTATTCGCGCCGTCAGACGCCAGCAACGCGAAGAGCAAGAGGCTCGCCAACGTGACGAGCGCGAACAGCGCCGGAATCGTGATGCTCAGCAGAATGAACGTCGCGGACAGGAAATGCGTCGCCTGGCTGCTGAGCGTCAGCGAGAAGAAGCGGAAGCTCGACAACGTCAGGAACGTGCTGAAGCTGAACGTCAACGACAGCAAGTCGAAGACCGCCAGCGGCAGATGCGCGAACAACAGGCGGAACGCGAACGGGCTCAACGCGCGCAGGCCGAGGCACAACGCCGTCAGGTTGAAGCACAACAGCGCCGCGCCGCTGAGGCTCAGGCAGAACGCCAGCGCATTCAGGAGCAGCGAGCACGACAAGAGGCAGACCTTGCCCAACGACGTGCTCAGTTTCAGCAGGAGCGGCAGCGTCGCGAGCAGGCACAACAGCCTGTTGCCTCGCCACCTCCACCGCCACCGCCGCCGCCTCCACCTCCGGCACCGCGAAACCGGAATGAAGGCTCAAAACAACAGCGCCTGATCCGGAATTTGCAGGAACGCTAGTCCTGAGCCTCTTGCCGAACGCTCCGATCACTGGAAGAAGACAGACTTTCTTTCAGGGTCGGGTCGTTGGGTCATGACGTCAGAGCAAGCGCTAGTCTGCATCGGAGCCATTGGTGGCGCGCACGGTGTTCAGGGTGAAGTGAGAGTTCGAAGCTTCACTTTAGTCCCGGAGGATTGCTTCGCCTATGGACCTCTCCTGGACGAGAACGGCCAGGAAGTCATCCAGCCCAAAACCGTTCGGCCCGCAAAGAACCATTTTGTTGTCGTTCCAAAATCCACAAAAACCCGGGAAGACTGGGAGGCGATGAAGGGGACGAAGCTCTATGTTCCAAAGTCCGCCTTACCGCCGCCCGAGGAAGACGAGTACTACTATGACGATCTGGTTGGTCTGACCGTGCTTCACACCGATGGCCGAGATCTGGGGCAGGTGAAAGCGGTGCAGAATTTCGGCGCGGACGATCTCCTCGAAATCATCGCGCCGGATCGCCGCTCAGCCTATTACCTGCCCTTCACGAATGACGTCATTCCCGTCGTCCGGTTGGAGGAAAAGGAAATTCTGGCCGAACCAGACGAGAGCTATTTGCCCGAAAGCCTGCAAATCGCATCTGAAGCCGAAGATTAGTCCTTCAGGCGCGGATCATCGCTTTCGGCTGCGATGCCGTAACCGCCACGACGCACCAGCCACATCATTCCAAGCAGATCAAATATCCCGGCAAACAGACGGTCAAAAAAGCCGTATTTCGATTGGCCATGCCAGCGCTTGCGATCGTTCACCGGCTCTTCAATCACGTCCCAGCCAGCCCGTTTGATCAGCGCCGGAAGAAACCGGTGCATGCTGGCAAAATAAGGAAGGTCTCTGAAGGCGCGCGTGCGAAGAAGTTTGAAACCGCAGCCGGTGTCTTTCACATCATCCTTCAGGCAAAATCGGCGAACGCCATTGGCAACACGCGATTGCAGCCATTTAAACCCGGAATCATTCCGACTAGTTCGCCGGCCGGCTATCAGTCCCAATCTTTCAGGAGCCCCATTTGCTAGGTGCGTGTCATAGAGCCGTCGACAATCGGCCGGATCATTCTGGCCGTCACCATCCAGCAATTGCACCCAGAGACCGTCCACCACTCTGAGGCCTGTGAAAAGCGCCGCTGACTTTCCGCAGCGATCCACATGGCTCATCACTTTCACCCGGTCTGGCCAATTTGTTCTTGCTTCCGCCAGTTCTTCGGCAGTCTTGTCGTCGGAGGCATCATTCACGCAGACGATTTCAAAGTTCAGCCCGTCAAGCGACTGGGTGACTTCCTCCAGCAAGGGCAGAACATTTCCTTCTTCATTGAAGAAGGGTATCAGCACGCTGATGTCGCGAGTGGGGGAGTGAGCAGAAATGAACAGGGCTCCTTTCGAGTGAACTAGGGCTAGATCAGATGCGCCAAAATGGCGAGGGGGTAAAATGGATATTTATCATGTGTGGTGTGATCTCCAGCCAGGACAGTCCGATCGCGAGTTTGCGACACAGCTTTCCGCCTTCCTCGATGGTCTGAAATCCGATGGCCGAATTGCGAACTGGCGTTTATTCCGTTGCAAGCTCGGCCTCTCACCTGATGGCATGCCCGAATTTCATGTAATGATTGAAACCGAGAATTTGGATCAACTTGATCGCGCGTTCAGGTCGCTTGCACCGAAAACCGGTGAAGACCATGAGCGTCATTTTTCAGCAAACAACATGGTTCAAAACCTGAAATTTGCGCTTTACAGAGATTGGCCGGATCAGTTCTGACTTCAGACTTGATGCGTGAAAGCTTTGGCAGTTTTTGCGGCGGGAGTTTCAAAACCCGGGGTCGGATTATTGGCTGAATTTACACATCGAATCGCGACAGAGGCAGATATGCCGGCCATTCTGGATCTGATGGGCGCGAGCATTGAGCACAATATGCGGGACTTTCTGAGCGAGGCCGAGATTGCGTCTGCTCGGGAATCCATGGGGTTGGATCAAAGCCTCATTCGCGACGGCACCTATTTTGTCATCGAAACCGAAAAGGACGGTCAGACTGTCATGGTCGCCTGCGGGGGGTGGGGTAAACGTCGGACACTCTTCGGCGGCGATGCGACGGAAGGTCGGGATGACAGACTGTCAGACCCGGCCACCGAACCGGCCCGTATTCGCGCTATGTATACGCATCCCGCCTGGGTTCGCCGCGGTCTGGGCACCTTGCTCCTGGAGCTAGGCGAGCAGGCCGCTCGTGACGCCGGGTTTCAGACGATTGAACTCGGATCAACCATTCCGGGCCAGCCGCTTTACGAAGTCCGCGGCTATGACGCTTTCCACACGGAAATCAGGACTGGCGCAAATGGCGAGTCCAACACCATCATCCACATGCGCAAGTCGCTTGTCGATTAGCTCGACTTAGCGTTCACCCCATCCCATTTTGGCGCCGAAGGGCTGGTTCATCAGGAAGGCGTCAATCACCATGACCTGACCATTGTCGACCTTGAACAACTCATAGAGGAACAGGGTTCTTGGCAGGCGGCGACCTTCCGGCGTGATTTCAAACGGCTTGCCGCGAATCATCACCGTTTTGGTCTGCTCAATCATGTCAAAAGCCGTAATGCCGAGCACAATTCCGCGCTCTGTATCGATGACGGGGATCTCCGTTGGGCGATAGCTGTGCATATAGACAAAAGGATAGAGATCCGCGCAGCTGCGCATCATACGAGGCGGATTATTCGTGGTCTGGAAGCCATTTTCCTGACGGTTACAGTCCGGGTGAAATTTCAGCCGCGACGGGTCTCCATTGGCAAGGCCCCAGAAATAGTTCTCGGCAATCTCGGCCAGCTCCTCGCGCGTGTTCCGGCGTTCTTCTGGCACATATTGATACCAGAGCGGACGCGCCCGGGTCATGCCGGTTTCGAACAGCGGAAACTCGCCCTCGCGCACAACCAGCGCTTCGCTCTCGGTGATTTCTTGCCCCTCGACTTTCAGGCGCAGAGCGATAATAAGGTCCGCTGCGTCTTTTGTCTGAGCCACGCCGAAAACGCCGATGCCGCCCTGTTCAGGGTCAACAAAGGTATGGCGGTAAGACCAGGCTGACGTTTCAGTCCACACGCCGCCTGTCGTGTCCACATCGACACCGTTTTCGGTCATCCGGACGTCATCTGAGAATGGCACGCTTTGGGGATATTGATCGACCACATTGTCCATGAACGTGCCAGCGAGCTGATAGAGGCAGGTCTCATCGCAGTCGGCTTTGGTCTCCTGGGCTGAAACACTGGCGCAGGCGCCGAGCATAATTCCGGCTAGCACGGCCAAAGGCTTCCAGTTCAATCCGGTCATTTTACGATCCTCCCCTTATTGGTCAGACCTGACTGTAAATGCTTCCATCTGTTTGTCAGCCCGAAAGCCAGAGGCGCTTCATCACAAGTTTAGCAGAATTGCTTCAGTCGGAACGGTTCCTGGTTTATGCAGAAGCCATTGAATGATCGAACAGCCACTGGGAGGCCTCAAATGAAGGTGAATTCACTTCTCGAAACAATCGGCAGCACGCCACACGTCCGGATCAACCGGTTGTTCGGAGATGCAGAGGTCTGGATCAAGTCAGAGCGTTCAAACCCCGGCGGATCGATCAAAGATCGCATCGCCCTCTCAATGATCGAAGACGCTGAAGCCAAAGGCATTCTCAGCCCGGGCGGCACAATTATCGAGCCAACCAGCGGCAATACCGGCATTGGCCTGGCCATGGTGGCGGCCGTCAAAGGCTATAAGCTGATCCTTGTCATGCCAGAGAGCATGTCGCTTGAACGTCGCCGCCTCATGCTGGCCTATGGCGCTGAATTCGTGCTCACGCCGAAGGAAAAAGGGATGAAGGGCGCGCTCGAAAAAGCGCAAGAGCTGATTTCCTCCACACCCAGCTCCTGGATGCCGCAACAGTTCGAAAACCCGGCCAATATCGATGCCCACATTCAGGCGACAGCGCAGGAAATTCTGGTCGACTTCAAAGTCACACCGCCCGATGTGATGATTACGGGCGTCGGCACAGGCGGTCACATCACGGGCTGTGCACGAGTACTCAAAAAACATTGGCCAGATCTTGAGGTTTATGCTGTTGAGCCGGTCGGCTCGCCGGTTATCTCAGGCGGAGAACCTGGCCCGCACCCGATTCAGGGCATTGGCGCTGGCTTCATTCCCAAAAACCTTGATACCTCGTTATTGTCCGGGGCGATTACCGTTGAGCCGGAAGATGCCAAACGCTATGCGCGAGAGTGCGCGCGACTTGAAGGCATGCTGGTTGGGATTTCGTCTGGCGCGACCCTCGCAGCCATCGCAAAGAAACTTCCGGATCTTCCGCCGAACGCTCGCGTGATCGGCTTTAATTACGACACAGGCGAACGCTATCTCTCCGTCCCGGATTTCCTTCCTGAAGGCTAAACGAAAAAAGCCCCGGCGAGCCGGGGCTTTTTCTTTATGTCTTTGGTGTTCAGGCGAGATGGGTCTCGAACAGAGCGAGAAGACGTGACCAGGCTTTCTCGGCCTGTTCTTCATTGTAGACCGCCGAATCTGGCGGGCACCAGCCATGCATTGCGCCTTCATAGACTTCGACTTCAGCCGGAACGTCATTCGCAGCAAACGCATCCTTCAGAATGGTCTTCACTTGCGGTGCCTGTTCGTCATCATTCTCGGCAATCGCAATCAGCATGCCCGCTTCCATATTCGGAATGAGGAGGTGAGGGCTGTCCTCGCCTTCTGTCGCAAGGCCGCCGCCATGGAAGCTGCCGCCTGCGCCGATCCGCTCAGGAATATTGCCTGCGGTGCGCATGACATATGGTCCGCCCATGCAATAGCCGGTCGTGCCGATTTTCTTCGACGTGTCGACTTCGTCCTGGGCATCGAGCCAGTCAACAAAGGCTTTGGCATCTGAAACCATGCCTTCAGTTGAAACCGCACGGCGATAACCAACCAGCTTTGTCCGCACATCCGGGTCGCGGAAAGACTGACCCGGCTCGATGACGGGCGCCTTGGCTGAGCGGTAGAACGGGTTCACAGTCAGGACCGCATAGCCAGATTCTGCGAGACGCTTGCCCATCATGCGGAAAGCAGGGCGCAAACCCATAATGTCGGGCCAGACCAGCACAGCTGCGTGTGCGCCCTGTGCGGGGAAAGCAAAATGCGCATCGCAGTCACCGTCCGGCGTGGTGATCACGACGTCGCGCTCGGTCACGCCGGCCTCAACAACATCCTGAGATGGACTGGCACAAGCCGGTAACATGGCAACAAAACCCGCTCCGATGCCGAGCCGGGCCACATCCCGACGCGAAATGCCCTTGCGAGCGAAATAGGCTTCATTTTCCTTTTCGGTACGTTCATCGCACATTGGCGTCTCCTCCCAAGAGATGTTCCTGTGCGCGATACTATAGTACGCACCTTGGTTATGGCGAGAGCTAAGGCCGAAAGAGCAGGGTCACATTCCTGCGACCGTCTCAGACATTGGGGTGCGAGACGTCTGAGCTCACAAGCGTGGCCTATTTCACCAGCATCAGCGCGAAGCCATCATAGCCTTTACTGCCTACGGTTTGCAGGGCGGTCGTCTCAAGACGCGGATGGCTTTTCAGAAGATCGAGAAAGCGCCGGACACCACGAATGGAGGGGTCTTTACCGCTGTCATCCAGCACGCGGCCATCGCGGATCACATTGTCTGCGATGATCAGCGTACCGGGGCGCGACAGATCAATCACCTGCTCCAGATAGATCGGGTAATTAATTTTGTCGGAATCCATGAAGATGAGATCAAAGGGCGGAACGCCGTCATTGATCATGATATTCATCTGTTTTTCGGCTTCACCGCGCCGGATCTCGATCAGATGCGATAGCCCGGCCTCATTGATATTGGTCTGAGCGAGCTCGGCATTCACATGCTGAAGCTCTAAGGTGATCAGTTTTCCGTCCTCGGGCAGCGCCCGGGCCAGCCAGATCGTCGAATAACCCGCAAATGTTCCGAGCTCCAGAATGCGTCTGGCGCCTATCGATTTCGCTATGATCTGAAGAAACGCACCCTGAAGCGGCGAGACGGCCATGGGGGGCAGACCCGCGGCATTCTGGCGATCCAGAGTCTCATCGAGCACCGGATCATCGCTAAGCAGGCGTGTTTCAAGATAGGTGTCGACCTGGTTTTGAAGCGTTTGATCAGGCATGGGTCAGCTCGTAAAAGACCGGAGAAGAAGTCGAACGGCGACGAACAGAATAAGGGCGGCAGTCATCCCTTTCACAACGCGTTCCGGAAACATTCCCAACATGAAACGATGGCCGAAAAAGCTCCCAATGATCACCGCTGGAATCAGGGGCCAGAACTCCAGCAGAACGGATTTATCGACCTCAGCCGGAATGGAAAGGTATTTTCCGGCGAAGCCGGCGAACGAATTTGCGGCAATATAGGCGCTTGCCAGCGCGGCGATCTTTCGAGGTGAGGTCCAACCGACCAGATGCAGTATCGGCGCGAGAAATATACCACCGCCAATGCCGACGACACCCGAAAGATAGCCGACTGCGGTTCCGATGACGGGCGCGGCGAATGTCGGTACCCTGCGTTTGATCTCGGCATCGGGGGATTTCACGTTCAGTGTTATCCAACCCAGCTGAAGCCCTGCAACAAGCAAAGCCCCTCCGAGCAGTAATACCAGCATCTCTCGGCTTACTGGGGTGATCCCGCCAAGAAAGGCTGCCGGGACTGAAAACACCAGAATGTTGAATACCCCTGAATTCTTGAATAGCCCTGCGCGCGTCGACTTCCAGACGCCTGCGCTGGTGACGGTCAGATTGCAGACCAAAGACACAATCGGGATGAGGAAAATATCCAGCCCCGAAAACAGCAGCAGCGCCGTGTAAGTCGACCCGCCGCCAAAGCCTACGCTCGAATAGATCAAGGCGACGACGGTAAATCCAATAGCAAGCAATATCGTCACGAAAGACTCTCTGAACACGCAGGCGAACTCTACCTGCCTAGAGCCCGACGCGGCGTCTGCCAAGCCAGGCCGCACATACCCTTTCTCTCTGTGTGGATAAAGTGTCGCATTCCCACACACAATGTATGGTCATAATACTATACAAAATAGCGATTATCTCGCTCGCCATGTCTGGGAGGACTCCATGCTCGAAACACTGTCGGAACCGATTGTTTTTGATCCTTACTCACCGGAACTGGATGCCAATCCGTTCCCCATTTATCAGCGTCTTCGTGAGGAAGCGCCGTGCTTCTGGAGTGACAAAGCGAATATGTGGGTACTCAGCCGTCATGAGGATATCATGAATGCGCTGAAGGACTGGCAGACATATTCTTCGGCCTCCGGAAACCTTATGGATGAGTTGCCAAACCGTGCCGGTGCCACACTTGGTACAACCGACCCGCCACGTCACAATCGACTGCGTGCCCTCATTCAGCATGCTTTCATGCGGCGCAGCCTCAGTTATCTGGAAGACGATATTCGCACGAATTCCAACGCGATCCTCGACACGCTTGAGGGGCAGGATCAGTTCGATTTCGTCGCTGACTTTTCCGCCAAGGTTACTGTCGCAACCTTATTCAAGCTTCTTGGGCTCCCCGACGCGGACAATGATGAAGTGCGCGAAAAAGCGGTGCTTATGGTTCAGTCCGACCCTGAATTGCGCGGTAAGGGGCCCCAGCACATCGCCGCCTATGAATGGATGCAGAAATTCGCCGCGAGCGTCATTGCTGAGCGTCGTAAAAATCCAACGGGCGACCTGATCTCCCAGTTTGCCATAGCCGAAATCGATGGCGATAAGCTCGATGAACGCGAAGTCCTGCTGACAACCACCACGCTCATCATGGCTGGCATTGAAAGCCTTGGCGGTTTCCTGGCCATGTTCGCGCTGAACCTTGCAGACTTCCCTGAGGCCCGCGCGCGTCTCGTGGCTGACACCTCCCTCATTCCGCAATGCATTGATGAAAGCCTCCGGTTTAACACCTCAGCGCAACGGTTCAGACGGCGCCTCCAGAAAGACGTTGAACTGCATGGCCAGACCATGAAGGAAGGGGATTTTGTCTGCCTCGCCTATGGCTCGGGCAATCGTGACCACCGGAAATTCCCAAATCCGGATGTTTATGATGTCGATCGCAAACCGCTTGGTCATCTCGGCTTTGGCGGCGGCGTTCATGCCTGCCTCGGCGCGCCGATCGCCAAACTTGGCACACAGCTCATCTTCGAAGAATTCCTCAAACGCATCCCGAATTTCACACGTGTGGATGAAACGCTGGAATGGATGCCATCCTCCACATTCCGTAGCCCGACCCGCTTAGTTCTGGCTCGAGGTTAAGGGGACAAATCATGTCGGCTAAACACGCTATTCCCGGCACCCCTGTTTTCGATGGGGATGCGGCTCGCAAAGGCTATCAGCTGAACGCCATGTGCTTTTCATTCAATCATCAGGCCAATCGGGAGGCCTTCCTGGCAGATGAAGAGGCCTATATGCGACGGTTCAGGCTGACCCCTGAACAGACAGAGGCGGTGAGATCCCGCAATGTGCTTCAGCTGATCGAAGCGGGTGGGAACATTTATTATCTCGCCAAGCTGGCCGGTATTCTGGGCCTAAGCGTTCAGGATATCGGAGCGCAGCAAACCGGCACGACGGTCGACGCCTTCAAAGACAAACTTGCAGCCTACGCAGAAGGGATCTGATCATGGCAAACGTTATCGGTGGCATTTTTGCCAGCCAGTCCCGGCGATTGGTGGAGCGATCGCGAAAGGTCTGCAGGAGGACCCTTATTGGAAGCCCTTCTTTGATGGGTTCAAGCCCATCCAGGCCTGGCTGCAGGCGAACAAGCCCGACATTATTTTGGCCTTTTACAATGATCATGGGCTCAATTTCTTTCTCGACAAAATGCCGACCTTTGCCGTTGGCGCTGCCGCAGAATATCACAATGCCGATGAGGGTTGGGGGCTTCCCGTTATCCAGCCTGTCGGGGGCGTGCCGGATCTTTCCTGGCACATTATCGAGCAATTGGTCGCCGACGAGTTCGACGTCACCACCTGCCAGGATATGCTGGTCGACCATGCGTTGTTCGTGCCTTTCCAGCTTTGCTGGCCGGGCGCTGAGACATGGCCGGTGAAGATTGTTCCGATTACGATCAACACCGTCCAGCATCCGCTGCCAAGCCCAAAACGATGTCTGGCACTTGGTCGCTCAGTGGCGCGTGCGCTGAAGTCGGCCCCGGGTGATGCGCGCATCGCGGTGATGGGCACGGGCGGTCTGTCGCACCAGCTCGATGGCGAACGTGCCGGCCATATGAATGTCGACTATGACAAATTCTGCATGGATAATCTCGTCGGTTCGCCCGAAGCGCTGATCAATCATTCATCGCTCGATATTGTTGATCTCGCCGGAAGCCAGGGTGTTGAGATTCTGAACTGGATCGCTGCGCGCGGCGCCATGAGTGAAGCCGCAGGCGTCGCGGAAATCTCGCGGAATTACCATATCCCGATTTCCAACACCGCTGCGGCCAGCATGTTGCTCGAAGCCAGCTGAAGCTGGACAGAAACTGTCAGCAGTATGAGCTGAACAAATTTACCTCTCCGCTTCCTCATGGCACAAACGAGGCCAATTGCGGAGACGGGGAGGGGTATCATGCTGATCCAGCATTGCGCGCTCAAGGGAGAGGACGGCCAGTTTCAGGGGGTCCTTCGCCCCGAATGGGAAATCTGGGGGCCGAATGGCGGATATTTATCTGCCATGGCTATGAATGCCGTCGCCCAGGTTTCGCCCTTTGAACAGCCCATCAGCTATTATGGAATGTATCTGGCGGCACGCAATTGATCTGCCGTCCGATGCCGCAGAGCTTCAAGTCGAAAGACTCGCCGCCCTGAGACGCAGACGGTGGGTGTTTATTCCGTGAGCCCCAATTTTGCGGCCTGCAGCGCAGCTTCGGCGCGCGAGGATATCCCAAGCTTGGAATAGATCGATTTAATGTGGGTCGAGACCGTGCCTTCGGATAATCCTAGCGCCTGCGCGGCTTCGGCATTGCGTAATCCGCGTCCGATCAGGGCGAGCACTTCGCGTTCGCGCGGTGTCAGATTGTTTTCGGGTGCGGCGGGCTGAACTGTTCGCGCAAAATGATCGAGAATTCGCCGGGCAATGGACGGCGAAAGTGCGGGAATGCCCTGTTCGATCTGTTTCAGCTGGCGCTCGAACACATCGCGAGGAGAATCCTTCAAAAGGTATCCACTGGCGCCGGCCGAAAGCGCCGCGACAACTGACGCATCATCTCCCATCACAGTCGCGACAACGGTGACTGTGCCAATATTCTTGTCCGCGAGTGCTGTCACCACATCAATGCCGTTTCCATCTGGAAGGCCGAGATCGACCAGCGCCAGATCGAAATCCGTTCGCTTGACCTGAAACAGCGCCTCACGAACATTTTTGACTTCATAGATCTCGCAGTCGGGGAAGGCTTGCCGGGTGACTTCGCACAGCCAGTCCCTCGTTTCAGCAACATCTTCGACGATCAGGGCCTGTTTCATGACACATTCGCTTTCATGGGTAGAGTTGCGACCAGATTTGCGCCTTTGCCCTGTTCGCCGGCTTTGAGTACAAAGTCTCCGCCAAGACTTTCAATGCGCGCTTTCATATTATTCAATCCATGCCCAAGCGTCACGGCGTCAGGATCAAACCCGGTGCCGTCGTCCGAAATCCGCAGCTCAATTGACGCTCCGTTCGAACAGATATCGACGCTGAGAACCTTGGCGCCGGCATGCTTCAGCGTATTGCTGATTGCCTCCCGGATGACCGAGCGGATCGCATGAACCATGGAGGCGCTGAGTGTGTTGTCTTCATCGCTGCGCAGCGCCCATTTGAGAGTCACGCCTTGCGCATCAAGTCGCTCAGCGGTTTCGGCCCGCAGATCGGCCAGAACATTTTCGAGCGGGAGATCTGTGCCCTGGGCATTGTTGATCACGTCGCGCAGGTCTGACAGCGTCTCCCGGATCATCGTGTCCTTCCGGTCATCGCGCTGAGAATGAAGCGCCCGCATCAATTGCGCGCTGATATTGTCGTGAATGTCGCGCGCAATCCGTGTGCGTTCTTCAGCAACGCCGCGGTCATAAGCATGACGACTTTCTCGCGCATGCCGGGCGATGCTGATCATTTGCTCGGCGAGAACAACATCCTCTTTTGAGAAGAGAGACCGCCCATTATTCGGATATGTTAACTCAAAGGCGTGCGCGTCTCCGGCCGGCGGGATGTAAAGCGATAAGCTCTCTCTGCTCATCTCAACACCATCCCCACGCGCTGCGACAATTTCATGTTGCAGCGGTTCGAAATGATCCATGAAGATCTTCTGCCAGTTCTGACGGCGGCTCTCGACAGTCGGCTGCAACGCGGCATCCAATACCTTATGCATCAGATTCTGATTGGTTTTCCGCTGCGCATGGAGAATGCGTCGCCAGAGAATGTCCCGAAGCGGCAGGTAAATGATTGCCACGGCAAACAGCGAAATACCGATCGCCTGGCCTTGATCCAGCGCCAGAACAGTCACCAATGCCAGATCGAGCAGGATCATCACAATGGCAGCCGACACATAGAAGGCGAGCCGATAGGCCCAGGTACCGAGATCGAATAAACGATATCGCAGCAGACCAATCGCAAGCCCGACATAAATGATCAGGAAGAAGGCGAAGGCATAGCTCGGTTCCATCAGGGGCGGGAAACCAAAACTGATTGGCGCAGCAACTGTCGCGATGAAGCCGCCTGACCCGATAATCGTTGAAACCCCAAGAAAGTTGGCAATCGCAAAACGACGAGGTTCTGACCTTGAAGCCAGAACCTGCCAGATGACCACCACAATGATCGCGATCATTTCGCAGAAGGTGATCAGCTGTACAACCGCCAGGTTTTGCTGTGGTCCAAAGGCACTGATCAGGGTCCAGCCACCAAAACCCAGCACATTGGCAACAACCAGAAATCTCCAGAATGGAAGCTTGCCCGGATAGATCAGAAACAGGCAGGGCATGATGATGCCGAACGCAGACGCTGTCAGTGCGTTTGTGACCATCATCGACATCAGGGTGCTCTGAGAAAGCGGCACGGCCAGATCGAACCCGATTGATGCAAAACAGAATCCCAGCGTCATCAGTCCGCTTGCCGCGAAAAGAATGGCAGGTGGATCATCGGGCTTGAGTGCCCAGATCCAGGCTGAGATCAGATAGGCCAGAAACCCGGTGAACAAGGAGGCCCAGATCGTGCCAGGCGTGTCCGTAACACTGCGCCAATCCGCCGGATTGAAACTGATACCATCGGCGGATTGCAGGGCAAAGAAAGTCGATCCAATAAAGGCAGCAATGCCCAGACCGATCAGAACGGTCAGCCGCAGATAGGGCGGGACATATATGGAAGTCTGAGCCATCTTGCCTCTGTCAGTCGTCCGCGATGACGCGCGGATTACCTTTTGTTTTTTAGAACATTCCCGGTTTTCTTGCAGACAGACAATCCCCTGAATGGGTGAGCGTTATCAGAGAATTAGGGGCCTCCGACCTTTTCTGACAATGGGTGCTTGATCTCCCCCGTTTCGGGGATGGCGGAGGGTATACACCTTTGGCACTGATCGTGCGGAAGGCTGATTGCAGTGGGGACGCATGCATTGGCTTTCGGCGCGACTACCGAGAGCGCCGCACCGGGACTGGCTCCTGCCCAAGAGGCAGTCCCGGATCTTCCCCGAAAAACGCGTTTCAAACACCTGATGATCCGTAGTCCTGGCCTGGATTCAGAGACTGCAGATCCGTTTTTCCGCTATCGTCATTCCCAACCAGGTCGGGCATGACCTAAAAATCGAGCAGGAAGCTTTGATGTTGGAATGGTAGCGCAGATCCATTCTCAGATGACTTACAGGCCGGGTCCCGGCACAGCCGCGCACGCTTCGCCATACATTGCGCCCTGATCGATACAGAAAAATGTCCATTCTCCGGGCGTTTCGGGCTTATCACCCACATTGTCACCCAGATATGCAATCACTTCGACATTCTCATAGCCTTGTGCGGCCAGCATTCCTGGTACGATGTCGTAACGCGCATCCTTCTTGTTGGCGCCATCGGGTCGCGCGCGGGTGAGAAGAATACGGAAGTCATCATGTCGGGTGAGACCCAACGCAGCGAGATTTTCCTCAGTTGCCAGCTGTTCTGAATCCGACCGGTTGGTGACAAAGGCGACGAAGCCACCCGCTTCATTCACCGCATTCAGAAACGCTTCTACGCCGGGAACCAGCGTTGCTTCCTTGCGCTGCGTCCAGTCATACCAGCTCTCTGACGTATAGCTTTCGCCGATCGTCTCGCGCTCGACCTGATACTGGACATTGTTCATTACAGTTTCGTCGAGATCGAGTACAACCGCCCAACTCTTTGCGGGTCGTTGGGCGGCCTCGGCAAGAATGTATTCCGTGGCTTCGGTGTAAACCGCTTCAGCTTCTTCAGCCCAGCCAGCACCTTCCATCACCCAGGCCGTCCCCGGAGTGAATTCGACCTGCGAAGGCGGCGGGGACGTTGTGCAAGCTGCCGCCAAAACAACGAAAGCGAGACTGGAATACTTCATCATCGTCATCTCCTTCCGCGGATGTCTAATGGCTGGATCAACCCTTTTTCTTATAAGCTTCCAGCGCTTCTATCTTGGCTTTGTCGCCAATAAAGACCGGCACTTTCTGGTGTAGCTTTTCGACTGGCAAATCCAGAATGCACGTGTCGCCATTGGTTGAAGATCCGCCCATGGCATGGATCAAGAACGCCATCGGGATGGCTTCATACACGAGACGCAACTTTCCGCTTTCATAGCCTTTGAAGTTCGCGCTCGGATAGGCAAACAGACCGCCCTGCAGCACCATGCGCTTCATGTCGGACACCATGCTCGCAAACCAGCGCATATTGTGCGGTTTCTTGCCATCGGTCGCGTCGACCGCATCATTGATATAATCCTGCAGCCATTTGTCCCAGACTTTCTGCATCTGGCCGTTAATGGCGATAATATCTGCAGACGGCATCGGATCTGCGATCGGCAGCACGGTCCAGGTGCCTGTCAGCGGATCTTTCTGGCCTTTATAAACTTTGCCACCATCAGCAAAATAGACTTCGAGGGTCATACCGAAGACGAAAAAACCACCCGCGAGAATGTTACCGCCGTGAAAGTCAGCGGCTGAATCGGCGTCTTTCCAGATGCCGAAAATCGCGCCGCACGGAATGCCGATCAGCGCAGATTTAGACCCGTCAATAGGGTCCAGCGCGACACTGTAGGGACCATCAGACACTTTATTCATGTCCGGACGTTCTTCAGACACCACATAACGGACATTCGGATCCTGGCTCAGCGTGTCATAAAAGGCATTGTCGGCAATCACATCGAGTTCGATCTGGTCGTCTCCGGACTCGTTTGATGAGGTTGCGAATTTGAGCCCCTCTCCCTTTTGCAACACGGCGTAAATGGTCTCTGCAGCCGTAAACAGCGCAGAATAAATGCCATCCATGTTTTCGAGCTGACTTTTGAATCCGATCGCCATGTGCAATTCCCCCGAATAACTCTACCTTCGCCACAATCCCTATCTCATGATTGCGCCCTGACAAGAGTGCATGGTGACGAAAAGGGCAGATTCCCAATAAGTGCGCAGTTGTGTACGTTCACGTCCAGTGTTGGCCTTGTGTTTATACGACTTTCAGCGCAGACAAATCCCGGATTGTCTTTCAGTCGCACTCGCGCTTCAATGTCCTTACCGATAATCAGGTTAAAGTAGAGCCCGAAATATATGTCTCTCCCGGAACGTGTAATTCAGCCCAGAACGACGGATTATCCATTTCAGATCGGCGAAACGCCGCTGACGGGCTTTCATGTCGAAGTGAATGGTCATCAGCATCGTTTGTATCTGAAGGAAGAGCGGTTCAACGAATTCGGTTCTGTGAAAGACCGGGTCGCCTGGTACATTCTTTCACGACGACTGGAAGAAGCCAGAACAGTCGGCCATATCGTGGATGCGTCATCGGGGAATTACGGCTATGCGCTGTCTCGTATCGGCGAGCGCCTGGGGCTTCGCGTGACAATCGTGTCTTCGCCGTCCATCAGCCGCTATAATGCGCAAGGCATTCGCGATGCAGGAGCCAACCTCATCATCGCTGAACCTGAACCGGGTGAATCTTCGAATGCAGCCCGCATGCGTATAGCGGGTGAGGTTGCGAACCGGGATGGTGCTGTTTTTCTTGACCAATATCGAAATCAGGACAATCCGGCCTGTCACAGAGATTGGACCGCGCCTGAAGTGCTGGCCAAGGATGAGTTTGATGCCTGCTTTGTGGCGGCCTCATCGGGCGGAACGGCGCGCGGGTTTGCCGATTATCTGAAATCTCATGAACTTGAGACGCAACTTTTCCTGGTCGATCCGTTCGGGTCCTGCGCTTTTGTGGAGCCAGATGCGGATTGCAAAACCAAACTCTTTATTCCGGGCTATGGCAGTGGCCGGAAATCCACCTTCGCCGATATGCCGAAGCCAGCAGATATCCGGGTGGATGAGGCTCAGGTATTGGCTGCCTTTGAATTTTTACGGAGCCGCGATCTCTGCGCCATTGGCCTTTCCAGCACAGGCGTGATGCTTGGAGCGCTCGACTGGCTTTCAACGGCGACGGGGCCGATGAGTGTGGTATGCATCTGCGCTGATGGCTCCGAACGTTATGATGACGAGCTGGAATGCCGGTATATGTCGTCTGTTTCAGAAAGCGCGATGACTGCAGCTCGCGCCATTGTCTCAGAAAAGCTCTCCAGGTTTGCACCTATGGAATTTTCACCCCGGATTGCCGGATCATCAGAAGCGACCCTAGGGTTTAGGCGCGCTGCTACGGATTAACGCGATAATCGAGCGGTGGCTCGCGATCGCCAAGCAGGGAGGAGTATTCATAATCCTCTCCGCGTGCTGCGTCGAAAGCGGCTTTGGCTTCTGCTCTTAAATCCTCATTTTCATAAAGCTCAATCGCCGTCAGAGCGATGGTTTTGGCCGCGAGTTGCGTGCCCTTCATGCCGATCGTGGTGTCACCTGCCGCGACCGCCTGCCAGGAATGGGCCGGTGTACCGGGCACCCAGGTCGCCGTTCTGACGCCCACGGTTGGCGTTGCGTAGGAGACGTCGCCCACATCGGTCGACCCGAAACTCAGAGAGGCCGAATAAGGCTGAATTTTCTCTTGCGAACCGAGTTCCAAGCTTGGGCTGTCGAGTGTTGCATACAGCTCTTCGGCGAAGGCCTGTTCTTCTTCCGTATAGGAAAATCCGCCCAGCGATTCGAGCTTATCCAGCATGGCAAGCGCCAAAGGTTCGTTGATCAGAAGTGGGTTGTTGCCGTGAATCACCTCCCAATCGACGCTGGTTCCCGTCCCAAGGGCAGCTCCGCGGGCGGTATCCTCCACGCGTTTCCAGATGTCTTCGACCTGATCGGGGAAAGGATGACGCACATAATAGAACACTTCGGCAAAATCCGGCACGACATTTGGCGCAAGACCGCCAGCTGTGATGACGTAATGAATCCGGGACTCCTGCGGAATGTGCTCGCGCAGCATGTTCACCATCATATTCATGGCCTCGACACCATCGAGCGCGGATCGCCCCTTATCCGGAGCGGCAGCTGCGTGCGCCGAAACGCCTTTAAACCGGAACTTTGCAGATCGATTGGCGAGCGTGGCAGTTGCCATCACGCCATTCGCATCGGCCGGGTGCCAATGGATGGAAAAGTCGACATCATCGAACAAACCGGCGCGAACCATATAAACCTTACCGCTGCCGCCCTCTTCCGCGGGAGTGCCGTAAAACCGGATTTCGCCGGGCGTGCCTGTTTCCTCCAGCCAGTCTTTAATTGCAATCACGGCTGACATCGACCCCGCACCAAACATGTGATGTCCGCACGCATGTCCGCTGAGTCGACCGGGCAGAGGTGAACGAAACGGTTTTGCCGCCTGGCTGAAGCCCGGTAGGGCGTCATACTCGCCGAGCACCGCAATCACGGGTCCATCTCCCTGTTTATAGCTGGCAATGAAGGCGGTCGGGATCTCGGCGACTCCGCGCTCAATTGAGAAGCCAGCGGCCTCTAATTCGCTGGCGAGCAAATTTGAGGACTTTGTTTCCTGATAACCGGGCTCTGCCCATTTCCAGATCTGATGCGCGACGTCTGAGGTTTGGTCGTAGCGGGCATCGATGTCGGCCAGTACGGCGTCTGTCTGGGGGTTGGCAACTGCCATTGGCAGCGTAACTAAAATAGAGCTCAGAAACAGCGCGGAGAAACGGATCAAGGCAGACACCTCATGACTGGAGAAGCGGTACACGACCCGATCGTCGCGTTTGCTAAATCGTCGCCCATCCTGACCTCGAATTCAACCGAAGTGTCAGTCTACTCCCACTCAATTGTGCGCTGACCTCATCGGGCCCAACACGTTGAAAAGAGGTGTATGATGAAAAGCTTCAAGTATTCATGAAGTTGCTGGCGCCAGTCGGGCTCAGATTCCCCTGTTCAAAAGATGGAAGTAATATTTTAAAAGCAGACGAAAGTTTGAATGTGATCATCTTAAATTGTGTATCACTGACCAGTTCGCATTTTTTGAAATTATGTTTTCTCCGCAAGTGCTGAAGTGGTCTCCATCTCGCCAAATGAGACAGTCTTCGAATACAACTTCTGCGGGGATTCTGTAAAAATCGTCAAACTCAATGTAAGAAAAACTTGAATATTCTTCTATCCTTTCTGTCAGGTCCTTTTCTAAATTATTAAATACAGAGAAATTATTTTTTGGAATATCTTGGAAATATATGTGAGTAAGGTTGGATCTATATTCAACAAAAGGGCCGAGCCAGACAACCTTTATTCCAAGTGATGAAATTTCATTTAAGTATTCAGTCACTTTAACGACATTGTTGGGGTCAAAGAAAACTGGTTTGTCCAGAGGCGGTTCATAGTCGCCTGAATCGTCTTTTAAGAAGTACGAGCCTGACTGATGGTAAATGACGAATGGTCGTAAAGACTTGTCAGCGGTAAAATATTCTAAGAAACTCTCGTAGTGGCACGAGCTTATAGGAGTATGGGGTCGGCAACCACCTTGAGCAATCCCTATCACAAATTCAAATTCATCGGATCGTGCTACCACATTATAAATATTCATGGCGTGACTGTCGCCCAAAACCAATACTGGCGCCCCGAACTTTTCTAAGCAGTTTCCAAGTGAGTGAGGGTTCAGATGCTGAATATCGCGAGCCCAAAATTTGCATTCTGCTGAATGCATGCGTTCGTACATGTCGTACCCAGTGCTTTCATTAAGTAGTTCGTATTTGTATCTTTGAGTTTCATTCAGTGTAGCAAGCTTCAGATCTTCGAAGCCATTTGTTTGCACAAATATTACACCTGCGAGTGCCGAAGCTAAAACTCCAGAAGCGCCCAAACTTAATGTCGAGTTTCGACTTATTCTTTTTCTGTTTCTGAAGGGCGCTTCGACGAATTTCCAGCTGAAAAATGCAAGAACAAGTGACAGCACGGACAGACCGAGCATGAGCGTGTGAGACGGCTCCAGCAGGCTTCGGAGGCGGGCAAACGCAAAAATTGGCTGATGCCATAGGTAGGCGCTGTAAGAGATAAGTCCGATGCCAACCATCGGCTTCAGGCTTAAAAGCGCTCCGGTCAAAGTGTTTTTTCCGGCAAACAATATAATTAGCGCAGTCCCGACTGTGGGTACCAAGGCATACAGGCTCGGGAATGGCGTGCTCCCATCAAAAAAGACAATGGAATAGATGATCAGGCAAATGCCAGACAGCCCGAGCAGTTGTGATAGTGTTGAAGCCGCTGGTAATGCCCTTTTCTGGAGCCAGAACGCACAGACGGATCCGATAAGTAGCTCCCAAGCCCGTGTTGGCAGCAGGAAGAAATTGGCATCCGGCTTATTGTAGGCAGCCCAGTGTGACATACCAAGGCTAACGATGAATGCGAGAGCGAACAGGCCAATCAAGAATCGTTTACCAAACCGCCAGAAAACCATGAGCGCGAGCGGGAAAAAAATGTAGAACTGCTCTTCAACGGCAAGGCTCCAAGTGTGGAGCAGTGGCTTCAACTCGCTCGCGGTGGCAAAATAATCAGAGTCCATCCAAAAATAGATGTTCGAGCTGAACAGGGCGGTCGCAAGAAGGCTCTTCCCGAAATCGATCAAGTCATCGGGCAGGAGCCACATCCAAGCAAACGGCAAACAGCAGAGAATCACGAAGAGCAAAGCAGGCAGGATCCGCCTTGCCCGACGCTCATAGAAGTTTATCAGCGAAAAGCGGCCTTCATCATGTTCAGTGATCAGTATCGTAGTAATCAGATATCCGCTGATGACGAAAAAGACGTCAACACCGACATATCCGCCAGAGAATAACTCAAACCCGGCATGAAAGAGGATAACCGGAACAACCGCGAGTGTTCGCAGGCCATCGAT
>CEPO01015396.1_pt1 | contig 36685 bp, 31 predicted proteins | sample 530481 | NCBI WGS metagenome assembly CEPO01 (sample SAMEA2620198, study PRJEB7988) | marine metagenome | biome: marine biome (ENVO:00000447); feature: surface water layer (ENVO:00002042); material: "saline water (ENVO:00002010), including plankton (ENVO:xxxxxxxx)" | depth 5 m
ATTGTCCTGGAGCCATGGCCATGGCGCGTGACACGGATCCGGATAGCGGGTCGACGGAGTTCTATATCGTTCTGGCGCCGCAGCGTTATCTCGACCGCAATCTGACCATTTTCGGTCGCGTGATTTCCGGCATGCAATTTGTGCAAAAGCTGAAACGCGGCGATCGGGCGATTGAAAGCGGTGTGATCCAGGCGCCTGAAAAGGGTGACACCATTCTCTCCATGCAGATGGCGGTGGACATTCCGGAAACTGAGCGGCCTGTCTGGGAGGTGATGGATACGGCGTCGGAGGCGTTTGAAGCGTTCAAGACCTCCAAGCGCGTGCGCGAGGATCCGTTTTTCTATCGCAAGCCGCCGGAAATCCTCGATGTGTGCTCGGTTGAGGTGCCGGCGAACCAGCTGAACTGACAATAGCAATTAAAGTGCGCGCTGATTGACCCGCTTTGAGGTTTCTTCTGCGCTTTCGACCCGTTCGGAATACCGGTCGACGAGATAGTCTGCGCGATCGCGGGTAAGGAGGGTGAATTTCGTGAGTTCCTCCATCACATCCACGATCCGGTTGTAATAGGGGGAGGCGCGCATGCGTCCCTCATCATCAAACTCCTGCCAGGCTTTCGCGACAGAGGACTGGTTCGGGATGGTAATGAGGCGCATCCAGCGACCCAGAATGCGCATCTGATTGACGGCGTTAAAGCTTTGCGAGCCACCTGAGACCTGCATGACCGCGAGCGTCTTGCCTTGCGTGGGACGAACGCCGCCAAGCGAAAGGGGCAGCCAGTCGATCTGCATCTTCATCAGACCGGTCATGGCGCCATGGCGTTCAGGCGAACACCACACCATGCCCTCTGACCACATGGCGAGCTCGCGCAATTCCTTCACTTTGGGATGAGAGCCGTCATCCGTATCCACCAAAGGGAGGCCGGTCGGGTCAAACACGCGGGTCTCACAGCCAAATTTGCGCAGGATGCGTCCGGCTTCTTCATTCGCGAGGCGACTAAAGGAGCGCTCGCGCAGGGAGCCGTGGAGGAGGAGAATTCGAGGAGGATGAGCTCGGCGATCGGGCGTGAGAAGATCAGGTTCGCTGACATCGCGAAACGCCTCTTCATTAAGAGCTGGGAATGTGTCGTCCACCAAAATCGTTCCTTTAATCCGCAACATCACGCGCGAGGGGTATGATTAGGCGTCTTGCGACTCAATCTCAAGATGCCTCACATAACTGGAAAAAAATAAATGGGTTCAGCCTCAAAATGGCAGGCGGATCTGCGCATAACTGAACCAACTGGTCTCAGAAGGGCTATCACTGAACCGGTCTTAAACGATAATATTTCAAAATAAAATGAAATAATGTGCCAAGCTTTTGTGACAGCGTCTGGGCCTGGGCAGACTTCCCCAAGGTCAGCCTTGACCCTGCTCTAAGGATACTACGTTATCAGGGGATCAATCGAGGGAAGTCTCATGCCTGTTCAGAAGACCATATTCATTGTCGTGGCGATGAGCTGCCTGTTTGCAGTCTCGGCCTGCTCCGGCGGCCCAACAATTCCGGAAGGAGACTGGCTGTCCTTCAGCGCGCTTGAAGAGGGGGCCAGTTCCAATAGGGCGCTGACCTGTACGCCGGAGATCTGTCCGTCGACGTCTGATTTCGAACCTGCTGCTGAATTTGGTGTCCCTGCCGATCGTCTTGCGGATGCTGTGATTCAGATCGTGCCAGAGGCCCAGCGGCAAGAGATGCCGAACGGCGATATCCGCATCCGTTATGTGGCCGTCACCGCGATCATGAGATTTCGAGATGATGTTGATCTACTGATCCGCCCGGAGGGTGAAAATTCCTCTGTGCTGGCGGCTTATTCGCGGTCCCGGGTCGGGAGGTCTGACCTTGGCAAGAACGCGTCCCGCATTGACGCGCTGGTCAAGCGACTTGAAGACGCTGTTGCAGGCTGAGGACCAGTAAAAACCGCCACCCCGTGGAGGATCAGAGTATGTCAGCTATGAACGTGCCGAACTCAATTCGTGTCGTCAGGCCCATTCTCCACCTTGCGCCGTAAGCGGTCAGCACTGTCAGCATCCTGGAAGCCTGCACATCGTGTGTCGCCTTCGACTGCCGGATCACATCCTTCTAATCCGGGTGCCGTAAGCGCAGAACCCGGCGGATTGATCATTTCTCCATTGTAGATGACGTCGTCGTCGCTGGGGCGGGACTGAGTCTCATACGGCTTTGGTTCAAAGGCCAGTTCATCCGAGCTGATGACAGGCGGTGTGAGAGGGCTTTCCGAGCATGCCGGATCGTTCATCAGGGTACAATCTTCGCGCAGTTTGCGACGCGCCTCTTCGCTGCCATCGCCCGAGCCAATATCTGGCTGAATGGTTCGGCTGCCGGAATTGTTGGAAGAAGATGCGGGTTTTTTATCCTTATCTGAGCTGAGCCAGTCATCAATATTGTCAGAGATGTTTTCAGGTTGTTCTGTTGTGGCGCGCGCGGGTCGCCGGACAGAGTTGTAAAAGTCATCTTCTTCTGCGGCCTTGATGGCAGCGGGGTTTGGGAGGAGGCCGTTTCGTTCGTCAATTTCTGTTGCCAGATTTTCAGCGTCTTTATTGTCTTTGAACACCGTGTCCCAGCTGTCTGAATTCTCCTTGCGCCATCGGGCGGCGACGCCTTCCGTCATGAAATAGAACACGTTCTCGCCCTGTCCGTTGACGCCTTCAAGGATGACGCCCGAGCCCCCGCAATCCGGAGGGGCACAGTCCTTGTGCCGGTACTTCCAACCCGTTGCGGACGGTTCCGCTGTCCATTCGCTATCGGGAATAGGGCTGTCATTCGGAGGTGGGGTCTGACCGCCCTGTGACACAAGTCCGGATGGATCAAGCGCGCTGATATCGCCGGGAGATGTCGTCGGACTGGTCTCGCTGATCCCGAGCTCTCTGCGCATGACGGTGTCGGGAGATACGGTTCCGGGCACGCCGGGAGGCTGCACACTTCCGGGCAGACCGCCAGGATTTGGAGCGTCAATGTCGGGCAAGTCTGAGGTCAGATCCCTTGCATCCGTATTGGTTTCAAGCTTCAGCGCTTCAGGATTTGGCCTTAGTTCGTCCTGCGCCAGTGCGTGTCCCGTCAGAACAAGCGCGATTGCCATTGGAAATGCGATACGATCAAATCTCATCAGTCCCACCCATAGAAATTATCCCTGACCGACGGCGCGCCACGCGCCTGCTGGAGTAAACAAGTTTACCCCAGCAGGCGAAAAATCGCTACTTTTTATCCCCCTTGAAGCGAAAAATCCCGGACAGACGCCCGGGATTATCTGTTGAGTGATGGGTGCGGAGACCTACTCCCAGCCGCAGGACCGGCCGTCGTTCTCTTCCTTCATATAGTCGATGAGCGGCGTGAAATACTCAGTGATCGCTGAGCCATCCATTTCGCGCGTTCCGGTGAAGGCCTCGAGCGCATCCGGCCATGGCTCGGAAGCGCCCATTTCCAGCATGGCGTTCAGACGCTGGCCGACTTCCTCATTGCCATAGATAGAGCAACGGTGAAGCGGGCCTTCCCATCCTGCGATGTCGCAGGCGGCTTTGTGGAACTGGAACTGCAGAATATAGCTCAGGAAATACCGTAGATAGGGTGTGTTGCCTGGGATATGGTATTTCGCACCCGGATCAAAGGCATCATCCGGGCGTGGTGCTGGCGGCACGATGCCCTGATTGGCAAGGCGACGTTCCCACCATTTCTCGTTATACTGCTCTGGCGGCGTTGATCCGTCGAGCACGCTCCAGCGCCATTGGTCGACCGTGATGGCGAATGGCAGGAAGGCGATCTTGTCGAGCGCGGTATTCAGAAGCAGCGCGAGGTCAGCATCTGCCCCCGGGATCTGGTCTTCTTCAATCAGGCCGATCTGCTCAAGATAGTGCGGCGTGATGGACAGAGAGATCAGGTCACCAATGGCCTCATGGAAGCCGTCATGGGCGCCGGTTTTGTAGATGAAGTCCACATCCTTATAGGCGCGCTGATAATAATTGTGCCCAAGCTCATGGTGCACCGTCATGAAGTCTTCGGCATTCACCTCAGTACACATTTTGATGCGGATATCTTCCTCATCATCCACATCCCAGGCTGAAGCGTGGCAGACGACTTCGCGCGGCGCAGGTGGCCGAACGATCATGGAGCGTTCCCAGAAGGTTTCCGGCAGTTCGCGGAAGCCGAGAGAGGAGAAGAAGGCTTCGCCGGTCTCGACCATTTTGATCGGGTCATAGTCATTTTCGATCAGCTGTTCGGTCAGATCGTAAGACGGGCCGGGCAGATCTTCCGGTATGACGATAGGATAGATTTCAGACCAGCTCTGGGCCCACATATTACCGAGCAGATCAGCGCGGATCGGGCCGGTGGCAGGCTGGGTTTCATCGCCATATTGCTCGTTCAGCTCTGCGCGGACAAAGCAGTGCAGTTCATCATAGAGCGGTTCGACCTGGGTCCAGAGCCGTGCAACTTCTTCTTCCATTTCGGCGGCAGGCATATCGTACGCGCCCAGCCACATTTGCGCGACATTGTCATAGCCAAGCTCTTCTGCGCCGGCATTGGCAATTTCCACCATGCGGGCATAGTCATCCTTCATGGGAGGCGACACGGTGCGCCAGCCTTCCCAGGCTTCCTGCAGAACTTCAGGATTTCGGGATTGTTCAATAATGGTTGAGAGCTGGTCGAGGGTGAGGGCGGAGATGTCGAATGAGCCTTCGCCATTCACCTCTGTGAGGAGAGCAGAAACCTCTCCGATATTGTTCTGAAAGCCATAGGTGCCGGTGGAATAGGTCGCGTCGAGACCTGTGGTGATCTGGGAAAGTTCCTCAGCTGCGCCTTCGGTCGATGGCGCTGGCAGGACGAGGCCACCTTGCAGCTTTTGCATTTTGCGACGCAGATCCGGAGGCAGGTCAACGTCTTTGAATTTTTTGGTTTCATTGGCGTATTGAACCGCCAGCTTGGTCCCGCGTGCGCCGGCCTCAGCTGCAGCAGCGTTTGTTTCCGGTGTGATGTTCGTGGCCTGCTCCCAATAGATCGGAGCGATTTCTTTATTCATGGCACCAAGTTCAGCATCGGCCTTCGCGAGAAATGCGCGGGCATCTTCAACCGTCGGCGTGGCTGCAGTGTCCTCCGCGACCGGTGTTTCCGTTGATGTGGTTTCTTCGGGTGCACAGCCCGCCATCATGGCGAGGGACAGCACGCTCGCGCCTGCCATCAAGTTCTTAAAAGTCATATTGACCCTCCATTTGGCGCGAAGGAAGCGACAGGATTGCGTGCGCGTCAATAGCTGCACGAGGTGTGGTGCAAGGAAAAGCCTGTTTCAGGGCAGAAACTTGCGTTGCGCAGGCTAAACGAGATGGACGCCAGTTCCAGCGTCTTATCGCCGTTCGTGAGGCGCGAAAGACAGGGGCTGTTTAGGTTCAGGTCTGTCCTGTGCCAGTTCGCTCTATTAAATCGCCGTAATTTACCTTCATTACGCGCTGTTCAACCTTATGGCAGAAGCAAGGCGACAGGCTGTAACGCTCTGTGAAATATGAAAAAAATAGGATTCCAACAACGCCCTAAAATCCTTGCTTGAGTGCCAGATGTGCCACACCTGATTTAAGCTGAAATTTTTGCGGAACGTATGCTGAGGGCGACGTGTTCTCCCTTCCATCGCGCCGGTGATGACCACCGGTTATCTGAATGGAGTAACGCGTATGTATAAGTATCTTGTTGCCGCGGCCGCGACCTCAGCTTTGGCTTTGGGTGCGCACGCACAAACCGCTTCTGAAGACACCGGCTTCTATGCCGAGGGTGGTTATCAGTATCTGGACATCAAACCAGATGGTGCAGAACAGGGCGTCGATACAAACGGCATTGCGGCCCGCACAGGCTATAAATTCAACAACATCTTCTCAATCGAAGGCGAGCTGGCCTCCGGCGTGGATGATGGCGAATTTGACTACAATGTCGATGAAGACGACTTCAATCTTGATGACAATAATGATGGCGACTTCAACGACACCATCAACGCCGCTGGTGACATTGAGATGAATTATCTTGTTGGCCTGTATGGTAAGGCCGAAGTGCCGGTGACGGATCGCCTGAACGCTTATGCCCGCGCGGGTTACGCCTATATCGATGTTGATGCCCAAGTGCAGACGCCAGGCGGCACCACGCTGGCGACAATTTCCGATTCAGAAGACGGTCCGGCCGTGGGTGCGGGTGTGACCTATGACGTGACCGACAATTGGTATCTGAAGGGTGATTACACCTATTACTCATTCGAAGACACCGACACCGATGGTGTCATGCTTGGCGCAGGCTATAAGTTCTAGTTCGTCCTGAGCCAATCATGCCCGAACGCCCTGCCTGCTTCTGCAGGTGGGGCGTTTTTATGAGTGCGGCTCAGAGGCATGTCGATCGTTCACCAGCTGTTTTCCAGTGTCATTGCCCTCACAAGAGCCGCGTTGTGGCGGAGCCGGCCTCTATTGGTCGTAGAGGATGCCATCACATCCGCGCCGCCTTCGCTGAAGGCCCAGCGAATGGCTTCGTCTGCGGTGTGTTCACGTGGGTTTTCCGTCATGTCCATATGGCTGAGTTTTCGCGCCTTACGCCACAGACTTCCCAGTGTTGGCGGTCCTGAACGGCGGATGTTCGTCAGAGTCTCAATGGCGAATACAGTCCGCCCAGCAGCCTTACAAATCTGGACGCGCTTGAGTTCGTCTTCCGACATTGAGCAATTGAGTGGGAGCATAACCGCTTCGAACAAATCATGACTATTGGCGGCCAGTACATCATCTGTGCGCCCGGCAATTCCAACATGTGTGACTTTTCCGGCGGTTTTCATCGCCTGAAGTACCGTGAGCAGTTCGTCTGTGAGTTCTGCTGCGGCTGGACCATGCAGCCATAACAAGAAGATCCGATCGGTTTTGAGACGTGATAGCGACTGCTCCACGCTGTCCTGTATGGCTGCGGGGGCGAAATCTCGGATTTTGCCTCCATGTACGCCTGCCTTGGTCATGATAAGTGGCGAGCTGGCGCTTTTGAGCGCTTCGCCCAGACGCTCTTCGCCAAGGCCTTTGCCATACAGCGGCGCTGTATCAAACAGCCTTATCCCGGCCTCAAGTGCTGTTTGCACCAATTGAGCGACACGCGCGGTCGATGACAGAGGCGTGGCTAGTGGCCCGCTGACACCAAAGGCAAGCGGTAAATGTCCGGCTAAATCGGAAGCGAGCGTGTTGGTCTGAGTATGAACCGGCATATGCGACCCTCGCTCAATTTGTCATACGGCCTTAGCCCCCATCAAATTCCGAACCGGGTGGTTTCGCAATTACTTTTGTGCGTTTACCGGCATTTGCGCGAGCATGTTCTCGCGGCAATGGCGCTGTTTCTGCAGATATAGCTCGCCAAAGCAAAGCGCAGTTAAACTGCGTTAGCTCGCCTTCCGCAAGGCCCCCAGGAAGGTTTGCATGGCCTTATCGATGCTTTCGACCTGTTCGTGAGTGTCGTGCACCAGGTCGACGGTTTCGACAGCGAGCTTTTCACTCTTTCCGGCAACCTCTGAGGTCAGCTTCGCATTTTCAGCCATTCTGCCGACGGCAATGCTGGACTGCTCGGCATTGCCTGCGATCTCGGCTGAGGTGTCCTGCTGCTGACGGACTGCATCCGCAATATGAGACGCACCATCTGTGACATCACCAATACTGGCCTGGACTTCAGACAGGGCTTCGGAAATAAGCTGAACCGTCTGATCGAGTTCGGCAATATTGTCGGCAATGCTGTCTGTTGCACTGCTGGTGTCCTGAGCCAGTTTTTTGACTTCCTGGGCCACAATAGCAAAGCCACGACCCGCCTCACCGGCACGGGCGGCTTCAATCGTTGCGTTGAGTGCAAGCAGATTGGTCTGGCTGGCAATGCCATTGATGAGGCCGGTGACTTTTGAGATCTGACCCGCAACTTCCTTAAGGCGGGTGCTGGTGCCTACGACATCGCCGACATTGGTTGCGATTTTCGTCATGTGCGTGGAATTTTCATCAACACGGTCTGTGATATCGCGAATCGTCATGGACAATTCTTCGGCCGCAGCCGCAACCGATTGAACGCTTGCCATAACCTGTTCAGGCGCAGAATTTGTGTTGCTGACGGCTTCACGGACCCGGCGGGTTTCGTCGCCCAGATGTTCTGCAATGCCCGACACGTCATTGATGGCGGATCGCATTTTGTCGAACGACGCGCGGACTTCCTGATCGAAATTCTCGGCCAGTTCATTGCGCTTATTGGCGGCTTCCTCACTGGCAAGATTGAAGAAGTGATACATGACCACAGCAGCGTCAGTGAAAGCGGCTTTTTCGATCAGTTTGACGTATCGGTCGCGTTGATTGTGCGTGTGTTTAGGGGCGTGCTTCAGGAAGGTGTTCACCAGAACGGTTGCGTAGGAATGGTAACCCCAGAGATAGTCAAAAAAGTCGATAAACTTTGCCAGCCGACGCGTGATCTTGTCTTGCATGGCAATGTACTCTGCGTCGAAAGTGCCGGTCATGATCTTTTTGAATTTCACCCGCTGCATGGCTTCGAGGTCTTTTGGAACTTCATCCCACTGGGCCGGAACTGCACCATTCTTGTAAGTGAACAGGATGATATCGATCAGATGCGGTTCGAGAACCTCATAAATCGTATTCGCCATGTCCTGCTCTTCAGTTGAAAGCGGCTTGATGCGGTCCTGTGGGTTGTAATCGAGTGCCATGAGTGCGTTTTCCTGCCCAAATTTTGAAGAAAAACATGCACCTTTTTAGTTAATTTGGCTTTTATGCCGGTATTTGCCTCGTCCGCGTGACCGGTACGGTACCGCTCTGCCCGGGGTGTAATCTCAGGCCTCGCCCTTCATATAGTTTGGAAGCCAGTCTTCATGGGCTGCGCGCAGCGTGGAGAGCGGGAGTTTCGGACCATTGCCGATCTGATCGAGTGCAAGGTGCAAATAAGGCGCTTCAGTCTCATCGGAAATGAAGTCGCCCACATGCTGGGCGACGATATTGTGGGCTTTGATCTGTTCATTGAAAGTGGAGATTTTATCTTCCGGCAGAGCGATCAGAAAGCGGCCCTGACTTTCGGCAAAGAAGGCAAACAATGCCGACTTGCTGTGCGAGAGCATTTGCACGCTGGTATTGGCCGACAGAGCCATTTCCGCCGCTGCACAGGCCGCGCCGCCATCGGACACATCATGCACGGCATTCACAAGCCCTTGTTCAATGACGGCTCGGACAAAGTCTGAATTCTTCCTGGTGAGCGCGAGATCAACCTGCGGCGGCGGGCCGAGGTCTTCGCCTTTCAGGCTCAACCATTCGCGGGCGTAAAGTGTCGCGCCCAGATGCGGGGTTGTTTTACCTACGAGTATGAGTTTGTCGCCTGGTTTCGCGCCGTTGAGTGTGGCAGTTTTCGTGACGTCCTCAATAAGGCCGACACCGCCAACAACTGGTGTTGGCGGAATAGAAATACCGTCAGTCTCGTTATAGAGCGACACATTGCCGGAGACGACCGGGAAGTCGAGTTCGCGGCAAGCCTCGGCCATGCCCTCAATGGCCTTTACGATATAGCCCATGGTTTCGGGCTTTTCGGGATTGCCGAAATTGAGATTGTCAGTGATGGCAATTGGCTTTGCGCCCACGGCAGAAAGGTTGCGATAGGCCTCGGCAACAACAGCCTTGCCGCCTTCAAACGGGCCAGCGGCCACATAATGCGGGTTGCAGTCGGAACAGATGGCCAGTGCCTTGTTGGTGCCGTGAATGCGGACGATGGCTGCATCGCCGCCGGATGACGAACTGTCGAACGTGTCGCCCATGACATGGCGATCATATTGTTCCCAGATCCAGCGTTTGGATGCCATATCCGGGCAGGACATGAGCTTGAGCAGCACGTCACTATAATCTGATGGTTCAGCGTATTTCGTAAAATCGAAAGCTGGTCGCGGCGTCGGCTCCACCCATGGGCGATCATAGTTTGGCGCGTCTTCGGCGAGTGGCGGGACAGGAATGTCGCACACAACTTCACCGAACTGTTTCAGCACCATATGGCCGGTGTCGGTGGTGACGCCGATGACTTCGGCATCCAGATCCCATTTGTCGAAAATGGCTTTGGCAATCTCTTCCTTGCCAGGCTTCAGAACCATGAGCATACGCTCCTGGCTCTCTGACAGCATGATCTCATAGGCCGACATGCCATTTTCGCGCTGTGGCACGAGATCGAGATCCATCTCAACGCCAATTCCGCCCTTGTCTGCCATTTCGACGGAGGAGGAGGTGAGACCCGCAGCGCCCATATCCTGAATGGCTTGAATGGCGTCTGTCGCCATCAGTTCAAGACAGGCTTCGATGAGGAGTTTTTCGGTGAATGGGTCGCCGACCTGAACCGTTGGGCGTTTTTCTTCATCGCCCTCAGAGAATTCAGCTGAGGCCATGGTCGCGCCGTGAATGCCGTCACGGCCCGTCTTGGAGCCGACATAAAAAATTGGGTTACCCGGCGTTGCACCGCGGGCATAGAAAATCTTGTCCTGATCGGCGAGGCCGACAGCCATAGCGTTCACGAGGATATTGCCATTATAGCCTTCGTCGAACTGGGTTTCGCCCGCCACTGTGGGCACGCCAACACAGTTTCCGTAACCGCCAATGCCCGCAACCACGCCTGCGACGAGGCTGCGTGTCTTCGGGTGGTCCGGCGAGCCAAAACGCAGCGCATTGACGAGCGCGATCGGACGCGCGCCCATGGTGAAGACGTCGCGCAGAATGCCGCCAACGCCCGTCGCCGCACCCTGATAAGGCTCGATATAAGAGGGGTGGTTGTGGCTTTCCATTTTGAAGATGGCAGCCTGACCATCGCCAATGTCGATCACGCCCGCATTCTCGCCTGGGCCCTGAATGACGGAGGCGTTTTTCGTCGGGAATTTGCCGAGGTGACGACGCGAGGATTTATACGAACAATGTTCTGACCACATGACCGAATAAATGCCGAGCTCGACAAGGTTCGGATTGCGGCCGAGCCGGGTGATCAGCCGATCCCACTCCTCGGCATTAATGCCGTGCTCCCTGGCATCAGCTTCGGTTTGCTCGGCCTGCATGAGCGCAGTGATTTTGGTCTGGAGGTCAGATGTCGGTGTCATCCCCGCTCTTTATACGTGATGGCAGGGATTCGGAAGACATCAGATTTACTTTCTATGCTTTCGCCGTGCCTGACCTTCGCGGAAATAGCGGGACATGATCTCAAACAGAAAGGCTGTGCCGAGGCCGAACAGGATGAAGCCTGCCGTGGCCGTAAAACCAGAAAGCAGGCGCCAGTCTTCGCTGAGCACGATGTCCCCGAAGCCAAGGGTCGTGAAGCAGACGAGCGAAAAATAGAGCGCCTCTTCCAGGCTTTCAAACACGCCCAGCCAGAGATAGGCGAACGCCCAAAGCCAGACATTTACCGTCACTACAAAGACAAACCAGGTGGTGGTTGCACCAAGAGCCAGGAAAGATTCTGTGGTGTGGCTTCCGCGCGAGAGTTTGCTGGCAAACCATGTCAAAAGCTCAATTGCGACGCCGATCAGCACAACGGACACGATAATGGTGGTGATGATCAGTGCTGAACCGAGAAACAATTGGAACATCATGGCGGAAAGCCTCCCGGACGGAGCTTATCCGCGATTCAGTTCAAGTTCGAGCCGTTATGATGGTCAATCATTCGCCATGGCATTTGCCTTCATGAACTCGCAGAATTGTTCGATATCATAAGGCGACCCTGTCATGGCGCGTTGGCGCAAGACATAGCCATCAACTCGGGACATGAAGCGTGAATATCCGAGGGAGTAAACTTCGCCATCCGGAATGATCTGACCATCAATTTCCATAACGAAGTCATTGTCCTCGATCAGGGTTGCGAGACTCTCGAGCGCGGCCAGGGCCTGCTCTTTTGAATAGCTCTCCTCAGGAATCATGAGTTCGGCGGGAATGTTCTCATTGATCGGGCAGAGTGTTTTGCCTTCGGACAGATCTGGCGGGTCGTATCTTGGCACATCCGCATGTGCTGAAACTGAAACCGTGATGGCCATAAGTGCTGCATAAACTGTTCGCATAATCCCCTCCAACAATGAGCGCTAACAAAGTGTCATCCTGCAGCTGTATGCAAAATGAACGAAGCGTCCGGAGCAATTCAGATGCGTTGTATGCCGCTGTTCGGATAAGCGAGGACCTCTCGCCCCATCAAAAAAACCGCCAGTCCGAGAACTGGCGGTTTCTGATTTCAGATCGGCGAAACCTTATTCGCTTTTAGCTTCCCAGGCCGCCGCTTGTGCTTTTGCGATTGTGAGAAGGTTGCCCATAGCGCCATGCATGTCGAGCAGGTGAAGACCCCAGCCTTCATTGATCGAGCCATCAGCCATGAAGATGTCGCCCCAGAATTCGTCCGTGCGGGCGTCGTCCGGGTCTGCGTTGATGGACACGGCCAGATAGTGGTGGCTGTCGGTTGCGACACACTCGGCAGACAGAAGACCTGGCACTTTCGCAAAGTCCGTTTCCACGTCGACACCTTCTGCGAAGGTTGCTGGCGTTCCTGCGCGGTCTGGACCGGTGATGAGGTAAGAGTCCAGAACACCGTCATTGCCTGCGACGGCAGCCGGGTTCACACACATGGCTTCGCCGCGCGGTGAATTCACGCCGAAGAAGCTTTCAGCAGATGGCGGAACATTTTCGCGGAACATGGAGTAGGCGATGATGCAGCCGGTCTGTTCCTTGGTCTCACACGGTGGCATGCCCATGAAGGATCCATCTTCCTGCGTCGGATAAGTGATCCCGGTTGGGTAAGCGGCGATGATTTTCTCCTGAGCTGGCTTGCCGATGATTTCGGTTGCCAGAAGTGTCTGAAGAACACTCGAACCCTGGGAGTGACCAACGAGAATGACACCGCGGCCTTCATTATAGTTCTCGAGGTAATAATTCCACGCGGCCTTGATGTCGTTAATCGGCATCATGCGGTCTGTCGGAATAGACTGACCAACCATGCCTGCGCGCAATGATTTCAGCGTGACCTGACGATACATTGGCGCGAATGTGCGGCAGACCTCACCAAAACGCGCGAACTGACCAACAGTCGTATAGATTTCGGCTTCTTCTTCCGGGTCGAGGTCGGCATTGCCGGCATCATCAACAGACGTTGTCGGATAAACATAGAAGCAATCCACGGCCGGATCAGCAGCGGCTTCATATTCTTCGGTAGAGACAACGACTTCACCATCAACAACGTCGATAACGGTCGCCGTCAGATCTGCTGTGTCGCAATAATCATCGGCTTTATCCGAAGCACACAGCCAGTTGCGTTTATCGGCGTAATCAGGATCGGCAGTCGGATCCCAGGCTGCCTCTTCCGGCATGGGGGTTTCGGTTTCCGCCGCCGGTGGTGTCTCTGCGGCTGGGGATACTGGTTCGTCGGTTTCACCGCCACAGGCAGCAAGCGCCAGGGAAAGCAGCGCGATCCCGGTCAATTGAAGTTTCATAAAAGTCCTCCCAAACGATTTCGCGCCGATATTGAAGCGTTCGTGCCGGATCGTCCAGTTGAATCTATTTGACTATCGCCAAATTGATCAAAACCCATGGCAAACCAAAAGTAAGAGTTGACGAAGCATTAACCCTATTCAAAAACGTCTGCGGGTTTGAAAAGCGGGAGCGCACGTCGTGACAACTACAGCACCACCACCGCCACCGGAATGGCTTGAGAACGCGCCGGTATGGGCTCGGGACGGATATGAGTACATTGCCGGATTGTGGTATGAAGGGGTATTCGGCCTCTCCTATGGAGAAATCCTGACCGCTGTCGGTATTCTGTTGGTGGCCTTTGTCATTCGCGGCTTGTTTGCCCGCACGGTTGTGCGTCAGATTACCAAGGCCGCGGCTGGTACGAAGACCAATCTCGATGATGCGCTGGTCACGACCATTTCGGCACCGCTCAAAATCGTTCCGATCATTGTGGGTGTCTATATTGCCACCCAGGTCATCGATCTGCCTGAAGGGGCGCAAAACGTTGCCGACGATGTCTTGCGGTCCATGGTGGCCCTATCGATTTTCTGGACTTTAAACCGCGCTGTTGGGGCGTTTTCTTTCCTGTTTACGGGGCTTCGTGAGACTCTTTCCAGCGCGATTGTCGATTGGCTGGTTAAAACGCTTCAGGTCCTGTTCCTGATTGTCGGTGCGGCGGCCGTTCTCGATATCTGGGGTATTCAGATCGGACCGATCCTGGCGGGCCTCGGCGTGTTTGGTCTAGCGGTTGGTCTCGGCGCACAGGATTTGTTCAAGAACCTCATCGCGGGCATTCTGATCCTGACCGAGAAACGCTTCCAGCCCGGCGAGTGGATTGCTGTCGATGGTGTGTGTGAGGGCACGGTTGAGAAGATCAATTTCCGATCCACCCTTATTCGCCGCTTCGACAAAAGCCCGATGTATGTGCCGAATGCGAAGCTGTCAGACAATGCCGTCACAAACTTCTCCCGCATGACGCACCGCCGGATCAAATGGGCGGTTGGTGTCGAGTATCGCACCACGGTTGATCAACTGAAATATATCCGTGACGAGATCGAAGCCTATCTCTGGGCCAGTCCGGACTTTGCCAAGCCGCCGGCAACGGCGCTGTTTGTGCGGGTCGACACCTTCAATGCGAGTTCGATCGACTTCCTGATCTATACCTTCACCAATACCACCAATTGGGGACAATGGCTGGAGTTGAAAGAAAAACTCGCGCTTGAGATTATGGACATTATCGAGAAAGCGGGTACGGGCTTCGCCTTCCCAAGCCGCACCGTCTATATGCAGCAACAGGATCCGCCGGAAATCATGTCGCCACCGGAACTCTCGCCACGTGTCGAGCAGGCGCGCCAGGAGAAACTGGCCCATGCCAAGGCGACCGACATGGATGCCGACGACGGCGGCGAATAAGCCTGTCCTCAGTTTAGCCCCGTCTCCACTCCCTCAGTGGCGTAATGTCGCGCTGAAATAAAACCATAAAATAACTATGGTTTAAGGGAATTAACCAGTGGAGCGACCATGGATAACTTGCCTCAGTCGGCTGACGAATTCACAAGTTGGCTCATTAGTTTCTTGCCGGAATTTCTTCAGCCCTATGCGGGGTTTCTTCTGGCTCTGATCGTTGTGGTCGTCGGCGTGATCGGCTTTATCCAGCCGATACTGGGCATGTTCTCGAAAACGTCCGACTATACCCCATCAACCGGGGATGCGACCCTGGATGCCCTCCTGGCCCTCGACTCGCGAGGAAAATTGACCGTCGATGATCGAAGTCAATTGACGGCCGCGCTACTGACGCGGGTCACTCGTACAACAACTCCTGAGCAGGCGGCCAATCCCGCTGACAGCACAGCGCAGCGCACGGTTATCGAGCGCTATGTCTCGCTGCCGTCAAGCCGTGAGAAGTCTGAATTGCTGGAGACCTTTCTTATCGATCCAGGCAAAGCCATTGCTGATCTGATGGCGGTTGCGGACGATGCCGATGATTATGTCGAAGTCGGGATCCTGGCGGCTGATTTCGATGCAGCGACGGCGGTTGAGGCGTTCGACCGCGCCCTGGCACTCAGCCCCGGTAATCTGGATGCGGCCTATCATGCGCTTCGCCTTCGCGCCGTATCTGAGGGCATGGCGCATGTCGTTGATGACTTTGAGCAACTTCTGCCGCGAACTGAGCAGAAGCGGCCGGACCTGACAGCATTTATTCTTCTGGAGCTAGCCGATCAGGCAAAGTTCGACGACCGTCAAGATGATGCGGATCGCCAGTATCGGCGTGCCATCAGCATTGCCGAAGCGACCCACGATATGAAGCTTCTTGCCTCAGCATGTCATGCTGTCGCTGATAGCATTTTGAGTGATTTCCGCAGGAGAGCGTCCCTGGGCGGCTTCAATCCCAAATGGGATCAGGAAACGATTGAGCTTTATGAGGCACGTCGTCTGGAGGAAGCCGACAGCATGCTGGATAAAGCTGCCGAAGCCATTGAAAAGTGTCCCGACCGCCTGGTCGATGCAGACATTGAACAAAAGCTGGGACGGGCCACAATGGCTTTTGTCCGGGCGGATTTGGAGCAGGCTGAGCGGCTCATTCGTGAGGCTGCAGACCTCTCTCAGGAGAGCGGGCTGAAACATTCTCAGGCGCGTGCTCTTGGCTATCTGGCGCTCTTGCTCAGCTTTAAGACCAGTGATTGGGTTTCCAATGAGATTGTGGATGAGGCCATCGAGCTGACTCAGCAGGTATTCTCGGGCACCGAAATGGATCCCGATATACCCGCTGCGCCATTATTTCAGATGAAAGGCAGGTTTCTGTTCAAGTGTGGGGACATGGAAAATGCACTGGACGCCTATCGCCGTGCTTATGCCGGTCTTGAAAAGGCTGGACGTCTTGATCAGTCGACTCGCAAACTATTGGACCTGTCCATCCTGCTGTGTCGTTCCGAGATCAAGGGAGACTTCAGTCGCGAAGAAATCGACGCAGCTCAAGAAGAAATTGACGACATCATTGCCCGGGAAGAGGGAGGAAAAACGCTACCCGGAGACAAGGAGCGTGAATCCTATCTGAGCATCATCGCTCTTTCTGAAACCGACGGTGACACTGAATCCGAGAGCGACTTTGACGATCTGTCCGAGACTGTGGCTGAGGATGAAGTTTCGGCAAATGACTTTGAAACCGGAGCAAATCAGACTGCTGAATTGGCCGATTCAGCCGACGAGGAGGCACCGTCAGAGGCAGGTATCGAGGCCGTATTTTCTGAAGATGAAAGCGAGAAGTTTGATAAAGCACTCGATCTGATGGTCTCTGGCCGAGACCGGTTTGAAAATGAAGACTATTCAAGTGCTAAATTTGCCTTCGAACGCGCGCGCGAATTATTTCAGGAAACCGAAACTCTGACGCAGGAAACCGAAGACGAAATCGAAGCCAAGCTGAAGGTTTGCCGCGACAACGGAGCCTGATCAGGCAGCTTCTGCGTTGGCGTTGCGGACTTTCCAGAAGCGAAGGGCTCGGGACGCAGCTTCGTGTGACACTTCCTGGTAAAGCGGTCCGAATTCCTGGACCGCATTCACCGCATGGAATTTTCCGACAATATAGGCGGCTGTAACCGCAAAGACGTTTAGCGGCGCATCAAGTGCTTTCATGACAAAGGCCAGGCTGTCGACGTCACGCCCCTTATAGATGTTAAGCGCGTTCTGATAGCCAATTCCACTCAGGCGGTTCAGCACTTCGGAGAAGGCGGCCGCGTCATGTTCCTTCAGGAAGCGCGGCAAATGGTTTGTGGTCAGCGGTTCGTACTGCGAAATCCGATCGATCTGGGATATCGCGATTTTCTGTTCACGGGATTCCCGGCCGAAATTCTGGCGGACCAGTCGACGGCTGCGCGCAAGGGCGGCATCCAGCTCGCTTTCGCTGACATTCTGGAACCGGTTCATGATTTCTTCGCGCAAATCTTTTTCGACGACGAGCACAAGCTCGTTAAGAAGGTCGAGCGGAACATCATCCCGGCCGACAAAGCTCTTTTGCAGCAGGTCTGAATTGATGGCCTTGTTTGCGACCTTTTCCATGGAATCGCGACCAATTTCAGCGGTGCTGTTATCAAGCAGTGAGGCGATGACATGGTCTGCGCCGCGATCGACAATCGCGCCGGACACGCTTTCACTGACGCCTTTTCGTTTGGTGATCGCCAGGATGTGTTCCTGCGTGCGCGAGGTCACGACCTTGATGAGGTCATCATCGGTGAGCTGTGTCGAGTTCTCCAGCACAGGACGGGCGACGTTAATGTCTTCATCCATGGCAAATGAGAGGAGTGTTTTGTTCACCGGAGCATCAGATTTGGCCAGTTTTCCAGCCAGTTCTGCGCGGACGGAGGATTGCATGTCCTTCACCACGGCGCCGACGACTTCGTCGAACAACATGCATTCAGATTCGGACTTGCTGCTGCTCTGTGCGAGGAACATGTCGGTGATTGACCGCAAGAGTTCGCGTCTCTCCTCCACAGAGTTGTCTCGCGCTAATTCTTTAAGGCGTGCAAAGGCAGAACTGGACAATGTGCTCATCGGAAAACTCGCGAGTGTATTTGAGCGCAGTTTTAGATGAAGTAGGTTAAGAAACAGTCCCAAAATCGTGAAAGTTTCATCCGTTCTGTGCGGCAAAATGACAAAACTAGGATTCTAACGCCTCACGTTTTTCCTCGAGTTCGAGCCATTCCATTTCATGATTTTCGAGCGTATCCCGCGCCTCGCTCAGCTCTTCGCTGGCGGCCTGGAAGCGGGTTGCATTCCTGGTGAAAAGCTCGGGATCGGCGAGTTCGGCTTCCAGGGCTTCTATCCGGGCCTGAAGTTTGGGCATGAGTTTGTCCAGCTCGCCGAGCCGGTGCTTGTCTTTAAATGACAGCTTGGCCTGAGATTTCTGAGCCGGCTTGGCTGACTTATCGGCTGGGGCCTTATTTACGGCAGGTTTGCTGGTCCGCGCGCCTTTAATCTCTTTGAGCTGGCGGGCTGCATCGCTATATCCGCCGGGCGTCTCAAGCCATTTTCCCTCACCGACCGGGGAGAGGCATGAGGTCACGACGCCATCGAGAAAGGCGCGGTCGTGGCTGACCAGAATGAGCGTGCCGTCATAGTCGGCTAGCATGTCCTCCAGAAGCTCCAGCGTCTCCATGTCGAGATCATTGGTCGGCTCGTCGAGAATGAGCAGATTGGAGGGTTTGGCGAGGGCGATGGCCAGAAGGAGGCGGTTGCGTTCTCCACCTGAGAGGGCAGACACGGGCTGGCGCAATTGCTCTGATTTGAACAGAAAATCCTGCGCGTAAGACGCAACATGACGGGGGGTGCCGCGCACGACAATCTGGTCGCCGCCTTCCGGAGCCAGCGCCTGCCAGAGCGTATCGTTCGGATCGAGCCGGTCCCGGTTCTGATCAAGATACGCAATCTCCAGATTGGTGCCGAGTTTAACCGAGCCGGTATCGGGCTCAAGCTCTCCGAGCAACAGCTTGATAAGGGTGGATTTCCCCGCGCCATTGGGGCCGACAATACCCAGACGATCGCCGCGCTGAATGCGGATGGACAAATCCTGCACGACGGGCAGATCGCCTGCGGGTGTCTGAAAGGTTTTTGAGATGCCGCGCGCTTCAATGACGCGTTTGCCTGCACCTTCGGCCGTTTCGAGCACCATGTCTGACGTGGCGCGCATTTCATTGAGGCCGGTTTTACGTGCATGACGCTCGGCGCGCATATCCATCACCTTACGAAGGCGACCCATATTCCGTTTGCGACGGGCGGTGACGCCGCGTTCCAGCCAGCGCTGTTCGGCCTTGAGCTGTGTGTTCAGGCGGTCGAGGGCTTTTTCGTCTTCGGCTTCGACAAAAGCGGCCCATTCGTCAAACTTTGCATAGCCTTCGCCATAGCGTTTTACCTGGCCCTGCCGCAGCCAGAAGCATGAGGTCGAGATCTTCTCAAGAAAGCGCCGGTCGTGGCTGACAATCAAAAGTGCGCCATGAAAGCCCTGCAGACGGGATTCGAGCTGTTCAATCGCGGGAATGTCCAGATGGTTGGTCGGCTCGTCGAGGAGCAGAATGTCCGGGTCGGCCGCAAAGGCGCGCGCGAGCGCGGCGCGGCGCTTCTGACCGCCTGAGAGCTTGGCCGGGTTGGCTTCAGGATCGAGGCCAAGTGCCATGAGCTCGGCTTCGGCGACATGCCGATCATCCGCTGAGATGGCAGGCAGATCCTGCACGGCAAATTCAATCAGCGTGTCAAAGCCCGAGAGATCCGGTTCCTGAGAGAGATAGACCGCATGGGTGCCCGGCTGACGCCAGACTTCGCCCTCGTCGGGATCGATGCGGCCCGCAATGACTTTCATGAGCGTCGATTTGCCTGCGCCATTGCGACCGACAAGCACCGCGCGCTCATTCGCGGCCAGGCTAAGCGTCACGCCTTCAAAGACGGGTTTTCCGCCAAAGGTGAGCTGGATGTCATTGAGAGAAAGAACGGGAGGTTGCGCCATCGCCGCTATGTCGTATGGCCTGCGTGTTTTGGCAAGGTGTTCCTTGCGGGTGCAGGCACCTCGGCCTCCCTACTTGTGAGGCGGGCCAGTTGAAACATATCCTTTTCAACAAATGAGGTGGGTTGGCCTCTGAGATGGCGGCCACCGGAAAGGATAAGACGATGACGAAATCACTTGTTGAAATCATGCGCGCACCGCACAGCCATTGGGTTGGCGATGGTTTCCGCGTGCGCTCGCTGTTCAGCTATCAGGGCGATACGGCTGCGATCAGCCCGTTTCTGCTGCTCGATTATGGCGATCCGCATTTCTTTGCACCGAACACCAGCGGCCAGCCGCGCGGCGTGGGTCAACACCCGCACCGGGGCTTTGAAACCGTGACGATCGTCTATGATGGTGAAGTCAGCCATCGCGACAGCCATGGTGGTGGCGGCACGATTGGCCCGGGCGATGTGCAATGGATGACGGCGGGCGCAGGTGTGGTGCATGAGGAGTTTCATTCCAAAGCCTATTCGGAGAAAGGCGGCCCCTTTCGGATGATCCAGCTGTGGGTGAACTTGCCCGCGAAGGACAAGATGGTGCCTCCGCGCTATCAGGCCATTCTGAATTCTGAGATTCCGGTTGCGAGCTATGAGGGCGGCACAGCGCGGGTGATTGCCGGTGAGTTCGGAGACAGCAAAGGCCCGGCCTCGACCTACACGCCGATCAATATCTGGGATGTGCAGCAATCGGCAGAGGGCGAGGTGGCGCTCGACCTTCCGGACGGGCATACCTCCATGATCGTTGTTCTGAGCGGGCAGATCAGTTTGGATGGCCAGAAAATCTCACCGGCGCAGATTGCCCGGCTCACGGTTGAGGGGGAGGGCGTGACGCTGAATGCGGCGGCGGACACGCGCCTTCTCGTGCTGACGGGTGAGCCCATCCCTGAACCGGTGGTGGGTCATGGTCCATTTGTGATGAATACACGCGAAGAGATCATGACGGCCTTCCGCGATTTTCAATCGGGCCAGTTTGGCGGCATTCCTGAATAGTTGGCCTATGGCCCTGAAACGAAAAAACCCTGAACCGTCTGGTTCAGGGTTTTTTATTTCGTGAAGGGAGAGCCAGGTGTCGCGTTCTCTACGGAAAACCGTATCAAACCCGCCGAGGAGGGAAGGAGGGGGACGCTGGCGGTTGCAACGACACCTGGCTTTGGGTGGTAAACCGGAACAAACATTCAAAGGGGGGGACGAAATGTTTGCTCCCGTTGAGGGGGTAAATAAATCTTTATTACGCCATTTGCAATAGAATTTTGCACGACATGATAAAATGTCGCACGTTCTTGTCCAAAAGTCTGAAATCAATAAAATTTTCTTGCGCGTTGATTTGTGAGTAAACGCGCTCAGTTCAAAATTCAATAGGAAATGTTGGGAAAATGAATGGTCGGAGTGGAGAGATTCGAACTCCCGACCCTCTGGTCCCAAACCAGATGCGCTACCAGACTGCGCTACACTCCGACTAAGGGCGCGGTATCTACGGATTTTCTGGGTCGGGATCAAGTGTAAATTTCCGGAAATTACCGTGACATTTCGCCCAGCGGGTTTTGAGACATGGCGGAGAACCTGCTCAGAGCGCTTTCCGGCCAGAGTTCATCGCGTTGATAGAAGGCCTCGCATTGAGGTTTTCCATCGTTAAGGGCGAACCAGGACTGTTTTGATCGGGTGAAAATATGCACATCCGGCGGGAAGGTATTCGGGTTGTCGAGCGTGCCGACGCGCAGAAAGGTGAGAACATCGCCTGCGGTGTAATGGCTCCACAGTGCAGTTTTACAGTCCTGGCACCGGGCCACCAGCTGGCCGCGCCCGCTTTCACTGGGGATGCGCGCCCGAATCGGATCACCTTTTAGCCGCTCCACAAAGCGCGTCTCGATCATGGCATTGATGACAAAGGCTGAACCGGTCTCGCGCTGGCACCAATGACAATGGCAGGCATGGGTGAAGAGCGGCGTGTTGATCAGGCGATAGCGGACTTTCTTACAGGTGCAGCCGCCTTCCGCGGTCAGGATGTGGTTCATGGGTGGCTCCAGAGTGTTCATGATATGTTCTTCTTCTGGCGCGGGAGAGTCAATCTGAAACAGAGTGTCTTTTGTGGATAGGGAAGAGACGTGATTGTGTGGGATGATGAGGGCGCGGGAACGGCATGTTCAGGGAGCCTCGTTTGCATTTAGCGCCGCCTGAAGTTCTGGGTCGGGCCCGACGGGAGGCGCCTGCTCGTCGTCAGGCTTCCGACAGCCACGCTCCATCTGGGTGCGTTTGTGTATATTGGGCACCATGTCCGGCAGGAAGGGGAGCTTGCAGGCCCAGATCTGGCTCGACCAGATGTCGGCGCCGGCTGCCCTCATTGCGAGGCGATCGCTGATCACTGTGGACACGCCTTCGCCGGGCTGGAGCAGGCTGGTGCGGCAGACCGTATTGTGGGTGCCCGGCTCGGTGTAGAAACAGTAGCGGAGATGGATCGGCTCATCGCAGGTATTGATGTAGTAGACGCCGTTTTCAGGCTCACCAAGACATCCATAGATCTGAGCATAGCGCTGGGGTCGCTGCTGCTTGCCCAGAAAATCGCCGATGAAATTGGTGGCAACCACCATGACAGCGAAAAGCAGAATGACGCCAAAGCAGCCGAGCTTGCCGCGACCAGAGAATAACCGGGACAGAAAAGTCGAATTCATCTGCTTAGGTGTTTGTGAAAATCGTTTTTCGTCAATCCTCTGAAACTGTTTATCGCACGGGAGACTTGACCCGTTCGCAGGAAGCGGCAACCGATAGGGCAGGGATTCTTATTGACAGAGGAAGGAAAGCACAAATGGCTGCAAAATTTGAACTGTATCAGGACAAGGCCGGTGAATACCGGTTCCGGTTGAAGGCTGGCAATGGCGAGAATATTCTGGCGAGTGAAGGCTATAAAGCTAAAGCGAGCTGTGTGAACGGCATCGAATCCGTGAAGAAAAACGCTCCCGAAGAGGCGCGTTACGAGAAAAAAGAAACGGCCGCCGGCAAGTTCATGTTCAATCTGAAATCCACCAATGGTCAGGTTGTCGGGACATCTCAGTCTTATGCGAGCGAAAAGACGCGCGATGGCGGAATTGCATCTGTCATGAAGAACGCGGCTGACGCGGCTGTGGATGATCAGACCGCTTAATCGTCTTTTCGATTGAATGTAAAAAAAGCCCGGCGTGATGCCGGGCTTTGTGGTTCTGGAGGTTCCAGATCCCTGCATTCGCAGGGACGAGCGGTGGGCTTAGCCCATGGCTTTTTCGAAGTTCTGAGCAACCGTGTCGATGAAGCCTTCGGTCGTCGCCCAGTCCTGATCCGGTCCGATGAGCAGCGCGAGGTCTTTCGTCATCACGCCGCCCTCGACCGTCTTGATGATGGTTTCTTCGAGCGTTTTGGCGAATTTCTGAACGTCAGGTGTTTCGTCCATGCGGCCACGGTGTGTGAGACCTTGCGTCCATGCGAAGATCGACGCGATGGAGTTGGTCGACGTCGCTTCGCCCTTCTGGTGGTTCCGATAGTGGCGGGTCACTGTGCCGTGTGCGGCTTCAGCTTCGACCGTCTTGCCATCCGGAGACATCAGAACAGACGTCATGAGGCCCAGAGAGCCATAGCCCTGGGCAACCGTGTCAGACTGAACGTCGCCATCATAGTTTTTACAAGCCCAGACATAGCCGCCAGACCATTTCATCGCAGCAGCGACCATGTCGTCGATCAGGCGGTGCTCATACCAGCCACCAACTTCTTTGAATTTCTCTTCGAATTCAGTCTCATAGACTTCCTGGAAGATGTCTTTGAAGCGGCCATCATATTTTTTCATGATGGTGTTCTTGGTGGACAGATAAACCGGCCAGCCGCGTTGAAGGCCGTAGTTGAAGCTGGCGCGCGCGAAGTCACGGATCGAGCTGTCGAGGTTGTACATCCCCATTGTGATGCCGGCTTCTTCGAAGCGGTAGATTTCTTCTTCGATCGTTTCGCCGTTATCGCCTTCCCATTTCATGGTCAGCTTACCAGCGCCCGGGACGAGGAAGTCTGTTGCGCGATACTGGTCGCCGAAAGCATGACGGCCGATGACAACAGGTTTGGTCCAGCCCGGGACCAGGCGTGGAACGTTTGAGATCACGATTGGCTCGCGGAAAACAACGCCGCCGAGGATGTTACGGATGGTGCCGTTTGGCGAACGCCACATTTTCTTGAGGCCGAATTCCTCAACGCGGGCTTCGTCTGGTGTGATCGTCGCACACTTGACGGCGACACCATATTCTTTGGTCGCATTTGCCGCATCGACCGTGATCTGGTCGTCGGTTTCGTCGCGTTTCTGGATCGACAGGTCGTAATATTTCAGGTCGATGTCGAGGTAAGGGTGGATCAGACGATCTTTGATCATCTGCCAGATGATGCGTGTCATCTCATCGCCGTCCATCTCGACGACCGGGGTTTTGACCTGAATCTTAGCCATTTGCGTTGCGTCCTCTGTTCTCTAGAAACTGCCGGTCGCTATAGCAGGTGATTTGTCCGGGTCAAATGGGAAGGCATCAGCCGATATGCATTCCTGTTATGAATAGCGGTTTTGAAATCGTTTCGTCTGATGCCTTTTCGACGTTAGTCGTGTTACTCACAGATCTTGATTTGCGTTTTTTCGGTCCGACCACAAATCAGCCGCGAACCTGTTCTACTTCCAGGCGTTACACACAGATCGTTTCAAGCATCAGGGCCTTTGCATGCACACCTATTCCTGCCCCTCCTGTCATACCACGGCCTATTTCCGAAATCTGAACTGCAACAATTGCGGGGCAGAGCTGGCGTTCGACCCTGAGCGGAACATGTTCATCTCTGGCGCGGCGGTCTGCACCAATCGGTCGCTGATCAGCTGCAACTGGATCGCCGAGGATGAGGATGGCTATTGCCGGTCTTGTCACATGACCGATGTGGTGCCGGACACGTTTAAAGATGTGAACGTCAAGCTCTGGGCTGAGGCGGAAACCTCCAAGCGCTGGGTGCTGATCAATCTTGCGCGTTGGGGCTGGTTCACGGCGGCGGATAAAGGGCGACGACCGAAATTTCACTTGCTGGCAGAATCGACCTCGCGGGGCCGGGATGTCGTGATGATGGGGCATGCAGACGGGCTCATTACAATCAATGTCACCGAGGCCGATCCGGTTGTGCGCGAACAGCGCCGGGATGATCTGGACGAACGCCTTCGGACGATGACGGCGCATTTCCGGCATGAAATTGCACATTTTCTCTTTGATCGGCTGAAGGAGGATCCAACCTTCCATGCCGGTTTCAGGGAGTTGTTCGGGGACGAGACCCAGGATTACCGCACGGCGCTCGACACCTATTATGACGTTGGCGCGCCGTCGAATTTTCATGAGACTTACGTGACGCGATATGCCTCGGCTCATCCGCATGAGGATTGGGCGGAAACTACCGCCCACATGCTGCACCTTACTGATATCCTCGACAGTGCCGCTGCGTTTGGCCTGCAATGTGACGGCATGCCACGCCGAAATTATGATGCCTATAAGGAACCTGAAGGCGAAGCCCTGATCACGCAAGCGCTCGAGCTGGGCCTTGCGCTCAATCAGGTCAATCGGTCCATGGGGCTGCAGGACCTCTATCCCTTTGTGATCTCTGCGATTGCGCGGAAGAAGCTGATCTTCGCGCACAAATCGGTCTCGCTCGCTATTCAGGGGCTTAAGCACCATAAGGGCGGCGTGTTCGGCCTGTTTCACTAATCTGGCGCTCAGCGTGACCTTTCGCGCCGTCACGCGTTAGACGAAGGAAAGGGAGAAAAAAATGGCGACATACACCCATTTACTGGCTTGTGGTTTGCTGCTCGGGATAGCGGGCTGCAGCTCCGCGCCGAAAGCTTACGGACCTGCAGGTGACTCGAGCTATGGCTATGATGAGCAGCCGATTGAGCAGAGCCGTTATCGTGTCTCCTACACCGCCGAAACCGAAGACGCGGCGCGACGGTATGCGCTTCGCCGTGCTGCGGAAGTGACACAAATGAACGGCGGCGACTGGTTTCAGGTCGTGCGCGATTCCACAACCGGTCTGCCTTCCGCGCGAAATTCGTCGCCATCGGTGTCGGTTGGTGGCAGCATCGGCTCAGGCGGCCGGTCCGGACTTGGCATCGGCTTCGGTTTGCCGCTTGGAGGTGGCCCGCAGCGCACGATTACCCATTCGCTGGAAATTCTGGTCGGCAGTGGTGAAACGCCGTCCGGTGTCGACGTCTATGATGCTGCCGACATCATAATGAATGTGCGCTAGCCAACATCACGCTGTTCGGTGCGTCGCCAGTCGAGAACCTGATTAAGTTCGTCGCCGAATTCTACATAAAGACGCGTGTTTTCTGCCGCTTCTGCACGCTGGCTGAAAGGCTTATTCGGCGCTTTGGCATTTCGGCTGAGTTCACGCTTCATGGTCGGCGTGATGCGATCCGGGGCAAGTTTGAGCTGTAGGGCGTCTGCCGCTGTGTGCAGTGTCGAAATCGGAGAGGACCGAAGCTCCGAGAGGGTCAGCCATTCGCCATTATGCACATAGCGTTTAAGCCAGGCGCGCTGGCTCTCATGCACCACCGTTAACAGCCTGAGCAGTCTTTGCGTTGGAGACAGGCCAGCCCGTTCGATCTCCAGAACAGCGCATCGATTTGCGGTATTCGACGCCAGCAAATGGTTGAGAAGGTCGAGAGAGAAGCTCAGTCTTTCCTTTCCGCCTCGCAGATTGGCAATCAGGAAATCTTCCAATCCCATGCTTATGGTTACGGTCTGGCTGTCGGGCTGGGCGTCGAGAAAATCCGGAATGAGTGTGTTCGCCCAATTGGAGGGTTTAAGGACGACCGGATAGTCGCTCCAGCTCTTTTGCATTTGTCGCAGTGTGAAGGAGATCAGAGCTGACCAGTGCTCGGGCTTGCCAGCGAGTTTAGACTTGGCGGCCTTGAGATTGGCCAGCGTGCCCAGAACGTCCGGTTCCCGCATGGGGAGGGACGGCACAGCGCCCGCCATCAAGTTTGCCAGCAAGGTCGAGCCACAGAAGGCTGTGTGGAAAATGAAACGGGACTGGGGCAGGGGCGGCTGATCGGCTTCCCATTCGAGCGCAGTTTCGATGGGAATGCGAAAGGAATCCATTGAGCCGGGCAGGCGGGTAAAGGAGTTCAGAAACGGCTCATTCATGATGAGCGATCGTGAAACCGGGCGAAACTCCAGCTCCTCTCTCACGTCATCAACATTCATCAATAAATAGTCGGGCCGGCTGAATAACCGGCCATGTGTGCCCAAATCCAAAAGGAATGCCTCGCATTATGTTTATCAATGAAACTTTATTGATTAACATGATGAGTCAAATTAAATCTGCGCGTCTTTCAGAGATTTAATTTTCGGGATGAGGAAAGCATAAACGCGCTCAGTCGCTTAAGCGAGTTACAAATAGATTAGATTGTGAACTGCAGACGATCAGGCGGGCAGCGTGTGCCGGGCGATGATCTCATTGATCTGTGAGCGGACATAATCCTCAAAGGCGGCTTCATAGTGAAACGGGCCTCTGCCCCAGCGATGGTCCGGATCGCTGACCATCAGGTCGCGTGGTGTTCTGATCTGGTGACAGCCGGGAAGACGCGCGCAGAACGCATCATAAATCGCAGGCAGATGTTCGGCGTTATAATCAAACTCCTCGCGCATGCCGGGTGGATGCGGCCTGATTGAACCATCTGGCTCACGATAGCCGGGACCCGGAACAACCCGGTTCACAATAACCCGGCTCGGGTCGACCACCTCCCGAAACCGGTCAATTGCGGGTGTGGTCAGCTCCAGCCAGCGATCCACCGGCAAGGGGCCGCGTTTTGTGACGCGTGGATAGTCTTTCAGCATATCGTTGATGACGGGGCTTTTCTGAAGCGTCCAGTTTTCGAACAGAAAGGAGTCGCCCACTTCGATGAGGGCACGCCGTTCGCTCAGCAGATCGAGAATCAGCCAGTCAAAATCGAAGGAGGTGATCCGGTCGAACCAGGTTTTTTCAAATTGCTCGCGAATGCTGCGCTGAATAAAGGAGGAGTGATCTGTACCTTCGAGATAGCGGTCTTCGAATTTGATTGGCGGTGACGCGAGCGCCGTCCAGACGACGAGGGTGGAAAAGGCCACAATCTCGTGCCCGGATTCCTGTAAAGGATCGCGTGTACAGCAAGTGCCAGCGACGACAATTCGAGCCATTTCGTCCTCCGGGTTCTGGGAGAGACTAGCAGATAAACATGTTGAGGTCAGCCGAAAGTGGAAGCGCGGCTATTGCGGCGTGAGGCCAGGACGAAGGGATGCGACTTGCGCGGGCCGATTACTGCGGAAGGCGTCGGAGAGTTCGCCATAGAAATCGAGGCGGCGTTGTTGCGCGACGGTCAGCTCTTCGCGGTCATCCAGTCCCGGAAGGGGTTCTGGAACGTAATCCTCCAGAATCTCGGTCATAAAGGCTTTCCATGTGCGGGCGGGCAAACCGCCGCCCGACACGCGAGACATGGGCTCGTTCTCGTCATTGCCAAGCCAGACCCCGGCGATAAGCGAATTAGTGTAGCCGATAAACCAGGCATCCCGCCATTTCTGCGATGTGCCGGTTTTGCCGGCGATGTCCCAGCCATCAATCAAAGCGCCGCGGCCCGAGCCATGTGTGACAACGCGAGCCAGCATTTCATTCATGTCTGCAGCCACGCGTTTATCGAGTACCGTTGCGGCAGGGTAGGGCTTGCGTTCGAAGATGACCTCGCCGCGAGAGTTTTCGATTTTCTCAATGAGATAAGGATCCATCCGCTTGCCGGATCGCGCAAAGGCGCCATACGCGCGGACAAGGTCAAACAAAGTGCTTTCGTCTGATCCCAGCGCAATGGAGGGATAGGGCTTCAGGTCTGTGCCCAGGCCCAGCCGGTGGGCCATATCGACAACTTTCGTCGCGCCGACTTCCTTGGTCAGCTTCGCAGAAACGGTATTGAGGGAGTTCGCCAGCGCATCGCGCAGCCGCACCGGACCGTAATATTGATTGGTATAGTTCCGGGGCGCCCAATCCTTGGTGATATATACGCGCTCATCGACGCGAACGGTGTAGGGCCGAAGGCCCTTTTCCATGGCGGCGGCATAAACGAACGGCTTGAAAGATGAGCCCGGCTGACGCATGGCCTGCGTCGCGCGGTTAAACTGGCTTTCATAATAGTCGAGCCCACCAACCATGGCGAGGACGCGGCCATTCGTATCCATGACCAGCCCCGCACCATTGCGCGCGCCAAGACGCTGGCCTTCGCCCTCAATCGTCTTTTTCAGAGCAGCATGCACAAAGCCCTGAATTTCGGGGTCGATGGTAATGGTGACGACCAGATCATTCGGGATGGAGGGCAAGAGCTGCCCAAGCTCGTTCATCACATGGTCGGCGACGTGGTCAAGCAAAGGATCCTGCGGTGCACGTTCGACAAATGTGATCGGCTCTTTTGCGGCTGCCTGTGCTTCTTCAAGCGTAATATAATCCTCATCAACCATCTGGCTGAGAATGTATTGCTGGCGTGCTTTTGCATCCTCGAGATCAGGATCGGAAATCATGCGGGATGGCGCTTTGGGAAGCGAGGCGATGAAGGTGGCTTCGGCCAGGGTCAGTTCACTCGCATCCTTGTTGAAATAGGCCTCTGCCGCACCATCAACGCCATAAGCGCGGTTTCCGAGATAGATTCGGTTGAGATAGAGCGAGAGGATTTCATTCTTTGACAGGCGTTGTTCAAGCTCCAGCGCGAGCGTCATTTCCTGCGCTTTACGCTTGATCGACTGTTCCGGCGTCAACAGCACATTCTTGATGACCTGCTGGGTCAGGGTCGATCCGCCCTGAACGGTCTGCCCGGCGCGCCAATTGGCAAATCCGGCCCGGAAGATTGCCGTGATGTCGACGCCTTTATGATCGTAAAACCGCTTATCCTCACCGGCGAGAAAAGCCTGGGTAACATGATCTGGCAGCGTTTCCGGATCGACCATTTCCCCGAATACGGGGCCGCGATGGAAAATGCGCTCTCCGTCCGCATTCATCAGATCGAGCGAGAACTCCCGTTTGCGCGTCCACAATTCGTCCGTGTCCGGCAGAGCGGGCATATTGGAGAACAGGCTTTGCCAATACACATAGCCACTGACAGCGCCGATCAGCAGCGCTGCAGACAATCCAGTCAGAAAAGTCAGTCGCCGTCTTCGCAGACGCGTCTGGCGTGCCTGCTCGATATCGGCGCGATACGTCATCATTTGTGTCCCACGCGTCCCCGAAGCCGTATCGTTAGGTCGCCAGAAATAATGGGCGCGAACCCGATCTGCGAAGCCTAACAATTGCGACTTAAGAAAGTTTATTCGTTTCACCACAAACTGTGTCCGAAATTAAGTGTGGAACACAACTGATTACGCCCGATACGAGAAATTGATCCGCAATTTTTCACAGAATTGCAGTCGAACGCGCATGGATAGCGCTCTCATTGTTTCGGCTTAGGTTCAGTCCGGTCGAAGCGAGGTGTCAACCAGCCAGGGTTCACGCTGAACACGTAGAATCGCAGAGGTCCGATTAGTGGCATCGAGCTTGCCCAGAATGGCCGAGACATGGTGTTCGACAGTGCGCTGAGACCGGCTGAGCTGGTCTGCGATTTCGCGGTTGGACAGACCTTCCTTCAGACAGCTGAGCACTTCCTGCTCTTTCGCCGTCAGCCCGAGCGGGTGCTCGCGGGTGGCTTGGTAGGGACCGCGCTTGCGTTGTGAGAGTTTGATCTTCAGGCCCAACCCTTCCGCAATCGTCCGGGCTTTTTGCAGGGCGAGGCCCGCACCGATTTCCTGAAAGGCTTCGATGGCTTCGGTGACGAGTGTCTTGTTCTGACTGCGCAGTTTCACCATCGCGCTCTCATAGGGCGCGCCGATATGGTCCCAGGATTTCGCTGCCGCCTCGTATTTTCCTTCAAGTTCAAGCCGATAGGGTTCGGGCAAGTCTTTCATGATGTTCAGGCTTGGCTGAAAGCCAAATCGGTCGGCCCAGATCGCGCGATCACCCATATTCCAGGGATGACGATCCGATTGGGTAAGCTGCATAAGCCGCTGAATATGCTCCATGGCGGTCGCGGTTTTGTCGCTCAGCCAGGCCCATTCGATGATGGACAGTCGGGCCGGAACAATGTGCTGTTTCTCGTCTGTCGCAAGCGCGTTGGACAGCGTTTCCTGTAGAAGCGCCTCGGCCTCTGGATCTCCTTTCCGCATGCGTGCGCGGGAAATCACGAGATTGGCAGGAAGTCGGGACAGAAGTGTCGGGCAGTGGGGGTCGGAGATGATTTCGCTGGCAATCGCAATGCCTTCGTCAAGCTTGCCCTGATCCATCCGCATTTGCCCCAATCGTCCGGAGAGATAATGCGTCCAGGCATCCAGATCGTTTTGCTTGTCGAATTTCAGCGCCGCTTCGAGCATTTCTTCGGCCAGTTTGAAGTCCCGGAACTCCACCGCATATTCGGCAAGATTGTTATAGGCGCGCGCTGCGTTTTCATGATGGCCATGGGCGAGCGCCAGGCGCAGGCTCTCTTTCAAATGGATCAGTCCGTCGCGGTTATCCCGGAAGATCATCGCCGTGCCGATATTGTTCAGCGCATGCATGCGAATTTCGAGATCGGGGTGATCGCTTTCAAAGTCGAGCGCGCGAAACCCCCATTCAATGGCCTGCTCCATCTGGTCGTTCAACATGTGCAATTGTGAGCGCATGGAATAGGCCATGCCGCGCTCGGCTGAGGCCGGCAGAGCCTCGAGCACCTGAATCGCCTGGTCCGCATAACGCGCCGCCGAGACACTCTCCCCGCGATACCAGTGAATTCGCGAGAGCTGACGCAGGCAGCGTCCAACCTTGTCGGGCCGGTTGAGCGCCCGCCAGAGCGTGATGGCATGCCTGAGGCCATCAAGAACGTCTTCACCCATCTGGTCAGATAAAGTGGATTCATAGGCCCAGGATTCATACAGCCTGGCTGCGAGTTCTGGCTCGGCTTCGTTTACGAATTTCAGCGCGAGGGCATAGTGTGCCGCCGCCCCGCCATGTGCCCCCGCAATCGCAGCGGCCTCCGCAGCGAGCGGGGCAAAGCGGAGCACTTTCCCACTATCCTGAGCACCAGCCGCATGGTGAACGAGCCGATCGAGCATGGGCGCATTCGTCTCGTTTTCGAGAATTCTCAGGCAGTCCGCGTGATATTGACGACGTCGTGACGGCGATAGTCGGTCGAAAATGGCGAGGCGCGTCAGATCGTGCCGAAACCGTACGGCGACGCCATCTTCGACAAGAAAACCGCGCGCCAGACCATCAGCCAGCTGCTCGCTGAGATTGTCTCCGATCAATGCCTGCAGAAACTCTATCCGTGAAGATTTCGGCATCACGCTGAGGCGTTCCAGAAGTTCGCGCGTGTTGGAAGATAACTGGGCCAGTCGCAATGCGACTGCATCTTTCACCGACGCGGGTACATAGGCCGAATCTGTTCCGGCGGCGATGAGTTCGGACACATAGAACGGGTTTCCGTCAGTGATGCTGAAAACGGCCTTTCCGTCGACCTTGGAATTCTCCGAAAGCTGGATCACCCCGGCCTCTGTGAGGGGGTTAAGCGGTAGGCGCGTTGTCATTGTGCCTGGCAGGTCGCCCAGAAGCTGGGTCAGTGGATGGGTGAGCTGGATCTCATCATCCCGGAAGCTGAGGATAAGCGTCACACGCAAAAGGTTCAGGCGTCGGGCAATATATTTGATCAGATCGAGCGTGGCGTGGTCGGCCCAGTGCAGGTCTTCGCAGACCATGACGGCGGGCTGCGCTTTCTCAAGCGCGGACAGAATGGCATAGTAGAGCGCGGATGGCCCACTTTCAGCTTGCAGGGCCATTTCCACCATACGGCCCATTTGCGGGGCCATGTCATAGACCGGACCAAGGGTGCGCGGAGTGAACAAAGCCTCGCATCCGCCTTCAAACCAATTGAGCTTTGGGGTCGCCTCTCGCGCATTGCGTTGCATTGCCTGAATGAGGCTCGATTTGCCGATACCGGCTTCACCCGACACCAAGACGATCTGTCCCTGACCTTTGTCCGCCTTGGCCAGAATTTTTGTCAGGGTTTTAAGTTCGTTTTCTCGTTCAACTAACACTGAAGCCTGACGCCCTTCTCAAAATCATTCCGGATATCCTAGTCTATTTTTGAAAAATAGGTATACCTATCCATGAAAATTAGGTGTTCTTTCCGAAGAGACACAGAGTTCGACTGAGTATTTGTAGCTGGCAACAGAACAATTTCCTTCGATCATCGCAGGCGAGTGGGACGCACGCGGAGGATCAGGGGACCGTGAAGATGGGATGCTGAGTTCACCTGCCCAAGTGGACGAGGGCTGAGTCTTCACGGAACTTTCTGACTGCTAATACCCCGAAAGACAGGCTGCCTCCCCAGACTTTTCCCCGGCAGTCTGTCTTTCCCTCATTCCGTCGGTTCAGGTTTCAAATAAGCGATGAACGTCCGGGCAATAGGACAGCAGTGCCTCACGTTCGGCCTTTGATAGCCTGGTCGGTTTGTGAACTGCGAGGCTTGGCCCCACAAACCTGTCCTGAGTGCAAAATCGATCGCTGTCCTGCGGGCGAGCAAGTTTGAGATCCATCAGATCAGCATAGAAGGCGAAATAACCGTCTTCACCGCCCGGCCAGTCATTAGCGGGGAATTGGTTCAACAAGCCTGTCAGCGCGCGTGGGTCGCGTAAGCTGACGCCGCCATAGCCGCCATCAAGGATGAGGCCAACGGGTCGGCTTCGGTCCCAGGAAGAACCGATATAAGCAAAATCTTGGAAGTCGCTCAGGCGATATGGAGAGTTCCGGCAGAATACAACGTCAGTCTGAAAGACCAGAACCTGATCATTGCTTTCAAACGAGCTCCAGAATTTCGGCAGGAGAAACAGGCCATTATAGTCGGCTAATGAAAGTGTCGCTGTCTTCAATTCCACCAGAAACAGCCGCTCAGTCGTTTTGAGTTCATCCGGCAATCGCTCTTTGATGAAGCTGCGGTTTTCTGAGCCGTGGATCAGCACCACTGGCAAAACAAGATCGTTACAAACCTGCTGGGTCACGAACGCCAGATTATCATGGCAACGGGTTTCCACGATCAGGCCGACGGGTCCTCTGAAAGATGCGGGTAGAGCGATATCGGGCAGGATTTTACGGGCACGAGTGAAGTCTGGTGGAAATCGGGTGCGCTGCAGGGGCGGAAGGTGCTCGGAAATCAGATCCAGCGTGAAGTCGGATGGAAAGAACCCGCGGGATCTAAGTATCTGGTTGATGCGCCGTGCATCGGAGATCATTCCTCGCCACGCACGACCGTATAAATTTCTGGCGTACAGGTGCCGGAGGTAATCAAATCCAGAGAGAAATCGAGCGAGTCTCCCTTGTCGGGTTTTTCGCCCAGTTCCGAATAGCTCATGGTGAACGGGCCCACCGGGCCTTCGAATTCCGCAACATTGTCGCGAAGCTCGATCACCGATGCGGTGAATCTGGAGGTGTCATACGTGCAGGGACCACCCACCATGCCGCCATTGCTGCAAGCCGACAGTCCGACGCTCGCCATCAGTGCGATCCCTGTTTGAATACGATCCGATCGAATAGGCATAGTGCTCTCCCTCACCTGAAGGGGAGCATAATCCATCAATAGTCCGGTGCAAGATTGCTCCCGCTTAATAAGCCGGTGTGTAGACGCATTCGCCATTCTGATTGGTCGGGCTGATATGCAGGAAATCGCCAATGCGCGGCATTTCCGTGAGGTAGGCCTTGGAGACATTGAACTGGCCATCAGGGCCAACCACCACGACCGAATCTGCCTGAATCGCGACGACTTCAGCGCGGATCGCCTGATCATTGACGCAGGCCGTGCGAACACCCGCTGCAGGATGGGCGCAGGAGGCTAATGCTGTCAGGCCCAGGGGCGGTGCGATAGACAGAGATGCGAATTTCATGTCGAACAACCTTCATATTGCGTGATGAAGTGTTGAAACGCGATAACAGCCTGAGCGTTCCCGAACATGAAAACTGCAGCCATTCGTCTCGATTGTCATAGAATGGTTGTATCCTTCCTGTTAGACCAATCTCATCCGGAACAGGGGATTTTCGATGCAGGCATCACGGCGCGCTTTCTTCAGAACGGCCATGTCTCTAGGGGTTGCGACGGGCGCTTATCCACTGCTGGGTGGGTGCGCGACAACGGACGCTGAAGCACAGGCCAGAAACCAGATTGTGCCCGACCCGGAAAGACTGCTCGATCTGCCACCCGGATTCACCTATTCGGTTCACTCGCGTGCAGGCGATGTGATGGATGACGGTCTGCTGGTTCCCATCTCACATGACGGAATGGCCTGTTTCCCGGTTGAGGGCGACGCCGATCGCTGCGTACTTGTGCGAAATCATGAACTTGACTGGGATGAGATCGGCGAAGGTCCCTATGCCGCGAAATCGGCGTTGCCGGACATGGATAAGGTCTACGATATTGAGCCGGCCAGTGGCGAACCTCAGCCGGGCGGAACAACGACACTGTTGTTCAACCTCAAAGACCGCCGCGTTGAGCGTTCGCATCTGTCTTTGTCTGGCACGATCCGCAATTGCGCGGGCGGCATGACACCGCGCGGCACCTGGTTGTCGTGTGAGGAAACGTTGGAGCAAGCTGGAGCGCATGCCCGTGCAGATCACGGTTATGTCTTTGAAGTCGATGCGTCGGCCAAGGGCATGGTTACGCCTCTGCCGCTGAAGGCCATGGGCCGGTTCAACCATGAAGCCACGGCCACCGATCCGAAAACCGGGATTGTCTATCAGACCGAGGATGAAGACGATTCCCTGATCTATCGCTTCCTGCCGGATGCGCCGGACGAACTCGCCAAAGGTGGCAAATTGCAAATTCTCGCCATTAAAGGCCAGAAAACCGCAAACACGCGAAACTGGACCAATCCAACCGGCTTCGCCATTGGTGGCAGCTGGGAGGTTGAATGGCTGGACATCGATCATATCGACAATCCGGCGAACGATATGAAGATGCGCGGCGCGGCCAAAGGCGGGGCAGTTTTCGCGCGCGGAGAAGGCATGTGCTTTGCCCTCCAGCCTCAGGGCGCGGCAGTGTTCTTTGCGTGCACGTCGGGCGGCGCGGCGCAGTATGGCCAGATCTGGAAGTATGAGCCGAGCGCGTATGAGGGCACAGCCGACGAAGCCCGCGCGCCTGGCAAGCTGACGCTTTGGTATGAAAGCCCGGGCGAGCAGGAAATGGATTATTGCGACAATATCGTTGCGTCACCCTGGGGCGATCTCACCGTGTGTGAGGACGGTGAGGGCGAGAGCTATGTGCGCGGCGTAACGCCGGAGGGGCGGGTTTATTCCATCTGTCGCGCAGGCGGCGGCAATGATGCCGAATTCGCCGGTGCCTGCTGGTCGCCCGATGGTGGCACGCTGTTCGTCAATTTGCAGGGACCACATCTCACCTTTGCCATTCGCGGGCCATGGGCGCGACTGGCGAGAGGCTAGGTGGGTAAGGAAGTAACAGAGGCGCTGATTCCTGACTGCGAGAACCCGTTCGTCCTTGAAAACTTGCTGGTCTGCTCCCCGAAAAGTGGTCCATTATTTGAGTTAGTACCGGC